>Ga0068857_100002715_pt1 | contig 14528 bp, 12 predicted proteins | sample KBSCornC72_FD_66591 | JGI IMG/M metagenome (GOLD analysis project Ga0068857, IMG submission 66591) | Corn rhizosphere microbial communities from Kellogg Biological Station, Michigan, USA - KBS Corn C7-2 | ecosystem: Host-associated > Plants > Roots > Rhizosphere > Soil ...
CCAGTTGCACATGCAGGTGCAGGTATTGTTTAGAGCGGGCATCCCGCCAATCTTGCAAGTCGCGGAACCGGGCGTCCACGGTGAGGTCGTCACTGGAACGCAAGGCATCGGAGTCAACACCCCAAGAGCTGCGGCTGTCGCCGAAGCAACCGATGGATTAGCTATCGATGTACACATTCCAAACGTCGGGATGTTCTTCATCGGGACAAAGTCTGTGACATTCGCAGCGGGACTTGTGGCGATTACCTGCTTTTCCGGTGTCACGACGAGTGCGGACGGCGCCAGTCCGAACGAGCACATTAGTGCGGCGCCTGCGGTAACTTGTGAAGGCATATCAAGACGAGTTGATTTATTTCTTCGGCTGAGGTTGGACGGTGCAGTTGTAGGCTTTCGTTTTGCTGAAATTTTGCATGGCGTGCTCCAGCGCTTTTTTGGCGTCTGCGCGTGCTTTAGCAACATCAGATGCACCTTTGCCGTAAAGTCCAAGTTTTTCAGTTCCGTTCATCGTTTGCCTGCCTTGCGTTTTTCAATCAACGCGAATTCGTCTTCCATCCGCTGATAGACTTTATCCAATCGCGCTGTGGGTAGCGCAGTTTTATCCGCCAGGAGTGGGCGGGTCCACGCAGCCAATGGATTTGTATCAAAATCCTTCGCCAGGATAAAAGCGAGATCCACAAAGCGCACCATATCGAATTCGGCTGAAAGACCCAGCCCAGCGGCGCGTTGAATCGCACCGCGGACGATTTCAACAACGGCTGCATCGCCGATTTCTGCGCATTCGGCAGGCCAAACTGCCTTCACGTGAGCAATAACACGGGAAGCGAACAGATTCACGACCTGAGCTTCGAACGCGGCAAGATGTTCTTTGCGGAGTTTGAACACGAGATGGTTATCGGTAATTAGTAATTAGTAATTGGTGATTAGTGATCGGTAACTATTTATTGCATGATCAATTATGCTTTTTTGAACTGAAACGGTTCTGGTTTCAGCGCATTACCGGCCAAAGAAAATTTGATCCCGGATTCCGGTGTTTCACCTTCGACAACGAATTTCTGAACGGGTCCGAAAAATGCAGTCAACTCCGCCGCGTTGCAAACGGGAAGGAAATTCCGCAACACGCGTGGGTCATAATACCGAAATAAAACAGCGCGTTGATCCGGAAGTTCCACGGTGTGGAACGTGCGGAAATGATCGCGAAGCATTCGCAGGGTCGCCGAACTTACGACAAAACTGCCCCAGTGAGCGCCCCAGCCTTCGGTGAGCACCAACTCCGTGAATTTGCTTTCAAGTTCAAGCCGAACCAGGTAAGGCGCAACTGTTGCCATGTCCGGTTCAAGTTCACCGCGATAAAGACAACAATATTCCGGTTCGTGTTCGTAGAGGCTCTTAACAAGGTTGGGCGCAGAGGCGCCATCCAAGATGGCGAAAATGGGCGTCTCTCCATTGCCAAAAAGGAAGGGCGCGAGATTCGCGATTGCTTTTGAAGGTTCAGCTACGGCGGCGGCGCTCATGGTCAAGAGGGTTGTTCAACGGCAGGCGCAGCCGTCGATGCCGCTTCCTGCATCGCGACTGCCGCAGGCGTAAATTTCGCCGGAGTCGGCGGAGCCGGCGCTTTCATTGCTTCGTTGCTGGAACCGGGTTGAGCATCGGCCGCGTCGGTAGCGTCGGTTACGGCGTCGGGACTATTCGGCGTTGAGGGCGAAGCAGCCTGGGCGCCCGCGCCTGACCCTGCCGCACCGCCAGAATTAATATTGACCGCCGGCATGCCAACGACCGAGATGCCTGCGCTGCTGATGTCGATTAAGTTGCCGCCGACCTTAAGAGACACTTGCGTCGAGCCTTCAATGATTACCGACATCCCTTTGATATGCACGAAGCCACTGCTGGAAACCAGCGCTGCATCGGCACTCGAACTGAGGTCCAGGTTGGCCGAAGACGTGAGCCGAATACTCCCAGTGGTTTGCTCGTGATGATTGCCGGTGACCTTCTCGTGCAGATTTCCATCGGCTTTGAGGACATAATCGCCAGTCACCGCGATATGTTTGTTGCCGGTTATTTTCGAAATCTCGTCCTTGCCGATCGTCTTGCCAAGGTTCCCATCCACCTTCTGCAATTGATCGCCTTTGACGTGGCCATGCTTATCTGCATCGACCGTCTCTAACTGTTTGCCAATAACGTGGAGATGCCGGTCCTTGCCGATCCATTCCTTCGCGTCGTTTTTAACGCGAATGTCCTGGTCCTTTTCGGCGTGCATGAACACCTGTTCACTGCCCTTCTTATCTTCAAAGCGAATTTCGTTAAATCCACCACCACCTTTGCTACTGTTGGACTTAATGGTGGATATCGTTGCATTATCAGGCAATGGATACGGCGGTTTCGATTCCCCATTGTAAACCGCACCCGTAACGATGGGCCGATCGGGATTGCCATCGAGAAATTCGACGATCACTTCCTGCCCGATGCGCGGAATAAAAATCGAACCCCAGTTCTTGCCGGCCCACGATTGCGCCACGCGCACCCAGCACGGCGTATTTTGATTGGCTTCGCTATACCGGTCCCAATGGAATTGAACTTTGATTCGACCAAATTCATCCGTCCAAATTTCCTCGCCGGCTTTGCCCACGACTATCGCGGTTTGCGGACCTTGAATCCGCGGCTTCGCGGTTGTGCGCGCAGGCCGAAAAACATTGTCGGCAGGAATTGCAGTGAAATCACAGACGAAACGCTTTTCCGGCTGGGCTCCCTGACCCTGGCTCGAAGTTGCGTAGGCTTCCGCAGTACAACGATAACTGACGCCGACGATCACGTAGTCTCCGTTCTCGTCCGAGCGAGGATGGTCCTCAAGCTTGAACTTCGCGCCGCAAACAAATCCCGGGCAATCGGTTTGGCCAACAACGACATCGTGCTGCGCTTGAAGCTCTTCTATACGGAGCTTCCCGTACTTGTCACCATGATCGCCCGCCTCCTCATCCGCGTAGTTTGCGGAGTAATCGTACATCTCAAACGAAGAGTTCGCGTAACTTCGGTCTTTTGTTCCACCGCCGAGAAGAGGCGTTTTGGGCCGTTTGAAGTCAAAATCATTCACCTTATACGCGCCTGGCTGCACTTGTTTCATTCGGCACCACGAAAGAACATTGCCTCTGGCATCGGCAGTGTCGGCGCTGGCGCGGTACTTAATCGTCTCATAACCCGGGTATTCGGCATGAGCAGTCATCGCATCAAGGAGCTTCATCTTATGTTTCTTGCCCTCGTCCTCGTGCTCGAAGAAATAGTAAATGCCCTCCTGCTCCATCAGGCGGCTGATAAAATTAAAATCGGTTTCGCGATATTGAACACAATGATCCATTGTGCGGTAACTGCCGTTCAACGAAGGCGTGAAGTCGGCAAAACCATGATCCTTAAATACCTTTTTAATAATCCCGGGCACCGTCATTTCCTCGGGTGCCTCGGTCATCGATTTATGAAAAATTCGGCAATCGGCGGTGCGTGTGAGAAACCATATCCACGGGACAATCGTCGCTTCGTAGCAGTAAAATCCGTCCGCCCGGGGGCGTTGGACGAATGACCGGATGTACCCGCCGAAATGCCGCTTCTTCTGTTCGCCACCGACGTCAGGCATTTTCCACCGAACGATTGCCCCCTTGCCAATCAGCGCCAAAAAATCGACAGCGGGCTCTTCGCTCAGCAAATCGACTTTGATTACAAAAGGACGTCCGAGTTGCTCCGTGTAGGTCATTGTCTTGAGGAGCAAATTGTTTTCCCCAAGCGGCGTCGCTATGGCAATCGAACGGTCGTCTTGCGTGATTGTCGGCATATCTCGAAGTCAGGTCAGCAGTCGCTCATCAATCAAATGCAAAAGTGAAATTACCGTCGTTCGCCCCAACATGGACTCGCCGAATAGTTGCACCCGCAACCAGCCGGTTAAGAAATTCGCGGCCAATCTCCGGCAGGAGCGTATTTGTAATTAACGCATCGACCATGCGCGCGCCACGTTCGAGTTCCGTGCAACGTTTGCCGATTAACTCCGGCACGCTGTCGTCATACGTAAACGGCACTTTATGATTGGCCTGCACGCGCTTTTCCACGCGGCCGAGGTTGAGCTTGATAATCGTCTGGAGCATTTCCTTGCTGATCGGGTAGTACGGCACAACTACCAAACGATTAAGCAGAGCGTCAGGAAACACTTTCACCAACGGCCCACGAAGCGCTTTCTCAAGACCTTCCGGACTCGGCATGATGTCCGGATCCTTGCACATATTTACGATCACATCCTGCGCGGCGTTGGTGGTCAGAATTATGATCGTATTCTTAAAATCGATTGAGCGACCTTCGCCATCTTCCATCCATCCTTTGTCAAATACCTGGAAAAAGATTTCATGCACATCCGGATGCGCTTTTTCAACTTCATCCAGCAATACGACACTATAGGGCCGACGCCGCACCGCCTCGGTTAAAACTCCGCCTTCACCATAACCAACATATCCTGGCGGCGAACCTTTCAACGTGCTGACCGTGTGCGCTTCCTGAAATTCAGACATATTGATCGTGATGAGATTATGCTCACCACCGTAAAGCGTCTCCGCGAGTGTAAGCGCAGTCTCGGTTTTGCCAGTGCCGCTCGGACCCGCCAACATGAACACCCCAACTGGCCGATTAGGATTGTCTAACCGCGCGCGGCTGGTCTGAATGCGGCGAGCGATCGATTCGAGCGCGTGGCGCTGCCCAATGACCCGCCTCTCGAGATGATCAGCCAGTTTCAAAACCTGCTCGATTTCATTGCGCACCATGCGACCGACCGGGATACCAGTCCAGTCCGCAACCACACTCGCTATGGCATTCTGATCCACACTCGGGAACATCAGCGGTGATTCACCTTGGAAGGTAGCGAGTTTGTCCTGCACCGTTTTCAACTCGGCGAGCAGCGCATCACGCTGCTTTGTAGTAAGCGCGTTCTTAGGATTTGCGGCCATTCCCGGTTTCATTTCCTCAGGCTTTGAATCAACCGCCGAGCCAGCCGCGCGAAGCTGGGCCCGCAAGTCCAGAATCTTTGATACCTGCGCTTTTTCTTCAGCCCAATGATCTTCGAGCCCCTTCAGATCAGTGCGTTCCTTCGAAAGGTTCTGCTCTAATTCCGCAAGCCGTGTCGCGTGGTCCATGCCCACACTCGTTTCGCGCTTGAGGATTTCCTGCTCGGTTTCGAGCGCTTGAATGCGGCGGCGGGCGTCATCGACTTCCGCAGGCACTGCATGCTGGCTTACCGCCACGCGCGCACATGCCGTATCAATCAGGCTGACCGATTTATCCGGCAATTGCCGGGCTGGAATATAGCGATGGGAAAGACGAACGGCGGCTTCGATAGCTTCATCGAGAATCAATACCTTGTGGTGTTTTTCCAGAGGCGCGACAATACCCCGCATCATTAGAATCGCTTTAGCCTCGGACGGCTCTTCAACTTTTACGACCTGAAATCGGCGAGTGAGCGCCGGATCCTTTTCAAAATGCTTCTTGTATTCGTCCCAGGTAGTTGCGGCAACCGTTCGCAACGTCCCCCTTGCAAGGGCAGGTTTAAGCAAATTTGCCGCATCACCGGTTCCTGCAGCGCCGCCCGCGCCAATCAATGTGTGGGCTTCATCAATAAACAAGATAATCGGTTTCGGCGATTGCTGGACTTCCTCGATCACCTGACGCAGACGCTGCTCGAATTCGCCTTTCATGCTTGCTCCGGCCTGGAGGAGTCCAATGTCCAACGTGCGCAAAGTCACGTCCTTTAAGGCCGGGGGAACATCGCCCTCAACAATGCGCAGCGCAAAACCTTCAACGACCGCGGTTTTCCCAACGCCCGCTTCACCCGTCAAAATCGGATTGTTCTGGCGACGGCGCATGAGGATATCCACAACCTGGCGAATTTCTTCATCGCGCCCGACAATGGGATCAATTTCTCCTTTGCGAGCCTTCTCGGTGAGATCGACCGAAAACTTCGCCAGCGCTTCTTGCTTGCCCATCGCCGCAGGAGCCATGGCGCCGCTCGATTCACCAGGCGCGGCGCCCGCGCTCATTCCCGAGCCGTCACTGGCGCGAAGACCGTCCTCAGGCGAACCGGCGGTAATTTTGGCAAAATTATCCGTCAGCTCTTCCAATTTGAACTTGGTGAACTCGCGAGAGATCGCCAGGAACTTGTGCTTCAATTCGCTATTGAGAAAACCGACGATGAGATGGCCGGTGCGAACCTGGAATTCGCCAAACATCAACGACCCGTACACCCATGCCCGTTCAACAACATTACTGATGTCTGGAGAAAAATCGGAAATCGCCGTTGCCCCGCGCGGGAGCTTATCCAGCGCCGCAATCAAGTCCGCGGCAACACGCGAGGCGTCGAGTTGGAAATGTTTGACGATGCGATGGACATCCGTGTCCTGGGATTGAAGCAGTTGATGCAGCCAGTGAACCGTCTCAACGTAAGGGTTGCCACGCATTTTGCAGAAAACGGTGGCACTTTCGATGGCCTTGTAGGCTATGGGGTTGAGTTTGCCAAACAGTGTGGCTCGTCTGATTTCAGCCATAACAACGTGTTGTGTGGCCTTGATGTTAAAAGGACAAACTTCGCTTCACAATCCATTTTTCTGCTCAATCACACTTATTGACGAGGGAATCAAGCCCACTTGCAAAGGTTTGTGATCTCGAACTCGGAATGGGGTCGTAGCAGCCGACGTAAGCCCCGCCCCGAGGGCCCCGTCTCGGGGCAGGCTCCAAACTCCCAAAGAGAAAGCAGTATGAGGCCAATGAACGGATGGGTGATTGCGGTTTGGAGCAAGAAAAGCGGCATGGAGCTGCCGCACTTTCGAGTGTGCCGCTCCTTCCGCCAGGTTGTGGAGAGCGGAAGCCCCATGCCGCTTTATCCCTCATTCGTTGGCAGGCTTCATTTTTGTTTCGGATCAGCTGGAGCCTCCGTAGTCGGCTACTACGAAGTTAATGGAAGAAGGCTTTTGTTCCGGCCTTAGTCTCCCGGCCTGTCCCGCCGGACGACGATAAACCACGCGCTTTCCTGGTCGCGCTCGCCGCCAATCACAGTCATCCCTTCGCCGGAAGGCCTAGAAATTCGCTGAATTACCTTACCATTTTCGAATGCTGTTACCCGCCTGTGACCGTGATCAGTCAGATCAATTTCAACCTCTCGCCCATTGCTCAGACAAACGCGGGTGGCGTTACCGGAGCAGACCGCAACTTGCCGCCGATTAAGCTCCCAATAATTCCTCCAATTCAGAGGTTTAAGATGGCGCGCCACCTTCATCCCTACCGGCCGGCTGCCCGGTTGCGGTGGCGCCTCTTCGTTGTTGCCCCGAACCAATTGGACGTAAAATGTGTTCGAATGATGTTCGGTGGGAGGTGTTCCGTTCAGAATAAAGGTAACAAGCAATGCACTAAGAATAATGCGTCTCATAAAGCTCAACCCGTTGAACTCTGTAAATGAGACGAAGAATTAGAGCTGCGTATTTAATTGAAGTGATAATCTCTGCGAGTCAGCGGATCGTTAATTCGGTCCCGGATTTAGAATCAACTCGTCCGCGTCCTTCTCAAACGGCTTCGTCTTAACCCAACTCGTCCACCCGAGCCGGCCGGTTTTTCCAAGACAAGCGGGCGGCACTTCATCGGCCTTTAGGACAAGCTGAACGTCCCAAAAGAAATGCTCGCCGCAATAATTAAGCACCCAATACTTCAATCTTTCGAATGAATCGCCTTTGGGAAGCATTCGCTCATAATCTGCCAGACCCATCGGACCAAACCGCATCCGAAAACTCAGTTGCGAATCCCAGAAACGCGAGCCAACAATCGTATTTACACCGAGGCTGCCGCTTTCCGGCGATTTGCCCATCTGACATACGCTGTCCGGGGGCAGATTAAGCCACCGTCCCGTGAATGGCTGGACCTCCGCCGGAATATGGAAATATTCCCGCAAAATCGCCTCCAATCCTTCGGCGTTACGCGTCTGGCATGCTAACCGCCCCGCGAAAAACAACTTTGCCGGATCAGGCACGGCGTCGCGTTCCTGCAACGCTTCCATTCCGATCCCAAAGCTTGCCCCAATATATACCGAGTATCTCTGGTCTTTCGGACGATCGAGATCGGCGCCTTTTTGGTTCGCTGCCCACGCGCGGTAAAACAGGCAGAGCAGCCGATGATGAAAAATATTTAAAAAGGCCGTAATGGTGCGATCCTTGTGATGCATTTCGCGTTCAAGCGCATATTCCGTAATGTGCGGCGGCAGAGGAGCATTGGGACCGAACAGGCCAAAAAAATTAACCGCCATCTTCGGCACTGAGCCATTTCCATGCGTGCTAACGGAATCCAGCGTCGCCGGAGCGAAACGGAGCGATGGTTTTTGGCTGAAGCGAACCGGATCTTCAGCAGGTGACATTGAAAAACCTACGCGCGGCAAATCAGGCCTTTGACATTCGAGCAGGCGAACAGCCCGGAAAAAGTCGAATCGGTAAGGATTCTTCGTTAATCCCTCAATCAGAGTATCTGGCGTATTCCCATTCGTGTCGGCCATCGAATAATCTCTCCGCGTTGTTTGCTGCGAATGACAGTTTCGGTGAACGAGTTCAGCGAAACGTATTTAGCGAAAAATTGTTCCAGCACGCCGCCCAGTGTGAATATCCCGCTTCCCTCGAAAGCAGACTCGTCAAATGTAAGCGTAATTTCCAGGCCGCGCGCAAATGAAATTGGTCCGGGCGCCGCGACGCGACGCACGACAGGTTTCGACTTTACGGTCAACAAGCCCTCAATCTGCCGCAAAGCCAGTCGATTGTTCTCTTCGCAATAAAGTTTTAGCAATTCACGCAGACCAGCCGCTCCCTCATCGCCTTTCGCGGAATCAACGAGCGACAAATAATTGAGCGAAAGGTGGCTGATCAGTCGCCAAAAGAACCTGCCTTCGGTGTGGGATGGTTTTGGCAAAGTCGGCCCGGTGATGCAACGAATCGCGTTCACTGGTGCGTTCACCCCCATCGAAAAGTCTGTTCGCCCCACCCCCACTGCCATTTGGATTGGAAGATGCCGATTGGTGCAAAGCGCTTTCACACCCAGTTCACGCAAATCGGCCTTATAAGGCGCACTGTTGGCGTCAACCAGCGTAAGAAACAACTCGGTCCCGGCGTATGACGATTTTTTTCCGAATTGCCTTTCGTTGGCCGTCAGCATGCGCGGCGCGCGATTAGTCGTGTAATAAGCGCCCATGCCGGAATCGGTATCTTTCGCAAGATAGAAGGGCCGAAACTCGCGCTCTTCCGAATTGTTCGTGCTGTATCCAGTCACCGATTCGATTTCAAACACTTCGAAATCGGTCGTGCGATTGCGGTCAGGCACGACGTGAAATTCGTAAAACGAATCGGAAAGTGAAATGCGATCGAGAATCTTCGAAAACAAATTTACCGCCGGTGTGCAAAACAATTCGAAGCACGAGCCATCGACACGTCGTTCAAGTGATGTTTCCTGTTCTTTGAGTGGAATCGTCAGATCGATTTGGTCTCCCTTGCATTGTTTTGCAGCTTCGGCCAGCCCCGCGAGTTTGAAAAACAGGTATCGTTGCGGCAATGCGAAGTATTCGCGCAGCAGGCGATATCCTTCGAATCCTCGCGGACTCGGCGGCAGCAGTGCTTCTTCAGGTGAAAATCCGACACGTTGAACTTTCGTCGTGGGCAAGCGCGCCAGCTCCTTGCCTCGCTCCGCGACGGATTGAACCACGAGTCCCAGCTTCCGCGCAAAAATCTGTTCGCAAATCGCACTCGGCAGATCATCAGCACCACGTATATAAAATGTCAGATCGTCCAAACTGATCTTGTCGAAAGTCTGCCCGCCAGTCGTCTGCAATCGAATCCGAAAGGCCGCGCGCGCGCCAATTTCAGGCGCGAGATTCAATTCCTGGACGTCTCGCGTGAAGTAACGCGCTTCGAGAACCCGCAACGGCAGGAGTTTGACGTCATGCGCCGTCTGAAATAGGCATGGTGTGCGTTCGCCTTTGCCGAGATTACTCTTAAGCGAAGTGCCACGCGGAATCGGTACGCCAGCGGTAAGAGACGGTTGCTGAGGATCGATTTCGAACCGAATAATCGCCATCGACGGAACGGGGGACAAATAATGCGGATAAATCGTCTCCAGCAGCGCTTGGGTGAACCGGGGAAATTCAGCATCCAGCTTGAGATGGACTCGCGCCGCCAGCCAGGCGAAACCTTCGAGCAATCGCTCAACATAAGGATCCGGGCACACTTCTTTCGCATCGCGATCCAGAGCAAGCCGGCCTGCAATTTTCGGATACTCGCGCGCGAATTCCCCGGCCATCTCGCGCAAATGCCGCAATTCGACGTTGTAAAGATTGAGCAACCGTTCGTCCATGCATCAATCTCCAACCCTGCAACCGCCGGTTTCGAGATCCAGCTTTGTCTTGATATGCAAATGCTCCGGCAACGGCGCTGCCCAAAGGTCGCCTTCCAAATCGAGCACAATCATATTCCCCTCCATCCGCGAACGGACCTTGAGACTGTTCCGAATGATGCGCGGCTCAAAATTGTACAACGATTCGGTTAGCTGCCGCTCAAGTTCCCGCATATTCGGCGCCATCAATCCAAAAAGATGGCGTGTGCCGAAGTTGATGACCGATTTAGCTGCATCCGGATAATCCAGAATGCTGAATGTTTGCTCTCCCTCCTGCGGGAGATGTGCGCTTGCGCCGAACAGCCATTGCAAATCGCGCATCACACCCTGCCGATATCGCTGCAGAGAAATGACCCGCTGTGAACGGCTCTCCTGCGAATTGTTCGGCTCGTCATCCGTCAACCGATCCAACAGGCAGGGCTGCAGTCGCTCGACAACGGCAAGTTCAGGCATGACGCTATTTTCTTAAATCGTTACCACGATTCAACGTTAAAACGTTTCGGTGACAAGAAATTGCGTCAAAACAACGCAACTAGCGACGGAAAGATGTGTCATCCCTTCTTTTGCAAGCTTACAAACCGACTGGAGCGCTCGACTTGCCCACTGCAATAGTTCCGTCGGTCGTCGCAAAATCGATGATCCGACATTGCAGCAGCGGATATTCGCCCTCGTCGGTGGCAAGCAGGCGCTGTCCCTGGCCAATGAATGTATCCTCAGCCATTTCTTTCCATTCCGTCTTACGCGCCAGCCTCAGAGAACCGTCGGCCGAACCTTCGGAACCGATATAGCGAGTTGGAATATGTCCGGAAGCCTCGCCGCCGTTCGTCCAGATAAACTGCGCCGGAATCCAAATCAAATCCCGCAAGTCGGAAGGCTCAGGGAGTGCAATGCGTTTGATGCGGCAAAACGGAACCCAATAATATTTGCCTTCCAGAATCAATTCGAGCATCGGCCCGAGGCGCGAATCCGCGTCGGCAATCCATGAGAAAGGCTTTCCGTCTATAGTCCCGTTTGTAGCCGGCGCCGCTTCAAAGGCCCGACTCCGCAATTCGGCTGCTGCCGACAATTCATTTCGAGCAATATGATCCAGCGCTTTGATCAGCAAACCCACCCATTCAAGCGGTTCCCCGAAAATCAGAGGCGTCAATTTGCCATCGAAAACTCCCTTCCGCAGCGCTTCGCAATTAATCACCGGATGAAAAATTTGCGCCAACATCATCGTATCGGGATCGATCCCGGCGATTACCTGCAACTGCGTCAATGCTTTGGTCCAATTGCCCAGAACACAATGCAGTTGAAAGAGGAAAATGCGCAGTTTCGGGTCTTCAGGATGCGCACGAATTTCGTTCTGAAGTTCGAGCAACGCCTTATCCGGTTGCCCGGATGCGAGGTATTCTTTTGCGGTCATTCCGGTGGCAGCCTACCTAGTCCGGCAGGATTCCGAAACCATTTCCGCTCCAAAGCCCCGGAAAATTCGCATTCACAGCCGTCTCAGTCGGCGATGCATCTCCATTTGAACCATTGCTGGCAGGAGCGCCGTTACTTGCGCCATTGTTCGCCGCCGTTCCCGTGCCGCCTGCCGACGTCGAAGTGGTCGTTACCGCCGTGCCTGCACCAGATGTGCCACCGCCTTGAGCCGTCGAAGGTTTGGCCGCAGTGTAATTTTGCATTCCGGTAGCTCTCGAGACACCGCTCTTTTTCAGGCCGGTCAAAGGATCGGTCGGTTGATATTCCACATCCAATTTCTGAAAAACGAACTCGATGGTTTCGTCAGGCTCGGGCTTCGACATATCAATTTCATAACCCACGATTCGAACTCCATAATAACGAACCGTAATGAACGCAAATTTGTCCACTTTTGCATCTGACTCGCCCTCTTTAGACTCAGCTGCCTGCTTGCAAATATCAATGGTCACACGATCAATCAGACCCATGTCTTGATCGCCGGTTAACTTCCTGGCGGTTGCTTCAGCCGCGTAGCAACATTTCATGAACAATTGCGTGCTGGCCCAGTCCACGCGTTTCGTGATCGTCACTTTCTTGAAAGAGGGCTTCGGCTTCTCCTTCGTTTTATCGCCCTCCGACGCGGAATCGCGCTCACCGGCATCGAGCGAAAAGTCATAACCCCGCAACTCACACCACCAGTAATGCCCTGCATCGCTCGAGTCGCCCTCTATGTCCGGGAGCGGAGTGCCGTAAGGACTCTCTCCAGAACCTTCACCAAACTTGATGTATGCATCTGTTGCCATTCGTCAAACTTCTCCACTCTCTATGTACTCCTTGTACTCTTTATTGAGCTTTTTATTCCAACCGCACCGATTTGGCTCAGAAGTCAGTCGGTCGCCCGTTTCATTATCAGTCCAAATCGTTTCTATCTGAACGATATCGTATGTGAATTTAATCGTTTCGCCGGGTAATTCATCCTGCGACAGCGAAAGCGAAATGGATTTGATATACACTTCTTTGAATATGATGCGCAAAAATGGGATTTTTGGCTTATTCTCGTCGTTGCCTCCGTAACGGCACGCTATCAGCTCTAACATCGGTATCGGCGCGCCTTCGTGACATTTTTCTTTCAAAAGTGCTGTCGAGGCAAGGTCTGAACTCTTCGATAGAGTAACTTCCGGAAATTCCAATGGAAGATTGTTGGCTCCTGACCCGCCTGAACTTGTTCGGGTACTGCCACCGCTTCCGCTGCTGCCAGTTCCCGAACCGCTCGACGAGCCATCGCCCTCCCACGACCCCTCCTTCATGCCAAAACCGAAGGTGAACTTCTTGATCTGAATCCAGCCTTTATCTCCAGGATGCACTGAATCCGTGCATTCCCCCTTCATTCCGTCAAGCCTCACATACACATCGGCCAGCGCGTCTGCCATAAGCAATATCCTTCAGCAAAAGAGCCGCCGCGCGATTCAGCAACGGCGGCTCTTAGATTAACTTAAGCCGATCGTCACACGCACTAAGCCGTCAAATCTTCAAGATCGCTGTGGACCTTGTTATTGACGGTGGACCACCCGAATTTCTTGACTTCTTTATCGGGTTCGCCGGTTTCGTGATGGGTCTTGCGATAATGATATTCGCAAACACCATAATTGAATTCCAACGATTCCTTCGGCAATTCTTCGCCGCCGCCGGAAATACCAACTTTTGTGACCACGCAATGCTTGAACACCACCATCGCGTACTTAACCGCGCCGGTTTTGTTCGCTTCGCTTTCATCACCGGCACGATACAGGTGCAGGAAAACTTTTTCGATATTTTTGCCGAGGCAGCAATACTCGACCAACTTCGGCGTCGCTGTATCAATGTTCTTGTTGCACGTGAATGCTTCGAAATTCGCACGGCCTACAGTCGCGCCACCGCCATCGCTGCGGGATGTTGTCACCGGCATCGCTGCTGCGAAGCCATAGTCTGAGATTTCAATCGCGCCCTTCCCCTCAAACAAATGAGAGGTGGATTCGCCCTGGATATCCTTCGCCTTCGGGGCGAATACGAGATATGCATTAAATGCCATATGAGAGGTCCTTTCTTGTTATTTTATTGTTAGTTGTTCGAAGACTATTTAGTTATTTCTTTTCCGATGGCAGCTTGGAAACCAGACGCAAAGAAACCGTCAGGCCTTCCAGCTGATAATGTGGTTTCAGGAAAAACTTCGAAGTATAATACCCTGGATTGCCCTCAACTTCTTCCACTACGACTTCGGCCGATGAAAGCGGAAATCGCGCTTTCACTTCGTCAGTCGCCGTTGGGTTGCTGTCCACATAGCGGCTGATCCAGCGATTCAACCATTCCTGAAGACTCGCCCGGCTTGAAAAACCGCCAATTTTATCGCGCACGATGCACTTGAGAAAGTGCGCAAACCGGCAGGTCGCAAACAAATACGGCAACCGCGCCGCGAGGTTCGCATTCGCAGTCGCATCCGCATCATCATATTCCTGAGGTTTCTGAAGCGATTGAGCGCCGACAAAGACGGCGTAATCTGTGTTCTTCCAGTGCGAAATCGGCATCATTCCACAACTCGCCAACTCGGATTCGCGACGATCTGTAATTCCAATTTCCGTCGGACACTTCATGTCCACGCCGCCGTCATCGGTCGGGAA
>Ga0068857_100002720_pt1 | contig 14520 bp, 15 predicted proteins | sample KBSCornC72_FD_66591 | JGI IMG/M metagenome (GOLD analysis project Ga0068857, IMG submission 66591) | Corn rhizosphere microbial communities from Kellogg Biological Station, Michigan, USA - KBS Corn C7-2 | ecosystem: Host-associated > Plants > Roots > Rhizosphere > Soil ...
CGTGACTCTCGCAGATGCGCCGGATCCGGTTTATGTAGGCAGCGCGCTGACCTACACGCTTACACTCACTAACCGCGGACCTTCAACCGCTACGGGAGTGTTCCTTAGCGATACCCTCGCTCCAGGTGTCAACCTGGTATCAAGCAACACGACTTATGGTACATTCTCCCTTGGTCCAACAATCGTCACGATCAACGTTGGCACTTTGGCACCGGGCGCTGGACTAGCCGCCACTCTGCGCGTCAGTCCTTCTGTCTCCGGGGTGATCCCCAATACCGCCAGCGCGACCAACTCGCCAGCGCAAGTCGATCTCGATCCAACCAGCAACTTTGCTTCGATTAATACCACCGTTCTCAGTCCACTCCCCGCGTTCCTTTCAATCGAGCCGGTTACGGGCCAGCAGCTTGTGATTAGCATCACAGCCCAACCAGGACAGGCCTATACTCTCCAAGGGTCTCCTGACTTTAGCGGGTGGTCAGCTGTGTCTTCTGGCACCATTCCGGCGGGTGGAACACTCAAATTTACAATACCCAATTCGTCAAGCTTCAGATTTTTCCGAGCTGTTCGCATTCCGTGATTCAGACTTTGAGTCTTGGCCTTTAGACAAAAAGTTTTAGGACTTACCGGCGGTGTCGGGATGGGAAAATCCACGGCGGCAGCCCTGCTTGTTGAGCGTGGTGTAAAAATCGTCGATACCGATCTTCTGGCTCGCCAACTTGTCGAACGCGGCCAACCCGCACTGACCGAAATTCGAGAAACTTTTGGTTCCGACATGTTCGGGCCTGATGGCAGCCTTCGGCGTGATCAACTTGCCCGTTATGTGTTTTCCGACGTGGCCGCGCGGAAGACTCTTGAAAATATCCTGCACCCGCGCATACGTCAGCGTTGGCAAAGCCAGCTCGCCGAGTGGCGCTCAAATTTGCCCGCGGATGGAACCTCTCAGCCGGATGAGAGTATTCGATTCTTTTGCGTGGTCATTCCTTTGTTATTTGAAACTCATGCAGAGACCCAAATGGATGCCACCATTTGCCTTGCCTGCACGCCCACGACGCAGCATCAGCGATTGGTTTCCAGGGGCTGGAGTGACGAGCAAATTGCCCAACGTATCAGTTCCCAATTGCCGATCGAACAAAAGATGACACGCGCAAATTACGTCGCCTGGAATGAGGGGCCTCTCGAATTTCTCAGCGCTCAACTGGATCGCGTGCTTCGCTCGGTTGCAGATATGAATCACACTTAATCCTATTTGCCTTGTGTAGGCACAGTCGGATTTTGGCTCGGAACCGCTTGGTTTTGTCCCGGAATTGCTGAAACGCCAATTTGCAAAGCGTCATACACGCGCACAACTCCGGGCACCTGTTGCACTATATTCTCGATTCGTTTTTGCTCCTCGGCATTCGGAACAAAACCAACCAGGCGCACAACGCCATCACGCAGAATAAAATAAACTCCTGTTCCACTCGAAGGCCCCGGCGCTTGCGTTGTTCCGTACACCGCTGTTCGAATCTGGCCCAGCAACCTTCGATCAGTTTCGGAAAGAGCCTGGTCGCGCATCAGCCGGGAATTATTCGTCAATAAGCCAGGGGTGTTCGTCGCCATAATGCGATTCGTGAATCCTGGCTGCGACGTCGCCGGCAAATTAGAGCCAAACTGGTTCGTGCCAAGTTGGTTTGTATTCAAAACCAACTGGTTGGTGTCCGTGGCGAGTGGCGTTACGCCTACATTTGTCGCGGTTAATTGAGGATTTTGCTGGGGCACAACTTGCTCTTGCTGCGGCGGATTCGGGATTTGCGATGGAGCAGGAATCGCAGGCTGCTGGGGAATAGTTTGTTGCCCTGGCACCAGTGGAGGGTTGACACGTGTGCCGGAATTTGGTGCGCCGGGTGCTGTACCGGTTCCGCTGGTCCCTGTTCCCCCAGTGCCTCCGGAGGTTTGTGAATATCCACTCAGGCTGAACAAAAGAGCTGAAACAAAAGCGATGTGGTTCAAATTCATTTGCTTTTCTCCATTTTCTGGGTCCGATTCACGTAGCCAAACGACTCTATTCTCACCTTGAATCAACCCTCCGGCGTCCAAAGGCTCAATAGGGTTTTTGCCCTACAACACGAAATCCGATTGGTATGCGCGCCGATTCTACCCGCGAAGCTTCGAGAACCTTTTAAAACTACTGAACGTACAGCGCGCTTTGCAATTCCCTTGCCATTACCCCCATAAACGGATAACGCCGTTCAGGTTCAAGTTCCAAACATTTCAAAAGCACTTTTTCGAGGGTCGCGGGAATGTCTTCATTATATTGGCGAGGAGCCACAAAGGCGGTGCGATCCAATTGATTTTTCAGAATCTCAGCCGGTGTTTCGCCGGGAAAGGGTTTTTGATTCGTCAGCAATTCATAAGCGGCCACGCCAAACGAAAAAATATCAACGCGATGTGAGATCGCTTCACCCCGCAACTGTTCGGGTGCCATGTATGCCGGAGTTCCAGGATTTTTGGACATCTTTTTCGGCTTCTCCGGAATCGGCTGTGCCAGATCAAAGTCAACCAGCCGAACTTTGGCGTTTTGCGTTACCAGCACGTTCTCCGGCTTAAAGTCCAGGTGCATAAATCCATTTTCATGCACGTGGGTCAGAGCGTCAGCCATGTCGATCAGGATTTGTGCAACGTTCTCGAGCAACACCGTGTCGCGCCGGGCGTATATTTCCTTCAAATTGGACGCCTCCACATACTCCATCAGCAAATAAAGCGCCCCGCTTATCTTGCCGTGTTCAACATATCCGACGATTCCGGGATGGTCGTGGATTTTTGAAAGAATATCCGCCCCGCGATTAAATCGGCGTCGCGCGGCAAAGTTGAACCTGAGGCGTTCATGGAGCCGCCGCAGCGCGTATGCTTTGTTGTTCGAATCCGTTGCCAGCCAGATGTCCGACATGCCGCCGCTGTTAATCAGCTCCTGAAGGTAGAATCGCCCGAACGTTCCGGGTGAAGCCACCTGACTCGAACTTTCACTGGTCGCTAAATTGAACACCGACTTCTATTTATCACGCACTTTGGAATTTCGCCACTTGAATTGTGTCCGGTGATTTCCTCTCACAAATTGTCACCGTCACCTTCAATATGACGCCTACTGGCGCTTTTCAGTTACAATTCCACTTTCGATTCCGGCTTTTTCGTCTAGATTCTCTCTTATGCCTGCTTTGGCGGACTTCGCGAAGAATTGGCTCAACGCTACGCTAGCCCTCTGCTATCCGGAAGTCTGCCAGCTTTGCGGAGCGTCCAGGGCAACACCGGCCGAAGGCTTCGTTTGTGCCGGATGCAGAGCAAAAGTCCGATTCATCGATCCCCCGTTTTGTGAACGTTGCGGAACGCCATACGAAGGTCAAATTACGATCCCGTTCGAATGCGCTAATTGCCGCGATCTTACCTTCGATTTTCGTTTTGCCCGTTCCGCGGTTATCGCCCGTGAAGGCGTTCTCGACATTATTCACCGTTACAAATACAACCGGGCTCTTTGCTTCGAACCCTTCCTCGCCGATTTGCTTCTCAATCGCGCTGTACCTGCGTTAGCCACAGCCAAGTGGGACCTCATCATTCCCGTTCCGTTACACCATGCTCGATTACGGGAACGTGAATTCAATCAGGCGGAACGCCTCGCACGTCGGCTTGGCGCAGCCACAGGCATTTCGGTCGAATCGACCCTCCTTCGTCGGTCCGTCCCAACCAAGACCCAGACCGTCCTGGGACGTCCCGAACGCCTCGCCAACGTCCGCCGCGCTTTCGTGATGCGCCGCGGCCGTTCCCTCAAAGGAGAACGAATTGTCCTCGTGGACGACGTCTTCACAACTGGCGCAACCACAAGCGCATGCGCAAAGGTGATGAAAGCTGCCGGGGCAGGCGAAGTTTGCGTCTGGACAGTTGCCCGCGGACTCTGAATATTATGGGACGATCATGATGAGTACGACCTCATTTACCAAGAAGCCGCTTGCCCTCGAACCGGCGGAGCCGGCTGTGACGCCGCCGCCTCCGACGAATAATACAACTTTTGCCAAGAAGCCCAAACTCGGCGGCAAGTCAAAAAAACGCGAGATTCCTGAAGGTCTGTGGACTAAATGTCCGAAATGCAGCACGATGGTTTTCGACAAGGAACTCGACGAAAATCTGAAAGTATGCACCCATTGCCAGTATCACTTTCCAGTCGGAGCGCGGGAACGGATCCATTCGCTGGTCGAAACCTGCACTTTTGAAGAAATGGACGCGGAGATGACGAGTGTCGATGTCCTCAACTTCACGGGCGCTGCGTCCTATACTTCGAAGCTGGACAAATATCGCAAAGCGACGGGACTTAAAGACGCGGTCATCACGGGCATCTGCAAAATCGGCGATCATCGTGTCGCCATGGGTGTGATGGACTTCAGTTTTCTTGGCGGCTCGATGGGTTCTGTCGTTGGCGAAAAACTCACGCGCCTCATTGAAACGGCTACTGAAAAAGGTCTGCCGATCATTGTCATTTCCACCAGTGGCGGCGCGCGCATGTACGAAGGCATGTTCAGCCTGATGCAAATGGCCAAAACTTGCGGCGCATTGGCTTACCACGCCAAGGCCCGATTGCCATACATCAGTGTCCTCACCGATCCGACCACTGCAGGCGTGATGGCGAGCTACGCGAGCGTCGGAGACCTCATCATCGCGGAGCCGGGCGCTATGATTGGTTTTGCTGGTCCGCGCGTGATCAAAGACACGACCCAGTCTGAACTTCCACCTGGTTTTCAAACGGCCGAATTCCTGCTCGATCACGGGCTCATTGACGCCATCGTACCGCGCAAAGAGATGAAGGCCCGCGTGATCGAATATCTGAATTATCTTACTGCGGGTCAAAAGCGTACTGCCGCCTGAAAACCCCTCCGGCGGAAAGTTTGCGCATTTGAGGATTCGTGCGAATCGAATGGCTTGAACGAGCGGGTCTTGGCGCCTGCATAGGGCCAATTCCCCATGGAGAACTTTCACAGTCGGGAGTTGGTTAAGGAGGCAGGCTTCGCGGATTAATCCGAGGTCCTTCCATGAGTTTATCGCTATGAATACAAAGCATTTCCTCTCACTTGCGTTCGCCGTTGTTATGACTTTCTCTGCTTCGGCTCAGTTTACCGGAACTTCTACCGCCACTCCCGGTTTCAACAACATCTTCGGCCCGATGTTCAATAATCAGTTTGGGACGAATGTTGTGCCTGCAAGCTTTGGAACTGGCCTGTCCACCTTGCAAAACGACATTCAACAACTGTTGCCGGTTCTGGCAAATTTCAATGACACCGTCGATTTTTCAGCTTTGAGTGCCGCACTTTCTGCATCAACGAATAATGCAACTGGTTCAACGGCACCGATGCCGGTCTCCGGACAAAACCTAAGCACTCGCACGAGCGCTGACTTCTCGACTCTCTTGAGCGGGGATGCTTCCACTCGAACGGCTGGCACTCCAGCAAATGGCTCCTTTTCAACGGCGATTGGCGCTCCAAGTCAAACCGCTATTGTTCCCAGTCCGACGGGAGTGAATAATCCGTTTGGCCTTGCGCCGGGATTCGGTGGACCCATCACGACTAATGCTTTCGGTAATGCTGTCACCGCTCGCGACGTTGTTCGCGATCTGATCGTCCTTCAGAACGATCTCGAACGACTTTTACCAGTTTTGGTCACATTGAACGGCAGCAGCCTGCCGCCCGGTTTTACCAACGTTGTCGGCAGATAAACAATTCGTTCTTTTCCGCAATCAATATCACTGACGACGGTCGGTGAGTTAGCGCGATTCGCACTTGAAGTGAGCGACGGATATGTCATCTATCCGCCGGTGGGAGAGGACAGCATGAGATACCCTTTTTCCAAAGTTCAGCTTGCCATAATCGACCAGTAACCCTTTCGAACTAACTTCCCTTTTAGCTGGGACTTTCTTATCTTCCGCCGCGCATGAAAGGCATTATCCTGGCCGGTGGCGCCGGCTCTCGCTTGTTTCCGTTGACCCTCGTCGCCAGCAAGCAACTCCAGCCAGTCTATGATAAACCGATGGTCTATTACCCACTGACGACTCTCATCGAAGGCGGAATCCGCGAATTTTGTCTCATTTCAACGCCGCACGATCTGCCCCGATTCAAACAACTGCTAGGCGACGGTTCGGCCTGGGGTCTCACGATTGATTACCGCGAACAAGCCAAACCCGAAGGCATTGCCCAGGCCTTTCTCATCGCGGATTCTTTCATTGGTAAAGATGCCGTCACTCTGATTCTTGGGGATAACGTGTTCTACGGCAGCGAGAATTTTCTAAAGGCATTCAGCAACTTCAAAGGTGGCGCAACCATCTTTGGTTATCATGTCAACGATCCGGAGCGTTACGGTGTCGTCGAATTCGATGGCGTTGGCCGTGCTATCTCAATCGAGGAAAAACCACAGAAGCCCAAGAGCAACTATGCAGTCCCGGGTCTCTACCTTTACGATAACGACGTCGTTTCAATCACAAAGAATTTGAAGCCCTCCCCGCGCGGTGAATTAGAAATCACCGACGTCAATGTAGAATACCTGCGTCGCGGTCAATTGCATGTTCATCGCCTGAGCCGCGGATTTGCCTGGTTGGATGCTGGCACCAGCAGCAGTCTCCACGAGGCTTCGGCTTACGTTCAAACCATCGAAAAGCGGCAAGGCGTAAAAATCGGCTGCCCCGAAGAAGCCGCATTTCGGCAGGGATTCCTTTCGCTCGCACAGCTGGAGTCATTCACGGTCAAGCTGCCTAAATGCGAGTACCGCAACTATCTTGAGAATGTCCTCGCAGAAGCCAAACGCCTCGCCTAATCCCGTAAGCATCCACTCGCGATTTTACCACTAATGATTTTGCCCATTCACAACCCGCCTCAACACTTCGCATGATTCTTCTCCTCGGCGCCACCGGCTACATTGGCGAAGCTTTTGCCCGCGCTTTGCGCGATCGCAAGCAAGAGTTTATTGCGCTCTCTCGCAAACAGTTCGACTACACCAGGTTCGATGTCTTGCTCGAATTCTTGCGCAAGAACAGACCCACATTTCTGGTCAATGCCGCCGGCTATACCGGCAAACCCAATGTCGATGCCTGTGAGGATGCCAAGGCCGACACGCTCGCCGGCAACACGCTCTTTCCTGAAATGCTGGCGCACGCTTGTCTCGTAGAAAATATTTCATGGGGGCATGTTTCTTCAGGTTGCATTTTTTCCGGCGCGAAAATTGTTGAAAACGCAGTCACTCGGGTCGAAAAAGACATGACGAAACCGGGTCTCCGCGACTTGCCCGAAACGAATCACGACGCGGTTCGCGGTTACACTGAAACCGACCATCCGAATTTCACTTTTCGCGATCCGCCGTGTAGCTTCTACAGTGGCACTAAGGGCCTCGCCGAAGAAGTTATTGCCGGTATGGGGCAAAGTTATATCTGGCGTTTGCGCATTCCCTTCGACGAATACGACAATCCCCGGAACTACCTCAGCAAACTTCAGCGGTACGAAAAAGTTTACGATAACGTCAATTCCATCTCTCATCGCGCCGATTTCGTTAATGCCTGCCTCGATCTTTGGGAAAAACAGGCGCCCTTCGGCACCTACAATATCACTAATCCGGGTTACATCACGAGTCATCAGGTAGTTCGCATGATCGAGCGCATACTCAAAGCTGATCGCAAATTTGATTACTGGAAAGACGACGCCGAGTTCTACCACATTGCAGCCAAGACCCCGCGCTCCAACTGCGTTCTCGACGTCTCCAAACTCCTAGCTGCCGGCATAAAAATCCGTCCCGTCGAAGAAGCGCTTGAACAGTCGTTGCATAATTGGAAACCGCAAAAGAAATAGTGACTGCCCCCGATTTTTTTGCGAACTGGACCGCGGCTGTGTCGGAGACCAGCCGCAGAAACGTTCGACGCGAGATTTGGCGGCGAGGATTTCGGGGCTTGTCTGGCAATAACGTAGCTTTCTGCGGCTGGTCTCCGACACAGCCGCGGTCCGTTCAGACTTGGCGTTAAATCTTTTATGGAAATTTACGACAGCCCCACCTTCCGCATGGCCTCCCAGCAGTTCGATCTGGTCGCCGACCATCTCGAAATCCCCGACTCCGACCGTGGCCGCCTCAAATACCCCAAACGCTCGATGACCGTCGCGCTGCCTATCCACTGCGACGATGGCACGACTCGCGTCTTCTCCGGTTATCGCGTTCAACATCATCTCACCCTCGGCCCCACCAAAGGCGGCCTGCGTTACCATCCCGACGTCAACATCGGCGAGGTCGCCGCGCTTGCCATGTGGATGAGTTGGAAATGCGCCCTTACTGGCCTCCCTTACGGCGGCGCAAAAGGCGGCATCGCGTGCGAACCCGGCAAAATGTCCGCTAACGAACTCGAACGCCTGACCCGCCGCTACACGCAGGAAATGATTCCGTTCATCGGTCCGCAAGTCGATGTCATGGCGCCCGATCTCGGCACGAACGAGCAAGTCATGGCCTGGATGATGGACACCTACTCGGTTTACGCTGGCCACACCGTCCCCAGCATCGTCACCGGCAAACCCGTCAGCATCGGCGGTTCGCTTGGACGGCGCGAAGCCACTGGTCGCGGCGTCGCCTACCTCGTAAATCGCGCTTCTGACACCATCGGCCTCGACCTCGCCCACGCCACTGCGGCGGTTCAAGGCTTCGGCAACGTCGGCTCTATCGCTGCCTTATCACTCGCGCGCTACGGCGTCAAAGTCATTGCCGTCAGCGACGCCTTCGGCGGCCTCTACAACAAGAATGGGCTCGACCTTTGGGCACTCGAAAAACACGTCGCCGAAAAGAAAACCGTCGTTGGCTTTACAGAAGCCGAACCGTTCACCAACGAACAACTGCTGGTGCTCCCGTGCGACATCCTTGTCCCCGCAGCGATGGAACGCCAAATCACCGACGCCAACGCCGCCAAAATCCAATGCCGCATCCTCGCCGAAGCCGCCAACGGCCCCGTCACGCCCGAGGCCGACGCCATCCTCGCGCAACGCCCGGAAATCTTCAACATCCCGGACGTCCTCTGCAACGCGGGCGGCGTCGTCGTCAGCTACTTCGAGTGGGTGCAGGATTTGCAAAGCTTCTTCTGGGGCGAGACAGAGGTGACAGACAAACTCTTCCGCATCCTCGAAACCGCCTATACCCAAATCGTCACCCTCGCCCGCAAAGAGAAAATGCCGATGCGGATGGCCGCCCTTAGCCTCGGCATCAAACGCGTCCAGGAAGCCAAGCGGATACGCGGATTGTTTCCGTAAGACTAGCCAACGACAAATGCGCGCGCTTATCTCATAATATTCCGGGCGCGAAGGAGGTCGAAAGGATGAAGCAACTTGCGGCGAAGGGCCGCGGTCTGGCGACTTACATAAACAAATTCGTTAGAAAGCGTTACGCTGCGAGACTGCATTAGCAGATTCAGGCTTACCGTTGCGGCCTGGAGCTTCGCGATTCTTTGGGGCTTGGAATCTGGAGATTGGAGTTTCCTCATGGGGTTTATTTTCCAGTGCATTCTCCCCATGTCATGCTAAGTTCACCCACGATGCTTTTGACTCAGGAAGAACTTCGTAGTCTCGTCGATCTCAAGACGCACTCTCCTCATCGCTTGCTGGGCCTCCACGCTCTCAACGATGGTTCCGGGTTGGTTGCGCGCGCGCTCGTGCCGAATGCGAGCGAAGTCGAACTCCAGCCGGTCCACGAGAAAGACAAGCCGAGTATCAAGCTGAAGCGCATCCCCAAGAGCGATGTCTTCGAGGGCACGACCCAAAACGGTGGTCGCGTTTATGCCTACGACCTTGTTATCACCGACAAAGCAGGTCAGGTCCATCGCACGCGCGATCCTTATTCCTTTCTACCCACTCTCGGCGAATCCGATCTTTATCTTTTTGGCAAAGGCGACGAGCGCCGCATTTACGATAAGCTCGGCTCCCAACTCCGCACCATCGACGGCGTCGCCGGGGCCAGTTTCGCCGTCTGGGCGCCCAACGCACAACGCATCAGTGTCGTCGGCGATTTCAATAATTGGGATGGCCGATTCCATCAAATGCGGTCGCTGGGTATGTCAGGTGTTTGGGAAATCTTCATACCCGCCGTCACGGAAGGCGCGCATTACAAATATGAAGTCCGCACTCGTCAGGGTGACATCAAATTAAAAACCGATCCCTTCGGCTTCTTTTTCGAAACGCCCCCTAAAAACGCCGCGATTGTCTGGAATACACAAAAATTCAAATGGAGCGACGACGATTGGATGGCCCAGCGACGAAAATTGGATGCTCTCCGTGCTCCCGTCAGCATTTACGAAGTTCACATCGGCTCCTGGCGGAAGAAATCTGCCGGGGAATCCTTCGGCTATCGTGAACTTGCCGAACCGCTCATTACTTACGTCAAGCAAATGGGATTTACCCATGTCGAATTCCTGCCGATCGCCGAACACGCCTTCTATCCTTCGTGGGGCTACCAGGTCACAGGCTTCTACGCCCCAACCAGCCGGTACGGTCCACCAGAAGATTTTCAATTCCTCGTCAATGCCCTTCACCAAGCCGGAATCGGCGTGATCATCGATTGGGTTCCCGCGCACTTTCCGCGCGATGATTGGGCGCTCGCTCGTTTCGACGGAACCGCTCTCTACGAGCACGAAGACCCGCGTAAAGGCGAGCATCAGGATTGGGGCACACTTATTTTCAACTTCGGCCGCCACGAAGTGCAGAATTTCCTCGTGGCCAATGCGTTGTTTTGGTGCGACCGTTTTCATATCGATGGTCTGCGCGTTGATGCTGTCGCGTCGATGCTCTACCTCGACTACTCCCGCAAAGAAGGGCAGTGGATCCCCAATCAATTTGGTGGCCGCGAAAATCTCGAAGCGATAGATTTTATTCGGAAGTTCAATCATGTCACCCACACCGAATTTCCCGGTGTCATGACCATTGCGGAAGAATCGACCGCCTGGCCGCAAGTCACGCGACCGCCTTACATTGGGGGTCTGGGGTTCTCATTCAAGTGGAACATGGGGTGGATGCACGACACGCTCATCTATTTCGGGCGCGACCCGGTGCATCGCAAATACCATCAAAACGATCTCACATTCGCGATGCTTTATCATCATCACGAGAATTTCATCCTGCCCCTATCGCATGATGAAGTGGTGCATGGCAAAGGCTCGTTGCTGGCGCGAATGCCGGGTGATGATTGGCGTCGGTTTGCCAATCTCCGCGCTCTGCTTGGATATCAGTGGCTTTTCCCGGGCAAGATGTTGCTCTTCATGGGGTGTGAATTCGGCCAGAGCGGCGAATGGAATGCGAATAGCCAACTTGATTGGTCGCTTCTGACGGCGGGGCCTTATCACAAAGGACTTCAGCAATTCATTCAGGACCTGAATCAGTTGTACTTAGCCGAACCCTCTCTTTGGAAACATGACTATGATCCACAGGGCTTCTACTGGATAGATGCTTCTGATCGCGAAGCGAGCGTGTTGTCGTTTGTTCGGCAGGATCCCGAAGGCAAGGATCCTATAGCTGTGATTCTCAATCTAACTCCTGTACCGCGGCTCCGTTATCGGATCGGGCTGCCCAAACCAGGCAAATGGCGCGAAGTGGTTAATAGCGACGCGGCTGTTTATGGCGGCAGCAATGTTGGAAACATGGGTGGGGTAGTCGCCACCGAACATAAATGCCACGGCAAGCCGTATTCGGCTGAATTCACGCTCCCTCCGCTTAGCATTATTGCGTTTCGGCCTGAGAAGGAAATTGCGGCGGCAAGTCGTTGATGAAGTTGAGTGAACCTGGGTGCATTGAGGTTTCGCCAATGGCAAACGGAACGAGGGCAGGGGAAGGGGGGAGTATGAGTGAGAGTAGGAGGGGAAGGGGATAGGCATAGCTACCTGTACCTCCCCTGTACAGGGTGCTACAGTGCTACATCGCCTAGCCCGCTTGTACAAAACGCGATCCAGGGTGCTACACAGGGTGCTACAAAGTGCAACAAGGGTGCTACAAATCCGCCATCAGCTATGGTTTCCAGGCAACCCGTTGGATGCCTGGTTTTTGCGCGAGGGCTTTTAGGAATTCAGGAGGCAAAGTTTCCGTGCGGTGACCGTGCCACCGCAATTCGCATGTGATCTCACGGTTTCGCATCCCCTGTTCATAAACCACTGCGCAAGACAGGACTGTGAATCCGTGGGACAGCAGATTCTCTGAGACTTCGTTTTCGTTCGGCCCATCGTCGGCAGTGAGCAGACTTAGAGTGGCCCGACGGTCTTCTTTGCAGCGCTTTTCTATCTCTTTCAAACCCGTGAGAACAATCATTCCCAGGGCCCAGGCGGCGATTCCCAGGCCTATTTGCCCTGCGCCGAAGCACAAGCCCATTACCGTAACAAACCAGAGCGTCGCGGCCGTCGTCACCCCAAGTATCAGATTATCCCGGCGCAAAATGGCTCCGCCGCCGATAAAGCCAACCCCAGTAAGAATGCCCAACGGCAAGCGCATTACGTCGAAGTTGACGAATGAATCAGGTTTCTTTCCGACGGTGCCAAGCAGAAGGTTTGCCTGGAGCATGGCGATGCAAGCTGCGAGTGAGACGAGCAAAGTTGTCCGCAAACCGGCGGGCCGACCGTGCTCTCCGCGGTTAAAGCCGATACAGGCGCCGGCAATGAACGTGAGGAGCAGGCGCAGCGCGATGTCCTGCCATGTGAGAGTGATAGCCATAACGAGCCGTCGGGACAGAGAAAACTAATCTGCGGTCGGGAGCCAAACAAGCCGATTGGCTGGGGTAAAGTCCTATGAAAGACTGGCGGCCCGCTTTCGCGGGCCGCCAGAACCAAACCCAAGGAGTAGAAGCGCGCTATGCCGGTAGCATAGCACCTGGCAGAGTAAAGGTAGGCCTGTTCGCTGCCGCCGTGATGACGACAACGGTGGGAGACCCAGAATCAGGGTGTTGCTGATTCTGTGCCGTTCGCATGTGGCCTTTCCAAGCAGCAGGTATGCCATGGGAAAAAGTTTCTTTTTTACAGAATTTCGCGGGTTTGCTCGAGGGACTGCCTCGCCGAAGTCCAGTTACAGGACGCTTTGTCCCATTAATGTGCGATTTATCGTGGAAAGGCTTCTAAAGTTGGCACGGTCCGAATTCTTGCATCCGGTTTGAATTCAACCTCGATTTGTCGAAAATCGAGTAAAGATTTCCGACGAACAGTAAATCGCGTTTTCCCTGCAAATGCGACGGCTTCCAGAGCTTCCCAACCCGTTAGATTCCACGCCGCGAAGCTGTGCCTGTAAAAATGCCACGAGGCGCGGCTGTACCGCCATGGCAGGATATCTCCCTTTACGCAGGTTCTGAGTATCGGTTGCAAGAAATCCCAATCCCGGTCGTTGTAAATGCCATGCGAGACAAACCGGGTGCGCATTAGCTTTTGGACCCCAGATTCAGATTCGATTGTAATCAGTGGTTCCAAAGGATCCTCATCGCTGTGCAGCAGCAAAAAAGGCGGACGAAATGTTGCACGAATCAAAGTTTGATTTGTGAGCGCGGTCACTGCATCGAGGAGGGTAGGGGAGGCATTCGTCAATCGGGCCCTGGCACGCTTGAACATATAAAATTCATCTGTGGCCCCCGGCATGAAAATCAGCGCTTTAACAACCTCATTTGATTGAAAGGCTTTCAGCATCACCTCGACACAGCTGGTTCGACTCAGTTCCGTGACACCAACATCCAGCGGCATTTGGCCCAGCGCGGCGGCCCACGGTTCCGAAGCCGGCAAAGTTGCAGGAAAGAGGCAAACAAATATCCAAAAGATCAAGCCGCGCATATTATAGCGATAGCTGCACAATGCGTTCCTGAATCTGAGCGCTCCATCGGCCCAAGTAGCCAAGCAACTGACATTGCTTTTCAAGGGGGGCAACCAGCTCTCGCTGTTTATGTGGCGAAGATGCCCACTCGTTATCAATCTCCATAACCCGCGCCGTTAAATCCTCTCGCCACGAATTAACTTTTCTCTGCAAGCCCATAAGCTTTTCCGTCCACTCCTGTGCACGTTCGAAGAGTTGCAGTCTGAGGAGCGGCGAATTTGTCGAATTTTTTTCGGCGAGAAAAGCATCGGCACCTCGGCACACATTTGTGATTTCCATAAACGCATTCATTAGATCGGATGGCACGTTCTGGACTTGTTTCGGCTTTGCGCCTGTTTCCAATTCAATCAAATGCGCCAGTCTCTCCTTCGGCTCACGCAAACAATTGTAAGCGGCATTCAATTCTGCGTAGCGCTCCTGCGCGGCGCGTTTCTGAGAATCCTCAGCGCCGTGCACGCGATCGGGGTGAACGTCCGCCGACAAAGCGAGAAATTTTTGTTTCAGCGAATCCGGATCAATCCATGGCCTGCGTTGTTCCTTCAGCAACGCAAAGTAGTCGGTCATAGCGGATGTTGAACGACTGTTCGAATGAGCCTGGAATCTTCTCCGGACACAATTTCAGCCGTCCCTTTGGGACTTTTGACGCGCCGAACGGGTGACCCAATGT
>Ga0068857_100002728_pt1 | contig 14490 bp, 9 predicted proteins | sample KBSCornC72_FD_66591 | JGI IMG/M metagenome (GOLD analysis project Ga0068857, IMG submission 66591) | Corn rhizosphere microbial communities from Kellogg Biological Station, Michigan, USA - KBS Corn C7-2 | ecosystem: Host-associated > Plants > Roots > Rhizosphere > Soil ...
GACAAGCGCTTCAACCCGATCGAGCGCGACGAATATAACCGCCGCATGCAGAGCCTGTTCGAGTGGGTTCGCGACTTCATCATCCTTCACTACAAGGCGATGAACCGCGACGATTCCGACTTCTGGAAGCAATGCGCGAACATGAGCATTCCAGACAGTCTCGCCGGACGGATCGATCAGTTCCGCAACAAGGCGCGGGTCTTTGCCGATGCAGAATTGTTCAATGTCACGAGCTGGGTGTCGGTGATGCTCGGCCAAGGCATCGTTCCGGAAGAATATGAGCCGGTCGTCGACGGGCTCGACGAGCGTAAGGTCGCCGATGCGCTCGAGCAGATGCGTATCGCCATGCGTGAGACCGCGGCTCGCCTTCCGACCCACGAAGAGTTCATCGCCAGCTGCCTGACGCCGCCGTCTGCGCCGCTGCCTGAGGAAATTGTTTTTTGAAAACCGACCGCATCCGGACGATCGTGATCGTCGGCGGCGGAACGGCGGGGTGGATGGCTGCAGCAGCCATGTCCAAGGTTCTTGGCGAGCTGCCCAAGCTTACGATCGAATTGGTTGAATCGGACGAGATCGGGACCGTCGGCGTCGGCGAAGCGACGATCCCGCAGATCAACCTGTTCAACGCCCTGCTCGGCTTCGACGAGCGTGATTTCGTCCGGGCGACCAACGCCACCTACAAGCTCGGCATCGAGTTTCGCGACTGGACGCGGATCGGCCACAGCTACGTCCACCCGTTCGGCCTCTACGGCCTCGACATGCTGGGGGTCGAATTTCACCATCATTGGCTGAAGGCGAAAGCGGCCGGCGACGACACTCCGCTCGATGCCTATTCGCTCGGAGTGGTCGCGGGCCTAGAGGGGAGGTTCACGCACCCGCGGTTAGACCAGCCCAATTCCCCGCTGTCGAGGATGGCCCATGCCTACCAGTTCGATGCCTCGCTTTACGCGCGTTACCTGCGCCAGCTCGCCGAGGCCTGGGGCGTCCGCCGGACCGAGGGCAAGATCATCGACGTCATCCAGCATGGCGAAACCGGGTTCGTCGAGGCGGTCGTGCTGGACGGCGGCAAACACATCGCAGGCGACCTGTTCATCGATTGCTCGGGTTTTCGCGGCCTCTTGATCGAGCAGAAGCTCGAAGCCGGGTTCGAGGACTGGTCGAAATGGCTGCCGTGCGACCGCGCCGTCGCGATGCCGTGCGAAAGCAGCGACGACCAGCAGCCGCTCACCCGCTCGACCGCACGTCCGGCAGGCTGGCAATGGCGGATCCCGCTCCAGCACCGAACCGGCAACGGCTACGTCTATTCGAGCGCGCACATCAGCGATGATGAAGCCGCCGAGACGCTCATCGCCAATCTCGACGGAGCGCCCCTCGCCGACCCTCGGGTCCTCAGGTTCAAGGCCGGGCACCGCAAGAAAGCTTGGATCAAGAATGTCGTCGCGCTGGGCCTCGCCGGCGGCTTCCTCGAGCCGCTGGAATCGACCAGCATCCACCTCATCCAGACCGGCATCGCGCGGCTCATGACCCTGTTCCCGACGCGGCGCTTCGACGAACTGGAGATCGAGCGCTACAACGCCCTTACCGCCCAGGAATATGTCGATATCCGCGACTTCCTGGTGCTCCATTACAATGCGACCGAGCGGAATGATTCCGACTTCTGGAATTATTGCCGCGAGCTGCAGCCGCCGGAAAATCTGCAGTTCAAGCTCGACATGTTCCGGCGCAACGGCCGCGTCATCCGCGAGCATGAGGAGCTGTTCACCGAGACGAGCTGGTTAGCGGTTATGGTCGGCCAGGGGATCGAGGCCGGCGATTACCACCCCGCCGCCGATGCGTTGACCGACGCCGAAACGTTGAAGCGAATGAAACATATGCGCGACGTTGTTGCCCAGACCGCGGCTTTGATGCCGTTCCAGAACGATTATCTGCGAGCGACCGGAAGCGCGAGCGGCCTAAGCCTGCGCCGCGCATCCTAAGTTCAAGCCAAAGAGGCTGGCTAATCCAAGCTGCGCTGATCGCAGCGTCGCTCTACAATTAGGTTTTTTCCGAGCCGAGGGTCCGGAGAACAATGATGTCGGCGGTGCCCGGGACTCAGTCGGCCTCGGCCGGGACGGGCGCGGCCCGCATGGTGGCCTGGCGCCGGACGCTTCGAGCGGCCGCTTGCGGCTCGGCAAGCCGCCTGACCCGGCTGTGAAGCGGAGTCAGCTCGACGAGCTTGTACACTTCCTTGGCATCGAGCGGCTCATGCGGCGGATCCGAGCCCGTCCCCGTGATCAAAGCCATAAGCTCTCGGTCGGCAACGATCGGCGCGAGCGCGCCCTCGGTCGCCTTGACCGAGCCTGGAAGCATGAGGCCATAGCTGCGGAGCGCCTTCGACCGGTCCGAGGCCGTGAGGATCGTCACCAGGTCCGGATAAGAAGCGAGCAGCCGCCAGGTCTGGGGCCATTCGGTCATGAGGATGATCCACATCGCCAGCTGCGAGCGGAACCTCGGGTCGGTCGGGACATCGGGCCGCTGGATCGCGACCGCGTAATAAATGGTGATCGAGTTGACGATGCGCTTGATCTGCCTCGGATTGGCCGGGAAGTAGCGGGCGAAGCGCTCGAGCTCGTGCCTCACTTCCTTTTCGGCCTCGGCATCGGTCGCGGCGTGGATGGCGAGCGTCTCGCTCACGATCTGCTCGAGCGCAGCGCTTCCTTTTTCGACCCCGGCTTCTTCGAGCACGGACCCGATCGAGCGTTCGTCATCCGAGGCCACCTGGTCGGCCCAGAGCCTTTCGCCGACACGGTTGAGGACCGATTTTGTGTCGAAAGTGTCGACGTTCTTCTTGGCCGCCTGCCGGTTCACGAACTCGCGGATTCGCGCGCTCACCCCCTGCTCCAGCGCGGGAACCCTGGGCCGGCCGGCCTTGGCCCGGTCGCCAAGGACCACGTGCCGGACATAATGGATGCGCGCCTCGGCCCCGAGCGCGGGAAGGACGAACGACATCTGGATCGCTTTTTCGACGAAGCGCGCGCCAAACGTCTGCTCGGGCCCGACATCGAGCTTGCTCATCGATTCATGCTGCGATTCAAACGCCCGCTCGATCCATTCGCGGTCGCCGAGGATGACGAACACCACCCGCGGGCTTCGAAGCAGGGTCTGGATGCCGCGGATGAGATCGACCACGAAGGCCGGCTGGCACCGGTCGAGGTCATCGACGACCACCAACACCGGCCGTCGCAGGCGCCGCATGGTATAGGCAAAATGGCGCCGGAAGCGCCCGAACGGGTCGCCGCTGCCAAGGTTCAGCCGCTCGGCGAGCGTATCGGTGCCGGGGACGATGGATTCGGTGACCAAAGCCGACAACCCCCACAGGCCGGTGATCCCGCCGACACCCGTCAGGATCAGCCCAAGCGGGCTCCCTAAGAGAAAGCTCCCCTTGGACCCATCCTTGGTCTGGATGACCCCCCATGCACCGGTCCAGTACAGCAGCCCGACAAGGAGCAGGCTGACCACCGCAGTGATCAGCAGGGAATAGATTTTGGGGTTGGTGAACCTCCAGGCGACTTCTTCCGACCAGAGACCAAGCCAGCGGTCGAAGCGGTCAATCCAGTCGCCCATTTTCTTCAGCCGCGGAAACCAGGCTCCAAACCCCGGCTTCCTGACCGGATCCCACGGCTCATCGCCCTCGCGCCGGATCGCCTCGAAACAGGCTTGCCGGATAGCTTGATAGAAGGCCCACCAGGGCGGCTTGATATGCTCCATCTGCCAGGCGTTGAAATAGACCGTGATCCAGCGGCGCCTCGAATCTTCAGAAAATTCCCTCTTGAGCCTTTCGCCCTCGGCCTTGGTCGGCGGCGGGTCGGCAATGAAGATCCCGCCGAGGTCGGCATTGTCGCCGTAGCGTTCACGCAGAAACCCGGCGGCACCGGCGCCGTCGGGACAGGGGTTCAAGACCCGCGCCAGGAAATTGGCGAAGGTCGTCTTGCCGCCGCCCCAAGGCGCATCGAGATGGAGGACGAAGGCCGCCCGCGACCCTTCATGAGCCGCCCTCTGGTCAGACGCCGGCGCCGGCGAGGCGGCGACATTGCCCGGCACTTTCCCGCTCGGGTCATTGGTCCGCCGCCAGATGGAATGGAGCTTCCGGGCAAGGCCGATCGCCAGCACCGACCGTTCGAGCCGGTCCTGGTCGAGTTCGGCATCGTCATCCACGAAATCGGTCTTGTTCTCGTCGATGTAGTCCTCCAGCGGAGGCGCTTCCCCCCCGGCCGGCTCTGCCCCGGGAATTGGGGCAGGCTTCGTCTCCGTCTTATCCTCGCCAGTGGCGGGACCGGCCCCATGATCCAGGCCCTGGCCGCCCGATCCTTGCTGTTGTTGCTTCTGCTGCCCGGGATCCTGCTGTTCCGGCCCGGTCTTGGCGCCGGGCCGCGCCTTCTTCTCCCTCGGCGGGCTGGAGGTCCCGGCCGGATCGCCCAGCCCGCCGCCAACCGGCGGCTCGTCATCGGCCGCCGGGGGAAGAAGAGCCATCCAGGCGCCCGGATCGTCTTTCCCCGGCGCCCGGAGCACGCTGTCGACGATTATCCTTCGAAGCTCGGCAATCTCGTCCTTCGAGGGATGACGGTTGAAGCTGACGAATGCCCGCCCCGGATTTTCGGTCAAAGCGAACAGATAATGCCGAAGATTGATCGTATCGCGGCGGCTGGTGTCGCGGGCGATCGCTCGGGCGCGGGCGATCACGTCGGCGAGGCGGGAACTGACCCTTATCTGGTCGATCGATTCCAGCGCATCGCTGACCGCTCGCGACCGGTCATGCTTGGGGAGCGCGCTGGCAAGCCCCGGATCGACCAGGTCGAGCCACTCGCCGATCCAGCCGACCGACTGGTCGGACCCCGAAAAGACAAGCTCGGCAATGCCGAGCATGATGACCCGCCGGCTGTAACTGACATCGTCGCCGGCCTTGCTGACATTGGCGTAGCGAGACGCTCGCTCGAGCGCCGAAATGAACGACCAGTCCTCGGGATCGACCGCCGACATGATGACCGGATCGAGCGCGACGCTTCGGCTCGATCCCATCATCTCGAATGGCGGCGGCCCCGGCCCGTTCGCGCTTGAGCTCGAATAAGCCATCAGCTCGGCCAACCAGTCCGGCAACGATCGTGAATGGATTGCGGAGCGCCCTTGGCGCGGCGCCCAGTAAGAAAGCCAAACTTCGCCCGCATGTCGTCCCCCGCGACTCGACCGAGCAGGATCACCTTACGCCTTCACGGCATGACTATCCAATGGTGCAGCGAAGGGACCTCGACCGAAGAACCGCGGACGCTTTCAAACGAAGACGATTTCGTGGTGTGATTACGGAGCCGAACCATCATCTCGCATGAGGAGGTGCCCGGCAATCCGCGTCCTCGAGCAGACGCCCCGGCGAACCTGCTTGCGTTTTCATCCGGTCCCCGATTTCATTTTTCCCGCGCTTACCGAACCGGAGAACGTTAATTAACGAAAATTGCCTCTTTAGCCGCTTTAACCATCGAAAATTGCTGATTCCGCAATTTTATGGACTGCTACGGCATTTCTGATTTTCTTAAATTGCAAAAAATACAGATTTTCCGTATTTAACTTGCGAAAATTTCCAAAAGCCGGAGTTCGAGGAAACTTAAATGCCGGAAATTTCCCTCGCGAGCCAACCGGAAGTGTTTGTGTCGACTTCCGCCCTTTCAAAAGCCGCCGGCGCGGCCGTCGCCCGCGGTGAACTACGCAAGATCGGCTCGCGGCTTTACACCCGCAACCTCACCGACGACCCCGAGCAATTGGTCCGGCGCTCCTGGTATTTCCTCATCAGCAGCTATTTCCCCGACGCCCTCATTGCTGACCGGACGGCGCTCGAGAACAAGCCCGCGGCCGACGGCTCAGTGTTCCTGGTGTCGGAAGGGACGCGCGAGGTCGAGCTCCCGGGCCTCACCTTCCGGCCCCGTAAGGGGCCACCGGCAACCGACAGCGACCGCATCTTTCCCGGCGGTGCTCGGCTGTCCTCAATCCCGCGCGCCTATCTCGAGAACATGACCCCGTCGCGCGGACGGGGCGGCCGGGTATCCCGGACGCTCAACCGGGACGAGATCGAACAGCGCCTCGACGCGCTCGCCCGGCAGCAAGGCGAACCCGCGCTCAACAAACTGCGGGATGATGCGCGCGCGCTCGCGGGACCTCTTGGCCTGGATGCGCAGTTCGAAGAATTGAGCGCGCTCATCGGCACTTTCCTTGGCACCCGCGACGTCAAGACCCAAAGTGCTGTCGGCGCCGCCCGAGCGGCAGGCAATCCGTTCGACCCGGACCGGCTCGAGCTCTTCGAACAATTATTTTCGGGCCTTCGCGACTTCGTTCCGAGCGACCGGTCCACGCGGGGCCGCTCTGCCGAGGCGACGGCCAACCTCGCTTTTTACGAAGCCTATTTCTCCAATTTCATCGAAGGCACCGAATTCAGCGTCGATGAAGCAAAGGAAATCGTCTTCGAGGGCGTGATCCCTGCGGAGCGGCCTGAAGACGCGCACGACATACTCGGTACGTTCAGGATCGTTTCCGACGTCGCCGAGATGAGCCGCCTCCCCGCCAACGCCGAGGACTTCATCGACCTTCTTCAGGAGCGACATGCGCGGATCATGGAAGGGCGCCCCGACAAGCAGCCCGGCCAATTCAAGAAAAAGGGCAACCAGGCCGGAAACACGATCTTCGTCATTCCCGACCTCGTCCGGGGGACGCTCGATAAGGGCTTCGGCTTCGTCGATGCGCTCGGCGAGCCATTGCAGCGCGCTATCTTCATGATGTTCCTGGTGAGCGAGGTTCACCCTTTCGTCGACGGCAACGGCCGCGTCGCGCGCGCCATGATGAACGCCGAACTCGTCGCCGGAGGGCAGGAGCGGATCATCATCCCGACTGCCTATCGGATCGACTATCTCGGAGCGCTGAAAGCAATCTCGCAAAACAAGCTCGCCGACCCCGTGATCCGGACGCTCGACCTCGCGCAGCGCTACACGCACCTAATCGACTGGGCCCAGATGACGACAGCGCAAACGATGCTCGAGGAGACCGACGCATTCGCCGAGGGCGAGCTCGCGAGGCTGAAGATTCCGACAGACGACGCCCAACCATGAATTGATCGGCGCCCCGTCTGCAGCCGGGCCGAGCGGAACAGTAAAGTGACCGTCCAGAGCGGCCTCGATCGGCTGCAAGACGGGCCGATCGGGTCCGCCGATTCGTCCGGGACCCAAACAACAGCTATAGTGGGCAAGCCGAATCGCATGGGTCTCGAGGGGGATTTCCATGGCCGTCGATTCATCCGTGTCCGACCGCATCCTCAAGCCAGCCCAATGGGCGCTTAAAGCATCGGCGGCAGCCTTCCTCGTTTCCGCCACCATCTCGCTGACCCAGCAAGGAAGGGCGCAAGGCCCGGCCCCGGTTCTTGCCCAAATCCCGCCGGGCTCGGTCGTCTGGTTGGACCAGGGATGGACCGACCAGCAAAGACGCGCCTTCCACAACCAGTCGCAGGGCACCTTGACCCTGCCCTTGCCGACCAGCTGGTTCATGGCCCTCCAGCAGGGCGACGACCTCAATCCCAGCGCCGGCCTCGTCAGCGACCCTGCTTATCTCGCGAAGTTCGGCTTCATTCCGAGCCCGGCCGATCCCGCGCTCAACCCCAACGGCCTGCCGGTGGGGTTCGCCCAGACCATCGGGACCGACCCCAGGAACGGCGAGACATTCGACCGCATCGGCTTCACCTGCGCCGCCTGCCACACCGGGCGCATCGACTATCAGGGCCGGACGATCCTGGTCGACGGCGGGCCGGCGATGGCCGACCTGATCGGGTTCGGCGGTAAGCTCGCCGTCGCCCTCACCCAGACCGACGTGCTCGCGACGCGCTTCGACCGCTTCGCGCGCAAGGTCCTGGGCGAGCATAGCAGCCTTCCCGACCGGATCCGCCTTCACCACAAATTGCACAATGTCGTCATCAAAGGGCTTGGCGACCTCCTCAAGGCGCCAACCGGCAATGTCTCGGAAGGGTTCGGTCGGCTCGACGCCCTCAACCGCATCGGCAACACCGTGTTTGCCGACGGCATGGGCATCGACCGCAACCGGGTCGCGATCACCGCGCCCGTCGCCTTCCCCCACCTATGGGACGTGCACTGGTTCTCCTGGGTCCAGTATAATGGCTCGATCGAGCGCCCGATGGTCCGCAACGCCGGTGAAGCGATGGGAGTCGGCGCAATCGTCAATTACTTCGGAAGTTCAACCCTGGCCTTCTCCTCGACCATCCCGATAGACAAGCTCCACGACCCGATCGAGGCGAGCCTCGCGGGCACCCGGCAGCCGACCAGCATGGGCCGTTTCGGCGGCCTGACCGCGCCCGCCTGGCCCGAGAACATCCTGCCGAGGATCGACCGCGCCCGCGCGCTCCACGGCGCCGACCTCTATCGCCAGCGTTGCCAGGGTTGCCATTTGCCGGCGCCAAACACCCCTGAGTTCTGGGCGAGCAGCCACTGGCTCGCCCCCAACGCCGCCGGCGAGCGCTACCTCGACCTTAACATGATCCCGATCGACACGGTCGGCACCGATCCTGCCCAGGCCAGGAACATGAGCGACCGCAAGGTGCTCATCCCCGCCTCGCTCGGAATCACGGGCCAGCTGTCGAGACAGGGCAGATACGGGGTTTATTCGTACGGCGCGGCGCTCGGCGAGGTCGTCCAGCGCGTCGTCGACCGCTGGTACGATACGAAGCAGGTCAGCGCTGCCGACCGCGACCGGATGAACGGCTATCGCGCCAACGGCATCCGCAAGCCCCTCAAGTACAAGGCGCGCCCGCTCGACGGCATCTGGGCGACCGCGCCCTACCTCCACAACGGCTCGGTCCCCACCCTCTACGACCTTCTTTCACCCTTGAAGGAGCGGCGGGCGGAGCCCCGTTACGGCAATCACGAGTTCGACCCTGTCCGTGTCGGCTATGTCGACGGCGGCCCATCGAAGGTCAGAACCTCGCAAGCCGGCAACCGCAACACCGGCCATTTGTTCGAAACCCCCGCAACCCCGGCCGAGCGCCACCCGGGCACCATCGGCCCCTATCTCACACCCGAAGAGCGGATGGCTCTGATCGAGTATCTCAAGACCTTGTAGTCTCGCACCCGCACTTCACCGGCGAATTGCGGAAAGGCCGCGCCAACTTTAGCGGTCCGAACGGCGGCGAATTCAATACTGCCCCGGCCTTCGTTGAAGGTCATCACCGCGCGCTTCGTTCGACGAGGGCCGCGACCGCCGACGGGTTGTCGGCAACGACCCCGCCTTGGCGGCGTCAGGCAAGACCATGTTCATCGCGGAGCAGATGAGGTTTGACGGACAAAAGCTGGTCGAGGTCCGGGTCGACACCTGCGAGGAGGCTTAGCGGGACTTCGCCCTTCTCGCGCCCGGCCGACGCAGCGGTTCTTGCGCCGTTTCAGATCCGTGTTCCCGGCGATTCGGACGAAGTCGCCGGTTGGCGCCGCTGAACGCCCGCCTGCCGAAGCCGGCAACGTGATGCCCGCGACAGGTTGCCGTGCTACAGTCGCCGGATTGGCATCTTGGGGGAGGTGCTCTCGTGCCGCGCGAAACACGTCTCGACCGGATGCTGCGGTGGTTCAAGAATAACCGCTTCTTCTCCATTATCCTGCTGATCGTGGTGATCGTCGTCGGCGCCAGCCAGCTCATGGACGCCATCTCGGAAATGATCGATGCCGGGCGAAGAGTAACCGGCCCCTCAGCCGCCGGCGCGTCGAGCGAGGACAGCGGGCCCAGCGCGACATTGCTGAAGCGCATCGGCAGCAGCGGAACGGGGCTCGGCTACTTCCGGGACGCGCGGTTCCTGATGCTCGATTCCGACCGGCAGGTTATCGTTGGCGAATTCGGCGACCGCTCGCGGATCCAGCGCTTCAAGCCCGATGGGACCGCGCTCGGCCAATGGTCCCTGGCGGACGCCGGCGACAAGTCCCCGACGACCATGGAAGCGAGCTCCGACGGCCGCCTCGTCGTCGGCAACGGCTCCAAGCTCAGCGAATATGAGCTCAATTCCGGCAGGCTCCTGAAGCGGACCGAGCTTGGGGAGATGGAGGGCTTTGACATCATCGCTACCGGATCAAGCGCGACTGGCGGCGTCCTCGTCCAATACCAGCATGAACGGGAAGACGATAAGGGCGACACGCACTGGGACATGTTCATCTGCGACTATGCCGGCGCCCTCCGGAATTGCGCGCTGCTCACGATCCCGAAGGACTATTACAACTATCTCGACGACTGGAAGCCGCGACTGACGCTGGATGGCGACAACAATCTGTACCTGCTCAACGACACCAACAGCTTCGTCTACAAATTCACCCGCAATGGCGAGTTCCTGACCCGCTTCGGTGGCGACGACCGCACCAGCGGAGAGAGCCGCAGGCCCGGCGTCTTCCACATACCGGAATCGCTGACCGTGGACGGCAAGGGCCTGGTCTATGTGAAAGACGCCTTCGGGCTCCAGGTCTTCGATAGCAGCGGGAGGTTCCTGCAATCGATCGCCGTCCCCGGGCTTGAAGGCCCGGAGGCTTATGGGAACATCGACGACATGTCGTTCGACCGGAACCACAACCTCTGGGCGGTAGCGAGAGATCGGGTCTGCCAGTACCGGTTCAAGCTTTAAACCACGCAATGAACTCAGCCGCGGCAATCGCGCGAACAGACTGGTACCGATCGTGAATATTGCAGATTCGGAGTCGCTGCGCCGATAGAATGGCTCACCGGCCGCTCCCAAAACCGCGCTTGCCAATCCCCCTTGAGAGGAAGATAACAACCGCGAGCAGCGTGCCGAACCTGCGACTGACAACTCCAAAGCCGCTTCCTCAACGCAGCGGCGAACAGGGAGATGTTTGTAAAGTGGCACGCAGGTCATGCCGACATTTTAAGCAAAGGTCGTTCGCCCTGCTGTGGCGGGGCGGAGCCCTGACCTGCGTCCTGCGCTGCCGATAGTCACGAGGGAGGGGAAAATGCTGAGGGCCGTTGAAGTCGTCGACCAGGTCGCCCCGAACGCCAAGCCCGAATATCGCCAGGCGTTCGACGAAGGCGACGGCCTGCTTGCCGCGGCTGGGATCAATACCCCCTTGAGGCTCGCCCACTTCCTGGCCCAGGCCTGCCACGAGACCGGGGGGCTTAGGATCCTCATCGAAAGCGGCCGCTACAGCGCCAAGAACCTCGGCCAGATGTGGGACGGGGGGAACTGGCACAAATATTTCGTGAACCGCGCGGCGTGCGTCGCAATGGCCGACAAATGCGCAGTCGACGGCGGGGTCGCCCTGTTCAGCCTCGTCTATGGCGGGCGGATGGGAAACGGCAAGGCGGCGACCAAGGACGGCTGGACCTACCGCGGGCGCGGCATCATGCAGACCACCGGCCGCGACAATTACAAGCGCTACGGTAAGTCCTGCAAGGTCGGCTTCGAGGACGATCCCGACCTCATCATCGCGCCCGAGCATGCATTGAAACCCGCGCTCGCCGAATGGACCGAGGGCAATCTCAATGTCGCCGCCGACCATGACGACATCGAGGTCATCACCAAGAGGATCAACGGCGGCCTCATCGGCCTCGACGAGCGCAAGGCGTGGCTGGCGAGGATCAAGCCACTCGTCATCGGGGCGATGCCGGTCGAGCACAGCATCGAGTGGAAAGTGCAGGAGAAATTGCACGAGCGGGGATACAGGAAGGTGTCGCCCGACGGAGTCATCGGCCCCAACAGCCGGGCCGCGATCATCGACTTCCGCGCCCGGCACGGGCTGAAGCCCGGCAACGGCATCAGCGACGACCTCCTGACCGAGCTCGGGGTCAGCTGAACGGCAATCACTCGCTTCCGCCTGCTTATAATTTCAATCCCAACAAGTACCCGCTTAGCCGCGCATGTCCCGCCGGCGTGAGCGCCACATAGATCCGCCGGCGATCGCCCGGATCCACCGTCCGGGTCACGAGCTTCTTCGATTCAAGCATGGTCAGCCAGCGCATCGCGGTCGAGCTTGGGGAGCAGGACGCAATGCACGCACTCGACAGATAGACGTTTCGTCCCCGTTCCCTGGCGATGAATAGGTCGAGCAGCATGTCCCAGGCGGGATCCTGGAAGAGATCGGCATCGAACCAATTCTGGCGTTGCCGTCGCCAGCGGTAAAGATCCTCGGCCGCTTCGAGCGCGCTTCGAAACCCCCTGTTGGGCGCGCACTCGTCGTGCGTGATGGCAATGATCTGAGCCGCCAGGCTCGCAATCTGTTCGGTTATTTGCTGATTGTTTCGTTCAGTTTCGTGCTGCTTGAGTAACAGGTCCACTCGCAGATCCCTTGCCCCCTGTTCCGCCGGCTTTGGGCAATGAAGGGCTTGCGAACGAACGTTCTTCAGGCCTTGGCATCATCATCCAAATGTCCATGCGGAAATTCCAAGATTGACCGAGCAAGAAAATCCTAATTTCACAACGATATGAATGAAAACAGCAATACGATTAGGCGTTGTATTTTACAGGTGAGATGTAATATAATATACATTAAGTAATATGCTGCCATCTACATTTTAATGAATTGTAGATAGCAGCGGTATTACTTGTGAAAACTTCGGTCAGTTTGGAAGGTGTTGCTGTTCTATTCGCTCAAGCGGCGAGATCAGTGGGCGCGTGGGCCGGCGAAGCTCGTAGGTTGCCGATTGCTTCCATATTTCCGCGCCGGAGGCGCCGCTCCTTACCACATAAGCCTGGACGACGAGGCGCGTCCCGTCGCACGCAAGCGCCAGCGTACGCGGCGCGTAGCTTGTCAGCCAACCGTTCATGAAGGTCTGCGGCAATGTTGCCGCAGACCCTCCGATGCTTACCTGCAGGCGGCCGGCCGCCGTCCTCGAGCGATGGACGGTGCGCGCCGAAACTGCCTTGCCGCCGCACCTCGCAGAGACGGCCTCGGCCTGGCCGGCAATGGTGACCGTGTCCCGTCCGGTGACATGGACAATCCGTTCGCCGGCTTGAGCCGCAACCGCTGCAATCAGAAACATGATCACAATGAACAGCCTGGTGACGTGGCCGAGCGATGCGACGAGTCATAGGCGTAGGTCTTGGCGACGCCCGTCTCATCCTTCGTATTGATATAAGCAACGAGGTTCGGATCGGCTCCATAATTGGAGATCAGGGTATTGATGAAACTCCGGTCTTCGGACGACAGCATCCGCTCGTCCATCGCTGGGTCTTCAGGATGCGTGTGGACATAGCCGACGATCACCGCCCCGGTTGGAATGCTCACATGGGCCCCGTTGACATCGTCAGGATGCCCGGCCGTCCACGGGTCGGTTTCATAGAGCTGTCCATCCGGCATGCGATAAACGAAGCCGCCCCATTCATTGCCGTCGGCGGCGGAATTCTGGGCGCACAGGTCTGCCAGATATTTCATCTCGTTATTGAGATCGTGAATATCGACTCCCTGCGGGACGGTATGGACGCAGGGCGTTTCGTTCGCCGTCTCGGTGATTTGGTGCGGGTCAGGACCGCCCTCACCGCCGCCGCCGCCGCCGCCGCCGCCACCGGTCGTCGTGTAGGTGAAGGTCGGCCACCAGGTGCTGGTCGGATGGCCGGTGACCGTGATCGTGGATCCCCCGGACGTGGTCGTTCCCAGACCACCCGCGACGAGTTCGAGTTCCTGGACTGTCAAAGCTCGCATTGCGCTTCTCCCTGTTGAGGAAACAATGTGTCAGCCCGCAAATGGATTGGCTCAAGACGATCGGGCCGCAATGGCAGCTTTGGCTCTGTCATAAGCATTATGTACCTGACTTTGTTGCTATTTGATCGTTCCCGCAATGGCGGGTTTCAAGCCCGGATCAGTGGCGGCGAGGAGCGCTGCAACCGAATCGCAGAAATAGTCGACCACCGGCTCCCATTGCCGGTGATAATGAGCCTGGCGCTGGCGAATGATGAGCCCGCCGCGCGACAGGCCGGCGATGTCGAAGACCGGCAGGAAGAAATGAGGATTGAGGGCGCGGCGCAACATCAGGTTGAACAGGATCCGGGCTGTCCTGCCGTTGCCATCGGCAAAGGGGTGGATCGCAGTGACGCCGCAATAAGCGACGATCGCGCTCAGTAACGGCGCGTGCGCGACGTGCCGCTCGAGGTAAATCCCCAAATCCTCGATCTCGGCGGTAACGCAATGTGGCGGCCGATAGGTGACGACATTGCCGAAATTGTCGCCGCGGGTCCTCACCAGGTGAGTCCGGAATGCAGCTGGCTTCACGCCCAACGCTGACGCGATGGTGGTGAGCTCGGCCGCCAGGGAACAAGCCGGACGAAGCCGTGTCAGCGCCTGGCATGCCTCGAGTTCGGCGAGGGAGGCACCACGCCTCGAGCGGTCACGGTTCATTTCCTCGATGACGTCGGAGAGTGGGTGCGACAGCCGGGAGACCCAGTCATTCGACAATGATGGCGCCGCCAGCCAGGCGGCGGTCGCCTCCTCCAAA
>Ga0068857_100002734_pt1 | contig 14478 bp, 12 predicted proteins | sample KBSCornC72_FD_66591 | JGI IMG/M metagenome (GOLD analysis project Ga0068857, IMG submission 66591) | Corn rhizosphere microbial communities from Kellogg Biological Station, Michigan, USA - KBS Corn C7-2 | ecosystem: Host-associated > Plants > Roots > Rhizosphere > Soil ...
ACAATAGCCAGTATGAGCACCGTTTCGACCATTCTGCATATCTACGGCCACGACGCCGATGCCGTCGAGCACGCGCTAACCACGATCTTCGCCGCTGAAGACCGTGTGAATGTGCTGAGGCTCGAAGGCACCTTCAGCGCCGTGCTGGAGCGCGTCACCGATCCCGACCTGGATGCCGCCTACCGCTACCTCATCTGCCGCCCGCACGATGTCTCGCGCTGGACGCCGGTGCTGGAGCTGGGCAACCGCACCGAGGGCTTGGATGTCGAACTCTCGCGCCAACTGGATGGCGCGCCTGTCTTCACCGTTTTCGACTATGGCGAGACCGTCTCTGGCTACACGCTGGCGCGTGGTGGCACGCAGGTTGACCGCTATATCAGCGATCCCACCTGGCTCGAAGATGAGGGCGAGAGCGGCGGAGAGAAAAAGCCCACACCCGACCTGGAGACGCTGCGGGGGCATCCCGAGCGCTTCGCCGATCTGCTGCCGCCCGATACCGCGCCGGAGGACTTCGTGCGCGTCGTGCTGGCGCCGGGTTGGTGGGAAGACTACGGCGCGAGCACAGGCGAAGACCTCCCGGCGGAGGAGCGCGCCGAGGAAGACGAGCTCGTGGACGAGCGCGACCGCATGCGCTGTATCGCGCTGGCGCTCGAACTCTGGAGCCCCGCCGAATATCCCCTGACCGAAGATCTAGACGACCTCGCGGATCGAACGGTTGGCCCCGGCATCATCCTCGCCTTCAACTGAGCGGTGGACACCAATTCGCGCCGCGATCAGCCTGCTCTTTTGTCATGACATCCGTTCGCGCTGTGCGGCGCTTTTGCACCCGCGTGCAGTCATTGCGGACGTGCGTGCTGGCGTCCAAAGGTCCTGGTACGGTACGATATTATCCGAAACATTGCGTAGACTGGGTGCAGAATTCGTCGTGGTTATCTGGATACTACCCGGTGAGGAAACCGTTCCACCCTGTAAAATTTGGTGGTAGAGATATCCAGCGGCTGGCTGACTGTGAGAGATAGCTCATCGTTTGGTGGCGATTCCAATACTGTACACATACAACTATGCAAGTGTTTCTGTTGTTCCAGTGGCCCTCGTCATGCGATCTGCCAGGAGGCCAGGGGCAAGCAATTGGGACATGAAGCGTCACAAGCGTATCTTTGAGGACAATTGCCGGAGGAGAAATGGCTCAGCATCCGCCGCGAAAGAATGCAATAGACTATTACGATACCCAGCCGACACCCGCCCCGCGGGCCGTTGAGGCCGATACGGCGGTGTTGCCAAAGGCGAAGGCGGTGCGCAGTCTGCCAAGCTATCATCCGACGGGCATGGCGAAGGTTGACCGCCTGCTCGACTTCACGGACCAGCTGACCGGCGGTCGCGCCGAGTGGATTCAGCGGGCGTTCAGTTATCTGTTTGTCGGCGGAATCGCGGCGATCATCAACCTGATTACGCTGCAAGTGACACTCAATCTGCTGGCTTCGTCACCACTTCCCTACAAGATTCACTATGGAATCGCATTCGTCATCGCGACCGAAGTCTCGATTATGGCGAACTTTATCCCGAACGACCGGATCACCTTCAGCCACCTGCCGGGGCATAGCCGCTCCTGGATTCAGCGGTGCGCGCGCTTCCATGTCACCTGCACCGGCGGCGTTATCGTAACCTTCGCGGTCTCCAGCCTGCTACACCTGATTCTTCAGGTGCCCGCGCTGCCCTCGCAGGCGGTGGCGCTCATCGTGGCGACCGCGTTCAACTTCACCTTCCACCATCTCTTTACCTATCGGCACAAGCCAGCCGCTGTGCTTTAAGCTACCGCCAAGCCATCGCGCGAACAGGCTGGTCAACCCGGCCACGACCCATACCATTTCTGCCTTTTCTGCCCTCTTGCCTCGAAAGGTGAGAGGGCAGGTTCGTTGCGGAAGTCTCAGAACAACTGTGATCTTTTGCATTCCACGGCGGGTAATTATAAGGTAAGATAAACATAACCGCTTTGAGCGCCCGCGCGCTTCATTTCCGCGGAAGGATACCTGGCGTATTTGTGTAGGTGGGGCCGCAAGTTTGCGAAGGGTCATCCGGCGGTACGTTATCTTGCCCATCATCTGTTCGTTCATCTGATAGTTACCTGATAGTTACCTGATAGTTACCTGATCATCAGACTCACCAGTTTTTGGGGGCGGGGAAGCAACCATTGACAGCCTTCATGTGTAGCTGTTACGCTACTGCCAGGGTTATTGCCTGACTGCACCCGCGACGGTTATCGCGTGAGAGATCCATACCGCCGACATGCAGTGACGAGATGCGCCCGGCGATGTCATGGATGGCAGCATGCGGCCTGGCGCGGCAAGTGACCAGCGACCTGCGCTTGCAACTGGCTTGCAACTGGCTTGCAACTGGCTCATGGTTCCCAGACCAAACGAGAGCTGAATCCCCACAAAAAGGAGGTGTCCAGCGACGGCCTCGGCGGGAATACTGCGCGTGTGTGAGGAATCCCGGCAGGCTGTTGGTGAACAAGATGCCGCGTTTCGCGCTGCGCCAGCAAGAGCCTTCGGATCGTATTTTTACCACTCTTAGCCTGCGCGAGAGAAGCTGTCAGCCATTGGTTGCGTACAAGTTCACAAAGATGTACGCGAAATGCGGTACCAGAAGGCGGCGTCTACGTTGTTAAGAGTACAACGACTTCTGTCGCTGGCATGTGCAATCATACCGCGGAGGCATACCCGCCTGATGGCGCGGTTCCTGCCTCGCTACGGGCAAGCGCTCCGGGCGCAGCGGGAATCGAGAGGGGAGACAATACCAGAGGCGCCGGTGCGATTCTGAGTGTGAACTAAACCAGTGGCAGATGATAACGGACTTGTATTGTGTCTCCTTATGTCTTCTGGACGACGGCAAACGACGAAGCACGCAGACCCTGGAGGGCCAATGGTGGCCAGGGTGGAGCCTCCTCCCAAAATGGTTTGTGCGAGCGAGCGGTCGTTGCAGCGCGACCACGGGGCTATCCTTCAGGATCAGAAGGTAGCGAAGCAGGGAATGCCAGCCAGGTGAATCCGGCGCTGGAACGTCACAGCCTTGAGAGGGGTACGAAGCATGCTTGTGTTACGCAGAAAAGCTGGCGAGGCGATTGTCCTCAATGGTACGATCACCATCCACGTCCTCGCCGTAGAGGGCGAACGAGTCAAGCTGGGTATCAACGCGCCGCCAGAAGTCGTTATTGTGCGCTCGGAATTGCTCGAGGGTCAGGGGTCCAGCCCGGCCGGTTCGATGCCCGGCGCGCCGGTCCCCCCGCGCGAGCCGCGCCCATCATATACCTACCGCGAGCCCAGTCCGAATGGGCAGCGGCCCTATCGCGAGCCTGAAGAAGGCAATACTCCAGGGGAAACGCCCGGCCCCGGGCGCCCACCCACCACCGGCATGAATGGTTCGAATGGTATGTCTGGTATGAATGGTATATATGGTGGGCAGGCGCGCTATGCGCCGCGCCGTCGCATGTACGAAGATCCCAACACGCCGACGCCACTGCCCAATCCGAACCCACGCTACCGCTGATGCCGTGCCGTGCTGTGCCCGGCTGCGCTATGCGCTATCTGGGACAGGTCGGTGTGAGCATCTTTTAGCCGCCATCCGCCAGGGAATCCTCTCCCTGGCGGATTGTTCTCTCGCGTCGCGTCGCAACGATAACGTAACTCAGGCGGTAAGTCGCGCCACATAGTTGTCGTCGGCGCCGTCCCCGCTGATCCAGAGCGCGCCACCGTGCCCCAACGCCATGCCAAAGGGAATGCTTTGTGAGGCGGGCAACGTATAGAACGTGTAGAGATCATCGCTGGCCTGATAGTATACGACCGCGTTCGCGCCCGCGCTGGCAAACCAGACCGCGCCATCGCCGGTCGTCGCCAGGCCGTAGAGAATGCTGGGGTCACCGGCTGAGTGCGGCACTGTGCGCTCCGTGACCTTGCCCGTCACGGGATCGATGCTCCCCAGGATGGCTGGCTGCATCTCCGTAAACCAGATGCGCCCCGATGGGTCCGCCGCCATCGCGTAGACCGCCGCCTGATGGTTGGCCAGCGGCATCAGCGTCACTTTGCCCGTGGTGGGATCGAGTTTGCCCACCGCGCCGCCGTTCAGATAGCCAAACCAGATGCCGCGGGCAGTGATCGCCAGGCTGAATGGATAGGAGCGCGTGGCGCCCTGCGGAGCGGGTATCTGCCACGACTGCATCGCGCCGGTAGCCGGGTCGAGCCGCCCAATGCGCCCGCCGAGTAGCGTAAACCAGAGCTGGCCGTTCGCGTCGAACGCGAGATCCTGAGGCGCCATGCGCGGCGCGATTGCCGTATCGAGCGGGTAGATTTTGAAGGTCTGGGTAGTCGGGTCGAAGCGCCCAATATAGTTGGCCGCCTGCTCGGTGAACCAGACATCGCCCTGGCGGTCTATCGCCGTCGCCATGATGTTGTATTTGCCCCCCGGCGGCGTCCACTCCGTCACCTGTCCGGTCTTCGGATCGATTCGGGCAAGCTGATTGGTTACCATCTCGCCGACCCAGATATTGCCCTGCGCGTCAACCGCTGGCTGCATCAGCCCGGCGCGTGAGGTGGGCATTGGGATGATCGTGGCGTTCGCGTGCTGCACGATAGTCGCCGATTGTGTGGCTGGCGACGCCGCGCCACCGGTCTGGCGCGGTGTCGTTGGCGATGGCGTTGCGGCTGATGGCAACCGGCTGATGACGAGCACCGTCGCCAGCAGCGCCACCAGCACCAGCACGCCAAACCCCGCATCGCGCCGTACGAGGCGACGCCAGAACGGTGGCCTTGCATGAGGCGACGCATCCGGTGTATTCGACGGATCTGGCGACTGTTCCACTGTCTCGGTTGTATCGGGTCTCTCGGCCATAGGGTATGTCTTATCCGTTACAGGTTAATGCCGTATTCTGCCCATCGCTCGCTGACGAGCGCCTTCATCTCAGGCGACATCTCGATGTCATCGGGCCAGGGCCGGGGGTGTCCTTCCTCCGGGAGCTTGGCCGTCGCGTCCAGGCCCATCTTCCAGCCATACTTCTCATAGGGCGACGAATGATCCAGCGCATCTACCGGGCCATCCACCAGCAGCGTATCACGCTTCGGGTCAACGTTATTGCCCACGCGGAAGAGCACCTCGTGCATATTCTGCACGTCCACGTTCTCATCCACGACGATGATGAACTTCGAGAGCATCATCAGCATCATACCCCAGATGCCAGCCATCACTTTCTTCGCCTGGCCGGGATAGCGCTTGCGAATCGAGACGACGACGATGTTGTGAAATCCACCCTCGACCGGCATATTGATATCGACGATCTCCGGCAACACGACCCGCAGCAGATGCAGGAAGAAGCGCTCGGTCGCCTTGCCCAGATAGGCGTCTTCCATCGGCGGCTTGCCGACGATAGTGGTGGCATAAATGGGATTACGCCGCGAGGTGACGGCGGTGATATGCATCACCGGATAGGGCTCGACGGGCGTGTAATGGCCGGTGTGGTCGCCAAACGGCCCTTCGGGGCGCAGCTCGTCGGTATCGACATAGCCCTCCAGCACGATCTCGGCCTGGGCGGGCACCTTCACATCCACCGTCTTACACTGCACTACCTCCACGCCCTTGTGCCGCAGGAAGCCCGAAAAGAGCAGCTCGTCCACGCCGGGGGGCAGCGGCGCGCTGGCGGCATAGATGCTGGCGGGGTCGGCGCCAATGACGACCGCGACCTCCATCCGCTTCTTCTCGCCGCCGTGCGCCTTGGCGTCGCGGAAGTGCGCCGCGCCGCCCTTGTGAATCTGCCAGTGCATGCCGACGGTGCGCTCATCGTAGACCTGGACGCGATACATGCCGATGTTGCGCTTGCCGGTCTCGGGATCCTTCGAGTGGCACATGGTCAGCGTCAGATACTGGCCGCCGTCCTGTGGCCAGCACTTCAATATTGGCAGGTGGGCGATAGAGGGCTTGTCGGTGACGACGACCTCCTGGCAGGGCGCGTGGCCGACGGTGCGCGGGCCAATGCGCGCCAGCTCCGCCAGCTCAGGTAGCAGCTTCGCCTTCTCGATGATGCCCTCCGGCGGGCGATTCTGCACGAGGTCGAGCCACTTCTTGATGCGCCCGCCCAGCTCGTCGAGCGAGTCAACGCCGAGCGCCCAGGACATCCGCTCTTCGCTGCCAAAGAGGTTGATGACGACCGGCATGTCGTAGCCGCGCACGTTCTCGAAGAGCAGCGCTGGCCCGCCCGCCTTGACGACGCGGTCGGCGATCTCGGTGATTTCGAGCTCGGCGGAGACGGGCGCGGCGATGCGCTGAAGCTGGCCCTTCTTCTCCAGAAACGCCATGAAGTCGCGCAGATCCTGAAACGCCATGCCGTACCGCTGCCTCTCCACGATGGGCCACGTCACGCTTTCGCCGCGTGAACATATCGCGCCCATCATAGAAATTATGGGGTGCGGCGCGCGGCAGCGTCAAGGAGATGAAAGGAGAGTGGCGAATGGGCACGGCTGGAGCAGGAACACGCTGCGCGGACGTAGGGGGTATAGGGGTACCGTGCCGCAGGCTGAAGCCCTGCGACTAATCCTACCCGACGCGCCCGCTCTGGCAGCCCGCGCAGGCTGGGCTTTGCGCCGTAGCCACTAGGCGCTGGCAATCGCGCCAACAGCCCTTTAGAGGAGGCCTCCTCCGCTTCGTCTGTTGAGCCACGAGGTGATAGCGATTATTCCTCCCACAATCACAACCGCCGCTAGCACCGCCACTCCAACAAAGATCAATACATCGACGAGTATCTGCGAAAACATGTCAGCGCCCCCTTTAAGCTGACTGCCACTACTACATCAAGGTGTCGCTCAAGGTCTATTATGTCTGCTCGCTTTCGCGTGCAGCGTCCAACTACGCAAGCGCCGTATGGGCCTCCTGCGCCTCTGGCATGTCCATCTCGGTCAAGCGCTGCGCCGCTTCCGCCAGCAGTGGCCGCGCCTCCTGGCGCCGATCCAGCCGCTCGGCGAGCAGCCGCCCCAGCGCGAGTTGACCCAAAGCAATCTCCGGCCCCTGGTCGAGTTCGATGGCCAGTTTCAAACCTTCTCGATATTGCGCCTCAGCGCGTCCCAGATCGTGCCGCGCCTCAGCCAGGCGTCCGATGGAATACAAGGTACGGACAATATTGCGCCGGTCATCAATTTCATGCTGAATGCTGAGCGCTTGATCAAAATAGTTCGCAGCCACAGCGGCCTGCTGGCGCGCGAGCGCCACATCGCCCAACAGACGCAGCACGAGTCCTTCGCTCATCCGATCGCTGAATTCGTGGCAAATGGCGAGCGCATGCGTCAAATAATCGCTCGCCAGATCGAGTTGCATGCGTTGGATCGCAAGTTCCCCGCAGATGCGCAGCGCCTGTCCCTCTCCTGAGCGATCACCGGCTTCACGATAAATAGTAAGCGCTTGCGCGAGCAGCTCATCTGCTCGCTCGCCCTGTCCGCGTCGTAGTGCGACCCATCCTAACACGGCAACGTCGGTTCCTTCACCCTGTCGGTCGCCAGTCGCACGATCCAGTGTACATGCTTGGGTCAGGTAATCCTCCGCCACTTGATGGTGTCCATGCCAGAACGCGGCCTGCCCCAAATAGCTGAGCGCTTCAGCCTCACCTCGTTGATTACCCATTTGACGCTGAATATCGAGCGCTTGGAGGAGATATTCCTGCGCGGCCACAGGCCGCCCACGCCACAGGGTTATTATGCCTAACTGCGCCAGCGTTTCCCCGATGCTTCCCTGGTCGCTGGTTGCTCGTTGTATGGCAAGCGCTTGGGCGAGATACTTGCGCGCGGCCTCGGGTTGTCCTTGCCATAGCGCTGCTTCTCCTAAAACCCGGAGCGCAGCTCCCTCACCTGGACGATCCTGAATGTCCCGAAAGGTGTCGAGGCTGCGCTGTATTGCTGCTCCGCCGCTCTGTGGTTCACCAGTCATGACCAGCGTGTGACCATATTCGAGCTGCAGTTCTGCCCAGTGCTGGCGAGCTTCGGGACTCCCTTGCGCTTGACCGGTAGCCTCAGCCGCCGCTACGCCCCAGGCCAGGTAGTCAACTGCCTCCCGGTTGCGTCCACGTGCTTCCCAGAATTTGCGCATACCGTGCGCCAGGTCGGCTACGAGCATCGGCTGATCGTGCGCGTGCGCCCATTCTAGCGCGCCGGTCAGATTGGCTTCGTCAGCGGCCAGCTCGGCATAGTCCGTCTGGTGGGCTTCAGCGTAGGTGGCCAGATAGCGCGCAACTGTCAGCGCGGCGAAGTTTTGGTCAGATGGTGGCCAGCCGTGATAGATTTCCTGCGCCAGAGCCCACAGTAGCGGATGCAGGCGCAGCCGCTCACGCTCGCTGGCCGATTCCATTTCCCCATTGGTCGAGGCGCCGATCAAGGCGCGCGCCATCAGTGTATGCAGGCTGCTCTCTGGGCGCGCCTGACCGAGTGCACTGCCGAGCGCTAGCGCTGCTTGCCGCCCGAACTCCGGCGTGGCGAATGCCGCCAGTCCGGCGAAGAGCCGTTGCGCTTCTGGCGAGAGCGTCTCCAGGCTGTGCGTGAAGCTGCGCCGCACGGTCTCTGGCATGCTCTCATCGCTGGCTAATTCGAGGCCCCCCATTGGCGTCGATAGTTCGCTGGCCAACGTCGCCAGGTCACGACCCTCGGCGGCAGCGTAGGCGCCAGCTAGATGGACGGCCAGCGTATGATACCCCAGCGCCTGGACAATGTGTTCCGCGCTGGCGCGCTCACTCGGATTCAATGCGCTGGCGTCGGCGCGCCCCAGCGCGGACGCGAAGATATCCAACGCTTCCTGTGGCGTCAGCAGATCGAGCGCGCGGCTGGCCTCGGCTGGGACTGCGCTCAAAGGGAGCGCCTGCCGCGAGGTCAGCAGCAGGGCGACGCCTGCGGCATATAGCGGCATGGTGACACTGCCAATTGGCAATTCTGGCTCGATATTGTCGAGGACGACGAGCGCCTGCTTATTATGCAGAACCGTCTTCGCGGTATCTTGCAGGTGAGGGAGGTCAGTGGCTTCTGGCGCACGGCGCAGTGGATCAAAGCGAATCAAGACCCGGCGCAACACGTCAGCGGGGTCTGAGAGGCCCTGGCAGAAGACGACCGCCACACCATCAGGGAAACGTCCTTCGCGCTGGAGTTGGCGGGTCGCCGCTCCCGCGAGCGCCGTTTTCCCGATCCCGGCCAAACCACGGATGGACACCAGCGCGTCTGCCCCATCTGCCCCGTCTCCTCGCAACCGCTCCTCGACCCAGGCGAGGTCATCCCATCGCCCGACAAAGCGCGTCGGAACAGGCAGAAGCGCCGCATCATCTGGTGGCCCCAGCGGTTGCGGTGGCGGGGTGGTGGTCGCCGAAGCGGTGACAGCAGAGAGCGCGCGCTCAGCGGTAGCCTGCGCTGACAAGGCTGTTTGACGCGCTTCCTCGACCGTGCGCTTTTGTCTGGCCGTTTGCGCTTGATTCGTGCGCTGTTCCGTAATCTCTTCAGCCAGTCCCGCCAGCGCCAACGCCGCAAGCAGGCCGGTTGTAATCCAGAAAACCAGCGGATTTGTATGTTCGAGTGGCCCTAGAATGCCCCACGTCGTCAGCGTTTTCTGCAGCGCGCCCCAACCACCTTGAAGAAAAGCAAACATCAGCGCCGCAATGTAGTTGCCAATAAAGAGAAACGAAAAGACCTTCCACCACCCATGCGCCACGACGCGAACAGGCTGCGGCAGGTGTGCTGTCCAGGACTGGCGCTCGCTCATTTCAACTGGAGCTTGCTCCCCACTCAGCGACATTTCAACTCTCCCAATCAGAAGCAGCGTGAATAAAGCTCATTAGACTTTGGCTGTCTGCATGCCATTATGGCATGAACTAAGGTGTATTGAAATCCAATTTCGGTATCAATCTTCAGAACTGGGGATCAAGAGTAGAATCCGTATGGCCGCAATTACGAGCGCCGGCGCCACCAGTAACACCACCGCCCACGCTGCAAGCAGTAACGTACTGACACGGTGGATGACTGTAGGGCTTTGCTCTTATTCAGTCGACTCATCATCGATGGCGCCGGGAAGCGGCAACTGGCGCGCCGCCATTCTTCCCTGGCGCAACGTCTTGTAGTTCTCTGCGCTGACGACTGGATGGCCGGTACGTGCCTCGATGTCACGACGTGCCGCGCCACCGACCTCGCCTGCCTCCTGAGTGTCGCTCCGCAGCTCCTCGAAGCCCTGGCTATCGCGCGTCTGGTGTAGCTCAGCCGCTGTCGCCTCGGCCAGCGTACTCAACGCCAGCTCGACGCGGGTCATCGAGTCGCGCAGATTCTGGGTTCGCCCGATATGCTTGACCGCCTGATGGTCGCGCACGCCCACATCGAATGTGCCGCGGTGCAGCGTATCGGTGAGGACCGCGAACTGCCTGCCTTCTTCCGCGCCACGCTGCTGCCACTCGTCGGTCAGCTCATCGCGGGTAACGATATTGAGCAGCCGCTGCCCAATCCAATCTTCGTCATAGCCCAGGCGGCGATATTCTCGCTGCAAACGATCAACAGCCAGCGCTGGATTTTCCATCTCCTGCAATCGCTCGGTGCCAACGCGAGCAAGCCATTGCTTGAGCGGCTCGGCCTTCGGGCTGGGGATGGACTGCACGATACGCAGCATCGCCTCGGCATCGACTGCATCAGTCAGCCTCTGTTTGCCGTCAGGCGCCAGCATTTTCAACTGTTGGCATTTTGCCAACACTTCAAGAAAACCCTCTGTTTCAATACGACGCTTCATGTCTGCCCAGTACATACGTGGTTTGGACGCATCGGTCAGCATTCCAACTACATCAATCACGCTGAAGAACCAGCGCCCCTCGTGCCAGACATGCCGAATCTGTGCGGTGGCCTCCGCGTCGAAGATGCTAAGCTGCGCGTCGTCATGCTGTCCATCTGCCATCGAATCGCCCTCCAGAGTACTCGCCGCTTGTACGTCTGTTCCATTATGCACTACCTGTACACATGCGTATAGTCGGCAAGCTAAGAAGCCAGGAATTGAACGATAGACCTCACTCCCACTTGAAGGTGAGCGCCGCCGCCACCAGCAACACCACCGCCCATGCCGTAAGCAGCAACAGACTGCCGCCGTTGATGCCCGCCGGACTCATCGCCGAGCGGAGCGCATCGGAGAGCGCGGCGGCAGGCAGAATCTGCGCGATTTGCTGAATGACGGCGGGCAGATGATTGACGGGCAGTACGACGCCGCCAATCGCCAGGAAGAGAATGAAGAGGCCATTGGCGCCCGCCAGCGTGGCCTCGGCGCGTAGCGTCCCCGCCATCAACATGCCCAGCCCAACGAACGCCGCCGTCCCAATCAGCATCACCAGCAGCGCCAGCGGCAGCGAGCCGGTGGGCCGCCAGCCAAAGAAGATGGTGGCGATCAGCACCAGCAGCACCGTCTGCGCCGCCTCGATGGCCAGCACCGTCACAATCTTGGCGGAAATCAACCCCCAGCGGGGCAGCGGCGTGCTGCCCAGCCGCTTGAGTGAGCCATAGTAGCGGTCGTAGGCGGTGGCGATACCCAGGCTGACCAGGCTGGTGGACATGATCGCCGCCGTCAGAATCCCTGGCAGCAGGAAGGCGATCTGTGCGCTCTGCGTGCCTGGCGCGATGTGCAGCCACATCGCCAGAAACAGCAGCACCGTCGGAATGATGATGGTGACGAGCAGGCTCTCGCCCCGGCGCAGCGCCATCGTCAATTCGGCGCGCGTCTGCGCCAGAATCGCCTGGTTCACCGGGGCCGTGCCCGGCATCGCGGTGGTCTTAGTTGCTGGCGCGCTCATTCGCGTATCTCCTTCCCGGTCAGCTGGAGGAAGACATCCTCCAGCGAGGCGCGGCCCACCCGTAGCTCGCTCAGCGTCACGCCCGCCGCCCGCAGCGCCGTCGTCAGCTCGACCAGCAGCGCCGCCGCGTCGCCCGTCTCGATGACATAGGATCCAGAAGCATCGCTCCGTACTGTCCGCGCGCCCGGCAGCTTGCCCAGCGCCGCCATATCCACCGCGCCGGGAGCGGTGAAGCGCACCTCGGTCGTCGTGGTGGACTGCGCGCGGGTCAGTCCGGCGGGCGTATCGAGCGCCAGCAGCTCGCCGTGGTCGATGATCGCGATGTGGTCGGCCAGCCGCTCCGCCTCGTCCATGAAATGCGTCGTCAGCAGCAGCGTCGTGCCGCGGTCGCGCAGCTCGCGCAGCATCTCCCAGGTCGCCCGCCGCGCCTGCGGGTCCATCCCTGTCGTCGGCTCATCGAGAAAGATCAGCTCAGGACGACCCACCAGCGCCAGCGCCAGCGAGAGCCGCCGCTTCTGGCCGCCAGATAGCTGGCGACAGCGCGTCCCCGCGGCCTCGGTCAGCCCGACGACCTGAAGCAGTCGTTCGGGATCTTCCGGCGCGCTATAGAAGCGGGCGAAAAGGTCCAGCAGCTCGCGCGTGGTCAGGTAGTTATAGATGCCGTCCTGCTGGAGCATCACGCCGATGCGCGGCTTGAGACGCGCGCCATCGCGGCGGGGATGCAGCCCCAGCACGCGCACCTCGCCGCTATCAGCCGTGCGATAGCCCTCCAGAATCTCGACGGTCGTGGTTTTGCCCGCGCCGTTCGGTCCTAGCAGCGCGAAAATCTCGCCGCGCGCGACGGTGAAGCTCAGCTCGCGAACGGCCTTCTTTTCGCCATACGACTTCGATAGCCGCGCGACAGCGATGGCCGCATCGCCCGCGCTGGTTCCCGCCGCCGCTCCCTGAGCATGGGTATCAGCAGTATTCATACAGTATGCTTTCCCGAATATTATGCGACTCAATGCGGGCGCGTATCCGCCAGCAAAACACAATCCGCTGGATGGGCGCACTCCTGCACATTGTAGCGTATCGCGCTATCGGCAGCATGGATGATGACCTCCGTACGGACAGCCCGGCGGAGCATCTTTGGGCATCCAGGCCAATGACGCCCACCGTGCCCCCCGCTTATAGTGCAGGGCGATACCATCTTTCACGATAAGGTATGCCCAGCGAAGCGAGGCGTTATGTCTTCCCAGCCAGCCATTGCCTATAGATCAACCTCATCGTCAGCCGTTACCCCACACGCCGAAGCGCCCTGGTGGGATGGTCTGCCGCCACACATTGCCGCCCTGCTGGATATAGCCGACGTGCGCGCGCTGGAGCCAGCCCAACGCAACGGCCTGGATGTGGTTGTCGTCGGTGGCGGCGTGGCGGGTCTGAGCGCGGCGGGCGCGGCGGCGGCAACGGGCGCGCGCGTCTTGCTGCTGGAGGCGGCGCCAAAGCTGGGGCTGGGCGCGACCGGACGGAACGCAGGCATCCTGAGCGCGGGCGTCAACATGGGCATCACCGATACCCCTCCTGGTAGCCTCGCCGCCGAGCTGTGGCCCGCCACCTATCAGGAGATGGTGCGCGTCCATGAGGAGGCGGCCCGGCCTGATACCGTGCTTCAGGCTCGGTGCACGCGCTCGTTCAGCCTGGCAACCAGCGCCACCGCAGCCCGACGGCTCGAACGCGAGGTACGCGCGCGCAACGCCGCCGGGCTGTGCGCCGAGATGTGGACGCCGCAACAAGTCGCTGAAGTCACCAGTGGGCGACTGGCAATCGGTGAGGTGGTCGCCGCCATGTGCCTGCCCGACGAGGGGCGCATCCATCCGCTGACGCTGCTGGCGCATCTCGCCCAGGTTGCCCGCCAGCGCGGCGTGACGCTGGCGGGGCAGGCGACGGTCTCCGGCATGGAGGTGGAGCGCGGCAAGGGCTGGCGCCTGACGCTGGCGAACGGGTTATTCGTGACAGCGCGCGCGCTCATCTGGGCGGTCGGGCCGACCGTTCGCCCGAACGCGCGGCTCTATGCGCTGGCCTTCGCCGCCGATCTGCCCGAAGATTTCCCGGTATTCTGGGATGCCGCGCCCTATGTCTACTATGATTACCGCCCCGGCGACGGGCGCATGACGGTAAGCGGCGGACGCTACGGCGCGCCAGACGCTACCAGGGAGCGCGACGCCGCCTATCACGCGCGCATGGTCGAGGCGACGCGGCGCTGGCTGCCCGAATTCGTGGGGACTGAGCCTCAATGGGCGTGGGGCGTTGACCTCGATAGCACGGCTGACCTGCTGCCCCACCTGCGCCCACTTACCAAGAGCGCGCCGGGACTTGCCATCGAGGGGCTGGGCGCGCTGGGTGTCTTGCCCGGCATGGTGCTGGGCCAGCGCGCCGGAAGCGACCTCGCGCGCAACGCATAATACCAATGTCGCCTGGGCTGTTGTGGTCTGGCGTCTAAACGCTCCTCGACCGCCAGACGCGGTTCCAGGCGTGCCCTGCGTCCTACCCCTACCTGCCCTAGCTGTCAAAGCTGTCAAAGCTGTCAAAGCTGTCAAAGCTGTCAAAGCTGTCAAAGCTGTCAAAGCTGTCAAAGCTGTCAAAGCTGTCAAAGCTGTCAAAGCTGTCAAAGCTGTCAAAGC
>Ga0068857_100002735_pt1 | contig 14476 bp, 10 predicted proteins | sample KBSCornC72_FD_66591 | JGI IMG/M metagenome (GOLD analysis project Ga0068857, IMG submission 66591) | Corn rhizosphere microbial communities from Kellogg Biological Station, Michigan, USA - KBS Corn C7-2 | ecosystem: Host-associated > Plants > Roots > Rhizosphere > Soil ...
ATCGGGTCGACGGCGTGCCGCAGCGGATCGGCATCGGCCTTGCCCGCGCCAGCCGCGATCCGGCGCATCTGCTCCGCCTGCTCGCGCGGCGCATCGACCAGATCGAGCCCGGCTATGGCCTCGACGCGATGACGCTGCATTTGCTGCGCAGCGAACCGCTGGGCGCGCTGCCAGTCGACGAGCGGCTCGATGCCGAAACGGTGCCCGACCTCGCCCCGCTGATCGACACGCTGGCGACGCGGATCGGCATGGCGCGGCTGTGGCGGATGCGGCCGGTGGAAAGCGACGTGCCCGAACGCTCGGCTGCTGCACTTCCGCCGCTAGACCCGCCCGAACGCGAAGCCCCGCCGCTGAAGACCGACGATGTCCGCCAGCTCGATCGCAACGCGCCGTTGCCACCCTGGCACCCCGACTGGCCGCGCCCGATCCGTCTGCTCCGCCGGCCCGAGCGGCTCGACCATGTCGTCGCAGCCCTTCCCGACCAGCCGCCGCGCCGCTTCACCTGGCGGGGCGAGCGGCACGAGGTGGTCCATGCCGACGGCCCCGAGCGCATCCATGGCGAATGGTGGAAGCGCGCCGCCGAGACGCACGCCACGCGCGACTATTTCCGCGTCGAGGACGAGCGCGGCCGCCGCTACTGGCTGTTCCGCCAGGGCGATGGCGAGCGCAGCGTGACCGGCGATCTCAGCTGGTACCTCCATGGCCTGTTCGGGTGAGCGGCATGTACAGCGAGCTCCAGGTCACCAGCCATTATTCCTTCCTGCGCGGCGCCTCCGCGCCCTCCGAGCTGTTCGAGGCGGCGGCAGCGTATGGCATGCCCGCGCTCGGCATCACCGATCACAACAGCGTCGGCGGGATCGTGCGCGGGCTGGTCGCGGCGGAGGCGACCGGCGTGCGGCTGGTCACCGGCTGCCGGCTGGATCTGACCGATGGCAGCGGGGTGCTGGTCTGGCCCGAGGATCTTGCGGCCTGGTCGCGGCTCACCCGGCTGCTCAGCATCGGCAAGGCGCGGGCGGATGCGCAGCATGGCGAGAAGGGGCAGTGCTTCCTCCATTGGGAGGATGTCGCGGGGCATGCCGACGGTCTCGTCGCCGCGCTGGTGCCCGGCATGGCGGACAGCGGCGACCCGGCGGCGCTGCGCTGGATGGCGGACGTGTTCGGGGAGCGCGGTCATGTCGCGCTCACCCGCCATCGCCGGCCGCAGGAGGCGGTGCGGCTGCATGGTCTGGCAGAGGCCGCGGCCGCGCATGGTCTCACCCCGCTCGCCACCGGCGATGTGCTCTACCACCATCCCGATCGGCGGATGCTGCACGATGTGATGACCGCGATCCGGCATACGACCACGGTCGACGATCTCGGTTTCCGCCGTGCCCGCAGCGCCGATCGCCACCTCAAGCCCCCGCACGAAATGGCGCGCCGCTTCGCCGCCTGGCCCGAGGCGCTACAGGCCGTGGAGGCGGTGGTCGAGCGGTGCAGTTTCTCGCCCCGCGAACTGGGCAAGCTCTACCGCTATCCGGACGAAGTGGTGATGTCCGGCCGCAGCCCGCAGGAGGCGCTGGCCAAGCTCGCCCGCGATGCGCTTGCGGCGAAGTTTCCTGAGGGGCTGCCGGCCGCTTATGCCGAACTGCTCGAGAAGGAGCTGCGGTTGGTCGAGAAGTTCGGCTACGCGCCCTATTTCCTCACTGTCCATTCGATCGTCCGCTTCGCCCGCGCGCAGGAAATTTTGTGCCAGGGGCGGGGGAGTGCGGCCAATTCGCTGATCTGCTTCCTGCTCGGCGTCACCTCGATCGACCCGGTCTATCACAAGCTGCTGTTCGAACGCTTCCTCTCGGAGGATCGCAACGAGCCCCCCGATATCGACGTCGATTTCGAGCATGAGCGGCGCGAGGAAGTGATCCAGTGGATCTACGAGACCTATGGCGCGCGCCATGCCGCACTCACCGCGGTGGTCAGCCGCTATCGTACGCGCGGGGCGGTGCGCGAGGTGGGGAAGGCACTGGGGCTGCCCGAGGACGTGACGGCGGGGCTGGCGGGGCAGGTGTGGGGCTGGTCGAACGAGGGCGTGAGCGAGGCCGATGCCGCCGCGCTCAACCTGGATGCCAGCGAACCGCGGCTGGCGCTGACGCTCGACCTCGCCCGCCAGCTGATCGGCACCCCGCGCCACCGCTCGCAGCATCCCGGGGGCTTCGTGTTGGCCCAGGCGAATCTCGACGAGATCGTGCCGATCGAACCGGCGGCGATGGTCGACCGGCGGGTGATCGAATGGGAGAAGGACGATATCGAGACGCTCGGCCTGATGAAGGTCGACATTCTCGGGCTCGGCATGCTCGGCTGCATGCGGCGCGCGTTCGATCTGCTCGAGCAGCACAAGGGGGTGAAGCTTACCCTGGCATCCGACGAAATGCAGAGGGATGACGAAGATACCTTCAAGATGATCCAGAAGGCCGACACGCTCGGCACCTTCCAGATCGAGAGCCGGGCGCAGATGTCGATGCTGCCGCGGCTGAAGCCCAAGGTGTTCTACGATCTCGTCATCCAGGTCGCGATCGTGCGGCCGGGACCGATTCAGGGCGACATGGTGCATCCCTATCTGCGCCGGCGCGAGGGCAAGGAGGAGGTCGAGTATCCGAGCGAAGAGCTGAAGGACGTACTCTCCAAGACCTTCGGCGTGCCGCTGTTCCAGGAGCAGGCGATGAAGGTCGCGATCGTCGGCGCGGGGTTCGAGCCCGCCGAGGCCGATGCGTTGCGCCGGGCGATGGCGACGTTCAAGTCGACCGGCGGCGTCACCCATTTCAAGGAGAAGATGATCAGCGGGATGCTCAAGAAGGGCTACACGCAGGACTTCGCCGAGCGGACCTTCAAGCAGATCGAGGGCTTCGGCAGCTACGGCTTTCCCGAGAGCCACGCGGCCAGCTTCGCCAAGATCGCCTATGCCTCGAGCTGGGTGAAGTGCCACCATCCGGACATCTTCTGCGCGGCGCTGCTCAACGCCCAGCCCATGGGATTTTATGCCCCGGCGCAGATCGTCCGCGATGCGCGCGAGCATGGCGTCGAGGTGCGCGCGGTGTGCGTCAACGACAGCGACTGGGATACGCGGGTGCTGGCATCCTCCTCTTCCCACGCCGGGGAAAAATTATTGCCTCTACGTCTCGGCATGCGCGTCGTGCAGGGGCTGTCCGCGCGCGATGCCGATGCCATTCTCGCCGCGCGCGCCGAACGCGCCTTCACCTCGATCGAGGATGTCTGGCGCCGTGCCCGCGTCTCCCCCGCCGCATTGGAGAAGCTCGCGCGCGCCGATGGCTTCCGCGCCTTCGGGCAGGATCGGCGCCAGGCGCTCTGGGCGATCAAGGCGCTCGACCAGGCGCCCTTGCCGCTGTTCGCCGGGATCGAGGGGCCGATCCAGGCGGCCGAGCCCGCGGTGACGCTCACCCCGCTCACCGCGGGGCGCGAAGTGGTCGAGGACTACCGCGCCACCCAGCTGAGCCTGCGCGCGCACCCGCTCCATTTCCTCCGCGGCACGCTCGCCGCGCGCCGCATCCGGCCCTGCGGCGACCTCAAGACGCTCAAGGACGGCGCGCGGGTGGAGGTGGCGGGGATCGTGCTCGTCCGCCAGAAGCCGGGCAGCGCCAAGAGCATCTTCCTGACGCTGGAGGACGAGACCGGCATCGCCAACGCCATTGTCTGGCCGGCACGCTTCGCGCTCTACCGCCCGATCATCCTCGCCGCGCCGATGATAGCGGTGCGCGGCCGGCTTCAGCGCGAAGGCGAGGTGCTGCACCTGATCGCCGAGACGATCACCGACCTGACCGACCTGCTGCGCAGCGTCGGCGCGCTCGACCTGCCGCGGATGACGATGCCGGGCGACGGCGCGACCCATGGCGGCACGATCGATTCGCGCGACCGCAAGGTCACCCGATCGAGCGATCCTGCCCATGCTTATCCGAAGCAGCGCACGCCCGAGAGCTGGCCGTCGCGGCGCGAGGACATCATCCCGATCAAGTCGCACGATTTCCACTGATGGACGTGGTCGCACATCGGCTGTTTTTCGCCTTCCGCATCGCCGCTGGCGTGCGCGATGTCGTGGCGGGTTGCCGAGACGGTCTGGGGCCAGCCACAGGCACCGTCTCCGACGACCGCCTCCACATGACGCTTGCGATCACCAATGACTATCCGCAACTGCCGATCGCCGCGGTCGACAGGATGCTCTCGATCGGATCCAGCCTGGCCGAGTCCCCGGTCCCACTCTGCCTAGACCGGCTTTCGGGTGGTCGCGGTTCCGTTGCACTTCGCCCTGCCCGGCGCATCAAGGCACTGGCCCAACTCACCGGCACATTGAATCGGCGCATGACCGCTGCCGGACTGCTGCGGAGCATGTGGCGCTGCCACCCGCACGTCACCCTGCTGTACCGCAAAGGGCAGGCGTTCACGCGCGCTGTAGACCCGATCTGCTGGACGGCGACCGACTTCGTGCTGATCCACAGCATCGTCGGCGCGCACCGGCATATCGAGCTGGGCCGCTGGCCGCTGATCGAACGGCAGGGCAGCTTCGACTTCTGAAGCCGCCCCGCCGACCGGAACTCAGCCCGCCACCACCGTCTGCTCGATCGTGCCGAAGATCGGGTGGTGCTTGTCGTCCTCCGCCCAGATGCGGATCGTGTCGCCGGCCTTGAGGAACGGGGTCTCGGCGCTCCCACGCAGGATCGTCTCGACGGTGCGCACCTCGGCGAGGCAGCAATAGCCCTTGCCGCCCTCGCCGATCGGCTTGCCTGGGCCGCCATCGGCGTCGCGGTTGGAGACGGTACCCGATCCGATGATCGTGCCCGCGCCCAGCGCCCGCGTCTTCGCCGCATGGGCGATCAGCGTGCCGAAATCGAAGGTCATGTCCTCGCCCGCCTCGACCCGGCCGAAGGGCTTGCCGTTGAGGTCGACCATCAGCGTGCGGTGGAGCTTGCCGTCCTGCCACCAGTCGCCCAGTGCGTCCGGCGTCAAGAACACCGGCGAGAAGGCGCTGGCCGGCTTGGACTGGAAGAAGCCGAAGCCCTTGGCGAGCTCGCCCGGGATCAGGTTGCGCAAGCTGACGTCGTTGGTGAGACCGACCAGCCGCACCGCCGCCAATGCTTCCTCGCGGCTGGCACCCAGCGGCACGTTGCCGGTGACGACCACCACCTCAGCCTCGAGGTCGCAGCCCCAGCTTTCGTCCTTGAGCGGGATCGAATCGCGCGGTCCCAGGAAACCATCAGAGCCGCCCTGGTACATCAGCGGATCCTGCCAGAAGCTCTCGGGCAGCTCGGCGCCGCGCGCCTGCCGCACCAGCGCGACATGGTTCACATAGGCCGAGCCGTCCGCCCATTGATAGGCGCGGGGCAGGGGCGCCGATGCCTGACGCTCGTGGAAGCGCATCATCGGGATGGTCTCATGCTCGAGATCGGTGGCGAGGTTGCGCAGATCGCCTTCCACCCGTTCCCAATCGTCGAGTGCTGCCTGCAGCGTGGGGGCGATATGGCTGGCATCGGCGCACCAGGCGAGGTCGTTCGAAACGACGACGAGCTTGCCGTCGCGGCCCTGCTTGAGGCTGGCTAGTTTCATTTGACACCATCTCCTTCGGCGGTCGCTTTAGTGCAACTTCGCGGAACACGGAACCGTAACCCTTTGCTACGTATTTTGCCCAGTCGCATTGACTTCGGGACGGGCCATGATCAACGAATTGCACATGGCCGCGCCGCTTCGCTTTCTGGATCATGGCGGCGAGATGGCCGAACGCATCCGCCGCTTCGACTGGGCCACCCATCCGTTCGGCGCGCCCGAGACCTGGTGCGAGCCGCTGCGCATCACCGTCGACATGATGCTGGCCTCACGCTTTCCCAAAGCGCTCTACTGGGGCCCCGAGTTCCGGCTGCTCTACAACGATGCCTGGGCGCCGATCGCGGCCGACCGGCATCCCTGGGCGCTGGGCCGCGCCGGCGGCGAGGTCTGGGCAGAGATCTGGGACGTGATCAGCCCGCAGATGGAGGAGGTGGTCGCCACCGGCCGCGGCTTCGCCGTCTACGACCAGCTGCTGCGGATGGCACGCGACGGCGTGCCGCGCGACACCTGGTGGAATTACAGCTTCACTCCCGTACGCGATGCCGAGGGGCGGGTGCTCGGCATCCTCAACCAGGGCAACGAGACGACGCGGATGGTGCTCGCCGAGCGCGCCAGACAGGCGGAGATCGAGCGGCTGCGAGAGTATTTCCAGCAGGCGCCCGGCGCGGTGGCGCTGCTGGACGGCCCGGAACACCGCTTCGTCCTCGCCAATCCCGCCTATCTGGAACTGGTCGGCCGCGAAGCGGTGGTGGGGCGTTTGGTCGCCGAGGCGCTGCCCGAAGTGGTCGAGCAGGGCTATGTCGAGATCCTCGACGGCGTCTATCGCAGCGGCGAGCCTTATCGTGCGCTGGGCCGCGAGGTGATGCTGCAGCGTCGGGCGGACGCCGCGCCGGAGCGCCGCGTGCTCGATTTTGCCTTCCAGCCGATCAAGGATCCGCTCGGCGCAAGTACCGGCATCTTCATTTCCGCTGCCGACATCACCGAGCGCGCGACCGCCGAAGAAGCGTTGCGGCGGAGCGAGGAGCGGCTGCAGCTCGCACTCAACGCATCGACCGGGATCGGCACCTGGGACTGGACGGCGGAAAGCGGCCGGGTGACCGGCGACGAACGCTTCGCAGCGCTGTTCGGCATCGATCCCGAGCGCGTCGCCCATGGCGGCGCGTTCGATGCGGTGCTCAACTTCATCCATCCCGACGATCGCGTGCGCATCGCGCTGGAGGTGCGCCAGTCGATCGCCGATCACGCACCGCTCAAGCTCGAATTCCGCGTGGTGCGTGCCGATGGCGATGTCCGCTGGCTGCTGACGCAAGGCCGCTGCACCTTCGATGCCGAGGGGCGGCCGGTCCGCTTTCCCGGGGTCAGCTTTGACATCACCGACCGCAAGCTGGCCGAGGAAGCCGCGCAGGAGGCGGCCGAGGACCTGCGCTCGGCAACCGAATCGCAGTCCTTCCTGCACGGCCTCGCCGAGCGTCAGCGCGCGCTCGATACGCCCGATGCCATCATGGAGCTCACCGCCGCCGAGCTGGGCGCGAAGCTGGGGCTCGCGCGCGTCGGCTTCTACCGCGTGGCGGGCGAGGTGATTCATCTCGGCCCGTGCTGGACCGATGGCAGCCTGCCCAAGTTCGCCGGGCAATGGAGGCTGGATGCGGTGGCGCCGCTGGTCGAGCGCTACCGCCAGGGTCGTACCGTCACCTTCGACGACAGCCGCGCCGAATTCCCGCATACCGAACTGAGCAAGCTATCGCCTTCGGCGATCGGCGTGCCGCTGCTGCGCGGCGGGCAATGGGTGGCGACCTTCTACGCCAATGGCGCGGGGCCGCGGGCATGGCGGCCCGAAGAGATCGCCTTCGTCGAGACCGTAGTCGAGACCACCTGGGATTCGGTCGAGCGCGCCGATGCGGTGCTGGCGCTGCGCGAGAGCGAGGCGCAGTTCCGCGCGATCACCAATTCGATCGATCACATGGTCTGGTCCGCCGATGCTGAGGGCGCGGTCGATTTCTACAATGACCGCTGGTACGATTATACCGGCGTCGAGCGCGGCAGCACCGACGGCGATGCCTGGGGCAAGGTGCTCCACCCCGGCGACCAGCGTCGGGCGGCTGCTGCCTGGGAGCATTGCGTCCGCACCGGGGAGCTGTATCGCATCGAATACCGGCTGCGGCATCACAGCGGCATCTATCGCTGGGCGCTGGGCCGTGCGCAGCCGCTGCGCGACGAGACCGGCCGCATCCTCCGCTGGTTCGGAACCAGTACCGACATTCAGGACATCGTCGATGCGCGCGAAGTGCTCGCCCGCTCGCGCGAGGAGCTAGAGGCCGCCGTGCGCGAGCGGACCGAGCGGCTGATGGCGGCCGAAGCGCAGCTCCGCCAGGCGCAGAAGATGGAGGCGGTGGGCCAGCTGACCGGCGGCATCGCGCACGACTTCAACAACATGTTGGCGGTGGTGATCGGCGCGCTCGACCTGATGGAGCGGCGCGTCGCGCAGGGGCGCACCGATATCGATCGCTATCTCGTTGCCGCGCGTGACGGGGCGAGCCGGGCGGCGGCGCTCACCCAGCGGCTGCTCGCCTTTTCGCGCCGCCAGCCGCTCGCGCCGACCGCGCTCGACGTCAACGACATGCTCGGCGGGATGATCGAGCTGCTGGTGCGCACGCTGGGCGAAGGCGTGGTGATCGAGACCCAATTCGCGCGCCAGCTCGATCCGGTGGTGGCGGATCGCAACCAGCTCGAGAATGTCGTGCTCAATCTCGCGGTCAACGGCCGTGACGCGATGCCCGAGGGCGGCACGCTGACGATCGAGACCGATCTGGTGGCGATCGACGCGGACGAGGCCGTGCGGCACGAGATTGCCGCAGGCGACTTCGTCGAGATCTGCATTCGCGATACCGGCGTCGGCATGCCGCCGGAGGTGGCGGCGCGCGCCTTCGATCCGTTCTTCACCACCAAGGGTGTCGGCAAGGGTACCGGGCTGGGGCTTAGCCAGGTGTTTGGCTTCGTCCGCCAGTCGGGCGGGCATGTCACGATCGAGAGCACGCCCGGCCAGGGCACCTGCGTGCGGGTGCTGCTGCCGGCCCAGCCCGAGGCGGTGCCCACGCCCGCGGCAAGCGGCGTCACGCGCGAACTGCCGCGCGGGCAATCCAACGAAGTGATTCTCGTCGTCGAGGACGAGGATCGGGTGCGCACCTATTCGGTCGAGGCGCTGCGCGAGCTCGGCTACGGCGTGGTCTTCGCGCGCGACGGTATCGAGGCGCTGCGGCTGCTCGAGCGCGGGCAGAAGGTCTCGCTGCTGTTCAGCGACGTGGTGATGCCCGAAATGAGCGGCCGCGAGCTGGCGACGCGCGTGCGCGAACGTATGCCCGATCTCAAGGTGCTGCTCACCAGCGGCTACGCACCCGATTCGCCGGCGGCGCGCGAGGACGAGCACATCCTGCCCAAGCCGTTCGACATCGCCGCGCTGGCCACCGCGATCCGCGCCGCACTGGACGGCTGACGGCAGGAAAGGCTTGACCTTGGGCCCCGCGTTCGCCATTCGCGCCGCGGCTTCGGGCGACGCGTCCGGTTGACCAGTCCCTGCCGCCGAGTCCTGTCGAAGGGCGGCCAGGGTCCGCCCGGCAGGCGGAGGACGTGTATCCATGGCAAATGTGGCAGTGATCGGCGCCCAATGGGGTGACGAAGGCAAGGGCAAGATCGTCGACTGGCTCGCCGAGCGCGCCGACGTGGTCGTCCGCTTCCAGGGCGGGCACAATGCCGGCCATACGCTGGTGATCGGCGAAAAGGTCTACAAGCTCTCGCTGCTTCCGTCGGGCATCGTCCGCGGCACGCCGAGCGTGATCGGCAACGGCGTCGTGCTCGATCCCTGGGCGCTCAAGGCCGAGGTGGAGAAGCTGCGCGACCAGGGTGTCGACGTGACCCCGGACACGCTGAAGATTGCGGATACCTGCCCGCTGATCCTGCCCTTCCACCGCGATCTCGACGCGCTGCGCGAGGACGCCAGCGGCGCCGGCAAGATCGGCACCACCCGCCGCGGCATCGGCCCGGCCTATGAGGACAAGGTTGGCCGCCGCGCGATTCGGGTGTGCGACCTTGCCAATCTCGATTCGATCGGGCCGCAGCTCGATCGCCTCGCCGCGCACCACGACGCGCTGCGCGCCGGCTTCGGCCAGCCGCCGATCGATCGCGACGCGCTGGTCGAGGAACTGCGCGGCATCGCCGGCTTCGTGCTGCCCTTCGTCCAGCCGGTGTGGAAGATGCTCAACGAGGCGCGCTCGCGCGGCCGTCGCATCCTGTTCGAGGGTGCGCAGGGCGTGCTGCTCGACATCGACCACGGCACCTATCCGTTCGTCACCTCGTCCAACACCGTGTCGGGCACCGCGGCGAGCGGCAGCGGCATGGGACCGGGCGCGGTGGGCTTCGTGCTCGGCATCGCCAAGGCCTATACCACCCGCGTCGGATCGGGCCCGTTCCCGAGCGAGCTGGACAACGAAGTGGGCGAACGGCTCGGCACGCGCGGCCATGAGTTCGGCACCGTCACCGGGCGCAAGCGCCGCTGCGGCTGGCTCGACGCGGTGCTGCTGCGCCAGTCGGTCGCGGTTTCGGGCATCACCGGCATCGCGCTAACCAAGCTCGACGTGCTCGACGGGTTCGACGAGATCCAGGTCTGCACGGGCTATCGCCTCAATGGCGGAGTGCTCGACTATTACCCCGCCAGCGCGCCCGACCAGGCGGCGGTGGAGCCGATCTACGAGACGATGGAAGGCTGGTCCGAATCGACCTTCGGCGCGCGCAGCTGGGCCGATCTGCCGGCGCAGGCGATCAAGTATATCCGCCGCGTGGAAGAGCTGATCCAGTGCCCGGTGGCGTTGGTCTCGACCAGCCCTGAGCGCGAGGACACGATTCTCGTCCGCGATCCCTTCGCCGACTGACGCGAAAACGCCCGGCCCTCGGGGGAGGGCCGGGCGCATCGGAGCTCAAGGCGCGGGGCTGAAAGGGGGGAAAGGCCCCGCGCCGAGCTACCGCCTGTTAGCGCGGACGCTTGCGCTTCGGCTTGTCGCCGGTCTGGTCACCCGTGGTGGTGCCGGTCGTGCTGGCGCTCGGATCGGTGGGCGAAGTCGTCGTCGTGGTCGACGAATCCGGGGTGTTCATCGTGCCCGAACCGGTCGTGCCGCCCGGCGTCGTCGTGGTCGACGGGTTCATCGACGGATCAGTCGGCGAGGTCGACGGCTGGCCCGGCGTGGTGCTCTGGTCCATCGTGGAGCCGCCCGGCGTCGTCTGGCCCGGCGTGGTCTGCTGCGCGAAGGCGGCCGGCGCGGCGATCAGCGTAGCAGCGGCGAGAATGGTCTTGATATACATTACACGGCATCCTTCTGTTGATTATGCCAACATAAGGTTAACCATCAAATGCCCAACAAGTCTCACCAGCTGATTTCGATTAATCGATAAAAGCGAACGGCTCAGGGGCGAGTCGAGCGCAAGATCAGCCGATCTGCGCCCGATGCAGCAATTTCTGGTCCGCCAGTACCAGCGCGACCATTGCTTCGACCACGGGCACGCCGCGGATGCCGACGCACGGATCGTGACGGCCCTTGGTGCGGATCTCGCTCGCCTCGCCCTCGCGGGTGACGGTCTCGACCGGGATCAGGATCGAACTGGTCGGCTTGAACGCCACGCGCATCCGCACCGGCTGGCCCGTCGCGATGCCGCCGGCGATGCCGCCCGCATGGTTCGCGAGGAAATCGACGCCACCATCGCCACGCGGGCGCATCGCATCGGCATTCTCCTCGCCGCGCAGCGCTGCCGCAGCGAACCCGTCGCCGATCTCGAAGCCCTTCACCGCGTTGATCGACATGCAGGCTGCCGCCAGTTCGCTGTCGAGCTTGGCATAGAGCGGCGCGCCCCAGCCTGCGGGCACGCCGGTCGCCTCGCACGCCACGACGGCGCCGAGCGAGGAGCCATCCTTGCGGGCAGCATCGACCAGCGTTTCCCAGCGCGCGGCGGCGTCCGGATCGGGGCAGAAGAACGGATTGTTGCCGATTTCGGCTGCGTCGAACTTCGCATAGTCGATGGCGTCGCCGCCGATCGCCTCGACCCAGGCGGTGATCGTCACCTCCGGGATCACCAGCCGCGCAACGGCGCCTGCCGCCACCCGCGCGGCGGTTTCGCGCGCCGAGGAGCGGCCGCCGCCGCGATAGTCGCGAAAGCCGTATTTCTGGTCATAGGCATAATCGGCATGGCCGGGGCGATAGGCCTTGGCGACGTCCGAATAGTCCTTGGAGCGCTGGTCGACATTGTCGATGTGCAGCGCGATCGGGGTGCCGGTGGTGCGACCCTCGAATACGCCGGAGAGGATGCGGACCTGGTCCGGCTCCTGCCGCTGGGTGGTGAAGCGTGACTGGCCGGGGCGCCGGCGATCGAGAAAGGGCTGGAGGTCGCCCTCGCTGAGCGTCAGCCCCGGCGGGCAACCGTCGACCACGGCGCCGAGCGCGGGCCCATGGCTCTCGCCCCAGGTGGTGAAGCGGAATACGCGACCGAAGCTGTTGAACGACATCGGCGCACGCCCTCCGTCTGGGTTGAAACCGCCGGCCGTTTCGCAGGTGTCGCGCGCGGCTGCAACCCGTTCGGCGGAGGCGGGGCGAGCGGCGCGGCCTTTTGAAGCTGCGGTATGGGCGCGTTAGTCGCGGAACTGGGGGCTGCGCTTCTGCAGGTTGGCCATCACTGCCTCGATCTGGTTGGGCGTGCGCAGCAGGGCCGCCTGCTCGACGCTTTCGGCCAGCAGCACGGCGGCAGCGTCGCCTTCATGGTTGGCGAGACGCTTGGCGGCACGGATCGCCTCCGGATTGCGGCCGGCGATGGCGTGCGCGAGCGCCAGGGCTTCGGCATGCGGATCGTCGGCGAGCCGGGTAACGAAGCCGAAGCCTTGCGCCTCTGCCGCGTGGAACTCGCGGGCGGTGTAGGTGAGCTCGCGCAGCACGTCGTCGCGCACGGTGCCGCGCCAGAGCACGAAGCCCGCCATGTCGGGCACGATGCCCCATTTCAGTTCCATCACCGACAGCCGCGTGTCGGGTGCGGCGATGCGGATGTCCGCACCGCTGGCGATCTGCAGCCCGCCGCCGAAAGCGACGCCGTGCATGGCAGCGATCACCGGCACCGGCAGCGTCCGCCAGCCCCAGGTGACCTGCTGGAAGCTGTTGGCCGGGCCGTGCGTCCGCGCCGCGATGTCGACGCCCGTGCCGACACTGGCCATGCTCGCCATGTCGAGCCCGGCGCAAAAGGCGCGGCCTTCGCCGGAAAGCACCACCGCGCGCAGACCTGCGGTCTGGCCGAGCGTGTCGATCGCCGCCAGCAGCCCTTCGATCATGGCGGGGTCGAGCGCGTTCATCTTGTCCGGCCGGTTGAGCCGTACATCGGCCACGCCGTCCTCGATGGTCCACGTCACGCGCTGGCTCATTCCGGTATCCTCTTTCGCTCGCGGGCAATGTGCGGCGAAGCATTTGCGCGGGCAAGACGGTGGCGCTAGAAAAGTCGGTATGTCCCAGCCCAGCGATCCCGCGGCGCCGCCCCGGTTCGATCCCCGCGCCTTCTTCGCGCTCCGCTTTCCCAACCATGGCAGCCGCCTGGGCGTCGCCCACCGCGACCATGGCGAGGACTGGTCCGAACTCGAGCTGCCCTGGCGCGCCGACCTGGTAGGGCAGGAGGAAACCGGCGTACTCGCCTCGGGGCCGATCCTCGCCTTGATGGACATGGCGAGCAGCGTCGCAGTGTGGCTGAAGGTGGGCAAGTTCCTGCCGCATGCGACGCTCGACCTGCGGATCGATTATCTGCGCCCGGGGCGGACGGGGCAGACGGTGATCGGGCGCTGCGAATGCTACCGGCTGACCCGCTCGATCGCGTTCGTGCGCGGCCAGGCGCATGACGGTGATCCGGCCGATCCGCTGGCGCATGTCGCCGGCACCTTCATGGCGGCGGAGGGATACTGGTGAAGCTGCCTCCTTATGCAGAGCTGCTGGGGCTCAGTGTCGAGCCGGGTGCGGATGCGCCGGTGCTGGTGATGCCGTTTTCCGGCGATGTGGTCGGGCGGCCGGGGTTCTTGCATGGCGGCGCGATCGGCGGGCTGCTCGAGATGGCGGCGGTCGGCGCGCTGCTCCAGGCGCTGGACGCGGAGGGCAGGGCTAAGGTGAAGCCGGTCAACGTCACCGTCGATTACATGCGCGGCGGTCGCGAAAAGGAGACGCGGGCAAAGGGCACGGTGACCCGGCTGGGCAACCGGGTGGCGAATGTCAGCGCGGTGGTTTGGCAGGACGAGGAAGACCGACCGATCGCCGCCGCGCGGATGAACTTCCTGATCGTTCGGTGACTGTTCCCCTCCCGCTTGCGGGAGGGGCTAGGGGAGGGGATGGCGGTAGCCTCGACCGTCCTCTCCACATCAGCCCCTCCCCCGACCCCTCCCGCAAGCGGGAGGGGAGCGAAGGCTTGGAAGGCCGACTACTTCTTCGGGCTGACCCGCATCAGCCAGCCGCCATCGCCCTTGGCGCCGTCCTGCAGCAGCCAAAGCGAACCGTCCGGCCCCTGGGCCACGTCGCGGATGCGCATACCCATGTCCCACTGGTCCGCCTTGCGGGCGTTGGTACCGTCGAGCGCGATGCGGAGCAGCGCCTGGCCGGACATCGCGCCCATCAGCAGCGAGCCCTTCCACTGCGGGAACTCGCTGCCGGTGTAATAGATCAGCCCCGACGGGGAGATCGACGGCACCCAGTAGAGCTTGGGCATCTCATAGCCGTCGCCGGCCTTGGGCTTGCGGATCGGCTTGTTGTTGTAATTCTCGCCGAACGAGACGTTGGGCCAGCCATAGTTGCGGCCCTTGACGATCAGGTTGAGCTCGTCGCCGCCCTGCGGGCCG
>Ga0068857_100002737_pt1 | contig 14475 bp, 8 predicted proteins | sample KBSCornC72_FD_66591 | JGI IMG/M metagenome (GOLD analysis project Ga0068857, IMG submission 66591) | Corn rhizosphere microbial communities from Kellogg Biological Station, Michigan, USA - KBS Corn C7-2 | ecosystem: Host-associated > Plants > Roots > Rhizosphere > Soil ...
TGGCTGGCGATCTTGGGCGGGTGCGCCGCATCCGGTATTGCTCTGTACGAGTACTCTCAAGGCCAGATTTGGATCCCCTCGGATCTTCAAGAGGCGCTGGCCGCTTCAGCCACCGGCAGCCGAGCCACTCTAATCCTACGTGGGACGGTCACCGATCCCAACATCCTGGCAGCCAGTCTTATTCTGTCGCTGTCGCTGGCGACTGGAGTTTTGCTATCAACTCGAAGTTGGGTGGGCCGGCTTATTTCTCTGGGAGCGGTCGCGCTGATCACCGCCTGCATCTTTGCCACAATGTCGCGCGGCGCGCTGGTTGCGGTATGCGTGGTCTTCCTGATCTACCTGTGGCGATCTCGATCAAGCTGGCGGGTGATACTGCCCTTGACCATCATAGGTGCGGTCATAGCCGGAATGGCGGTAGCGAAACCCGGGGCTTTCGCCAGCAGACTCGACGCAACCTTTGAAGACCGTGGCGCCGGGCGCCTGGATATATGGACCGCCGGTTTGCAGGCCTTCAAACATCACGCCTTCGTCGGGGTGGGACTCGATGGTTTTCCAGATGCAACCATCGAATACCGTTATGTTTACATTGATGCTTTCCCTGGTCCGAAGGGATCTCATAACATTTACCTGGGGACTGCGGTTGACCTGGGAGCCATCGGACTGGCGCTGCTCCTGTGTGTCATATTCGACCATTTTTTCCTGTCAGCGAGGATCCTTCGCACGGCGCCTCACGAACCAGCGCGATCACGACTGATCTCCTACGAAGCTGCGTGCTGGGGCCTCCTAACCTGCGCTTTCTTTGTCGATATCCTCTGGGAACTGTATTTTTGGCTGGCATGGATGCTGCTGGTCATGGCGTCACGAGCCTCGATAGGTGGGTGGATTCCCAGCGCTGCCCTGGCCCGACACGCAGATCGCCTGTACGCTTCTTCCAGAGAGAACTTCGCAAGTTCACGAGTGTGACTCTGTGCCGGCTCCCGCTACGAACGCGAAGTGGATCAGCATTGTCGGCGCCAGGCCGCAATTCATCAAGGTGTCGCCGGTTGGCAAGGCGATCCAGGCCTGCAACCAGACCGGACTCGCCCGTCTGGTAGATCATCGCGTCATCAATACGGGCCAGCACTACGATCATGAGATGGCCGGTCTCATTTTTCAGCAACTCGGCCTTCCAGCACCGGACTACAACTTGGGCGTCGGCTCAGGGTCGCATCAGGAACAGCTGGCGCGCATGTTGGAGCGTCTGGAGCCGATCCTTGCAGAGGAAAACCCGGACTGGGTAATCGTCTACGGTGACACGAATTCGACGCTGGCCGGCGCACTAGCCGCTGCGCGTCTCGGGATGGCTGTCGCCCACGTCGAAGCCGGTTGTCGAAGTTACAACGGCCGTATGCCCGAAGAGCAGAACCGGGTTTTGACGGACCACTTGAGCCAGCTCCTCTTCACCGCTTCCAGGTGCGCCGTCGAGAATCTAAGAAAAGAGGGCATTGGCGGACCCCGCGATCCTCGAAACCGAATCGTGCATTTCGTTGGTGACGTGATGTACGACACCTTCTTGGCCAACCTGGCACATGCCGAAGCACTGGCTCCTGCCACGCTCGATCGCCTGGGATTGCAGTCCAACCAATACTACCTTCTAACTGTGCATCGGGCTGAAAACACCACCCAGCCCGAGCAAGTCCGCAATATTTTGCAGATCGTCGAGAGTCTCGATCTGCCCGTGCTATTTCCTATGCATCCCCGAACGCGGCAACTCTTGGCAGGCGAGGGGGCTCTGCACAATGGAAATATCCGCATCGTGCCGCCTCTAGGCTATCTGGAACTGCTCGCGGCGGGTAAGTATGCGCGCAAGATAATCACCGACTCTGGCGGTGTGCAGAAGGAAGCGTTCTACCTAAAGGTTCCTTGCGTTACCTTGCGCAGGGAGACAGAGTGGCCTGAAACCGTCACACTCGGAGCGAACCGGCTGGTGGGTACCGATCGCAGCGAGTTGCTACAGGCAATTGGCGAGCCCGCATCTGGATTCGAACAAGTGGATCTTCCTTTCGGCGACGGACACGCCTCCGAACTTATCGTCGACAGTCTCCTGGCCGCTTAAACCATATGCGCATTCTTCTGCTGTCACAGTTCTATCCTCCAGAAACCGGCGCTGCGCAAAACCGGCTTTCTTACCTGGCTCGATGGTTGGCCAGCGCAGGACACACCGTTACCGTGCTTACTGCTTTTCCCAATTATCCTGTCGGGAGAATCTACGAGGGATACCGCGGACGTCTCCTGATGGAAGACGACGATCGTGGCGTGCGAATTATTCGAACCTGGCTTTATGCGACTAAGAGTAAGGGTTTTCTCCGGCGTGTCTTCAGCTATTGTTCCTTTTCAACGCTGGCGCTGCTCGCGGGAATCATCAAAGTGGGACGGCAGGATGTCGTCATCGTAGAGTCACCACCACTTCCCCTGGGTCTCACCGGCTTTCTCATCAGCCGGCTCAAGAGAGCCCGGTTCGCACTCAACATTTCCGATCTCTGGCCGGAATCCGCGGTAGCCCTTGGTGTTCTTGAAAACCGCCGGCTGATTCAAGTCGCGACACGGTTGGAGGAATTTCTTTACCGCAAGGCGGACGTGATTACAGGGCAGACGAAAGGGATTGTGGCCAGCATTCGTTCACGTTGCGTGGGCAAGTCCGTCACCCTCATACCCAACGGAGTGGATACCGCAGTCTTCACGACTGAAACCCATGGCTCGGGCGTAGGACAAGGGATTCGGGAATCGTTTGATTTGAACGGCCACTTCGTTGTCGGTTACGCAGGACTCTTCGGATTGGCCCAGGGCCTCGATACTGTCATCGATTCCGCTAAACTTCTCGCTGCGTTCCCCGACATCCTGATTGCACTCATCGGGGACGGACCGGAAACAGCGCGCCTGAAAGAATTAGCTCAAGCAGTGGGTTTACGAAATATTCGGTTCTACCCGGCTCAACCCGCCGCCTGGATGCCGCAGGTGCTCGGCGCCTTCGACGTTGCCCTGGTGCCGCTGAAGCGGCATGCTCTCTTCAAAGGAGCCATCCCTTCAAAATTGTTCGAAGCCATGGGTGCGGCGCTTCCTGTGATCTGTTCTGTCGACGGCGAGGCCCGTGAAATCATCGAGAAATCTCGCGGGGGATTCTTCGTTGAACCTGAGAATTCCAACAGCATGGCGCAAGCGGTGCTCGAGCTTTACCGGGACCCAGGATTGAGGAAATCCTTAGGCGAGAATGGACGACGCTATGTTGCGGATCACTATTCCAGAAGCAAGACCGCAAAACAGTTTGAAGATCTGCTCTTACCCGCTGGATCCCGTGAACAAGCTGCACAGGTAGCCCGCGCTGGCGCCTGATGCTAGGGCTTAACTGAGATGACCGCGAGAACCAACGACGTCGAAATCTCCCGAATCAGAAGTGCCTACTCCCGCCGCGAGCAGTCTGGGCTGCAAAGACGATATTCGCTCTCTGAGCCGGGCAACATCCTCCGGATTGAGGAGGTTCATCGGCGGATGCAATTCCTAATAGCAGCTCACCTCGGTCCTGATCTAAGCACGAAACGGATCTTGGAGGTTGGTTGTGGAACCGGTTATTGGCTCAGGCAATTCATCCAGTGGGGGGCACGCCCCGAGAATCTCTTCGGAACCGACCTATTGCCCGAGAGAATCGAGAAAGCGCGGGAGTTGTGCCCGCAAGGAGTCCACCTAGAGTGCGGAGATGCGTCCAAGCTCAACTTCGAAGACGAGACATTCGACCTGGCCGCTCAAGTTACTGTATTCACCTCTATTCTCGACGACGCCATGAAAACGGCTGTGGCGTCGGAGATTCAGCGGGTGTTAAAGCCGCGTGGCTGGTTGCTCTGGTACGACTACGTCCTAGACAATCCACGAAATCCCGATGTGCGAGGCATAAGAAAAAAGGAACTTGTGCATCTCTTTCCTGGTTTTGATGTTCACATGGAGCGAGCGACGGTAGCGCCGCCGCTCGGCAGAATCCTAGGCAGGATTTCTCCTCTCGCATATCAGATGGCTTCCTCAATAAAAGTATTTTGTACCCATCGTCTCGGCCTCATGCAGAAGAAAATGAGCGCCGAAAACTCTCGGGCCTCACGATAGTGAGGGTCGCTTACCTATGACTGATATGAGCGGGTTTTTACGGTGGGCAGCGGATCGAGGACTGCGAATCGCCGACCACGCCGGCGTCTTAAGGAGGTTCCACCCGCGTCCAAACCCTGTCGTGCTGATGTACCACGGCATACTCCGACGAAAGGTTTCCGCTATCGGGAATCAAGGCGTGGACCGCGAAGGCTTCATCAGCCATATGCGGTACTTGAAACAACATTTCCGCATTATTCATTCCAACGATTTTGAACAGGAATCTGAATCCGCTGCCGGCAACGGGAAGCCCGCGATGCTGCTCACTTTCGATGACGGATTCGCTAATAACGCGACAATCGCCCGCCCCATACTGGAGGAGCTTCAGATGGCCGCTGTGTTTTTTGTAAGCACGCGACATCTCGAACCCGGCCGGTATTTATGGTTCATCCATGCCAGGGCGTTGTTTACGCTGTGGCCCGGCAATAGAATTCGGCTCCTGGGACGAACTTGGAAACTGGGATCGCCCGCTGCACGGTTACAGGCTCTGTGGGCCTTCATGCGCGAGACACGCGCAGCCTCAATGGAGGGGATCTACCAGGACCTGTCCCGATACCCCGTGGAAACTTTTGTAGAGCCTGAAATTATCGAAGACGAGCTTCGCGGCATGTCTGAAACGGAAGTAGCTGCGGTCTCGAAGAGCCGTCTGATTGTTATCGGCTCCCATACTTGCAATCACCCGTACCTGACGGCGTGTACGACAAGTCAGTTGGCAGCAGAGACCATCGGATCGAAGGCCACGCTCGATAGAATCTGCGGCCGGGCAGTCTCGACATTTGCGTACCCGTCGGGCGATTACAATGATGCGGTTGCGTCGGCAGTCAAACGCGCGGGATTCGAGATCGCCTTTGCTGTGAACCCGCACACCCAGCTAGCGGATGCGAGTATGGCAATCCCCAGAAAAGGAATCTACGGGGCCGGGCTCGGAATTCTTGCTGGCAAAAGTTACGGACTGCTCAGCCGTTATCGCCACGTCGCACAGCTCACAGTCAAGCCACAGCCACTAAAAACGGCGGGCTTCCCCTAAACGGGTTTCCGACGCGGCAGTTGGCCCACACATACTTTCGTTTTCGCTTTCGCCCATCTTCTCAGAATCCGATCGCAATATGATACCCAACGCGAACTGTGCACGCCTGGAACGTATTTTTCTGGAGTATCGGCGCTGGATCACCGAGGCGATGCACGCCTTTCTGGCGGCTGCTGCGCTCGCGGCGGCCTTCCTGCTCCGCTTCGAATTTACACTCGATCCGGTCAATACCAAGATGCTTCTGTCCGCGCTCCCGGTGCTGCTGGGAGTGAAGCTTGCCGTATTCCGCGCCTTCGGATTACGGGACTTGGCGTGGCGCTACATGGGATTCCCCGAGCTGGTGCGGATGGCCATGGCCAATTTGGCGGGTTCGGCCGCGGCGACCGTCGCGCTGCGTTTGACAATTGGCCGGCAATTTCCCCGCTCTGTTCATATCATCGATCTCCTGCTCTGCCTGACGCTCATGGTGGCGGCGCGCGGCGTAGTGCGCGTCCTATTCGAGCGCCGTGGCGACGCGGGGCCGTCTCGCGCCAGCCAGCGAGTCGTCATCTACGGGGCAGGCAAGGCTGGCGTGACCCTGCTCAGAGAGATCGTCGCCAACCCGCAGCTGGGCTATACGGTGGCGGGTTTTCTGGACGATGATCCACAGAAAAGCAACCTGCGTATCCATGGCGTTCGCGTCCTTGGCAGGCATCAGCAGTTGCCCGAGATCGTTCGGAAGCATCGAGTAGACGAAGTGCTGATGGCTTTGCCGACCGCAACCGGCAATCAAGTCACAACAATTCTCGAGCAGTGCCAGGCGGCACGCGTAGCCGCAAGGAAGGTACCGGCGCTGGCCGAACTTATCGAGCACCGCGTGCTGGTCGACCAAATTCGCGACGTCCGCCTCGAGGACCTCCTGGGCCGGAAGCCGGTGTTGCTGGAAGAGAGCGCCATACGCGAACGCCTTGCGGATAGGGTCGTCCTGGTGACCGGCGCAGGTGGCTCGATTGGAAGCGAACTATGCCGTCAAATCGCGCGTTATGCGCCACGCGCTTTGGTTGGGTTCGACCAGGCGGAGACAGCGCTTTACCAGATCGATCAGGAGATGCGGGAGCGCTTTCCCAACTGTGAATTCTACCCGGAGGTCGGTAGCGTCCAAAACTTTCGTCGTCTGGAGGAGGTCTTTCGCGATCGTCAGCCGGAATCTGTTTACCATGCCGCGGCCTACAAGCACGTGCCGATGATGGAGGCGCATCTGTTCGAGGCCGTGGAGAATAACGTCTTCGGGACGGCCAACGTGGCCCGGGCCGCTACGGCTTTCGGGGCAGATGATTTTGTGCTGGTCAGCTCCGATAAGGCCGTTCGGCCTACGAATGTGATGGGCGCCACCAAGAGGCTCGCCGAGCTCACGTGCCTGGCGGCCGGACATGGCTCAAGCACCAAGTTCGCCGCAGTCCGCTTCGGCAATGTCCTTGGATCGAACGGCAGCGTGATTCCGCTGTTCAAACATCAGATCGCGGCGGGGGGGCCGGTTACAGTAACGCACCCGGAAATGCAGCGTTTCTTCATGACGATTCCGGAGGCAGCCCAACTGGTACTGCAGGCCGCGACCATGGGTCGAGGTGGCGAGATTTTCGTCCTGGACATGGGCGAACCGGTTCGGATCGTGGATCTGGCCCGAAAGATGATTTTGCTCAGTGGCCTGAAACCGGATGAAGATATCCGAATTGAGTTTTCTGGCATCCGTCCCGGTGAAAAACTGTACGAGGAGCTTAGCGCTCTGGAGGAAAATACGGTGCCGACGCCGCATGCTCAAATCCGCGTTTTCTCCAGCCGCGAAGTCTCGATAGAGCGGACGGGCCGAAGTTTGGATGACTTGCGGCAGCACGCGGAAGCACGCAACCCAGCGGCCGTAGTGCTCGCGTTAAAAGAAATGGTGCCGGATTACAACCCCAGCAACTTTGTGCTGCGGCAGGCGCTGCAGGAAAAGACCAAGAGAGCCCTCGCTGTCGCGAACGTTAGCTAAGCCTCTGAAAAGACGCTCGGAAAATAAAGAAAACGCCACCCGAGGCTTTTTCAAGCATCGAGTGGCGTGTCCCGCGGGTGCGGTTGGAGTTTTCCCTAGTGTTTGTTTTTTCGTCCGAGACCGGATGCCTGCACCGTCGTCGGGTCGGTAGCGGTGTCGTTGGATGTATTCACCTCGCCGCCACCGGAAACCGTCGCGGTGTTCGTGAGCGAGCCCGAGGCGTTCCCACTTACGCTCACCGTCACAGTGATCGGAGGATAGCTGCCACCCGCGGCCAGTACATCGTTGCGGGTACAGCCGCCCGACAGCGAGCAAGTCCAGCCGCTGCCTCTCAGATCTGCGGTAGTCATTCCCGAAGGCATCGCGTCAGTGACGGTCACGATTCCTGCGGTGGGCCCCGCCCCTGCGTTACTCACCGAGATGGTGTAGGTCCCGCCGGTCTGGCCCTGGGTGAAGCTGCCCGAATGGGTCATCGCTATTGTCAAGTCAGCTGGCTGAGGAGCACCCGAGCCCCCAGTGTCGCCAGTGCCGCCGGTTCCACCAGTTCCACCGCTGCTGCCGCTGCTGCCAGCAAACTCGAATGCTCCCAGGTCATAGCCTGCACCCTGAGGACGCGCAAGTCCGGCGTAATCCTGTGGAACGTCAGCCAGCATCATGCCCGTATCAATCGCCGGACTTCCGCTGGTCAGACGGAAATCGTAACCAGAAGGATTTGCCAGCATCGGATCGGTATTGTCTTTATTGGCGGACTTGGTCACGCCTGCAGGCGTTGCGTCGGCGATCGTCCCCTGATGCGTAATGTTATTGCTGAGGGTCAGATTCGAAAATCCGCTGGTGGTGTAAAAATGGACGCCGGCGGTGGTCGGCTGATAGAAGATGTTGTTGTCGATCCGCGAGTTCGTAACTGCCGCCGCAACGATGATATGCCCTGGTTCCCATGGGTTTGGAACGGCGAAGGTGTTGTTCAAGATCGAAAGGTTGTCGACTGGATTGGGGTAGACCTGGATGCTCCAGCCGCGTATGTTCCGGTAGAAAACGTTGTTTTTGATCATCACATTGTTCGCACCGGAAACGTAAATCGCATGGTCGTTTGTCTGGTAATAGGCGCTGTTCGAACAGCCGTTCTCACCCGGAGCGTACCTTCCGATGTCGTGGATCACGTTCTGCTCGACGGTGACGTTAGAGCTGCTGAGATAGATGCCATCCCGGCCGATTCCGGTCGTGGTGCAATATCTCCCCATGTCGTGGATGTGATTGCCGACGATATCCAGATGCTGTCCCCCGCCGTAGTTGCTGAAGGCGTCATCGCTGAAGCCCTTCACCTCGAAGCCCTGTACGCGAATGTAGCTGGCCCCAAAAGACCATCCTTCGGCCGTTGTATTACTCAGGCCGTCGATCACGGCTCCCCACGTATGCTCGGCCATGAACGTAACCCAACTGCTGGCCGTTCCGCCGCGAGACATGGTGATGAGCTTGCTGCCGACTCCGGTCGCGGCCGCGTTGCTATAGGTCCCATCGCGCACGATGACGGTATCGCCCGGATTCACAAGATTGGCGGCCCGCTGGATCGTCTTGAATGGCGCGCTGCTGGAGCCCGGGTTCGAATCGGATCCCGTAGGCGAAACGTAATAAGTCCCGGATTGCGGCGCTTCCGGTGGCGCAACCACAGCGTTAACCGTGGTCGGATCGGTAGCAGTGTCGTTGGATGTGTTGACCTCGCCGCCGCCGGACACCGTGGCGGTGTTGGTGATCGAACTCGCCGCGTTGGCAGCGACGCTCGCCGTCAACGTGATGACAGGGTAGCTGCCACCGGAGGCCAGCCCATCGCTGCGGCCGCAGCTGACCGGGCTCAGAGTGCAACTCCAGCCAGTACCGCTGAGACCTGTGGCAGTCAGTCCCGTTGGCAGCGCGTCGGTCACCGTTACCGTCCCGACAGTCGGCCCGACTCCGGCGTTGCTCACCGAGATCGTATACGTGGCGCCGGTCTGACCCTGGGTGAAGCTGCCCGAATGGGCCTCCGCTATGGTCAAGTCTGCGAACTGTTGGGCGGCAAACTCGAAAGCTCCCTGGTCATATCCTGCTCCCTGGGGACGAGCAAGTCCTGTGTAGTCGTTGGGAACATCAGCAAGCGTCAAGCCCCCGTCGATCGCAGGGCTGCCGCTGGTCAGGCGAAAGTCGTAGCTGGACGGATTCGCCAGCAGCGGATTCGTGTTGTCTTTATTGCCCGACATGCTTACGCCTGAAGGCGCTGCATCGGCGATCGTCGCCTGATAGGTGATGTTGTTGTTGATGGCTAAACCTGCGAAGCCGGTGGTGACGTAGTAATGCACGCCGGCGGTGTTCGCCTGGTAGAAAATGTTGTTGTCGATCCGGGAGTTGGTGACCCCCGCCGCAAGAATCACGTATCCGGATGCCCACGTGTTCGCGAAGGCGAAGGTGTTGTTTAATACCGAAAGATTGTTAATCGCTGTGGGATAGACGTGGACGCTCCAACCATGTAGATTGCGGTAGAAGATGTTGTTGCGAATCATGACGTTGTTCGCACCAGAAACATAAATCCCATGGTCGTTGGTCTGGTAGTAAAGACTGTTCGTGCAGCCGTTCTCACCCGGCGCGTATCGGCCGATGTCATGGATCACGTTCCGCTCGACGGTGACGTTATCGTGGCCCAGGTAGATGCCGTCCCTGCCGATTCCGGTGGTGGCGCAGTACCGGCCCATGTCATGGATGTTGTTGTCCATGATGCTGATGTACTGGCCTCCGCCGTAGTTGCTGAAGGCGTCGTCGCTAAAGCCCTTCACCTCGAAGCCTTGTACGCGAATATAGTTGGCGGCGAAGGACCATCCTTCGGCGGTGGTGTTATTCAGGCCGTCGACCACGGCTCCCCAGGTGTGCTCCGCCATGAACGTAACCCAGCTGCTGGCCGTCCCGCCGCGGGTCATAGTAATGAGTTTGCTGCCGGTTCCGCTCGCGGCCGCATTGCTATAGGTCCCGTCGCGCACGACGACGGTATCCCCTGGATTCACCATATTGGCGGCCCTCTGAATGGTCAGAAGGGGCGCGCTGCTAGTGCCGGAGTTCCCATCGGATCCCGCCGGCGAAACATAATAGGTTGCGCCGTAAGATGACGGCAAAAATTGGCTTGCAAATGTCAGGGCAATCAGTAAACGTAATGATTTCAAAAGCTTTGTCTCCTGCTTGACCCGTTGTGGGTCTGAACACACTTCTCGCGGTACTGTTTATGTCCTCAATCCGATTTTGGTGAGGGAGTGACCCTGCGGCAGTCTTCTATATAGGCAGCCGCAGCCGTTCACAACATGAGTTTTTCTAGTACCGCTGCCAATGGTACTGTTTCGCTCGGAGCTCTACTAGTCGGAAGCGACCTTAGCGAAACAGGGAATCAACCCTACGGTAAAAGCGACTAAGTCTTTACGTAACTTTTACATAGGGATATTTTCTAAGTACAGGATAAGTAGACAGATGGCGGAGGATACGGCTCGGCGAGCCGCACCTTGCGGTAAATATTACACGCCAGATATCGTTCCAAGGCGAGGTATGGGGGTGGGGTATGCCAGGGGACCAATTTAAACCGAAACAAAAAAGGTTAGGATACGACAACAGGACTATCCTCTTGTCGGCATTTGGCCTGATCGCGTTCGCATGGCCTGCCCCTGCCACCACCTATTACGTTTCACCCACCGGATCTGATACGAACCTCGGCACTGACAGCGCTCCCCTTCTGACTATCCAGAGGGCCGCCAATATGGTGAATCCAGGCGATACCGTCGTCGTGCGCGACGGGACCTATAGCAATGCGGCCGCGGCTGGCGTCGGAAGCAAGTTGGTCAGCGTATCCCGTGGCGGGACGGCCAGCAGTTGGATTACGTTCATGGCCGAGAATACATGGGGCGCCGTGATCGACGGCTTGAACAATACCACCGCCGAAGGATGGTCCGTTGCGGCCAGCTACATTCGCGTACAAGGCTTCGAGGTGAAGGGCTTCAGCGACGATGCCTTCAGCAACTACAGCGGGGGTCAGTCTCTCGACATCATCGGCAACCACATCCATGACATTGGGAGATACTGCGCCACCACTGGAATCGGTAGAGACGGCATCTTCCTCGGCAGCGACAACGTCACCGTCGAGAAGAACATGATCCACGATATCGGCAGATACGCGCCGGGCGAAAACGGGTGCACGAACAGTCTGTACTACCGCACGAACGACCATGCAATCTACATTGCTGGTGCGAACAATGTCATGATTCGCAACAACATTTTCTACCGCAATCAACATGGCTGGAGCGTGCATGTCTATCCTAAGCCCGTCGCCAATATTTCGATATCGAACAATACCTTCGTCTTTCCGAATCCATGGGTGCCCGGCCATATCATCCTCGCGGGCCCAGTCACAAACTCCCGGATCGAGAACAACATCTTCTATCAGCCGTACGCTGTCGGCGTCCATTTTTACAACACCAGCGGTTACACCAATGTGGCGATCGACAATAACATCACGTATCAGGCGACCATCGCGGATGCGACCCCCTCGGGCGTGACGGTGTCGGGCAACAAAGACAATACGGATCCGCTGCTGGCGAATCCGTCAACCTACGATTTTCGTTTGACCAGCGGCAGTCCCGCGATCGACGCGGGCTTGACACTTTCCGACGTTCAATATGATTACGCGGGAGTATCACGGTCCCAAGGGAATGACATCGGAGCGTATGCGTTCGCCGGTGACTTGCGCACCCAACTCCTCAACACGGTCCTGACGGGACTTTCCCCAAGCCAGGGCAGTGGCGACGACCCACTTATGAACGCGGATCAGTGGGCCTACTACTATTCAAGAATTCGCACTCCGCTCACTCCGGCAATGATGGGTCAACTGCTCGACGCTCTGGGGATTTCCACTAGCGAGCCCCAACGTTCCTCCACATTGATTTCAGTGGATCAGTTTATCGCAGGGCTAAACACAATCGGCCCCAGCCAAGCAGGAGTAATGGCCCTTGTCCCAAGAGCGCGACTTTCACTATACATTTGCGCGGCGATAGTGCTGGCAGTCACTCTCTTCGCGTTGATGCCGATGAGGCGTCACAACTAGGAGACTTTCCTTTTAGGGCGCACGTTGAACTCCAGTTTCCATCGCCGCCCATCGCGGGCCACGAACCACAATTCCAGCACGCCGGTTTCAGTAACCAGGCTCTCCAGTGTGACAGGAACCGTCTCGTGGACTTCGCTCGGCAGCAACGCTTCGATGGGAGACAACTCTTCCATGGCTGCATCGATGTCTTCGATCAGCGCTCCGGGCGCGTCTTGCGTTCGGCTACTGGATTGGAAAAATCGGAACTGGGCCCGCTTGCCGACGCTTAAGACGAACGTCCGATCCTTGAATTCATACCCTGTGCCTTCTTCCATTCCGAAGGGCACCACCGTTAAAGCTTTGAAGGGCGGGCGTCTGCCGGGAACCGCCGGGGCCGCCGTTTCGATACCAATGTAGTAGCTATGAGGTACGCCGCCGCGCACGCGGACGCCTTCTCCCTGCCTGGCTAGACCATAGTACGCAGCGCCATGCGCCACTGAGCGCATAAGATCGCCGCTCACCAGCGGCGTTACCGGCTTCGGCATCCAGTTGTCCAGAATCTCGCAGATCCGGTCACGGACGAATCGTGCACGCAGTACGCCCCCGTTGAATAGAACATGTGTGGGAGTAGCGGACTGACGGCGAAGAAAGTTCGCCAGGTGACGCGTGATGGCTGGGTCGGATGTATAAGGAAGACCCAATTCCGTGAGGGTCGCGGTGTCCTCTTCCGGCTCCTCGTCTATGGAAACCGACGGTAAAAATCCCTCGGTCAAGATTCGCACGACATCGGCCCGGGCAAGCTGCGCTTTCATCGATTTTCCTACCACGCTCGAACCCCGGCCCAGAATCGTAATGGGTAGCTGGGCGTCCTGGCTATCCTCATCCAATAAGCGCTCTTTGGCGATCCTGCAGTGCTGATAAAGCGCATGGAATTGCATTCGGTCGAGGGTGGGGAGACTCTCCGCCACATGATGCGCGAGAGCCGCATCTATGTTATCGCCGCCGAGCAAGATGTGATCGCCGACGGCAATTCTTCTCAGGGCGATCTGGCCGGCCTCATCTTCCACCGAGATGAGTGCGAAATCGGTAGTGCCTCCACCGATATCTATCACCAGAATCAAATCGCCGACCGCGACCAACTCCCTCCAGTCGGGATTGTGCGCAATCCAAGCGTAAAAAGCCGCCTGCGGCTCTTCCAGCAGGACGACTGTTTCATACCCCGCCTGTTCGGCCGCCTTCAGGGTCAGATCGCGAGCGACAGCATCAAAGGATGCCGGCACAGTCACTAGCACCTGATGGGTCTCAAACGGCGCGTCCGATCGTTTCTCATTCCACGTTTCGCGCAGATATCTAAGGTAGTGTGAGGACGCGGCAACAGGGGAGACTTTGCCGACTCCTTCGGGCGCCGTCACCGGAAGAATGGCAGCATTGCGGTCAATGCCCGCATAGGAAAGCCAGGATTTGGCTGAAGATACCAGACGCCCAGGGTTATCCAAACCTTTTCTCTGCGCCAGGACTCCAACAACGGGCGGCTCTTCCAAGAACAAGAATGATGGCAGCAACGGCTCTTCACGAACCTCGCCAGGATGAACCAGTTGGGAGATGGGAAAAGGCTGTATGGCATCGCCTTCTGAGTAGCTCAGCGCGCAGTTTGTGGTGCCCAGATCGATACCTATCACCGGGCGGGTGTTAGAGGGTTTGCTCAAGCACTTTCTCTTTCAGTCGGAAGGTCTTCAAGACTATTGTCGCAGCGGCCGCGTTAGAGCGGATTTTTCAAGTATTTGAGACAACTGAGGCGAATGCATAGGTTACAAACGCATTCGCAACGTCGCCGTGGTTTTTAATGAGGCCGCCGGATCCGTCGAGACCAGTCACTTTGGGGATCTGAAAGTGATACGGATCACCCACAGCGTGGAGTGGACTCGTCACCGATTCCGCGGTCTTTTGCGCACCATTGCGACCGATGCCGCCGTACAGATCAGTAGCGTCGCCAACCGCTTCCACACTATCGCTCGCCAGACGCGACGCCACTGCGTACACCATTCCCACAACTTGGTCCTGTGCAGAGTATGTTGCGATGATAGGACCCGTCACAACATTCTTATCGATCACGTCCCGGAAAAACCCCGCTTGACCTTTTCCATTGTTAGAGCTGAATCCGTAGTGCGAGAAGGCTGCCTCCAGCAGAGA
>Ga0068857_100002748_pt1 | contig 14458 bp, 11 predicted proteins | sample KBSCornC72_FD_66591 | JGI IMG/M metagenome (GOLD analysis project Ga0068857, IMG submission 66591) | Corn rhizosphere microbial communities from Kellogg Biological Station, Michigan, USA - KBS Corn C7-2 | ecosystem: Host-associated > Plants > Roots > Rhizosphere > Soil ...
GTTGGGCTACAAGATCTGCAGACTAAAAACCCACCTAGCCAAAACATCAAAAACCTCCTCCTTTCTAACGATGGCAGCAGCTTGGTCTGGAAACAAACTATAGAAATCAACGTGCGCGACTACGGGGCAGTGGGGGATGGTATTCATGACGACACGGCTGCAATCCAGGCTGCCATTAATGATACTAGCGACGGCGGTGCGGTCGTGTTCCCGCGTGGCGTGTTTATGGTGACCGGTATCAAAATAAACAACAAAGGCACTTCCCTGATTGGGGATGGCCGGTTTGCAACCCGCATTGTACGCCTAAAGGGTACAAGCCCCATCATCGACATCAGTGGACACGCCAGCGGAATCGGCCATGCCCGCTATGACAGCCTTAACAGTATGAGCATTGATGGTAACGGCATACCAGGCGTATTGCTGCGTTCATATTATGCGGATTCATGCGTGTACCGGGAACTAGCCTTTACTCACTGTAAAGGCCTGGCAGTCGATTTTGTAGAAGTCTGGGACACACGCTTCGACAACTGCAGTTGGGAAGACTGCGGATCGGTCGACTTGCCGGCCGTATTGTTACGCAACAGCACACCAGAAGGCACCTTTGGCTTCAGCAACGACAATACCAACCAGATTTATTTTACAGGCTGCCGCTGGGAGAGTTTTCGCAATGGCGCGATCCGCCTCGACGGCGGGGCTAACGGCTCAACCCAAAAGCTCAACGGCATTTTCTTCGTGTCTTGCAAGATGGAAACCCGTACTGCCGCCGGCCCGGCGTTTCAGCTGCTTTCTAACACCACGGTGGTGTTCGTCAACCAGCTATACATTGCCATTATGGGTGCTGACCCCAGTCATACGGCACCCATCGACGTTATCGAAGATCATGCCTCGCATCTGTTTATGACCAATGTCTACGTACAGTGGGGAACGGCTAAGGGCCTGGCTAACTCGGTCGCCCACATCGTGGCCGAAGCACCACATATGTACCATGAACTGGGCACCTTTTACCCTACCGAAGACCCTGCCCATGCCACTATCTGGGTTGGGTCAAACGCCACCGATGTCACTGTTTCGTCGCTGTGGACTAATCGCGGCAGATCAGGCGTTGGTAACTTTAGTAAACTATTGGACAGCAACCCCCTCGATGGACTGAATATACCATTGAGCCATCCAGGATCGTTTAGGATTACTGACGACAAGACTGGCAGCGATTTGGTAAAAATCGACAACAACCCTGACCGGCCAGCTCTCCACGCCCTCAATAAAGTAGATGTAGTTGGCTTTTCGGACGCCTACCATACCGAGCGTTGGCGCATCGTTGGTAGTAACGGCGCAGCCCGGTTTGCAGCGGGCCGGTTCCAGATCGAGGCCACCAAAGGTTACGTTGGTATCAATACGCCCCCCCTTGCACAATCGGCGCTCCTAATACAGCCAGCAGCTGAAGGGGATCGCGGCATCATCGTTGTCCGGCCTTCAGGCACTGCCACCAACCGGTTGATGGAGTTCCAAGATGAAGCACATAACCTCCAGGGTATGGCCATCGATTCCAACGGCCGCCCCATGGCCGTCGGCACTCCACCCCAAATAGTCGCGGGCGACCAAGTAACATATGCTAGTCCGAAACCCCAGGTCCGCGACATGGCAGGATCAATTACCGCTGCGGTGCGGCCCGGCCCAACGGGGCCGGGTGCCGTTGCTACTGTGCGCTTCTCGCGAGCTTACGCCCAGCCACCCTTGTTTATTACGCTTGCTGACCATTCGGCAACCGTAGCCGAACTGTATGTTTCAAGCCGCAACGAGCGGGGGTTTACCGTGTCAACGCGTGTGGCGCTACGCGGCGGTTCCATTTTGAATTTTGATTATGCGGTGATCGCGTAAATGACCCGGTTTTTTAATTAATAAAAAAGGAGAAGTAGCCATGGCAAGACTTCCGATACCTGGCGGTGACGTCGACAAATGGGCAAAAGTGCTTAACGAATATTTATTAGTCGCGCATAACGCGGACGGGACAGTGCGAAAAGCAAGCGTCAATTCACTGGCCACCGGAACAGTAGGGCTAAGTAATCTAATGACCCAGAATGCGCCACTCAAGTATCAAGTCCTATCAAATGATGGCACGGATCTTATATGGCAAGAAAGCCCGGCAATTAGCGTCAGCGATTTTGGCGCAGTCGGCGACGGGGTGACTGATGACACAGCTGCTATCCAGTCCGCTATTGACTCGGCCCACAATCTAGGCGGCCAGATCATATTCCCTAATGGCATTTTTATGATTACTGGACTTACTTTAAGCGCACAAGGTACGACCCTGGTAGGTTCTGCCCGCTGGGGTACGCGGCTGAGGAGGTTGAATGGAACGCGGCCGTTAATTAACATCAGCGGTACCAGCTCCATCAACGGACACATCAAATACTGTTCGCTGCTGAATATGATGATCGATGGTAATTCCTTGCCGGGTGTGCTGCTGCAATCATATTACGCTGATAATTGCATTTACAACCAGCTTAATTTCGTTCATTGCGCTGGCAACGCTACCGACTTCGTAGAAGTCTGGGATTCGGTATTCGAGGCCTGCGGTTGGGAAGATTGCGGCAGCGCAACACAACCAGCACTACTATTGCGCAACAGCACAGCACCAGGTACCTTTGGCTTTAGCACTGATAACACCAACGAGGTCCATTTTCATAATTGTCGTTGGGAAGGTTTCCGTAATGGTGCCGTACGGCTTGACGGCGCCGCGAACGGCTCGCCAAACCTTTTGAATGGTATATTTTTTGTGTCTTGTAAAATGGAGACGCGCTTCGTGGCTGGTACTCCTTTCCAGATTATGTCAGGGTCAACCATCGTCTTCGTCAATCAGCTCTACATTGCCATCATGGCGTCGGATGTAGGCTTTACAACGCCCGTTGATGCTATCGAAGATCATGGCTCGCAGGTGTTTATGACCGATGTATATATCCAATGGGGCGCGCAAACCGGCCTGGCAAATTCCCTTATCCATATCTGGCTAAGCAGTCCGCATACGTACCATAAGATCAGTTCATTCTTACCTACAGAATCACCTGCGACTGCCAGTATCATTTCTGAACCGACTGCCAGTGTTGTTATGATCACTAGCTTGTGGACAAACCGAGACAATAGGATTATCGGCGCGACTACCAGTATGATAATCGGCGGACCGACGTTCGGATATGTCTTTCCTATCGATAACACGGGTACCTTTCGTATCACTTCATTTATTAATGGCACTGATATAGTAAAGGTCGACAACAATACCACCCGCCCAGCATTTGAAATAGTAAATAGCGTCGATACTGTTGGCTTTTCAGATAGCTATGTAACCGAAAAATGGCGTCTCATCGGCACAACCGGTGCGGCGCGTTTTGCGGCAGGCAAGTTCCAGATAGAAGGCACGAAAGGTTATGTGGGCATTAACGCCACACCCTTTACTGGTATTGCTATGCTTATAAAAGCAGCAGCGGAAGGTGATAGGGGACTAGCCATCGTTCGACCATCAAGCACGGCAACCAACCGCTTAATGGAATTTCAGGATGAAACCTACAATCTTCAGGGACTATCGATTGACTCTAATGGCCGCCCGGTTGCTGTCGGCACACCGCCTCGCGTAACTGCCGGCACGCAGGTTAGTTACGCAAACCCTGGGCTACAAGTTCGTGACATTGCCGGTAATATAACAGCGGCCGTTAAGCCGTCGCCGACCGCACCGGGAACGATTGCCACTTTAACGTTTTCAAGGCCGTACAATGCGACACCTATCAGCATAATGCTGAACGACAATTCCGCCGTATCTGCCAATCTATACATATCGGCACGAAGCGCAGCAAGCTTCACCGTTTCAACCCGCAATGCGCTTGCTGGTGGTTCTATATTGAACTTTGATTACGTGGTAATGGCTTAGGCTCTGCCGCGGCCTGTGAAATAGCCCCATAATACGCGGCAGCCAGCAGGTTGGCGGCTTGCTTGGCTTGCCGCAGATAGGGCGGCAGATGGATATGGAGGTGCTCCAGATATGCAGTCTGTTCCTGTACGAGTTTTTGCAGTAGTTCGATCAGCTTTGGCCCAGTCACGTCTTCGATTTTAATCACCCAGGCGTCTAGCTTCAAATCGTGCATAATACCACTGGTTTTATGTTCATACTCTATGGCCAGCACCGGTACATACGAGGTCAACGAGAAAATAACTGAATGAAACCGCGTGCCCAGCAGGATGTCCAGATTGTCATAGATGGCCTTAATGCGGTGATGATCGGGTGCGTCCTCGATAACAATAGCCCGGTCACGGTGGTGCATAAAAGCATGCACCCGGCGGTTGACCACTCGATCGTCATCGCCCTTGGCCGTGACCTGGGGGATAAATACAATGTGCGCTGCCGCTGTTTTTACCAGGTTATCTAGTGCCGCTGCGACCGCCTTTTCGTAAGCTGTCTGGGCGGCACCCGTCAGCCAAGCCCGGACTGTTACCCCGACCAGCAATCTGCCCGGCGGAATATGATATTGTGACCGGATATCCACCTGTTGGCGGCTTTGCAGCAAAAAGCCCGAATCGATCGCCCGCGTTGTATTGCGCGTTACACCCAGGCTCGCGAGCAGCGTCAGCGAGGTATTCTCCCGAAGGAGTATCAGCGTCATACGGCTTAGCACAAGCCTAACCAGCCATTTTTCAAATCCATTCTGGAACGGCCCAACCGACTGCGAATACAACACCGTCGGTTTACCCAACAGATAGCCAAATAACAGTGGGTGCAGCAAGAGGGGGATGTTCAACCGGTTCATGAGCCCATTTCGGCTCCGGATATAGCCGCCCCCCACTGGCACAACCAGATCAGCCTTGGCATACAGCTGCGCAACTGCGCGCAGATGCGCAGGCAGATATAACTGCAAGCCTCCTATGCGCTGGCCCACCGCCCAGGCAAGCGTCGCACCTGTCATATACAGAGTATATCCAAGCTTTACTACAGGGTTACGATATTTGCTGAGTGCACAATACATAAAGCTCGGCTTCTCGGGAACGCCCTCAAATTTGCTTTTCCCCGTGACGGCATCGAGCGTCAGGATAGTCAGGCTTGCACCCGGGAACGTACGTTTTATGTCCCGAATTAGTACACTCGTCAGTGCCGCGTCGCCTTTGTTATCGCTCGAGTACACATGTGAAATAATAATGTTTTTAGGCAGCTCGCTATCCACCTTCGTTTTAGCTAACATCAAGCCTCCTTGCCAAACTACTGGCGTTTATTAAGCAAATATTTGTACGCTACCACCCAAAAAACAGCACTATACAGAATAAAAAACACCATGCCTGCATAGGTATGGAACAGACTAAAAGCGATCTCCGGATTAATATAGTAGCCCGCCAATATTAGCCCAAACACCCTTAAGATATTCAGCAGGCTCAGCACCGCAAGCGCCAGCGGGAATACCGTAAAATAGCGCCGTTTGTTGATGCGCTCCCAGTCCAGCAGGCCAACAATCGCATACAGACCGGTAAACAGCGCGATCGACTCAATACCCGAACAATATTCGGCGATGGTAATACCAAATTTATCGAATATCAGCGTATGCGGGAGGACAAGCATAGTATGCAGGCCAGTGAGCTTCAGGAGCTCACTCACACCCAAAAGCACGACTGCCGCGAGCGGTTGCCACAGTGCATACACCACATACAAAAATACATAAAAACCTACGGCCAAAGCGCAAGCGTACAGAAGCTCACGCTTATACTGCCGCCACAGAAGTGCAAGATTGCCGATTCCCATGCAGCCGATAGCCGCCAGGCTAATGCAGGCCAGCAACCCTACATGAGCCCCGAGTACGATATATACAGCTTCGTTGCCAGCCAGTAGGCTGCTTACGCACATCCAGGCCAACCCAAATGCGGCAGCACTAGCCACAATCCAGCCAAGCTCAGCCACACGCCACGGCTGCAAAGCAACTTTGGCTTTAGTATGGCGCGTCAGCAGCATAAAGGCAATAAAGGCAAAGATCAGCGCCTTGCCAACGCTGCCATAGACACCGAATCCATCGCGGAACAAAATACCGCTACTAATAATGCGGGGGCCAATACTGCCCGAAGCCAGTAAAAACAGGCCCAGAAAAACTATCACCCGCTTGAAAAGCGGGGTGATAGTTTGCATTAGGTTTATCGTATGTATGCGAATCACCTTGTTAGAACTGTGATTGTTTTTGTCGGCGACGCATGTAGCTCATGAAGCCAAGCCCTGCTGCACCAGCCATGATAGTGCCAACCAAGCCATATTCTGGGATTGCGACATTAATGATTGCAAGATTCAGTTTGGTTGTAATACCCTGAACAGTGCCGGTCGCTACTCCACTGTGGCCACCCTTAGAAGCAGTGACTTTAACGGTAGTACCAAATGGGCACTGTGCAGTGGTAAAGATAGCCAAGTACGAACCATGCGCATCGGTCGTATCCATCTGAGTGTTACCATTACAAAGTACCGTAACCATTGCCCCGGCTACTGCAACCGAATTCGCGGTAATCACGCCAGTTATGTCCGTTTGCGGTGCTGCCGCATTGGCACTCGCCGCGCCGACACCTACTGACGCAAAAACCGCGACTAATAACCCCACAACTAGTTTTTTCATATTTCTGACACCCTTGTTTAAATTCATAATGCTTAGCAGTATAAATAGCCGAAATTAACTTTATATGAACTGGGGAGTATTTTGTGACGCTCCGCATAGCTGGGTCCGAAGAGCAATTATCATAAGAAATATCAAAAGTTAATTAGTTTTTAATAACCCTGTTGTATGCTTAGAGGTGAGATAATTAACTCCGTTTAATTCCTATGAAAATATTATTTATTGAAGACAATCGGCTACTCATCGATAGCGTCAAGAAGCTACTCGGCGCAATGTATATTATCGACTTTGCGCGAACAGGCCGTGAAGGCATTGAAAAAGCCAGTTCACTTAACTATAGCCTTATCTTACTAGACCTTGGCTTGCCCGATATGAACGGCTTTGATGTGTGCCGCGAGTTGCGGAACGCCCATATTATTATTCCCGTAGCAATTTTGACTGTCCAAAAAAATGCCGAAATTTCCGCCAAGCTTCTCAATTGCGGAGCCGACGATTACATCACCAAGCCTTTCAATAGTGACGTCCTTAAGGCGCGGATAGCCGCTTTGCTACGCCGCGGCCAAGAACTATGTGCAGAAAAGGTGATCGATATACGTGATCTGTCGGTAAACGTTACCCGAAGGCAGGTATGGCGTTCGGGTGTAAGTATCCCGCTTCGCCGCAAAGAGTTCGACATTCTCGAATACCTGATCACCAATCATGGCCGGGCCTTAACTCGGTCGATGATTCTGGATCATGTATGGGAATCCGGTACCGAAGGTTGGAATAATACGGTTGACGTACACATCAAGCATTTGCGCGACAAAGTAGATCGTCCTTTTGGTGAGCCTCTTATAAAAACAGCTTACGGCATTGGCTATATGATCGATGATGCAATCTAAGAGTAAAGGAGGCTCTATGGGGCAAACAATATTTACACTACTAACAAGCAAACAGGCGCGACAGCGCCGAGTCATCGCTACGACCCTCGACCAAACGCTGATTCTCGGCGCCCCCTGGTTTTGATCGTCCATCGGCTGCTGCATACGCTGGGCATAATGACTACCTTTCTACTTTTAGCAGAAGGATTTTGAGGTGATAAAATTGGACTATACACTCCGTAACTACACACTTGTCTGCAGGATAGTGTTGTTTGGTACCTACTTGGGTATCGTAACTTTGTCGGCCCTGCTCTGGGCTGATTTTGTTTTTGTTCACAACCCATTGGCGCTTAGCCGGCTGATGATATGCGCCATTGCCTTTATGTATATCAGCATCGCACATCTACTTTCCCATCTTAACCATTATCATTGTGCTGCGTATTTGCTGGTTTTATTTTACATACTGCTTGCCGCCACTATATTGTGGAACTGGGGTATTGATACGCCTATCGGCATTCTTATGTTTGGACTCGTCATTGTACTGGCCGGCATATTGTTATCCGCCCGACACGCACTGATCGCCCTGATTGTATCTGGGACGATTCTCGCTGGCATGCAAACCGCTAATCTACTCAATTGGCATCAGCCCGACAATTCCTGGGTGGGCAGCCCTTCAAACTTTGGTGACGTCTTAGGCTATTGCACCATATTTAGCATGCTTGCCCTGGTGTCATGGCTGTATAACCGCGAGATGGAACGCTCGCTCACAAGCGCACAGCAAGCCGGGGTAGCACTGCAGCAGCAAAAGGCGTCGCTTAAAACCCTGGTCAAAGAACGTACTACCCAGCTGCGTCGCGTACAGCTGCAAGAGATGCAGCAGATGTATCGTTTTTCGGAACTCGGCCAGCAGGGAATTATCTTACTCCATGACCTTGCGAACCATCTAACCGTTTTAACGCTCGAGATAGAGGGCATACACAGCAAACAACATACCAAGGCCATCGAACGCGCCCAGCGGGTTATTGCCTATCTCGATAATATCGTGGCAAGCACGCGCGAACGCCTCAGTGGCAACACTGAGCAGCAAACATTTAGCCTGGTTGAACATATCAACAAAGTGATCGCGTTTTTAGACTATCGAACCGCAAAGACCAATGTAACCATCGACTGGCAACCCCCAATCGAGCCCATGAACCATACTGGCGATCCGGCTAGCTTTCGCCAGATTATCGCCATCATCGCTGGCAATGCTGTCGATTCATACATTCATAGCAAGACTACTTCGGCTGGTGCGCAACGTGTCTTGATCGAAATGCATGACGACCGCAGGCATATCATTATTACAATAAGCGACTGGGGCCGGGGGATCACCAAGACCGCGCGCAAGCATTTATTTAAGCCCCATCGCAGCTCTAAAAGATCGGGCCTGGGGCTTGGCCTATACATTGCCAGGCAAACCATCGAAATGCAGTTCTCGGGCACCTTGACACTGGGTCCCCACGACGATCATACCCAGTTTATTATCACATTACCACGCACCAATGCAGGATGAGCAAATCGACCGTTCACTCGCCCTGGCTATTGCAGCACTGGGGACAATATCTGCGCAAGAAATGCAGCACTTACCCCTTCACGATCGCGCCCTAATGCTCAGCGCCTTGCCAGCGAGCGATGAGCTGCATGATGTCCGGCAGCAGTTTGCCCAAAGTATATGTCCGCACCTCAGTACCACTTGGATTACTGAAGGCGAGACGGATGAAGTTTTTGCCGTACTAGCAGCCTTATGGCAATATGATTCAACCTATGTAACGGGTGAGTATCTTATGTGCGTAGTTCAACGCCTAATTAAGTGCGAGGCAACCGTGGGTGGCCCCTACTATTCAGGGAGCGAACTCTGTGCCCGCACCAATGCGCACATTGCCATTTTTATGCGTCTCATCGCGCGGCCTTTGCCCAAACTAGATCGTTTTTTAGCCGATATTATTACCACACAGCGTTTCAGCGACACGAAGCTCGCCAGTACGTACCTGCTATACCTCCTCGCCCAAGCCTCAGACAGCCCCCAACTGGCACAATATGTAGCCCAGCACTGGCTCAAAAAAGATTGGCAATTGCCGTGGCGCAAGGCTGTGGCCCTCCGTATCTTGCAAAATAAGCTGCAGACATTTGAGAGTAGGGGCGAACTACTGACGCTTTGCCAGGCACAGCAGCGTACTGGTTTTTGGGGTGGCAAGCCGCCCGCTAAAGGCTCTCTCGTACGCGACCAAGCTTGCTTTATTACTACCGCGCTGATTGTAGCCGCTTTGTTTGATTTCCGACATCCTGCCACGCAAGCATCCCTTGCTGATCTGCGCCATCGGCAGAGAATCGTTGCTCGTACCGCTCGGCGAGCGTTTGCCGGGCATACCGAACCGCTCCGCTCTTCTGGGCTGGCTATGGTTCAGGCGATCTGTCAACGGGACATCAACTTTGAAATCACCTTGCTCGCGCACTTTTTTGCTCACGCTGTAAAAATGCCAGTCATATTTAATGAAAGTTGCTGCACAATCCTCGGCCCCGCAAATATGCTCGGCTGGATTGCCTATCTCATTTATGATGATTTTCTAGACGACGAAGGCAAGGGCGTCCACTTACCAGTTGCCAATGTCGCCATGCGGGCGGCGCTGGATTATTTTAGGATGGCTCTGCCGGGGGGGCCTAGTTTTCAGCGTTACATCAATAAGGTCTTTAACATTATGGATCAAGCCAATGCCTGGGAAGTTCGCCACTGCCGCTTTATAGTTCAAGCCGGTAATGCGGTCATTGCTAGGCTACCGCGTTATGGTAGGGGAACAATGCTTGCCGAACGATCCCTGGCGCATAGTTTAGGGCCGATGGCTATTGTCATGCAGTGCCTGCCACACGATCTCAAAAAAACGCGCTCCATAGAAACTGCCTTCCGACACTACCTCATTGCCAAACAGCTGGCCGACGATATCCACGACTGGGTCAAGGATATGCAAGCCGGGCAGTTGAGCTACGTTGTTGTTGCTATATTGCGTGATATGCGCCTGAAGTCCGGCACTTACCAGCTGTCAGTCCTCATACCAGCAATGCAGCATTGTTTCGGTCGGACAACAGCGCCAAAACAATTACGACTAATCTTACGTCACGTTACCTTATCGCGACGTTTTTTTATTGCCAGCCAACTCCTACGGTCACCAAATGAGGTATATGGGTTGCTTGATCGGCTTGAAAACAGCACGAAGCAATCACTTGACCATCAGGTCAAAGCTCAGTCTTTTAGAAAAAGTCTGCCCCATTGAGCCAAGATAGCCCAATTGCTGTCTTGGGAGGCTTGAATCACCCGGCTTGCTTAAATTATGTTATTATATAGGTACAGTATGTAATCTAAATATCTAAGGAGTAAAATTATGGAAGCTGCAAAGATTGACGCAGATGCCTTGTGGCAAGTAGCCTGGACATATATTCAAACTGTTGTCGATACTCTGCGGGAACCTTTTTTAATTCTTGATGAAAACCTTACCGTCCTTTCTGCCAATAGGACATTCTATACTTTTTTTCAGGTTACCGAATCCGAGACCGAAGGCAAACGGGTATACGATCTTGGAAACGGCCAGTGGAATATCCCCAAGCTCAAGATTCTACTTGAAGATATTCTGCCTAAAAACACTTTTTTCGATGATTTTAAAGTCGAGCATCCTTTTCCACGAATCGGCTACCGCATTATGATACTCAACGCCCGCCGGATCTATACCACCGGCGAGGAACGGCCGATCATGTTACTGGCTATGGAAGATATCACTAAACAAAAACAGCTTGAAGACCAACTTAAAACCTATACCAAGCGGCTTACTCTTGAGGTAGCAAAACGAACTGCCCAGCTCGAAGCGCGTGTTAAAGAGCTTGAAAAATTGAACGAGGCTATGGCCAGCTATAAGGCCACCGTTCTAGAACTAAAAGCCGAACTGCAAAGACTTAAAGGACAGAGCACAAGTCAGCCCATGACTGTCCATAATCCTTACAGCGACACTATTTAACTTGCAACTCACAGCGAGAGGCGAGATGTTATAAGATCCATACATCGCTATAGATGCATATTCTTGTGGTACTCTATATACATAAGCGAAATGCTACTAAATAAACGAGGGGAATATCATGGATGATAAAAAACTACCTACACAAGAGACGGCGGTAGACACCGTGTCAACGAGAACGGCAACAAACCAGTCGAGCGCCGAAACACGCCAGGCCGCTGCAGACGTCCGAACCACATTCCGGACATACTATCTGGTGTACTACGTTGCAGGCCTGCTTGCAATTCTGCTTGCTTTTAGGTTCGTATTGTTACTGCTTGGCGCGAATTCTAACAGCGGTTTTGTGTCGTTTATCTACGGGCTGACTAGTATATTTGTGGCGCCGTTTTCGGGGATTTTCCCTGGAGTTGCCAGTACGGGCGTGGTTACTACCTCGATATTTGACCCCAGCATTCTTATTGCCATGATTGTTTACGGACTAATTGCCTGGGGATGCGCCAAGCTGCTTAATGTGATTACCGCCGGCCGGACACCGAAAGCTTCGTAATCTAAAGGAGTATTCCCTATAAGTCGTACCTGCTTGCAACACCAAGAGTTATTGAGGTGGGTTTTTGACAAGACAACTGAACACCCGGAAATTATGCCTATCCCTGCATGGTTCGAAAAGCATACGATTTGGCGCACGAACGCTCAAAGGCCACTCCAGCCGCATTTCATGTTACGATAACAATTGATGTTTAAGCGACTGTTCTATGTCACCCGTAGACAAAGGGTACTCACCCTGGGCGTCGGTGCGCTCGGCCTGGCAATCACCTACTTTTTCGCAACCAGTCCGGCTGTCGGACGCCACAGCGAATCATCCGCCACCCCTAATAATGCGAGAGTTCTATCAGATCAAACCACCATACGCACGAATGCGGCCATCCTTCCCCAACCGCCTCCAGTTCCACCCGATAATTATGGTTTTTCGGCGGGTGAACTGGTTTGGCTCAGCGATGCCCAGCGCTCCCGGCAGCTAGAAGCCATGAAAGCCACGGGTGCTCGTTGGGTGCGTTTTGATATGCAGTGGTATGTCGTGCAGCCATCAAACGCAAACACGTACAACTGGTCGATATACGATCGTACCATCGATGCTATTAAGCAGCATGGCCTCAATGCGCTGGCTATTCTTGACTATGCACCGGCTTGGGCGGCAATGTATGGGTGCGTACCAAACGTCAATCACAAATGTGCGCCGGCGGATCCCCAAACTTTCGCTGCCTTTGCTACTGCTGCGGCGAGGAGATACACTCCACAGGGCGTTACCGGCTGGGAAATCTGGAACGAGCCGAATGCGCCGACCTATTGGTACCCTCGCGTCAATGCATCTGACTATGCTGCGCTCCTTAAAGCAACCTACCCGGCCATTAAAAAAGTTAACCCCAAAGCAACCGTCATTACGGCTGGGCTAAGGTCTACAACCACGACCGGTAGCCTTGACCAGCTCGATTACATCACTGACCTTTACGCAGCGGGGGGTGGACCGTATTTTGACGCGCTGGGCGCGCATCCGTATTCGTACCCGGCACTGCCCTCTGCTACCACTTATGCAAACGGCTGGACGCAGATGCTAGCATTACACGATATTGCCGCCTCCCACGGCGACGCGGGCAAAAAAATCTGGATGACCGAAGTCGGTGCCGCAACTGGCGGGCCGCATCCAGTCAGCGAAAACCGTCAGGCGCAGATCATCGCCGAAGCCATGCGCCTGCGTGATTCTTACCCATGGGCCGGGCCGCTTTTTTGGTACGATTTTAAAGACCTCGGCACACGGTATGTCACCGAAGATCATTACGGCCTAGTCCGCCCGGACGGCACCCCTAAACCTGCCTACCACAGCTTTGTCGAGGCAATCAAAAGCGATACAGCTATTCGACCGTGACCGACTTAGCAGGATTGCGCGGACGGTCAACGTTAAGTATGGCAGCGGTACTTATGGCGGTCGCCAACGCAGCTGCAATAAGTAGGCTATATCCTGCAGTATTTCTTATACGACTAAAGGTTCGTGGTCGCCTTGTAGTCTATCCGTGACTGTCATGTCATTATATGGATCAAAATTACCATGTCGGTGGGCTGATTACTAGAGAGTGTTTTGAGCAGCTCACGGAGCCATGTTTCCTCACCTAGCTTTTCCACATAATGGACGGCGATCCGAAGAGACCTTCGGTCGCAGACAACCACGAGCTTGGTATCTTTACCGCGTTTCGTTTTGCCAACACCAAGACTCCCTTTTTAGCGCTCGCAACACCTCAATCCTTCTGTCTTAACCCATTCCTAAAATCGCAGGTGTCAGCTTTGGTAGGGCAGATACTTATCTGAAAGCTCCTTCCACTGGGCGCCCGTCTTCAAGATCCACAGGATTCCATCCAGCATCTCACGGTCCGGGCCCTTGGGCGAGACTGGTGGGCAAGTACCGGCTCAAGCACAGACCATTGTTGATCAGTGAGTGCTTGCATGCTTTGTTTTCCTTGCTTAGCTAAAAGTACCGCGTGAGCGGTACTTTTATGGTAGTAGATGTTGAGATGGGGGCTAGAAGTAGGTTACGGAGGCGTCTACCGTGGAATCATCGACCCGGAAGGTCATGTTGGGGGCGTGGTTCTTTACTTGCGCACGTACCATATAGGTGCAGAGCGCATCCTTGTTGTCGGCAGGGCACCGTACCTGAGCAGTTCGCGTAAATGCATTGCTCTCCCAGGCGCTCGGGTCTGTCTGGCTATTTGCCCAGCTAAACGAATCAGGTTCTGGTGCGTTTGGCATGCCTTCGGCGTTGTCAATCAACACACGGCCCTGACACCATTGGGAGTCCGAGGTTGCGACAGTACAGCTAACTTCGGCGTCGGTCTTGACGACCACCAAGGCCGACTTGCCTCGGGGCACCGATACTGAAAAGCTACCGCACTGCATA
>Ga0068857_100002749_pt1 | contig 14452 bp, 7 predicted proteins | sample KBSCornC72_FD_66591 | JGI IMG/M metagenome (GOLD analysis project Ga0068857, IMG submission 66591) | Corn rhizosphere microbial communities from Kellogg Biological Station, Michigan, USA - KBS Corn C7-2 | ecosystem: Host-associated > Plants > Roots > Rhizosphere > Soil ...
GGTCCTGCCCGCGCAGATCGAGGTCGAGATTGGCGCCGGGGTGCACCACCACGCCCACACCCACCAGAGCGTTCCACGCACCCACATCATACGTGCTCCCGGTTCCCACCGGCAGGCCCTCGCCTTCGCGCTGGATGATATTGCGGCCGCCTTCCAGCGTGCCGGTCAGGCGCGCCGAGATGGAGCGCGAGAAGCGCAGCGCCTTCTCGCTCGAGAAGGTGTTTTCGCGTACGCCTTCGAAGCGGTTGTCCTCGTTGTCCTCGCGCAGATAGCGGAAGGTGAGCGAGAGATTGCGATAGCTCTCGAGCAGCGACCAGTCCTGGCGGATGGTGGTGGTGCCGAAGACGGTGGTGCTGTCACGCTGCAGCGCCGAGGGCAACATGGCGTACACCTTCCATGCCGGCTCATACGTGGACTCCTCGCGCACACCGATGGTCTGGTCGAGCGAGACGTTGCGCAGGAGCCATCCGCCCGGACCGCCGCGATTTTCCGCTGTGCGCGCGGGCTTCCACACCAGGCGCAGGTTGAATCCCACCGTGTGCACGGGTGTGGTGTCGGTGGTGGGCAGGAACACGACCGTGTACGCGCCCTTGCCTTTTCCCACCGCTTCACCGAGCTCGTTGTAGTCGCCCTTGCCTTCGCCCACGAACACCACCGAACGCTGCAGGGTTGCGGCGTCGTTCTGGCTCACTTCGTAGTCGGCGTCGGCGCGCAGCCCGATGACATCCCACGAGCTCCCGCCTTTGAGGCGCGCCAGGTCGGTGTCGTGCGAGGCGCCGCTCAACTTGTCGTCCTCGCGCCGATGAATGATCTGCACCTCGCCCTGGGTGGCGCCGCTGCCGCGGTACCCGATGGTGCCGCTCACCGTGTGATCGGTGCGCACGAGCGTGAAATCATCGGTGACCGGATCGATGGCGTCGGTGTCGCGCTGCTCGTTCTCGATGCGCCACGAAACTTTGCTGCCGCCGCGGCTGGAGAGCCGTCCCGCATACAAGCGGTAGGCGCGACCGCTGTCGGGTGCGGCGGTAAACGCGTTGCGATACGTCTCGGCGCCGACGGTGACCGACGGCACCACGCGCCAGAATCCGTACCCCGCATCCAGCGATCCGAAGCGCCGCGTGCGCTCGTTCGCGACCGCGTCCATGCGCGAGTCGAGAGCGCGGATGGCAACGCCGCGATCGTTGAGACTTCCCGACTGCAGCGAAAGCTCCTGCTTCCAGCCCTGGTACTGGTCGCGCTCGAGGCGCCCGAGCGTGTAGCGCGTCGAGCCCGCGCCCGCGCGGGCGAGATCGGCGCTCGCTTCATAGGTGCGCTCGTTGCCCACCAGCCCGACACCTTCCAGGTTCCAGTCGCGGTAGTAATAACCCGGGCGCACACGGTCGAAGCTGTGGAATTTGTCCTCCAGATAACTCGCTTGACCGGCGAGTCCCATGCGCCACGCTCCGTCGTGCCGTAGCCCCACCTTGAGTTGTCCCGCGTTGCCTTCGTTGTCGGCGTCGTCCAGAGTGGAAAGCGTGTTGGCGTCGTGGTTGCTGAGGTTCCATTCGCCGTCCACGGAAAACGCGCCGGCCGCGCGCTCCAGGCGAGCGGTGTACAGATCCGTCTCTTCCGGAAGCGGCAACAGGCGCCCGGTGCGATAGCTGCCGAGCCCCGGTCCGGTGAATTCATAAAATGGAATTCCACGCGTGGAAATGCCGCCGCGCCGGTAGTCACCATTTCCCTCACCGACTTCGACAAACGTTACCGCGTACTGACCCAGCAGCTCGTCAAAACGAAAGTGCTGCGCGGTGTTCGTGAGGGTATCTTCTGGAACCAGCACGTAGAGCCCGGGACCGGGTGTGGTCGGGGTGACACCGCTGGTGATGGCCTGGCGCGGATCATCGCCGGCGGCGGCGATCGAATCGCGGTCGGCCTGCGTCAGCGTGAGATTCTTGGGCGATGATTCGTCGTCGGCTTCGCGCGCGAACAAGAGACTCAAGCCCAGGCCCGCGCCGAGCTGGAGCTTTTCGGCCGCGGCGAGCACGGTGGTGCGGCTGAAGCGCTCGGCCGTCACCTCGAAGTCGGCCGCGATCTCGGTGTCTGTGGTGATCAGACGCCGCGGCGTGAAGGTGATCGACCCGATGTCGTAATCAATCACGTAATCCTGATTCTGTCCGCGCTGCAGACGCACGCCGTCGACGTACACACGCTCGGTGCCGGCGATGATCACATCGTTGGTGTTGCGTCCCTTCGACAACAGCTGATACGGACCCTGCAGCCCGGTGGTGCCGCGGAACTCGACGCTCCGGAATTCACCCTTGGTCTCCGCGCCCGCCGCCGAGACGCGCCCGCGACCGTTCCACAACGATGCCGCAGCACCGCGCAGTTGTCGCGTGAGCGGAGAAAAACTCGAGACACGATTGTCGAGCGACAGATCACCCACGGTGGCGCGGCCGTTGGGGCCCTCCATCTCCACGAACACACGGTCGAAATACTCGAGCTCTTCGGTGTTCCCTTCGGGCTGCACGGGGAGATTGTTGTCGGAGAGAATCGCGCGCACCTTGAGCGTGGGCGTGAGCTGCCCCTCCACGGTGGCTTCCAGGGATTGATCGAGAGTCGAGCCCTTGTTGGTTCCGGTTGCGAACGAAACCGATTTGGTGCCGCCGAAGGTGAGCCCCGGCGTCGCCTCGGGCTCGGGAGGACGCGGCGTCACCACGCGTTCGGGCACCACGTTGGAATCGGGCCGCGAGACTTCGGCGGGACGCAGGCTGTACACCGGCGCCATGAGCAGGGGCTTGCGGCGGTAGCTCACGGTGACCACCGCGTTCTTCGGAATATCGCCCAGCAGGCGGATGGTGCCGAGGTGCAGATTGACCTGGTAGCGATCCGGCGCCATCACCTCGCCGTTCAACCGCACGACGATGCTGCCGGCCACGAGAAACGGGGCGCGCAGTGCGATGCGCGCACCGGATACGGGGGCGCGCAAAGTATCCGTCGCTTCGCCCCAGGTATCGCTGTCGTAGTGCACCGTCTGCGCGAGGACGGGCGCCCCGGCGAGCAGGAGCCACAGCGCGATGCACGCCAACAGGGGTCGACGCTCACGGCTCGACCAACGAATAACTACATCACCTTGATGGCGTAGAGCGACTGCGAGGCGGAATCGGTAACGTACAGAACGCCGTCTTTCGCGAGGGCGAGATCGGTGGGTTTGAAGGGGCCCGTCGTCGACGGAACGATGGCGCGCACCATACCACCCTCGGGCGCAAACTCGAAGATGCGGCCGGCGGTGGGATCGGCCACGAAGATGCGGCCGTCTTCCGACATGACGCCGCGGCGCGGGTGCCGCATCGGGTTGGGCGTTCCGGCGGGCGGGAGGGCGCGACGAAACGCCCCCGTGTCGGAAAAAATCTCGAGACGGGCGTTGCCGGTATCGGCCACCAGGAGCTCGCCGCGCGGTGTGAACGCGATCCCCTCCGGTGCATTGAGCTGTCCTTCGAATGAGCCGAAGTTGCCGAAGGCGACATCCACTTTCATGTACGTGTCGAGCACGATGACCTGGTGATTCTCCACGTCGGTGATGGCGGTGCGTCCCGACGCGTCGACGTCGAGGCCGTGCGGCGACACGCGCCGGCGCTCGTTCAGATCTTCGAAGTTGAGAAGAATGTCGCGGTAGGTGCCGCTCGAATCCCAGCGCAGCAAGAGGCGGTTGCTCTCGTCCACGGCGTAGACAAAAAAGCCGCGCACCGCGACACCGGAAGGACGAAACGCGGGCCGGTCCGCCGGGGCCTGGAATTCCTGGCACTGTTCGGTGTCGGGACGATACGACACCAGCCGCGGCGGCGACGCATCGGCGACCACCACCACACCGCCGAAATCCACCGTGACGGCGCGCGGATCTCCCAGCGTGACGCGGCCACAGGTATGGAAGGTGAGTGCGGGATCCAGCGTGTCGGCGGACGCCGCGCCGACAGGGGGCCCCGCGCCGCCAGGCGCGGAACTTTTGTTTCCGGAATCCTGCGCCGGAGCGCACGCCAGCAGCGTGGCGAGCACAATTCCGCTTCCGAAGATTCTATGGTGACAGCGCATAACTACCGCGCTCGCGGAACGACCCCTAGAAGTTGCGCGTGAGCGCAAACGTGATATCGACCCCGCGCGGCGCCGGAGAAAAATCGAGCTGGTAGCCGACTTTCTGCGGCTCCACATTGCGCGCCGCCGTGTACGCCACCACCGCGCTCACCAGACGATTCGCCACCGCCGCCGCCAGCATGTAGTCGGAACGGCGATACGACGTCTTGCTGGCCGAGCGGGTTTCCGAGTACTGCACGCGCTTTTCCAGCGACTGCCACGTCCACGGCTCGAAATCGGACACGCGATTGTCCACGTAGTACGCTTCCAACGCGTCCGGATTGATGGACTCCAGATCGTCCGGGTTGAACAAGTCCTGGCGTCCCGTATTCTTGACATCGGCTTCGTACTGGTCGGAATTGTCGAACTCGCGCACGCGCGCGTAGAAATCGTCGGAGTGTCCCGTGCGCGACACGCCCGCGAACTGCACGGCAAGCTGTTGATAATCGTCTTCGCGCTGGTGGCCCTGTACCTGGAACACACCGTACGAAATCCAGATCAACCCTTCCGCCGCGAAAAACGCGGTGGCCCGGCCCTTGTTGTCGAGCTTGTAGTCGCCGAGGCCGGGGAGAAGGAGCGAATAGAGCGCGGCCCTGGTGGGAGAGATAGGAACGTTCTCTGTTTCTCCAGAACCCACTTCAGCGCTCCATGCGGCTTCGCGTTCCACACTCGACGTCGAAGCAGGTATCGCGTCACGAAGCGAGATTGCGCCCGCGCTTTGAGTTTGCAGCGTGAGTGCAAGAGCGAACAGCGCGGGTATTTTCACCATCTTATCTCCAGCGCGACTTCGCCGCCGGTATGCCCGCGCGGACGTGCGCGCAGTGAAATGGGTGAGCCGCCGCCGGCTCCGGCTTCGGCATCGCCGCGACGCTTGTGGATGATGATGGCGGTTTCAGCGAGCGAGAATGCGCGCGCCGCAAAGCTGATCCACAAGAACGAGTCCGCGTCGTCGAGGGAGTTGTTGCTCTTCTGGCGCATCGACCGGTACGTGGTGCGATTTTCGGTGTCGTGCTCGTAGGGCTGGGTGGTGGGAACCCAATCATCCCAGCCCGAGATGTACCAGTCGTACTTGCCGAGATTTTCGTAGTAGTGCTGTTTGTCCTGGCTCTTCGGAATGTATGGAATATAGCCCGGCCATACACCGCTCCCCGATGACGCCTGGCCGTATTCCTCGATGTCTTCGACCGAAGTGGCGTTGATATTGGGAAAATCGTTGACCCACTTCGACTCGGTCCAGTGCGCGTCGGCATATGCCTCGTATTCGTCGCGTTCGTCCATGCCCTCGGAGTGGTTCTTGAAGTATCCCGTCCACGCCAGCGCTTCGGCGGCGATGAGCGCGATGCCGCGCTTCTCGTAGCCCATGGAGAGCTCGCCCGTTCCGGGGACGAGCGCGGAATATAGAAGGGGCCACCAGCTCTGGGTAGACGGCGCGCCCGCCCCGTCCTCGAACTCAAAGTCGGATTTGAAGCCCAGAGGAGCCTCCGGCACGGGAATAGCTCCGGCCGCAACGCTCGCGCTGCTGTACGTTTTGAGTGACGGCGTGAACACGTCCGCCGCTGTCGCGGCTGTGTTCATGACGCCAAGGCACGTCACAACCAGCGCGCCTCTTCCGAAGAAAATTCGCATCATCCGGGTGCCTCCGGGAACGCCGCCGCCCGCTGGCAGCGACGCGGTTCAATGTCACAGGGGATTGTGAGCCCGGTAACGCCGGCTTGAGACGCCGGCGTTACCGGACAGATGCTAGAACGTGAACGTGACCGACCAGCGATGCACGCGCTCCAGGTCCTGCGCCTGCGGCACGTTGGCGTAATCGAGCGAGAGCTTGTCCTTATAGATGAAGCCCAGGCCGTACGTGAAGTCGCTGAAGTCGCCGTCCTGGTCATACACGTAGCCCAGGCGTCCCGCGAGGAGATTCACGTAACGATATTCGACACCGCCATGCCAGATCTCGCTGCGGCGCTTGGGGCTCGTGCCGTCCGGGTTGTCCCCGGCCACCAGCCACACCAGGCTCTGCTCGATATCGGCCGTTATCAGAAAATTGCTCACGTCGTCCGCAATCGCCGTGTACGCCACGCCGAGGCGCGCCGTGAACGGCAAGGGATCGCTCTGCTCGCGGTCGATGAATGCAATGTCCGGTCCCATGTTCGTCACCGCAAGACCGGTGGCGAGACGGTACTTCGGAACTTTCCACATCGTGCCAACGTCGACGGCGAAGCTCGAGCCGGCGCCTTCCACGTGATCCTGCGTCACGTCGGCCGGCGCCAGATCCACGCGAACGTACTTGAGCGAGATGCCGGCGCCGACATTGGCGCCGAACGTCATGCCGTACGATGCAGTCACCGCAAATTCGTTGCTGGTGAATTCACGCAGCGTGTTGCCCTCGGTATCGGTGGCAATGCTCTTGCCGTAGCCGAGGTACACGATATGAGCTCCCCACACGCCCGACTTTCCGGCCGGGCTCGAATAACCGAGAAACTGGTAGTTCACGTCGCTGGCCAGATCCGGAACCAGCGGGCTGTACATGAAAGCCAGGTTGCGGTTCTTCATGAACGCCATCGCGCCGACGTTCCACCACGAGGCGGTGCCGTCGTCGGCGATCGCGACATAGGCCTCGCCCATGCCGTTGGCTCGCGCGCCCGGGGGGATGGTCAGCGACGGAGCGGCCGACTCGGCCACCGCGAACGCCTGTGAGCTGTACATCAGCACCCCGATAAGGAGCGCACCTGAAAATAATCGACAAAACCGCATGTTGCCTCCTAGGAACCTCTGATAGTACTCCGGCCCTGTAAAGCCGGTCAAGTTGCGCGTTGTCAGCGGATTCGCGATAGCCTTCCGCGCAACACCACAGGGGGCCGATCCACGCCGACAAAGTCGATCGTGGCTACGTACAGATAACTGCCGTTGGCGACGTCACCGCCGGCGCCGTCCCGCCCATCCCATTCGACCCACGCCTCGCCGGCTTCGCGCGTGTCCTCGAGGCGACGCACGAATTTTCCGGACACGGTGTAGACCTCGAGCTTGATCGACGCACGGTTCGAGATGCGGAAGAGGAAGCGCGTCGAATCCTTGAACGGGTTGGGGTAGTTGAACGGCGCCTCGGCATAGTAGTTCGCCGCGTCGGTGACGTCGAACTGGAGCGTGTCGAGGGTCGTGAATCCGAAACTGTCACTCACCTTGTAAACTAGGCGGTGATGTCCGGCATGAAGATCCGGGAGCGGGTACAGTAGCACACCCGATGTATCGGTGCCGCCGTGGTCGTACGAGAAAAACTCGTTCACATCGATGGGCACGGGCAGGTTGTCGATCAGGATGGCCTGGCGTCCCTCGTTGGTGGTGTTGAGAATGTTGATGCCGTCGGCGTCGTTGACGCGCGCGCGCACCGTGTCCCCCGCCTTGACCACCTTGAGCCCGCTCTTGAATCCCAGATCGACACGCGGTGGACCGTCCGCGGGCCTGAGCAGCGTCGAATCGGCGAGCGTCGGCGGAACCACCACCAGCAGGCTGTCGTCGCTGGTGGCCGCGTCGCGCGTGCCGTTGTGCGCGTACGCGCCGGCATAGCCGAGCTCGCCCGTGGCCGCGTAGCGCGGAATGCGGAAGCTCACCTCGAACTGTCCGTTTTTGGCGTCGACAGTTCCCTGGTAGATGGGACCGCCGGGCAGGTAGTACTCGACGCTGAAGCCGCCCGGGCAGTCGAGCGTGTACACGCGGTGCAGCGCGGGCTCACGCACGGTCACCGCCACCGGTCCGTTGAATCCAGTGTCGACGGCGCCGTTCGCGCGCACGTTGCCTTTGAGCGTGTGGCGCAATCCCGCCACCATCGTATCCGGCACGGTCGTGTCCCATTTGACCGCCTGCGCTGGAATGGCCAGGCGCATGGCGGGATCACCCATCAGGTTGTACTTCCACGTATTCTCTTCCTGGAAAATCTGCCAGTTGGTGTCGACCTGTCCGAAGAGCTTGGCCTGCATGAGCGCAACGCCCACCGGCGACGGAAGAGTTCCGAGATGGGTCGGGAACAGATGTTCGAACAGCGAGAAGCACACGCGCTCGTTGGGATTGGGATAGGTCTCGCGCGCCGCGGTGACGGTGGCGATGACGCCGCCCCCTTCGCGCAGGAGCAGCTTCTCGGACAGACTCTTCCCCGCGGGATTGGCGAAGTCACCGATGGTGCAGCTGAACGCGCTCAGAATGGGAAGCCGCTCACCGTTCACGAGCTGGCTCACGTCCGAAGCCAGGAACACCTGTTCGTCCGCCATCTGCACCGAGCTGCCGTGCCCGATATAATTGATGTGCAGCGCGCCCGCGTTCCAGGCGTTTATGAATGCAAGCCGCGACGTCGGCTTGACGCCCGCGATCTCCGGATACTCGGTGAGGTAGATCTTCTGCAGCGCCAGGAAATCGGGAGCGTGGTAGCGCGCGATGAACTCCGACTCCGCCGTCCACTGCGATTCATAACAACTGAATGAAGACTTCTCGTCGTCGGCGAGCAGAATGGTGCGGTGGCGCCAGTCGTCGAGCGGTGCTCCGGTTTCGTACCCGATCACCTTGTCGACGAGGAACGTCGCTTCGGCCGTCGAGGCGGCGGGCAACCGCCCGATGGCGACATCGCTCACCCCGTGTCCGGGGATCTGATCGCCGTCGTCGAGATGCGCGTACCACTCGTCGGTCGAGAACGCGAAAAGCGTCTGTCGCGTGAAATACAAATTGGACGGAAGGAAATCGAGCTGGTTGCTGGCGTGATTCAAGAAGTCTTCGGTGGCATCGCCCAGGAACAGCACGTACGCGAGCCGGTGGTTGCCGTTGGCATCCACATAGTTGTCGTAGAGATACCGGATGTAGTTGCGAATACCCATCGGGTCGGGCATGCCGCCCGAGAAGTTGTCGTACACATCGTCGGTGCTGACCACCTTGACGCTGGGATTCGTGTAGCCGGGCAGGTTCCCCGCGCGATAGCTGCGCAGTTTTTCCGCGGCGGATCGCATCTCGCGGTGCGTGATGATCAGCATGTTGGGCCCGGTGTTTTCATGGCGCAGCTCGACCGGCGTAAAGCGCGACACCGTCGCGTGCTTGAAGCCCGCCGGCGTCCCCACCCACAAATGATGCCGGCGACCGGTGAGATTGACGCCCACGCGCACCATGCGTTCGCTTCCCGCCACGGCCACCAGGGCTCCGGTGAGATACGCGGGATTCCACATGTCGGTGACGTCGAACGCGTACATCGTGCCCGAGCTGGAGAAACCCGGCGCGCGCATGGTGACGGCCCCGCTCGAATCGGGCGTCGAGAACATCGCAGCATCACCGGTGGCAGCAATGCGGCGCTCGTACCAGACGGAGTACCACGCAAAGTGCATCTTGTCGGCGGGGTTCAGATCGCCGGGCACCTGGAACAGAATCGTGTTGGATCCTTCGGCGAGAAAATTCGACGTGATGTGGATGGGCACGCCGTCCTCGTAGTAGCCGTGGCCCGGAAGCGTGTTCCACACCTTGCCGCCGATGAGGACGTTTTGCGGCGACTTCTGCCGGAAAAACACCGCGTGATGGTTGTCGTTGTTGATGTCGTAGGAGGACAGGCCGATGGAGTAGAACTGTTGCGGCACCGTGGTGACCAGATCGCTGGCTTTCACCGCGCCGAGATTATAGAGACTCGATCCGGCGTGATCGATGTCGAGCCAGAGCCAGCCATCGCCGCGAAAATCAAAATCCGCGACCAGGTCGCGCTCGTGATACTCGCGATGTGTGTATGTCGTGCGATCCGACGCCGCCACCGGTGTTGCGTCCGCGTTCGCCATGGCGAGCGGTGAGCCCGGCAGCGTTCCGCCCCACGCCAGGTAGTAGTAATTGGTGTTCAGCGGCGCGTGCGAATGCTCCTGAAAGACCGAATCGGGCGCGGTGGCGTCGTAGTAGTCGGCCCAGTCCTGCGTGCCGATGCCATAGAAGATCACGCGGTCACCGGGATCGAAGGTGCCGTCGGCACCCGCTTCGACGCGAATCGCCACCTCGCGCATGGCGTTGCCCGGAAGCCACGAGCCCGTCAGGTCACTGTATGCGCGCGATTCCTCCATCCCGCCCTGGGAATAGAGACGCAGTGTCGAGGGAAGGATGTCGTCGAGGTTGATGCCCGCCGCAATCAGATCGGATCCGTTGACCACGTACATGCCGCGCTCGGCGACAGGAATCTTCGCCCAGCCTCCGCCCAGCGAGAACCACGGCGCGGCCGCGCCGGCTGCAGGCTCGAGGGGAAATACGCTGCGGTTGATGACGAGCTCTTTGACGAGCGGGTCGGCGGTGGCGGCATCGGTCACATTGGGCGCGGGCGGATACGTGATCACCACGTGCGAAACCGCCATGCTGGACGGAATCTGTGCCTTCACGTAAATCACGCGCGCGCCGCGAAATGAAAATGGAGCCGATGTGGTGAGCGTGTCGAGCGCCACCGCGGCCATGGTCTGGCCGCCCTTCTGACTGGACGGCGGCGGTCCCGCAAAGAATTGCGCGGTGAATGTGCCGGTGGGACCGATGGCGGCATAGAACGACACCGTCGGTGAATAATTGCCCGGGAAGTGATTGTCGAGGCGGACGACGAGCTGGCCGTTCGTCTCCGATGCCGGCGTAATGTCGACACCGGCGCGCGCGAACGGCGCGGCCGAGCACAGAAATACCAATGCGAGGGAAGCTGCCCTGAATTGTACTGAACGCATCGTTAGCAGTGAGCGTTGTTTCGATTGTCTCCGAAGACGGGAAACCGTGTCACTACGCGTCCAGGGGTTCCGCCCGGTCGATCAACATGATGGGGATTCCGTGTTCGTTCACCGGATATTTCACCCGGCACCGCGTACACACCAGGTATTTGCCCTGCTCATCCAGCGCCACCTTCTGTTTGCACTTCGGGCAGGCCAGGATGTCGAGCAATTCCTGTCGAACCACGGACTCTCCTCAACGGGAACGGATCAGGGGCGGGATAACTACAACTTGTCAAACATGTTATCGGGAAAACCCGCGCCGGTCAAGGCGATTCTTGCTCGAAGTAGCCCATGTTCATGTACTTTTGCAGGCGCCGCTCGAGAAGCGCGCGCGTGTTCTGATGCTGCAGGTACTTTACTTCTTCGTAGATGGCGCGTCCCAGAGCCTCCGCGGTGACGGCCGGATCGCGATGCGCACCACCCGGCGGCTCGGGAATGATGCGGTCGATGATGCCCAGGTCCATCAGGTTCTTCGCTGTCAGCTTGAGCGCGTCGGCCGCCTCCTTCACCTTGCTCTGATCCTTCCATAATATGGCGGCGCAGCCTTCGGGCGTGATGACCGAGTACACCGCGTGTTGCAGCATGAGGATACGGTCGGCGACACCGAGTGCCAGCGCTCCGCCGCTGCCGCCTTCGCCGATCACCACACACACAATGGGTACCGGGAGCGACGCCATCAGCTTCAAATTCTCCGCGATGGCCTGCGCCTGTCCGCGCTCTTCCGCGCCGAGGCCGGGATATGCGCCGGGCGTGTCGATCAGGGTCACGATGGGAAGCTTGAATTTCGCGGCCATGCGCATGAGGCGGTTCGCCTTGCGATAGCCTTCCGGATTGGGCATGCCGAAATTGCGCCGGATGTTCTCGCGCGTGTCGCGGCCCTTCTGCTGTCCGATCATCATGACCTTGAGATCATTGATCGTCATGAAGCCGCCCACGATGGCGGGATCGTCGCCGAACGTACGGTCGCCGTGGAGCTCGACGAACTCCGAGGCGAACGCGCCCACGTAGTCGAGGGTGTAGGGACGCAGCGGGTGACGCGCGAGCTGCACCTGCTCCCATGCGGTGAGCTTGGAGAAGACTTCGTTGCGGAGCTTGTCCGCCTTTTCGGTCAGCTTCCTGACTTCGTCGTCGGCGGGCACGTTCTGCACGATCGCGAGCTGCTTGAGCTCGGCGATCTTGTCTTCGAGGGCCACAATGGGCTGTTCGAAGTCGAGGACATGTCTTTTGGGAGCTCGATGGGCCACGTAGGTAGTCTAACACCTTCGGTGACCCGGCACCAAGCGCGCGTTACCCCTTGTCGCACAATCAATTGTTGCGTTGGAACGCGGGCCGGGAGCGGTCCGGCGGCGGATCCCCACCCAGGCCGGCGGGGATCAGGCGCACGTTGCGCGCGCCGATGGAGGCGGAGAGTCCGGACACCAGGGCGGTATCGACGCGTACGCCCTGGCTGCGCGCGCGGATCACGTAGGCGCGCTTTCCCTGCTCTTTGACGTGAAAGAACACGCGCGAATCACCCACGTGCGCAAAGAGCACGCGCTTCATGTCTTCGATGGTGTTCTCGGACGTGGCCTCGAGATCGAGTGTCACGTGCACTTCTTTCCACGCCGGTCCCGGCTCGGAGCCCACCAGCAGCATGGTGTTCACGAGCACCTTGCCCTCACCGCCCGCGCGTCGCGACACGCGCCCCTCCACCACCACCACATTGTTCTCGGCCACGAAGCGGCGTGACTTCTCGAGCACGTCCGAGAACATCACCACTTCGGCCTGACCTTCCGGATCCTCGATGGTGACAAATGCCATCTGGCGCTGATTGCGGTCCATGGTGAGCTTGACGGCGGTGATGAGCCCGCCGATCACCGCGCGCTCGTTGGCCGCCATGTCGGCAAGCTCCTTCGACGTCGTGCTGCGGATCATCATGATGAGATCGCGGAAGCGGTCGAGCGGGTGTCCGCTGAGAAACAATCCCAGTGCTTCTTTTTCTTTTTGCAGCTGTTCCTGCGCCGGCCACGCTTCGATGTCCGGCAGCGGTGCATCCTCGGGCTCGGCGGAGGAATCTCCGAACAAACCGAACTGTCCGCGCTCGGCATCGCGCGCGCGCCGCGCCGCGCGCTCCAGCACCATGTCGAGCGCACCCAGCTTCTGCGCCCGATGGCCCGGGAGCGTGTCGAGTGCGCCCGCGCAAATCAGGCTCTCATAAACGCGGCGATTGATGAGCCGCGTGGTGAGGCGGCTGGCCAGATTTTCCAGCGAACGGAAGGTGCCGTTGGTGCCGCGCTCTTCCACCAACCTCTCCACCGCGGAGACACCCACGTTTTTCACCGCGCCCAGTCCATAATAGATGCGACCGTCGCGCGCACGAAAATCGGCCTCTCCCGAGTTCACGTTGGGCGCCACGACCTCGATGCCGAGATCGCGGCAATCGTCCATCAGAATGGTGACGCGATCGGTGTTGTCCATTTCGCTGGTGAGCGTGGCCGCCATGAACTCCGCCGGATAATGCGCCTTGAGGTAGGCGGTGCGCGTTGAAAGCACGGCGTACGCCGCACTGTGCGATTTGTTGAAGCCGTACTCCGCAAATTTTTCCATCTGCGAGAAGACTTTTTCCGCGATGGCGGGCTTGATGCCCTTGGCCCTGGCGCCGTCGAGGAACCTCTTCTTCTGCTCGGACATGATGTCCTTCTGCTTCTTCCCCATCGCCTTGCGCAGAAGGTCGGCTTCGCCGAGCGAGAAGCCGCCCATTTCACTGGCGATGCGCATCACCTGCTCCTGGTAAAGAATGACGCCGTAGGTGTCGCGCAGAATGGGCTCGAGCAGCGGGTGTTCATACACGATTTCACTCTTGCCGTGCTTGCAGTCCACGTACTGCTTGTCCATGCCGCTGCCCAGCGGGCCCGGACGGTAGAGCGCGTTCACGGCCACGATGTCGTGGAAGCCGGTGGGCTTCAAGTTCTTCAGGAGCTCGCGCATCCCCGATGATTCGAGCTGGAACACACCCACGGTTTTGCCGGCGCGCAACAGCTCGTACGCCTTCTCGTCCTCCATCGGCAGGTTGCCGGCGGTGAGGGCGCGACCGTGGTTTTCGCGCACCATGCGCAGCGCCTTGTCGATCACGGTAAGCGTGCGCAAGCCGAGCACGTCGATTTTCAAAAGACCGATGGCATCGATGCTCTTCATGTCGTACTGCGTCGTGATTTCGTCGCGGTTCGATTTGTAGAGCGGCACGTGATTGACGAGCGGTGTCGGCGTGATGACCACACCCGCTGCATGCGTCGACGCGTGGCGCGCGACGCCTTCGAGCTTCAAGGAAAGATTGACGAGGCGGCGGTAGCCGTCGCCGTTCTCGACCAGGGTCTTGAGCTCGGGGCTCTTTTCGATGGAGTCCCTGAGTGTCGTGCCGGGGATGCCGGGAATCAGCTTGGTGATGCGGTCCACTTCGTCGAAGGGAACCTTGAGCACACGGCCGACGTCCTTCACGGCGGCGCGCGCCGCCATGGTCCCGAAGGTGATGATCTGGCACACGTTGTCCTGGCCGTAGCGGTCGATCACGTAGCGAATGACCTCGTCGCGGCGCTCGAAACAGAAATCGATGTCGATATCGGGCATGCTGA
>Ga0068857_100002755_pt1 | contig 14444 bp, 17 predicted proteins | sample KBSCornC72_FD_66591 | JGI IMG/M metagenome (GOLD analysis project Ga0068857, IMG submission 66591) | Corn rhizosphere microbial communities from Kellogg Biological Station, Michigan, USA - KBS Corn C7-2 | ecosystem: Host-associated > Plants > Roots > Rhizosphere > Soil ...
GTCGTGATCATCGCGCACGGCTACAACTTCTCGACGCTCTATGGCCACCTCGACGACAGCCGCTGGCCGCCGGTCAAGGTCGGGCAGTTCGTCGCGGCCGGCACGGTCATCGGCTACGTCGGCATGACGGGCTGGACGACCGGTCCGCACTGCCACTTCATGACGATCGTGAACGGACAGGCAGTCAACCCGCGCCCCTACCTCCCCTAATTCCCTCAGCGTCCCGATTGCGACGCACCTCACATTGACGGCCCCTTGGCGGGCGTGTGAGCATGGACAGCGAAAGAAAGGAGGTGATGTGGAGTGGGTGATGCCTATGGGAAACCAAAGACCCAGGGGTGCTCACTTCGGCCTTTCGTAATGAAACCAGTTGAGGTGATCGCGAACTAACCCGAGGTCTTTGGAGACCCAGTGACAGCGGCGGCAGAAATGCCGCCGCTGTTTCTTTTTGTCGCTCTGTACGCTCTGCGAATGCCCGATCGAAGATCACCGCCAGCGGTCGCCGCGACTGAAAAGAAGCCGCGCGATCTTCAGCTCGCCGACAATCGGAAAGCGCTCTTCGACTACTCGATCGAGGATCGCGTCGAGGCCGGCATCGCTCTCACCGGCACCGAGATCAAGTCGATGCGCGCGGGTCACGTGAACCTGCGCGACGGCTACGCGCTCATCGAGAAGGGGCAGGCGTGGCTCCGGAACGTCCACATCTCTCCGTGGACGCATGCGTCGCACGACAATCACGAGCCGCTGCGCCCGCGAAAGCTCCTCATGCACAAAGAGGAGATCGCCCAGCTGGCCGGCGCGGTCTCGCAGAAGGGCTACACGCTCGTGCCGCTACGTCTGTACACGAAGCACGGCCGCGCGAAGGTCGAGATCGGTCTCGCGCGCGGCAAGAAGCGCTACGAGAAACGCCAGGTGATCAAGGAACGGGAGGCCGCCCGCGAGATGCAGGCGGCCACCCGTCGCAGGATCTAGTCGCCGAAGGCCGGCGCGCCCTCGCGAACTTCTTCTGTGCTCGGCCTCTCGCGAGCCTTGAGCGGCACTTCCTTGAGGAAGAGCGACACCACCACGGCGACGCCCACGACCGCCGCGGCGTAGATGAAGACGTCGTGGAGAGACAGCGCGAGCGCTGTTCGGATGGCGTCGAGGACCTGATCGAAGAGCGGCTGGGCCTGCGGCGGCAGCGCTGCCTTGGTGGCGGCGATCTTGACGGGATCGAAGATCGCCTGAGCGCTCCCGCCACTGGGTAGGGACGCCGCGATCTGAGGCGGAAGGTTCAGCGCCGCCACCTGGGTCTTGATCCGCGCCGGAAGCTCGTGCGAAACGACCGCGCCCAGGATCGCCACGCCGACGGTTCCGCCAACGTTACGCCAGAACTGGATCTGGCTCGTCGCCACGCCGAGGTACTCGCGCGGGAGCGCGCTCTGGGTCGCGTTGACATACAGCGGCATCGAGACGCCCAGGCCGATGCCGACCATGACGAGGTCGCGCACGACTTCGATCTCAGGTGTCCCGACCTTGACCAGCGATAGCCCGTAGAGACCGAGCGCCATGATGACGAGGCCGATGGTCCCGAGGAAGCGGTAGCGGGTGACGCGAAGCATCAGCTGCCCGGTGATAACGCTGGCACTGATGAGGCCGACCATCATCGGCGTCGCGAGCAGACCGGAGTTCGTCGCTCCGATGCCAAGAACGCCCTGGTACACAAGGCCGATGTACACGATCGCGCCGAACATCCCGAATGCGATGAGGAATCCGGTTACCGAGGACACCGCGAACGTGACGTTCTTGAACAGCACGAATGGCACGATCGGGTGCGCGACGCGCTGCTCGACGACGAAGAAGACGACCGCCATCAGCGCGGCGAAGCCGAGGAGGCCGAGAACCTCCGGCGAATTGAAATCGTGGTCACGCGTGATGGAGAAGCCGATCAGCAGCGGGACGAGTGTCGCGGCGAGCAGGCCGGCGCCGAGGAAGTCGATGTCCCGCCACGATGCGTCGTGCTTGGTGCGCGGCATGGTGAAGAACACGACCGCGACGGCGAGGATGCCTACGGGGATGTTCACGTAGAAGACCCAGCGCCAGCCGACGTTGTCGGTGAGATAGCCACCGATGGTCGGTCCGACGACCGACGCGATGCCGAAGATGCCACCGAAGATGCCCTGGATGCGGGCCCGGGTCCGCGGCGGGAAGAGGTCGGCGAGCGACGCGAACACGCTCGCGAAGAGCACGCCACCGAACAGGCCCTGGATGCCGCGGAAGATCACGAGCTCGACCATGTTCTGCGCCTGTCCGCAGAGTGCGGAGGCGAGAACAAATCCGATCATGCCGACGAGAAGGAACGGCTTGCGGCCGAACAGGTCGCCGAGCTTGCCCGCGATCGGGGTGGTCGTGGTCGACGTGACCATGTATGCGGTCGCGACCCAGGCGAAGTACTCAAGTCCATTGAGCTCGCCGACGATCCGCGGCAGCGCCGTCCCCACGATGGTCTGGTCGAGTGCCGCGAGGAACAGCGCGAGGCCGACGCCCACCGCGGCGAGGTTGCGGGCGGTGCGGTCCATCTCAGCGGGCACCTGCATTCTCCTTCTGGGTGATGCGGCGCAAGCTGCGCCGTGGTGATGAAGAGGCGATGAATGGGCGACGGAGGACCTTGGGAGCCGCCCCGTCCGCCGCGGCAAAAACGGCGTTCAGATCCGCGAACGTGGCACGCATGCGGCGCCGCTGCGGGGCCGTGAGGCGGCCGAGCACCTGCGCAAGGTTGGAAGAAGCGGCGAGCTCGTAGCGCTCGCGGACCCGGCGACCCTCTGCCGTCAGGGCAAGCACGACCGCTCGGCGGTCGTCGGGGTCGGTGTCGCGTCGCACCAGGCCCTCGCGGACCAGGGCCTCCACGAGCTCGGTGACAGCGCCCGCGCTCAGCTTCAGCTGCTGCGCGACGAGCCCGGCTCGCACGGATTTGTCGCCGATGACCCAGATCAGTCGCCCGCGCTCAGGTGACGTCATGCCGCACTCCTGGGCGGCCTGCCACGCGACGCGGCCGAAACGCGGCATGACCGCGAGGACAGCGCGTGCCAGAGAGAGGTCGTCGTTGGGTGTAATTCTTGTCACAGTTCCTTCGGTTCCTGAATTGTTCGGAATCCGAAGTATCGCCGCGCAAGATACCCGAGTCAACCTCGGCGAGCGTATCCCTGGTTACGAAGCGGTCTAACCGCCGGCGGACTCCACGGCGGGCTGCTCGAGATCGGCGGAGAAGAACGTCTTGCCGCCGCACTGCGCACACTTCGCCGGGGCCGCGGCACCGTGTGTGATCGTGCCGCACGACTCGCAGCGGAAGTGATGCTGGCCGCCCGTAGCCGGGATCACGGCGGGCGCCTGCGCGAGAAGCTGCCGGATCTTGCCGAGCTCGTGTGCCGCGGCGATGGGCTCGAAGCCGGCACCCGATTGGTCGGCTTCGATGAGCTTTTGCGTCAGTGCGTCGAGGCGGCGCATGGCTTCCTGCATCGTGACCTCCCCCGAAGTGTTTTGGAGGATACCGTCTCACGGCGTCCGGCCGAGCGGCGTTGTAGTGAAGCGTGGGCGAATATGGGCGGACCATGCCGTACCTCGTCTTTATCGGCTGCTGCCTCATCTGGGGCAGCACCTTCCTCGCGATCCGCATCGGCAACGAGGCTGTCGCGCCGATCTGGGCCGCGACGATCCGGTTGGCACTCGCGGCCCCGCTCCTCGCTGGGCTCGTGCTCGTGACCCGTCAGCGTTTCCCGCGGGGACCCGCGCTGCGCGGTGCGCTCCTGTTCGGGATCTTCAACTTCGGCGCGAACCTGTCGCTCCTCTACTGGGGTGAGCGCGTGGTGCCGAGCGGGATCGCCGCAGTCTTGTACGCGACCGCGCCGCTGTCTACGGCGCTCATCGCGGCGGCGATGGGCGTCGAGCGCCTCGTGCCACGCAAGATCCTCGCGGCCGTCGTAGCCATCGTCGGTGTCGCGATCATCTTCGCCGGCGAGCTGAAGCTCGACGTTCCGGTGGAGGGTCTCGTCGCGGTGTTCCTGGCGGCGACCGCAGCGTCACTCTCCAGCGTGTTCCTGAAACGCACCTCGCAGCCATCGGCCATCGCGGCGAACGCCGTCGGCGCGGTGGCAGGCTTCGTGGTTTGCGCGATCGTGAGCCTGGCCCTGGGAGAGGATCACTCGCTCCCGACCACCTTCGCGGGATGGTGGCCGATCGTCTATCTCACACTCGCTGGGTCGCTCGGCGCGTACGTTCTCTACACCTGGCTCGTCCAGCACTGGCCCGTGACCAACGCGAGCATGGTCGGCGTCGTCGTGCCGGTGCTGGCCGTGATCCTCGGCGCCGTTGCGAAGCAGGAGCAGCGCTCGCCGGAGTCGTACGTCGGCGCGGTGGTCGTCCTGATCGCGGTCCTCGTCGCATTGCAGCCGTGGGCTGGCACTGGCTATGCGGGAAAGGCGGCGGTCGCCAAATAAGGGAGGCCGCAATGCCGATCGAGCACGAAACCAAGGTACGGACGAAGGACGGCCACGAGGCCGGGCACGTAAAGCACGCGATCTGGGATGCAAATGGCCGGAAGATCACCGAGTACGTCATTGCCACCGGCGGCCTATTGGGACATGACGTGATCGTGTCGCCGGAAGTTCTCGAGGGCGCGGCGCGCAAGGGCAACGAGATCGTTCTCAACATGAGCAAGCACGAGCTCGACGAGCTCGCGCACTACGAGCCAGGCGATTACGCGCCTCCGCCGGCGGAGTGGGTCGCCCCGACCGTTTCAGGTTTCCCGGCCGGTGGCCATCTCTTCCCGGTAAGCGAACGGGAGATCGCGCCGATCGTCGAGCCATCGCGTCCGACCGACGAGGCCGGCCGCGAGAGCGAGATCGCCGGCCGCGAACGGACAAGTTAGAGGAGTCGAAGATGGCACAGCTCACAGAAACCGGACGCAAGCACATCGCGCGGAAGAACTTCGCCTACGTCGACAAGGAAGGCGGAGAACACCTTCCGATCCACGACGAGGAGCACGTTCGGAACGCGATCGCGCGCTTCAACCAGACGGCGTTCGAGAGCCTCGACGCGAAAGAGAAGGCCCGACGCAAGGTCCTCGCGGCGGCGAAGCGTCACGGGATCGAGGTCGCGAAGGGTGACGAGGTCGCGAAGCGCGCCGATTCGCTCAAGCGCGTCCGCACCAAGCGCGGCATGCGCGGCGGGAAGAAAGTGGTCAAGAGGAGCACGGCCCGCCGGAAGAGCTAGGCGTGGAGCGCGATGATGGCGCGCGGTGACCGGGCTCGACGCACCTGACTACTGGCTGGCGCGCCTGGTGTTCCAGCGGGCGCTCGCAGCGATCTATCTGATCGCGTTCCTCGTTGCAGCGCGGCAGTTCGTGCCGCTCCTTGGCGAGCGTGGACTCTTGCCGGTGCCCGAATTCGTGCGCGCCGTTCCGTTCCGCAGCTCGCCGAGCCTCTTCCACTTCCGCTACTCCGACCGTCTCTTCGGAGTTGTCGCCTGGGGCGGAGCGGCCCTTGCGGCCGCGGCCCTGGTCGGACTCCCCGACACCTGGCCGATCCCGCTGACCATGCTGCTGTGGGCCGCGCTATGGGGGGCATATCTCTCGATCGTCAACGTCGGGCAGACCTTCTACTCGTTCGGCTGGGAAACGCTGCTCCTCGAGACCGGCTTTCTCGCGATCTTCTTCGGGCCGGTGTGGACGGCACCGCCGCTCGCGCTGATATGGCTGCTCCGCTGGCTCCTCTTCCGCGTCGAGTTCGGTGCCGGCATGATCAAGATCCGCGGCGACCCGTGCTGGCGCGACCTCACGTGTCTCTACTACCACCACGAGACGCAGCCGATGCCGAATCCGCTGTCGTGGTACTTCCACCACCTACCAAAGACGCTGCACCGTGCCGAGGTCCTCGGCAATCACTTCGCACAGCTCGTGGTGCCGTTCTTCCTGTTCTTTCCACAGCCCGTCGCGACCATCGCCGGCCTCGTGATCCTCATCACCCAGAGCTGGCTGCTCCTCAGTGGCAACTTCTCATGGCTGAACGTCCTCACGATGACCCTCGCGGCCGCGAGCCTCGATGATGCGGCACTCGGTCGCGTCCTGACGCTCCAGCCGCACTGGGTCGCGCCCGACTCGTGGCACGCGTGGCTCGTCGTGGGTGTCACGATCGTCGTTCTCCTGCTGAGCTATCGGCCCGCGCGCAATCTCTTGTCTCGGGACCAGCTCATGAACACGAGCTTCGATCCGCTGCATCTGGTGAACACGTACGGCGCATTCGGATCGATCACGAAGGAGCGCTACGAGATCGTGGTCGAAGGCACCGACGAGCCCGTGCTCACGCCCAGCACGACGTGGCGCGAGTACGAGTTCAAAGCTAAGCCCGGCGACGTGCGCCGGCGGCCGCCGCAGTACGCGCCCTATCACCTGCGGCTCGACTGGCTGATGTGGTTCGCGGCGATGTCCTCGCCGATGTACCACCCCTGGTTCGTGCCGCTCGTGGTGAAGCTCCTCGAGGCCGATCCGCCGACGCTGCGCCTGTTGCGCACCGATCCTTTCGCGGGTGCGCGACCGCGCTTCATACGCGCGACGCTGTACCTCTACAGGTTCACGACGCCGCGCGAGCGCCGCGAGTCGCGCGCCTGGTGGGTGCGCTCGCGCGTCGACGAGTACCTGCGGCCGGTGAGCCTGCGCGCGGAGCGCGCCGCCTAGAACGCAGTCACACGACGCACTGCTCAGGCGTGACCAGCCCCAGCTTGCGCCTGCCACGGATGACCGTTCCGTCATGGCTGGGGGCCGAACTCCGACCACTATGAAAACGCGGGCGGGCCTCTGCGCGTGCGTCCGCATCCAGGAGGTGACGTGTGGCTCAGGAATTCACGTTCGATCCCATCGGCCCCGACGGGATCCTGAAGGTCCGCTGGACCGCGGGCGTCGTGATCACCGAGGCTCTCGCCCGGGCCGCGCTCGTGGAGATCGCCGCGCTGACGAAGGGCCGAGGCGTTCCGATACTGGCGGACATCCGGCGGATCAAGTCGATGAGTCGCGAGGGACGCAAGACCTTCGGTGACGCCGGCGCGGTGTATACAGCGCTGGCACTCATCGCCAGCTCGCCGGTGACGCAGATGATCGCCAACTTTTTCATCGGGATAAATCGCACCACGACGCCCCAACAGATGTTCACCGATGAGGGCAAGGCGATCGCGTGGTTGCGCCAGTACCCCGCGTGACCCTTGTCCAGGACCGACTCGGTCCTGTCATCGCCCTCATCACCAGCCTCGCCCAAGGCGACCTTCATCCCGACTTGCCCGTGATCGACGGCGACCCTGAGCTTGAGGCGGTGGTTCTCGGTCTCCAGATGCTCGCCGAGGAACTGGCGGCCACGCGTGCAGCGATGGCGGGGCGAACCGCGGAGCTCGAAGCGCTCAACAACGGGCTGAGGCGCCTCTCCGGTCTTGGGAATCTCCTCCTCTCGTGCGACACCAGCAGCGAGGCCTATGTCGTCCTGGGGCGCGCGGCCCGAGAGATGTTCGGGCTCTCGGGTGCTGTTTACCTGTACGGCGCGTCGCGCAACGTCGTCGAGCTTGTGACCAGCTGGGGCGAGCAATCGATGGCCAAGAGCTTTCCGCCGGCGGACTGTTGGGCGCTCCGCCGCGGGCGAGCCCACTACGCGAGCGCGTCCGGGACCGAGATCCCCTGCAGGCACACGAGCCACGGCGAGCAGTGCAGTGCGATATGCGTGCCGATGCTGGCGCAGGGCGAGGCGCTCGGAGTGTTGCATCTCGTGGGTACGCCAGACCTCGGGGACGATGCCTTCACCGAGCTGGGTCAGCGGCTTGCCGTAGCGGCGGCCGAAGCGTGCGCGCTCGCACTCGCGAGCATCCGACTTCGCGAGAGGCTGGAAGATCAATCACTGCGCGACGCGCTCACCGGGTTATACAACCGCCGCTACGCCGAAGAGACACTTCTGCGCGAGATCGCCCACGCGAAACGCGAGTCATCAGCGTTGAGCGTAGTCATGCTCGACCTCGACCACTTCAAGAAGTTCAACGACGAGTTCGGACATGACGCAGGCGACGTGGCGCTTCGCGAGGCTGCGACGGTCCTCGTCGAGAGCGTGCGGACTAGCGATGTGGTGAGTCGGGTCGGCGGAGAGGAATTCCTTCTCATCCTCCCCGGCGCATCGATCGAGGCCGCGCTCCAGAAGATCGATCGGATGCGAGTGAAGGTGAAGGCACTCGAGCTGTTCCAGCACGGTCGACAGTTGCCGCCGATCACATTCTCCGCCGGCGCGGCCGCCTATCCCGCGAACGGGACCGCACCGGATGTGCTCCTGCGCGCGGCGGACAAGGCGTTGTACGAGGCGAAGCACGCCGGTCGCGATCGCTCGGTGCTCGCGATCGCTTGACCGACGATCAGGGACGGCGAGCCGACGCACGACGCGCAGCGACCTGAGCGGCGACGTGCGCGCTGTCGTCCATCGCGCCGGCGATGATCGCGGACCTGCGTACCCGCATCCACAGGAGGCCGACGAAGAAAACGCCGTCCACCTCGGTGCGTCCCTCGCGGTGTGCGATGGACCCGTCGGGACCGACGACCGGCACGCGCAGCCAGGAGTAGTCCGTACCGAAGCCCGTCGAGAACACGACGGATCGAATGCCCCGGTCGGCGAGGTCCAGCTCGGTCGGGCCGTGAAAGCTCTTCGCATCCGCCGGCTCGTCCGCGGGATCGGGTTCGGACGCGGGCGCATCGATGCCGGCCCGCGCGATGTAGTCGTCGACATGCTGGCGGATCTTCGCCGAGCCCTCGTCAGCGAAGCGCACGTGCTGCGCGAGATCGTCGCTGAATCGCAGTCGCGTTCCCTCGGCTGACTCGAGGTGACCCAGAAGAGTGACGCCCCGGCGAGCGAGACTCTGAAGGCTCACGGTGTGGCCGCGTGGTCCGACGCCGGAGATCTGAGGCTGCGCTGCGCGGATCCCGGCAGGGTCGGGGAGATCCTCGCGGCGCTGCGCCATCCATCCCGACTCTGAGAGCCACGCGAGCGTGTCGCGGCCACGCATTCGGCGCGGCGCGCGAGCGACCGTGCCCGTAGCGAGATACACCTCGCGTCCCACGTCCAGCAGATCCTCGGTGATCTGACAGCCCGACTGGGCGCTGCCGATGACGAGTACGGCCCCGGGCGGTAGTTGCGACGGCCGCCGGTAGGTTCCCGTCGTCAGCACGTCGACACCTCGATCGATCCCTGCCGCTGCAGCGGGACGCCTCTGCGCGTTCGCGATGCCGGACGCGACAACGACGCTTCGTGTGTGCACGGTCTCATCGCTGCCGATCGCGACGTCGAAGCCACCGTTCGCCGCCGCCGTGACCGCTGTGACGTTCGCGTGCGTCCGGACAGGAAGAGATCCGGTTCGCGCATACGCCTCCAGCTCCGCGATCCACGCGTCGCGGCCGAGGAATTCGTCGGGGCGCGCATGTTCGGGACCGCCGGGAAGGCGGTTGATCGCGTTCGGGGTGTTGAGCTGGAACGAATCCCAGCGCTGGCTCCGCCAGGACTCTCCGATCTCGCCGCGCTCGAGCACGACGTGCTCGATGCCGGCATCGGTGAGCCGCTTGCTCATCGCGAGGCCCGCATGGCCCGCGCCGATGACGACCGCCTCGAGCGACGACGCCGGGCTCACTTGGCGAGCTGCTCTTGGATCCAATTGATGGTGTCGCCGATCACCGCCGCAGCCTCGGGCTCGTTGTGCATCTCGTGCCGAAGACCCGTGTAAACGTGGCGCGCCACGTTCTCACGTCCCTCGAGCGAAGCGCTGAACGAAACGGGCACGACCTCATCGTCGGACCCATGCAGTACGTACGTCGGAAGTGGGAGAGCAGTGATCTGGGCGATGCGCGATGCGACGCGCGCCTGCTCATGGAACAGCTCCATGCCGAGCCGCGTGGTCGTGCTGTGGTGATTCAGCGGATCGGACCGGTATGCGAGCTCGATCTGCGGGTCGTGCGACAGCTCACCCGGCGGTAGGTCGTTGGCGATCTCCATACCAGGCGCGATGCGACCGAGCACGTCGGCGAGACTCCGTTTCCACAGCGCCACACTTGCCCCGATCGCCGGCGCTGACAGCACCAGCAGATCAGGCGCGGGCCGCGGCGCGTCGGCGAGAACATAGCCAAGCGCGATCAGACCGCCCATCGAGTGGCCGTAGAGGACCACGGGAAGACGTCCCGAGACAGCGCGGATCGCGGCGAGCTGATCTTCGACGTCGTCGTGGTACTGGGACCAGCGATCGACGTAGGCGCGCCGGCCCGACGACGCGCCGAAGCCGCGCAGATCGAACGCGTGCGTCTCGATCCCCGCCTGAGCGAAGCGCGTCGCGACATGCTCGTGACGGCTCGCATGCTCCGCGATCCCGTGCACGAGAAGGAGGTGCGCGCGAGGTTCGCCGATCGCTGGCCACCGCAGCGTGCTCAGCTCGAGACCGTCACGCGTACGAGCCGTCCCAGCGATGCGGTCTCGTCGCTCCATCACGCCGCGACGATATTCTCCCGGCGTGGACGAGGCCCAGGTGCTCCGCTACGTCGCGCAGACGTATCCAGACGCTGACATCTTCACCGCGGGGAGCGGCACGTTCATCTCATGCGACGGGGACAAGCACTGGCCAAATTTCGCGACGCTCGTCACGAGCGACGAGTACGACCCGGCCTCAAATCTGGGTCGGCCCGGAATCTACCGGCTCAATATCGGGGTCAGTAAGGCGACGTTTGAGAAGGTCGTCAGCTCGAATCCGAATCCTGACTACACCGCGCTCGACCAGCTGATGCAGCACCCGGTGTACGCGATGCAGCACTGGATCAGCATCCTGAACCCGTCGGAAGCCACCTTCGACAAGGTCGTGAAGCCGCTGCTCGACGAGGCACACGAGCGCGTGGCCCGAGCCCACCGCAAGGTCGCCGAAAAGAAAAGCTCGACCTGAGTCGCGTCAGTCCCAGCGCGTAACGATGCGCCCCTGGACACCGGGCAGCGGCAGGGACTCCGCTTCCGCGTCGACCGCATCGCGTTCAGCCCGCGAGAGACGGCGCCAGGTCTCGATCGTCACGGTCTCGTGCGAACGTCGCCACGTCCCGACGATCTCCCCTCCGACCAGGAGGGCGCCTGGCCAGACACGCGGAGTCCACAGCAGGCGACGACGAGCAGAGTTAGGGACCAGAAGCTCACGATCGCGTCCGTGGAGCAGGAAGTAGGTGTCGCCGCTCGGCAGGAGCCGCGCTTGCGCGGGGCGCGTCCGAGCGGCGCGGAACGTCGGTTCGTCTCGCGCGAGGATCCACCCGTCGCCGACTGGTGTTCGAACGCCTATCAGCGATCCGCGAAGCGCGTCGAACGCCGAGCTGCCTTCTTGCGTTGATATTCCGGCCCACTTCGCGAACGCCGCGTGCGTCGCCGGCCCGAAGACATGCAGGTAGCGGCGCGCGAGCTCGAGACGGGCGTCGCGCGGATCGATCTCGGGCCGCGATACGGTCCAGACGGTCGGCAGTCGCGCGCCGTCCCATCGGATCAGCACCGTGGCGGTGCGCGCCGCATACCGCAGCGAATTCGGGATGACTCCGAGTCCGCGGCCCGCCTCGCCGTACGTCATCTTCCTGCCCGCAAGGTGCGCGTGCAGACGTGCCGCGAGCTCCTCTGTGGCTGCGCGGCCCTTGGGCTCGTCCGGGAGCCTCCCGAGGGTGAAGATCGCGACATCGCGCGCCGCCACGACGTACGCGCTGTACCGCGGCCCCCACACCTGCACGAGCGAGGGGTCCTCCCACGTGGTTGGCTTCGTTCCCTTGACGCGGGCGTGGATCGAAAGGAGCGCAGCTCTGGGCATGCTGTCCTGCAGTCCGGCCCAGGCAGCTCGGCGTAGCGAGCGGGGACCGCGTGGGAGCCGCTCGTCGAGAGCGCCGACGCTCCGTCGGAACGCAAGGATCTGCGTCCGCGTCAGTGCGAGCGGAGACGTCATCAGGAAGTCAGGATTCCGCCCGCACGCAATGCGCGCAAGCGACTCCTAGTTCCTGTGGAGATGGGGGAGGGTCGAACTCCCCGTCCAAGGCCATTGAAGTGAGTGCTTCTACGAGCGTAGTCGGCGTTTTTTTGTCTCAGGGCTCCTAGCGCGCACCGACGCGCTCTTGGCTCCCCCAGGCTGGAAATCTTGAGTCCGCCTACCAGCCGATCAGCGGACAGCACCTTCGCTTCTTTCGCCCTTCCCGGCCCGCGAAGGGGAGACCGGGAGGACGCTCACTGACTAGGCAGCGAGTGCGTAAGAAGTGTTGCCAGTTATCTGGCTGCCGTTCGGATTAACGAGGGGGAACAGCATTCCTCGGCTCGCGACGCTCACGTCGCCTGCCCTGTCGAAACCACGCATCCCCGTGGCCCTTTCAGGCACCATCAATTCTAACCTTGATACGTGCGTTCCTGTTCCTTGCGCTTCTGCTCACCGCGGGCTGCTCGAGCCCCCCGCCCCGCGCCGCGACCGCCGCGCCCGCGACCTCGCCCGCGTCCACACTGGCACGCGTGACGCTAAGTCCCACCGTGACCCCGACACCCTCACCCACGGCGGCGATCCGTTACGTCGCGATCGGTGCATCCGACACGGTCGGTGTCGGCGCGACCGATCCCGCGACGGGTTCATGGCCGGCGCGGATCGCGAACCTGCTGCCGCCGGGGAGCGCGTTCGTGAACGTCGGCGTCTCGGGATCGATCGCGCTGCAGGCGCGAACGGCGCAGCTGCCCGGCGCGATCGCGCAGCGGCCGACCGTGGTCTCGATCTGGCTCGCGGTGAACGACATGAACGCGACCATCGAGCCCGCGTCCTTCGCGAACGAACTCGGAGCGATCGTGGACGCCCTTGTCTCTGGCACCGAGGCGAAGATCTTCGTCGGCAATGTCCCCGATGTGCGGCCAGTCCCGGCCTACAAGGACGCGGACAAGGCCGCGCTCTTCCGGCTTATCACCGCATACAACGCCGTGATCGCCGCGATCGTCGCCAAGCATCCCGGACGTGTCATCGGTGTCGACCTTTTCACGGGCAGCGCCGACCTCGTCAGCACGATCACGGTCTCCGGTGACGGCTTCCATCCATCTGACGCCGGCTACCAGCTGATCGCGGATCGTTTCGCCGTCGCGATGCGCGCCAGCGGGATCCCGCTCCGCTAAGCCTCCGCCGGGGCGGTCTCCGCCTTCAGTGGCGCGGGCGCGCGAACCAGCTGGGCGAGTACGAGCGCGCCGGTCGTCATGAGTAGCGTTCCCAGCACGAGGACCACCTGCGGTGGGACCATGCCGAGCAGCACTGCCGCGGCGAATGGCGCGGCCGTGCCGCGGATTCCCAGCAGGAATGCGTTCGCCGCTGCGTACTCGCCGATCCGCGCGCGCGGGGCCATGTGGACGATGTTCGTGAACGCGGTGAGCTCGCCGCTCGATACCGCGATGCCGATGATCACCGCGACCGGTAGGAGCGCCCACGTACCCGGCGCGACGAGGTAGCCGATCGGCACCAGCAGCGTGAGTAGTGTCGAGATGAGCGTCTGCCGCAGCGTGGAGCCGCGGTCGATGATCCGCCCGATAACGGGATAAGCAACGATCTGCGTCGCCGACTGCACGATCGCTAGCGTTCCGACGAACCCGTTCGATGCGTCGAAGTGGTCCACCAGCATGATCGGGAAGACCGCGAAGTTCATGAGATTGCCGGTGCCGAAGATCGTGAAAGCGAGCAGCAGCTTGCGGTACCGAACATCGGCCCAGACATCACGCGCGATCGCCAGCGCCGGCCGGCGCGCCGGCGGCGCGGACGGTCCCTCGTAGCGGATCCAGAAGAACGCGATCGCGCCGGGGAGTCCGATGAGCGCCGCGGCGGCGAAGACCCACTGCGCGGGGATGACGTCGATGAACGTCCCGGCCACGGCGGCTGCTGCGATACCCGCGATCGACGCGCCGACCCGCACGTTGCCCATCGCGAACGCGCGCTCGCGGTCGGGGTAGATCCCCTGCATCAAGGCCGTGTAGGCAGCGATGTTGGACACGGTGATGATCCAGAACGTGACGCTGGTGATGGCCAGCATGAACGGCGTCGCTGCGAGCAGAACGCTGATGGCGAACACGAGACGAGACAGGCTCGCGGCCCCGGCCACGACGCGGACCAGCGGCAGGTGCGCGAGCAGGTAGGCGAAGATCGGCGAGAGCATGTTGCCGATGAACGGCCCGGCGACGACGATCGCAACGTCGGTCGTCGAGCCGCCCATGCGCCGAACGATCACGGGCATGAAGGCAACGAGCACCGTGACGAACAGACCCGAGCAGATACCGCTGAAGAGGTCGATGCGGAAGTTGCGGCGGACGAGGGCTGGCAGCCAGTTCGGGTCGGTCACGGCAAGGAAGCTAACGGGGCCTCGGGTGCTATGTCACCAGCTTCGCGCGCTAGGG
>Ga0068857_100002758_pt1 | contig 14435 bp, 17 predicted proteins | sample KBSCornC72_FD_66591 | JGI IMG/M metagenome (GOLD analysis project Ga0068857, IMG submission 66591) | Corn rhizosphere microbial communities from Kellogg Biological Station, Michigan, USA - KBS Corn C7-2 | ecosystem: Host-associated > Plants > Roots > Rhizosphere > Soil ...
CAACCGTAGAAACTAATACAACGACAACAGAAACCAATTCAACGGGATAATTAATATCCCCTTTCTTTCTTTTTTATTGTCGAGTTACGATTGTTTAAACGAAAATCATAAGCAATGTGATTTTATCAATTGTGAATGTTCTTGTCATGTTATAAAGCAAATTAACATTAACCTTAAAATTTTGAAATGATTTTTAGTTCCTTAGCATTTAATCAAGTATTTTAGACTAAATTGGATCCATTAATCAACATCGGGTTCGTCATATTCGGCGGATTCATAGGCTCAGCACTAGTTACGCTATTCCCATATTTCATGCAAAAAGCAAAGAGAGAAGAAGACCTAGCAGCCATCAGAGCCATTCCAGAAGCAAATAGAACACCAGAACAAATCTATGACCTACAGAACAAACTCCCAGGATTCTTTGAAGAGTACAAATATAGATTCACTTTCGGTTTAGTATCAGGTGTCGGTATAAGTCTAGCATTTATACAAGCAAATACAGACGCAGTAAACCAGTATACCACAGCCGGGCAATCAATCTTCGCAGGACTTACAGCGTCAGGCTTCATGTCAGCACTGGCGGACAAGATTAGGGCTAAATAGAAATGAGTGCTGGAGCCGCTATCAGTACCCTTGTTTGGGCGATAATCGTAATCATTATAATCATAGTTGTAGTAGTGGTATTGTTCAAAGTGATTAACCTTCTCTTTATCGCTTCTGCTATTCAGGTATCGGCTACACCTATGCCATATACTGAAAGCATAGGGCAGGTTTCCCCCTTGTCAGAGGGTTTTGTCCTGTCATTGAATTTTGCCGGTGCCAACCAAAATCTTTAATTCTTATCTTTTCTATTCTTAACGCACAGAACGACTGGTGGCTTTTAGAGCCCTAGAATACATCAGTTACGCGGGTCTACTCCTCTCCATTCGGGGTAGGCCAGCGTTCATTCTTTAGTTCTCACTTTAATTTTGTAGGAATCATTAGTATTGAGTTTCGCCGATACAGTTTCTATTCATTACCTTGCAGGGAACAAAACCATAACCGACGCTGCAGGTAGTGATATTACTAATACCGTCTTAGCGGCAGCAGTTGAGGTTGGAGATAGCAGGGTAATCCTCGAGACAGGGGTAGCCTCATGGACCAGCGCTGATAACGTTTTTCCTTCAATACAACAGGCAGCAAACTATTTTGGTGCTGACTTTGTCCTAGGCCAGTATCTAGACGATAAAGATAGCGGAACAACTCTTTATCAAAAGGCCCTTGACATTTGTGCTAGTATAGCCCGCTCAAGTACCCAGTCTCTAGTCATAGCAGTTAAACCGTATTCGACTTACCCCTTGAACCCTGACGCTACAATATACCGATCAATACCCTCGGCTGGTAGTGATTCACTAAGTGGTTAGTTGGCACGTCGCAGGGTTAGCAACAGACCATACCCAGAGCATCCAGATTTCAGTAAAGGACTTTATCCGTAACAACTGGGGATTAACAGGAAACCTATCAACCATAAGGATATTCTTTGGCACCGGCTGGTATGAAAGAAACCGTCCATATCAAATCCACTTTAGACATGATTCTCCTGGCGGTTCAATCGCTTACACTCTAGGCGCTAGCGGACTCCAACAATATAACGATATTATCAACGTCCATTTCTGGGTATCAAAATCAATATCAAATACTGAACCCCCCGAGTTAGACCAGATGTACAACGAAGTCATGCGGATAATAAGCAGCAACAGGACAGGATTAGAATCCAGTCAGGGTATATGCGGTATGTGGTTTATACGGCCACCGTACACGTTACCATCTCCAGATTCAGAAATTTCTGTGTGGCATGGAATTGGTACTTTGAGCGTTAGATACTACAAAGTTTATTCCTAATCTAAAATCATGCATGAGTTATTTATAGTCTTAGCAGCGCTAGCCGGTTTCTTTTTCTTTACTATCCGCTGGCGTTGTAAATGTAAGACCTAGCAACCCGCAGCCACGCAGCGTTCCCTATTTTCCTTTTCCTTTGGAGTTTCATACAGCATCTTTGTCGTTTCGTACCGTCCTAACCACTTGATATACTGATCATGCTTCTCCATTCTTTCGGGACTTCTCAGAGAGGGATCATGACATAGTTTGATAGAGTAAAGCGTATTCTTTGCTACCAGTGCCTTATCTGTTCCCTTTTCTGCTAGCATGTAATGATGCCCTTCGATATATTGTAATTTGGAAGGGTTCTTTATCAAACGCGGCTGGTCCAATCCTAGCAGTAGACCACCAACCACCGTATAGTTTTTCAGGTTATAGAGATAGTCGTTACCGGAACAGACCCTCTCCCTCTCCGCTGAGAACTCCCTCCAGTCACAGTCATGAAAGTACTCATCGGTATCGGCTATAATCAACCAGTCAACGCCATACTCTTTACAGAGGTCGAGATAATATTGCCTTTTTATGTATTCTGCTCCTCTCTCTCTAAAGATTATAACATTAGGATACTTACCAACCATTTCATCTGTTCCATCACAACTAGCAAACAGATTAGTATCATAACCGTCGAAAGGTCCATCAATATATAAAAATAAATCGACTTGTTTCCAACAGGAATCTATAAGCCGCTTTAATCCTTCACTATCTTGAAACCCAGAGCAGCCAACAGCCAGCACAATTATGATACTTTAGTTCTCTATTTTAATTTTCAGACTTTCAGACTTATTGAGTCTTACACTAACTGGACCATGGCAAGTACAGAAGCACCTGTCCTACGTAGAGAATTTTAGAGTCTAAAATTCGCGATTAAGAGACAACCTTCGGTACAACGCCAACTAGTCCAACCACAGTAAACGCCGGACTGATTAGCGAACTAACTCCCACTTCTGAGATTACGGCTACAAAGTATCGTGCCCTTGGTAACGCTGATGTTGCAGCAGGTTTGAAGTGTGGTGAACTCTATAGTTTTTCGGTAAAGTATAACCCTGCCGTTCTTACGTTAGCCAACTATGGCCTTAAACTCGATACTGGACTGACAGGTACAAACGGCAAATCGTTATCTATGGTTTACAGTATCAAACTATCTGGCACTGAGAACTATGTTGTATTTCGAGGTTGCAAGACCGACAGCGTAGACATTGAAATTACTCCCGACTCCTTAGAATGTACACAGAACTTTATTTGTAAGTCTATCGCTGCTCCAAGTTCAGCGCATGGTCTTGGTGCAAATACAGTATTCGCAGCCGCTTCCAGTAGCACCCCTCTCTGTGGTACTGACTCAAGCCAACTGACATGGAATTCTCAAACCTATGATGAAACTTCGTTTAAGGTTACAGTAGCCCAGAACCTCGAAGCAAGGCGAACGGTAGGACAACAACAAATACAGTACCTAACTTCTACAAATAGAGATATCACCTTTGACTTTACAGTCCCATCTACAGGAACGGTATTAATCGCTGATGCTCTAGCCATGACTTCCAGAACGATGTCTATAGTAGTAGGAGCAGCAACCTTGACCTTTACAAACGCATACCTAACCCAGTATAATTATACTCTCTCTGCAGGAGCAAGCGCAACACAGGAAGAATCGTATACTGGCTTCGCGCGTACGCTAACGGTCACTTAAGAAAGAAATGGCTTGTAAAGGACATAGCAAAGGCGGACATAGTGGAGCACCTAAAGCAAAGCCAAAACAAAAAGCCGGTAAAGCCTGTAGAATAAAACTCGCAAAGAAGAAAGCCGATAATAAAGCAATGGCAAAATTCATCAAAAAACTGAGAGCAAAGTAAAGTAATAGTTCACATAGTTAGTTACTAACTCATAGCGTTTATTGTCAGAAACCGAGACAGTACCGATAACCCAGTCAGCCTTTGATAAATTCGTCCAGCAATATAATGAAAATTACGTTATCAAGTGTAAAGAGTTAGGACAAAAGAACGAATACACTCTAGAATCAGGAGATAAACCAGTTACCTTCGTAAGAAAAAGACTTACTACAAGAGCCTTTAACGAACTGGAAGCAAATAGAGGCAAGGTAGAGAAAGAAAATAGACAATCAGACGACGGTATGGAGAACGCAAACCGGCAGGCTAGCCTCTATCTGGAGATAGCACAGGCCTACCTCACTAACAAGGAGACAGGAGAAAAGATAACAAAGGAAGAGTTCGAAAACTGTTTCTGGGAGGACATAAAACTAATTCTCGACGCCTGTCACCTTAGGACTATGATGGGATCGGGAAACTTGGAAGCGGCATCAAAAACATAATCGAGTTTGGAAAGGCTCATCTTTCTGATGCCGAACGGGAACTTTACCTTATCTACTGTTTCCTAGAAAAGAAGTGGATTTCAAAACCTTCCGACTACGACGAGATCGACCCAGAGATAAGACAGGGATTAATTACTATTATGGAATTAGAGTCAAAGAAGATAGAAAAGGAAGAAAACAAAATGAAAGCACAGGAAGCATTAGCAGGGCTTAAAGCGAGGTCAGGCTTTTGAGTTTCAGTCTAGAACTAACCTACACCGGCGTAAAAGGCAGTCAGTCAGCACTAAAGCAATTCGAACAGGATATCTCTCAAACGGTAACTGATTGGCTTGAAACCATGGGACAGATTGTAACAGAAGAAATGAAAGGCCTCTGTCCGGTAGACACTGGAGCATTACAGGAATCTATAGACTATCTGGTGAGCGGTACAGACCTAACCTTTGAAGCGACAGAACCATACGCAGGGTTTGTAGAATATGGCACTTCCAAGATGGCAGCACAACCGTACTTTAATCCTCCTCTTGACAACCTTCACAGTAGCGGTATAGGAGAGGAGTTCGGACGGGACGCTTTATCACACTGGAACGAACTGGTTAACGAGTTTGAAAATCAATAGGTGATGATACAACTTTTACCTTTGAACCTCTCCACAGCAGGAATATTCCTATGATTCCTATCAATGCCCCTAGGACAGAAGATTGTGCTGTGTCGAACGTTTGTCCTACCTGTGAAGTTCCTACAACTCCCCAGAGGAAGAGCATGGCTCCAAATACAAATACTACCAAACCAATAGAGTTTATCGCTAGTTTTTTAGGAGGATACATTTTTTTATTGTTAGTTACTATGTTATCCAGTCCTATACTTAACAGTTTAGTTCTCACTTTAGTTTTGGAGATGGAATAGGTTATTGGCTGATTTTCCGCTTCAATTCGTTCTACAGGTAAAAAACGAGATGGGTTCTGGAATCAGTCAGGCTACCGGACAAATCGAAGGACTGGGAGAGGCAGCAGACCAGACCCAGAAAAAAGCCAAATCTTCGGGTATGGGAGTCGGTCAGGCGTTTCAATTCGTAGCCCTAAACGCGTTTAACTTAGCATCTTCTCTTATTCAAACTAAACGGTCTTACGAAGATTTAGACAAAGCCGAAAACGCCCAACGGAATAAAAGGGATGCTGTAACCAAAGCCACCAACAAACTTCAGAACGCAGAAATTAATTTATTCAAGGCTAGAAAGACAGGAGATCCAGCAAAGATAGCCAAGGCTGAGAATGCTTTGGCTAATGCTAAACTTACTGTGGATAAGGCCACAAGAGCCGAGAAACTAGGACAGGTAGAACTAAACCGCGCTCATGAGGATTTTTATCTTAATATCATTCCTAATGTCATTTCAGGACTCGGTACAGTCTTTGGACTATTTCAGGTTATGCAAGGTTCTGGAGGAATAGGTGGATTAATTTCGGGATTCACTAAACTCGCTCTTCCAATAGCCGCTATCTCCGCCGTTTTCCTCGCTATCAAAACCAACTTTCTAGGCTTCAGGGATTTCTTACAGGGGTTAGGCGCAGATATCGGAAACGCAATACCGGCACTAAAACCGTTCCTGAACGTATTGGAATCGATAGGCGAACTCCTCGGGTTAATCCCTTCAAAGAAAGGAAAAGGAACGGGAATCAATAAAGCGGTAGCAGATCTAAAAGCGCAGTTTGGACCTATTCTGGATTTCTTCAAAAACATCATAGATGATATAATGAAAGGAAACTGGGAGAAAGTATTCCAAAGGATTACAGCCGCAGCCGCTAACGCCTGGGAGGCATTAAAGAAAGCGTTTCCATTATTAGGAGATATTGAAAGCCTAGTTAATAAAATAAAAGGTGGTAATTGGAAAGGTGCACTACTTCAAATATGGAAGGCAGCAGTTGATACTTGGGAAGCAATAAAGAAAGCCGTTCCTTTTCTTGGTGATATTGAGACTTTCATAAGAGCCATCGCAGCAGGTAAATGGAGCGATGCTTTCGCAGCAATAAAAAAAGCATTAGAAGATTCTGGAATACCTGCGGCTATAGATAGCATATTTGCTGCATTAGGCGGAAAGGATACCCCAGAAAAAACAGGATGGGTGACTAAAATTATTCAGCAAATCACTCAAATTCCAGAAAGAATAAAAGCGGCCATAGCCGGCGGAGGCGATCCATTCGGTGGAACTGGTATCATTGATCAAATAATAGGGTTAAAAGATTGGTCAGTCAGTGGGTTCATAACTGCTTTTAAAACAAAACTAACAGAAGGTTTTAAACTAAATACTTGGTGGGGGGATGATCCAAACCCTCCAGGTAAACAGATGTTAGATAGTTTCTTCGCTTCTGCTAATACATTCATTAAAGCAAATATTGATGGGTTTGTAGCATCAATATTGGATATTAAAACTTGGCAAACCTCTATAGAAAACGCAATAGTAAACTTTACCGCAAATGGGATTCCTTTCCTTCAAATGATATTTGATGCGTTATTTGGTCAGAAAGATAAAAAGACAGGGAAAAACGCACAGATGGAAAGTGCCAGTCAAGATGTAGGAGGTATGATTATAGAAGGTATTGGAAATTGGTTTAAGGATGTTATGCCCAAAAGTGCGCAGGCGTTAACGGCTGCTGTAAACTTCTGGACTGGCATTGGTACAGCAATTACTACCCAAGTCCAGTCAATAGCGGCAGCCGCTTTACAAATAGTAAATAGTTTCACTAAGGGAGTGTCTGATCAATTTACAGTGGCGAATCTAACTAAGATTGGCACTGCGTTTGCTAATGCGATTTATGGTGCACTTATCGAAGTAAAACAAAAATTTGTTAATATTGGATTAGTGATTGGTGGATGGATTTATAACGCTATACCTCCATTTCTGAGACAATTTTTACCAGGTGGAGGAGGACCGAACCCTAAAAAACTGACTCCAAACACCGGCGGTGGTGCTGGTAGAGCAGCGGGATTTCATGGCTTCGCTACAGGTCCGATGCTTGTAGGTGAGAAAAGTACAGAAAGGATAGACGTTACCCCTATGAGCGACTTTATAAACCGTAGAAACCAGCAGTCCAACGGCGGTGGTCCTATAATGATCACAGTCTATAGCGTATTAGATGGACAGATAATAGCAGAAAGCGTAGCAAAAAGGATATCCGTTAATCAGGCGGTATATCGTTGAATTGCTTACAACAGACCCCTTATATTGGCGCGCCTTCCAGCCAAAGATAGAAATCAAGAACTTAGGCAACACTACAACCTATTACACTTTCGACGCTTTCGCAGACGTTACCACTAACAAGACAGTTTATTGTAAGGTAGATTTAGGAGTAGACCATCATGGAACCTTTGAAATCCAGATAGAAAACTCTAACCAAGCGTTAGATACAACCAACATAAAGAAAGGGCAACGGGTTATTATCTCGGTAAAAAAAGATGCAACCCTAACCTATAACCGCCTTATCTCCGGTCTAATAAGAAAAACAGGCTATACTAGAGGCATAGGAGGACAGGCACTATATACTATTCAAGGTTCTACAACGGCAATCCGGCTTAACGAAATCATAACCAACATCGATTTAGAGGCTAGAAAACTAACCCAGGACGGTATAACAATAGACCCAACAGATCCGGCTTTTGTTTCAGATACCTTACTACAAAACCAACTTGCAGGATTAACCTCTGATGGAGTAGTAACGGCCGCAAGTCTAGCAGCCAATAGCGATGTCGAAGTATTCATCCCCTCAATACAGGTAAACTTTGGTGAACTCCAAGACGTTTGTAATATCATAGAGGAGAATACTAGTGCTGAAACCTTTGTTGATATCAATGATATTATGCTATTAAGACATCAACTCCAACCCTTTACAACAGGTAGAGGGTTCGTGTTAAAGGACAGCGTAGGAGCAGCCGATGATGCCGATGTTACCTGTTACTATGATGGTACTCCCGAATACTGGGAATCCAGTTTTAAAAGCGACTCTTTTTCTAATCTGGTTTATGGCATACTCTCTGCTGAAACAGTTCCCTCTACTGCCGCTGACATGGGATATTTGGCGATAAACGCCTTCGCTAATATCCTTCCTACAAACGAATACGCGCAAAAGTTCCGGCCTCCCCATTCTCATTTTCTACCAGGTGATATTTTGGTTACCTGTGTTGAAGTAAGTTTAACTGCTAATGTTAGTTCGTGGATTCCAAGATTCAGAATATGTACAGATACAGGCGGATTACCTACTAATGTTGGTGGCATAGTTGCAAATATAGATTTTCTACCGGATCAATTTGATAGCCCTCTCTCAGCCTCTATAGATACTGTCTTACAGGTTTTGCAGGAACAGATATTTTATAATTCTGCTAATACAAGAATCGATTCTTTTGATTTAGACACGAATAAGGACTACTGGCTTATCGCATCAAATGATAACATGCCTGCCTCAAACGCTGTATTGTATTGGGCTTATAAGACTACAGGAAGTGGTACAGGTGCATATTTTAATAACGGTGGTACCATGTCCACCAACGCTAACGGAGGTTCAGGATATGCCGCCGCAGGGGCTAACGCTACACTTCTTTTTGCAATGCCAAGGAGGAGATCACAGGCTTTTAACTGTCTTGATCCTAAATCAGTCGCAGTAGTTGGCTCAGGATTAGGAACAACAGGAGGAAATTCGATTGCATCCACCCTTTCAAATATTCCCAGCAGTGTAACCACAAAACCAGCGATACAAAAATATCTTGTGAACCAACTCTATTTTATGGCAAGGCCTCAAGTCTCATGGTCAACGTTCAGAGTATCGGTTCCCAATCTTCCAATATTACCAAACGACCCACTCTTAATTGTCGATTCAACCCTTCTCTTTTCAACAACTGGAAGGCAGGCAGTAACAGCGACAACCGGCGCAATGTCATACGAGTTTGGTACAAGAGGTGGAGCAGGTAACAGCATTCAGGGTTCGCTTTACCTGAACCTGCAGCCTGTAGGTTTCGCTAACCATTACTAACGGATTAGTTCTCATTGTAATTTTTACTTCCCTTCATTTTATTGCAGGTTCTAGAGCAGTCTGATTATTATACTGACTTAATGAAAAGGTTCGGTCCTCAAGATACCTGTTACGCCGTCCTTTACGAGGCTAAAGATGCTGATTATATCTCTAAACTAAACCCCGACTTCCTTTTCCAAAAACTGGAAGAAAAGTATGACGACCATCCATCACTACCCCAGTTCCTAGACGTCGCCAAGGCTGATGATATAGTAACTTTTCCAGGATTAGAATACTGTATGCAACTTATCTTAGGACTACAGACAACAAGATTTACTTTTATGTGTGCTGGTTCCTCTCCTAACTTCGCCATTCCATTTCAACAAAGGCTAGGAAGTGAAGCGGCATCAAGACTCAGTATGACCACATCTGGAAGTATGACGCGCTCAGGGCAAGCACTTCGTTTTGTTGGTAACTTTCCCGCTTCTTTTCAAAGCATGACGGTTAATGAAAGCGGTGTTAATACTCTATCAACTCCTAACACTGGAATTCTTCTTAATAGAAATGTATTTTCTAGTGCTGCTATAAACCACACAGCCGGAGGTACAGCCTTTACCCTAGCGTCTCTTATCACATTCGCAGGCCTATAAAATGAAAGATGTTTGTTATGCTTCGCTTTTCGATAAGAAGGATATGCCCTATATCTACAGATTAGCGGAGGAGATAAGGACAACCCACAACCAGGATTTAGTTAATGAGTTTAACAACAAACTAGAAAAAAAATGGAATGACCATAACCACTTTTTACAAATAGGCAATAAGGACATAGAGATACAACAGGTTTCTAAAGCCGATGACCTAGTTGTTACCGCAGGAATAAACCAGTGTATTGATCAGATTCTAGGTGCTAGTACTACCAGATGGCAATACATGGCTAGAGGTACAGGAACTACAACTCCGGTAGCAGGCAATACAACACTAGTTACTGAATCAGGATCTCGAATAGATATGTCTACATCAGGATGGAGAGAATACGCTTCCAGTTCGCTCAGGTTTGCCGGTATCCATGGTGAATCAATTCCTACAATTACAGTTAATGAATGTGGAGTATTTACCACATCAGCAGCGGGAATCATGTTAAACAGGAACGCATTCTCTAATTTCCCCCTAACTCATACTATCAATATAGACGGTATTGTTTTATCTACTGTGATTGAGTTTGTACCGGTGATGTAGTGGAATGGGTAGCCATCACAAGAAGAAAAAGAAGACTCCAAGCGTTAACGTAGTAATCGCTGACATAAAGAGGGATGCAGATCAGGAAGCATCCAAAGCAGCGTTACAACCCACATACGAAGGTAATACGTATATCGTCCAATCAAGAACAATGATTGATTTTGTTAATGTTACTGAAAGTATTGATCCATCTCAAACTGCTGGTGGCGGTCCTCCTGATTCAATACCGCCAGCAACTGTAACAGGTCTTATAGCAACTCCTGCAAGCAGTTCACAAATTACTCTCAACTGGACTGCAAACACTGAGCCAGACCTTAACCATTACGATGTCTATCGTAGTACAACCAATGGCTTCACAGTAACCCTTGGAGTAACCGTTCCGGTAGGCTCATCAGTTACTAATTCGTATCCAGATACCGGCCTAAGTGCTTCAACCACATACTATTATCGTGTTGGAGCAGTAGATAATTCAGGTAATCTTGGTCCTGTTTCGACTCAAGCCTCCGCAACGACTTTAGCCGCAGGCGCGGTAATCCCATCTCTAGAACTTCACCTAGACTCTGCTTTCACTGACACCTCACCAAATGCCTTCGGTACAGGCGGAAGTAATTCGAATGGTTTCATACTTCCAGGTATATTCGGTACTGCCGGCTGGAGATGTAATACTCCCACAGACCCTGCAATAAAGGACTTTTTAGTATTCCAAGGACAGGGAACATCAAAACCAGCAGCACTAAATATGGACACTACTACCGGCTTTTCGATATCTCTATGGGTAAACCCTCAGAACATCAGTGCGCTTCCACGTAGAAGGGCAATTATGGAGAACAGAGATGATGCAAATAATTCATGGGCTATTCATATAGATAGTGCAGGAATTGTTTATTTCTTTGTCACAAAAGGAGGAGTTGATTATAAGGCTCAGGTATCAGGATTTACTACAGGTTCATGGCAACACATAGGCGCAACATTCAACGGAGCAACTAACACCGCTTTAATATATAGAAATGGAGTTGTCGGGATTGCTTCTACTGCTACACCAGAATATCCAGACACATCAGCAGTATTATATGATATGCATATAGGATATGATTATGTCAATCCTCAAGTAGACTCTTATTATATTGGTTATTATGACGAGATAAGATACTATAAATCAGTAGTGTTAACCTCGACCCAGATCAATAACCTGAAGAATACAAACGGTCCTTAGCCATAAACCTTAGTTCACTTCGATAAAGGAACAGAACTTTCTACGATATAAAAATGGGTAGAAAGTCAGCGAAGGACATTAAGGCATTAATCGAAGCCGACAAACTTTTCAAAGCAAAACTTGACTCAATAGATGTAAAGGTAGACGATTTTATCGCAGCCTCAGAAGAAACAAAAAAGGCGAATTTGAACGAATTATACGAAGAGTGGAAGAGGAAAAACGAAGGCTTACCAGACGTTCCTCCTGAGCCAGATAATCCACCTGAACCAGATAACCCGCCACCCGAGCCAACAGGAGACGTACTTTATGATTCAAACACCGATATAAAATGGGATGAGATACAAGGAGATAGCCTAGTAGTCACTGACGTTTACGGCGAGTTCAAACCCAACGGGAAATACTTCAGAATGAAGGCAAGCGGAAAGCCGAGAATGATACTAATAAAAGCAACAAAGGAGATGATTCTAGAACATGGCGGCGATTACGGTAGGGCTTATGTAGGCGCTTGTAACTACGAGTCAAGACTGGAAGCCGAGTTTAAACTTACAAACGCAAGCCATAACGCGAGTTTCAAACTAAGAAACAGACATCAGTTTGCAGATATCCAGAGCGGAGCGAGTGATAAACAGCGGCAAGGTGGTCAGGGTAGTTCGTTCGCCGTTGATTCGGTAGACGCTGATTGCGAAATAGTACACGGTACAGAGATAAGCGGTCCTAAATCAAGCCTTAATCCCAAGTTAGAAATAAACAAATATTATAAAATTCGCTTTAGCCAGTTCAACAAGAACGGCAGGATTCACATAATAGACGAACTAGACAGGGATGATGGACAGGGCTTCAAGGTAGTAAACGAAGGAGATACAGCACCTCCAGCGCAGTTTTTCAATAAGGGAGAGTTTGAGACATGGAGTGAGTTTTGGGTACGAGGCAATATGAAGGGGGGCGGACGAATGTACTTCAAAAACGTAAAACTGTACCAACTATAGTTCCATAAAAAGATAGAAAGTGAATAAGAAAAATGACAGCAACAGTTCCAACTTCAACAGAATTTAATGACCAAGTTCTAAGAATAAACGTTAATGAGGAAACAATAGCAAAACTAGACGTACGCCTAAAGAAACTAGAAGACGCTGCTATTCCTTCACCTACTCCAACTCCAACAGGGAAAACCGTTCTCTACGCTCCTATGTTTATGTGGGCGGGCACAGAATGGGATAAACTGACAGCGCTAAAACAAAAATATCCTAATCAGGAAATCGTAGCATGTTTCAATCCAAGCAACGGAGACTTTACCGGTAGAGATACCGCATTAGGTAACGGCTTAGCAAAATGGAAAGCAGCAGGAATCAAGATAATAGGTTATGTGTACACAAAATACGGCGCAAGACCGGCAGCAGATGTAAAGACAGCAATCAGCCACTACAAGACCTATTATCCAGAAGTTAGTCATGGTATCTTTTTCGACGAAATGAAGAACAGCGCAGGCTCAGAGGCTTACTATACAGACCTGACAAACTATGCTCATACCAATATCGGACCTTTCACTATGGGCAACCCTGGAACCAGTACGATAACCTCCTACTTCCCTACGGTAGATTGTATCCTAATCTATGAAAGCGTAGGACTTCCGAGTGTAGCAACAGTACAACAGCGAACACTAGGTCAGCCAAAAGAAAAATGTGGAATCATACCTCATACTGTGCCAACCTTCAATGCTCAATTCGTGAAGGACGTAAAGCAGTACGTAAACTACATTTACATCACAAACGACGGAGCCGACGGAAACCCCTGGAACTCCTTAAGTTCCTATACGGAGCAGATTATAATAGCACTCCAATGATTGAGAACCTATTGGCTTGGATCGGTTATTTCTGGTATATACTAGTCCAAGAGTTAGGGAAACTGTGGGAAAAAGGTTTTAACAACCTATCGGCTATGTTAGAGATAAGTCAGCCTCTATAACTGCCGTCTGTCCGGTGGGTGTGGAGATACTGGCTTTAGTTAAGTTAGTCACACTAACTAACCTCATTTTATCGACAGTTATAGCCAATAACATTCTCTATTAGTATTTACAAAATACTTATATCGTATACACATGAATTTGATTTATGAGTAAGAGAGTACTAAGCGAAGAGTTTGAGTTTACCGTTCAGACATGCGGTAACTCTGCACATATTCGATTATCCAATAAATGGTTGGGTAAGAGGGTGAGGGTTAAAGTAGAGGAAATAAAGGAATGATTACAAGTCACAAACATAATGTCTTTGTAGCCAGAGTTTTAGAGCGAGATAATTTCGAATGTCAACACTGTTACACAAAAGAAAAACTACATATCCATCATATAAAGAAAGTCAAGACTAATCCAGAATTACAATATGAAGTTAATAATGGAATAACACTTTGTCATAAATGTCATAAAATATTCGAGAATTGGGTGGATGCCCCTTGGAATAAACGGATTTGTTGGACTTGTGAGGATAGTATGGCAATATATGAAACACATGACACTGTCCCATTTATGAAATTATGGGATGGTAAAAAGTGGCTAATTAAGGAAGTCGCTAAAAAGGTTTGTCATAAATAAGATTGTGGATATTTAGCGTTTACTCGTGTTTATACTTGAGATATGTCCTCTTTATAAGCATGGAAATTGTTGTACGGCTATGAAAGTTTTGACCCTTTATCAGGGTAATGCCTATTTTAACTTCATAGAATCTCTCCATTCAGAAAGCACCAAACGAAACTATGCCTA
>Ga0068857_100002763_pt1 | contig 14413 bp, 24 predicted proteins | sample KBSCornC72_FD_66591 | JGI IMG/M metagenome (GOLD analysis project Ga0068857, IMG submission 66591) | Corn rhizosphere microbial communities from Kellogg Biological Station, Michigan, USA - KBS Corn C7-2 | ecosystem: Host-associated > Plants > Roots > Rhizosphere > Soil ...
CTGGATTCGGTGACTCGGGTGGCGCGTCTCGATTTTTCTATTGCGCAAAAACCTCAAGCGAGGAACGAAACTCCGGGCTTGAGGACATGGACGAAAAAAATGTTCATTCCCCGAGCGCCGATAATAGGGTATGGGATATTCCCGGATCGCACTCGACGCCGAGAAAAAACAACCATCCGACCGTCAAGCCTTTATCCTTGATGCGCTATCTCTGCAGGCTCACGCGGCCGCCAAAGGGCGGTGTAGTACTCGACCTATTCTCGGGTTCTGGTACGACATTGATCGCCGCTGACCTTGAGGACAGAAAAAGCATCGGCATCGAAATGACGCCCGAGTACGTCGAAATCATCAAAAAACGCGTTGCATATTGGCACAAACAGAAAAAACAGGCTCCGGATATTTTCGATGCCGAGGAAATCGCAGAGCTTAAACAGGGGAATTTATTTTGAGCCGCCCATTCACCGCCGATACCGACCCACAACGAGAAAAAAACAAGCAAAAACTCATCCGCCTGATTGAGACCTCACCCGGCGGCATCACAAGCGCCGACATAAAGTCTGTTATGGGTGATTTGAAACAAACGGCGGTGACAGCCCTCATGAACTCGCTCAACGACTCGCTCGCGCTCTGGGAGGAGGTCGACGAGTCCGGGGATACATGGTATCACCACCCGAAGTTTAATGAGCTGTATTACAACGACCGAAAAGGAGTAACCATCATGGATAATTTACATGGGCAAAAGGACAACAAATACAAACGGGGCCGCAAGTCCCGGAATGTCTCGATCGAGGAGTCGACATATCTCAAGGTCTTGAAATACTGCGCTGACCGCGATTGCTCGATGATCGATTTTTTGACCGACGCGGCCGAGGAGAAGATTGCGAAGGCGGTGCGGAAGTGACAGCCGAAGAAATCGAACGATTTGAATGTCAAAATGGGATGTGGTCTCAAAAACGCTTAAACCTCGATCATGGGTTCGATGGTAAACGATTTATTCTCGCCCGTGACGCGTTACTCGAAGCCGTTTTGACCGCCCTTGCTGGCGAGTTCGAGGAGGATTAACATGAAAGAACGACCTATTTTAATGTCTGGCGAAATGGTTCGCGCGATTCTCGCTGGTCGGAAGACGCAGACGCGACGTTTAGTAAAACCGCAACCACCATGGCACTTGACAATTCCGATGCTAACACAGAACGGATGGCAATTTCTATCCCACCCTGAACAATTACACGATACTGTCCCAAGCTTCGAATGCCCATATGGCAAAGTCGGCGACCGTCTTTGGTTGCGGGAAACATGGGATTTTAGGCCCTGGGGTCAAAATAATATAGGGAAAAGAATTGTTCGATTTGCCTATGCGGCAGACGGAGCGCAATCTCATGAAGTAGAAATCCCGGAAGGGTGGAACCCAATGCTCTACAACTATGAACGTTGGCGTCCGTCAATACACATGCCGAAAATAGCCTCACGAATCACGCTTGAAGTCACGAATATTCGCGTCGAACGGCTGCAAGATATAACCGAGGCAGATATCATAAAAGAAGGGTGCCCGAACGAAATTTTATACGGGACAGGCTGGTATAGAGATCTTTGGAATGAGATCAACGGCAAGAAATACCCATGGTCAAGCAATCCGTTCGTCTGGGTCATCGAGTTTAAGAGGATCATTCCTTGAGCCTCCGTGATTACCAAGCCGACCTTGTCGAAGCCGCCCGCGACGGCCTGCGCAAGCACCGCGCCTTTATGATACAGCTCCCCACCGGCGCGGGAAAAACGCAAATTTTCGCTTCGATAGTAAATATGATCCGCGACAACAATAAACGCCACGGCACAAAAAACCGGGTGTGGATAATCGCGCCGCGGAATGAGCTACTTGACCAGGCATCGGCCCACCTTCGCCACTACCAGATCCAGCATGGTTTTATCCGCGCCGGCATGAGCGAAAGCAGAGCCTTCGACGTGCATATCGTGAGCAAGCAGACCCTTGACCGCCGGTGGGACCGGATTAAAAACTGGCCGAATATCATCATCATCGACGAGGCGCATCTCAACTACGAGTTTCAGGCCGAACTCATGGAGCGCGCGCCAGACTCAACTCGCATACTCGGTTTCACCGCGACACCCGAGCGCACAAACGGTGATGGTCTCAAAGAAAAATGGCGCACCCCTCACGATGCCGAGTTCGATACAAAAAAGTTCCCGAAGCGGGTCCGGAAAATAGAATCACAGACTCCGGGCTTAGATTTCGACGGACCTGAGACCGTAACCGAGTACAACCTCGGGGGCATATACGGCGACATAAAATACGGACCGAGCATTCCATGGCTCACCGAGCGGGGATTCCTGGCGAAACTCCGGTATTTCGCGCCACCCATCGCGGGACTTGAGTCCCTACACTGGCGCGCCGGCGAGATCGACGAGACCGAGCTTGACGAGTTCCTTGAGAAGCGGAAGGTCTACGGTGATGTGGTTAAGTACTATCAAAAACACGGCCGCCGACCGGATCCACAACCGGGTCAGAATCCGAATAAACCAGCTTTGATTTTCTGCCGATCGGTGAAAAGCGCGAAGGAAACCGCTCGGCACTTCGAGGACGCCGGATTTAAGTTTATGGCGATCTGGGGCGGCATGAAGGACGACGATAGGAAATTCATACTCGAGGCTATCAAAGCTGAAAAAATTGACGGGGTCGTGAATTGCGATCTGGCCACTTATGGGCTCGACGTGCCAAACCTTGAATATGCCGCGAGCATCCGGCCCACTCAGTCGCGGAGCCTGTATTTTCAAAAAGTCGGCCGCATCCTCCGCCCATCGCCCGGTAAAATCGACGCCGTATTCTTCGACCACGTCAATCTCGTGAAATATCACCAGCTACCCGAGTATCCCGGCATCCCGCTCTTTTTCCTCGACGACGTGCAATGGAATTTCGAGGGCCGACCGCGCCAGAAGAAAAAGAAAACACCCGATGAGTTTTTTGTCCCCTCCTGTCCGTTTAACGACTACATGATTTGCATGAATCCGGCGTGCCGCAAAGGCTGCCAGAAACAAGACGACGGAAGCCTCAAAGAGGGCCGCGAAGAACTTGAAGTCATCGCGGATGCCAAACTCAAGGAAATAAAGGCGCCGGTGAAGTTTAACAACCTCGCACCCGAGGAGCGACGAGAAGTACAGGACCATATCGGACGCGCTACCGATTTGGCCGTCGCGGGGCTGAAAGAGGGGAGGATTGAGCCGGGTCCGATTGGGGATTTGCTCCGGATTGCACAAGAACTCGGTCGCCACCCGCTATGGGTATATCACCGGCTCGTCGAGGAAATGAAGGCTATGACCGTACAGGTTCCATTGATATATGAAATTCAGCGTCAACGCGGCTATAAAAAGGGCTGGGCTGACTATCAGATAGAGGCGCTACGAGCGCAGAAAAAGGAGACTCAGAAGGTATGAGTGTAACGGTAACTCTGAAAGGCGGCGAGAAACGCCGATTCGATAAGGATGGATTTCGCGGGGACATGGAACCATCGGTTGAATATGAGGGTGTTTTCGCCATAGTTCGCGATCAGTATGGGGCTAAAACAGCATTCCCCGCCGACTCGGTGCAGGAAATAACCATAGATGCCCCGAGGAGAAACTGGTGAAAATACCAATATCGGCAGCAAAAGAAATATCGAAGAATTTCGATTGGCCTGAAGTGGTCATTTTCGCGTATGACCCGGCGACCGGAATGCAGCATGTCACGACATATGGAAAAACAATCGAGCAATGTGAGGATGCGGCGAAAGCTGGGAATTACCTCAAAAAAGCTCTCGGATGGCCAGAGGAATTACAGCATGCGGTGCCAAAACGATCAAGGAAAAAGGTATGAACGACTGGAAAGTGTTTGAAGGCGATATCTCGCAAGCTCTGGATGAAGGTCACTACATAGTGGCGGACTTCGGCGAAGGACCCGATGGCAAAAGTTACTGCATTGTTACTCAAAACGACGACAAAACCCCGGCGCAGCTCGCCGCAGAGTTCCAAGCCATGCAAGACAAAATCAAAGAACTCGAGGCCGACAAAAAACAGGCGCTATTATTCTGATCGAATCTCCCGCCAGCGCCCACCCATCCGAGTCACCATAGCCTTAAACCGCTTTTGCAACTTTGATAACCGGTCATTGGGCGACTTGATCTCGTCCGCCGCGAATATGGCCACGCGCTGCCCCACCATATCCGGCGTGACGATGACAGAGTCGAACCCCACGTAGTCGGCGGTTCCAGCGGGCGCGCCATGAAATGCCCGGCCGCCACGGATAACGATGTCTCCGGGGAATAGCTTGACCTCGGTTGGTCGCTTGACGTGTAAAACCTTGTCGCTCACCCAGCCGACCCCGCACGATATCCGAGCGCGCCGCTGGTCTGGCCCGAGGGTGAGTAGATGCTGCGCCGCGATTTGTTTTTCGATGTGTCCCATGCGGTAAATATACCAAAAATCGAAAATGAGCGCATGTTTAACTTGACAAGTTGATTAGTTAGTAATAATCTTAAAGCAGGATGAAATCATGGGTTTAACGTTTGAGTATAGTTGTCCGAAATGCGGTACGACATATGTCGGTGACATGGAAGACGGTCATGCGGAAAAACATTTCGAACAGCGATGCGATAGCGAAGGGTGTGACGCTCATTTTCGAGTAAGCGCCATCGTAGATATAAGCGTCAGAACGGAAGAGGCCTAACCATGCTCTGGTTCATACTCGGTTTCATCGCCGGTTTCCTATTCTGCTCGACCTGCATACCCGGACTCATCGAGTACCGCGCGCGCCTCAAAATACCCACCGAGTACAAGGGTAAAAAGTACATGATTGTCGAGGAGGAAAAAACGGAATGATCGAAATTATTCTCGCCGCCGTGTTTATTTCCGGCCTGATTTACTGGTCAATAGCCAACGATATGCACGAAAGACACATGAGACAAATACTCGACGCCATGGAGAAAGAGAGAAAACTCTACCAGATCATCAGTGACAAGGTGCAATATGACTTCCAAAAGGCAATCAAAGAAGGCAAGATTCAAATCTTGCCAGACGATGACAGGAGTAACAATTGACCACCCAACAAGCCGCTGACGTCCTCGGCCTCACCGTCAACGCCGTACAGATCCAGTGCAAACGCTGGAAGCACCGAACCATACCGGCCCCGGACGGCACATCAGGTCGTCGCTACGTCTACGATATCAGCGAGGACGAGCTACATCTGTTTCGGTACGCCATGCGCCGGGCGATCAAAAACGCGCAGGCGAAGAAAGGAGCAAAACTATGAAACAATTCATATTTATCGCGGCCATTATAGGGCTATTCGTAGCATGCATGCCGCCGCAACTGATTTACATCGAGGCGAGTCCGCAACCATCGCCAAACGCACCGCAGATCACGCCATCTCCCGAGACGACACCGGTGCCGACCATAATACCCGCACCCGCAGGTCTCACAGGACCAGTCAAAGCCGTTTTTTACAAAGACGGAACGGTGAGCTTTTGGGACGGTCAAAACTTCGTCGACTGGAAATCGGGCGGAGCGGTATATGTCCCCGATTATGGCATCGCGGTAGACAAAATGCTCTACCGCCTCGATGACTCGGGCGCGGTAATATCGCAAATGATTTTGCCCGTGAAACCTATCGGCCTTGTGATCAGGCCAGTAATCGGCGCGTCCGCGGCCTCCGGAAACATCGCGTCACGCTCGATATCGTCAACCGATGCACTCGGAGATATCTGGATTTTTGAGCACATGGCCGCAGAAATCGCAGCCGAGATGGGATACCCACCGGCCCCGCATACCCGAATCTGGAAAAACGATAGTGAATGGCCATGGGATGGCGCATGGCTCGGTACTCGGCCCTATGATACATCCTGGACCGCCTCGAATGGCGACGTACTATGGCGAGACGTTGACGGCCAAGTCGTGGACCTCACCACGCCTCGACCGGTGATACTCTGGTATATTCCCGGTGGCCCGATCTGGTGGCAATCGACATCGACCGAAAACGGATTTACGGTGAGCAATGAGGACGGGAATTTTACCGTCACGAGTGCAGCGCCTTACTTTAGTACCGCGCGCACGACCCGATGGTGGCAGCACGGTGATGTCTGGTACTCGTCCGCTGGGCAATCATGGAGTGAGGCGGACGGCTACGACAAACACGCGACCGGGCTTTATGATTTTACATGGAATCCCTACCCGGACTCGACGGACTTCCTCGGGTTGTCAAACGCCGTGCCGCCGCAGATCTTATATCTCGGGAGTTGGAACGGATTGGACTACCTCCTTGAGTGCTGCTCGGGATACCTCGTGATACTCGACCCCGTGACGGGCAACTACATACCCGGCATGCGGCTGTACAATGGGGTGACGACCAACAACGACGAAGGCGCGCGGCTCATCCGGAGCATGAAGCCCCAGCAATCGGGAGCGCATGTATATCTGCACAAAAACGGGACACTGTGGGACTTGGACCTGTCAACCATGATGTTCAGCGCTTTCTCGCAGGATCAGGTTATGTGGGTGGTGCAATGAAATACATAGTCGAACTTGAAACCGGTGTCTGGCTGGCTCCATGGGATGGTGACCCTGGTCGAACCACGGTAAAAGAAAATGCCAAGCGATTTGATGAACGACTTGATGCGTTACGTGCCGGTGAAGATGCTTGGAAATATCGACCATTTCAATGGTGGAAAATTCGAGAGGTAGAGGAATGATCCACTACGCCCACGGAGCATTGCTCACCATCTACGGCGAAGCCCTTGGAATCAAGCGGAGAGTCCGCCGATTCCTCGGGCTTCGGTTTATCGAATCTGACCGGTCATATCGCAAACGGGCGATGAAGGTTTTGGATTGGTGTATGAATAACCCGATCAAAGAAACTGATTCGCCCGAACTATGGGTAGCTAAGATAGCTGGTATTTTGATTTCACGGTCCTTTCCTGTTCGCGATACCAAGTTTGCGCAGACCGCAACGCAATATCCGTCGACTCGCCCTTGATTATCGCTTCATCCTTGCGCGCCGCTGCCTGACTGGCCAATCCGTCGAGAATCATTTTGACCTCGGCGGCTTTTTCGTCTGGCGTGAGTTTTGACAGTCTCGCCGATTCCTTTACGGCCGCGATTTCGGAGCGATGGTCGTCAGTGAGATCCTGCTCGGAAACCTCGCGCGCGCCAGGCTTTTCTCCGAGTTTTGATATTACCCGGTCGGTCCATGCGCCGGGAATAAACACGCGAATCCCCCGGAAATCAGGAATCACGTTGCCGTCGATTTGAAGCTGCTCATGATCGGTGCGCGCCAGGAACAGCGGAATGAGTTCTGCGGACTTGTTTTCTTTGTCCAGCATTTCAAGCTCACCGGGCTGGAAATACACGGTATTTTCTTCCACGAGCTTTTTGACAGCGGCGTCGCGGAGTCTCACGGGCTCGACCAACAGCGACGAGATACCCTGTACATCGTTCTCGCATGAGAGTTTCGCCTTCGAGTACCAATCGGCCTCGACCGGCGACCGCAACTCGAACGGTTCGTGACCGAACATGCCAGTAAACCTATCGATGACCTCTTGCCGACGCGCATTGATCTTTTCTTGGATCTCGTTGACCGCCTGTTGCTCAGGTAATCCTGGAAGCATGGGGGCGATTTTTGCCATGGTCGCCATCGGGTCGGGTGTGGCGTCGGCGAAACCGGTTATGATCTCGTAGCCGTCGATATTACCGTGAAATATTGTTTTCATGATTCCTCCGTTGTTTTAGGCCATTCAGAATGACTCAAAATCGTTACATTTTTAAGCGTTGCAATAACTATTTCCGTGATCGTCTTTTCAGTCAGGTCACAGAATTGCTTTTCCTTTTCGGTAGCCGAGTCCGCTCGCATATTGTCGATATGAACGGAAAGCTTTCTCTTGCCTTCGATTTCAACCTCTTCGATCCGAACCTGTATCTGTGTCATACCGTTCTTCCCTTTCCTTTTTTCCGAGCCCTCAATACCTAATCGCAAAGAAACAGTTGACATTGACCATTCGGGTCTCGATGGCTGTTCGCGGGGTGCCGTTGGTTCCGTCGGTGACATAGGTTGTTCCGCCGAGCGCGATAGCATTTGTACTTGTCATAGCTGACCCATCGGTTGAATAACCGGCAGGAACTTGTAATCCCCCCGCATTACCACCCTGTTTCAGTTGATGATTGTGCCCCTGGAACGCATCCAACTGCGCAGAACCCAGTCCGCGAGTAGAACCAGCCGGATCCCGGAGATTCCCGGTATCGACGCCTCGCAGGGAATACCCCCGCAGGTCGGGGAGTTTGAGGTAGCGGCCCGAAGTTACCCCGTTGACGGTGAGGCCGGTGGTGGCTCTCGTGGTTCCACCGGAGTCGCTTGTGGTGTAGAAGGCGGGGGCCGTCGGGTTCGATCCGGCTCCGACCCATGTTGCATATACCAAGTCCGGGTAAAGAAACCCGTCGACCACCTGGCCAGTGAGTGTGAGCTGCCGAACAAGCGCCTGCGTCGTCGTGTTGAAAAAATGAGCCACGATCTCGCCAGGCATCCCGAAATGCGACATAAGCGACTGCAAATGCTGCATCGCGGGGTTTCCGATGATGTATCCCTGTCCGCCAGACGTACCGGCACCGACTGCCGTGTATGCCTCAACGGTTCCGCTTGGTGTCATGGCCACAGTACCTGCTCGGTGCATGAGACCTTGCAGGAGTGCCCAATGGTCGGTGAGGTAGTCAGCAAGTAACGGAGTTCCGTCTACGGATACTCCCGTGGAGCTATTTTTCGCGGTGGTTGTCGGGAAAGTATTTAGTACGTTTGGGCTTACGCCTTCGAATGATTTCATATCGGTTTACCTCCTTAATATCGGATTGAGAAATAGCAGTTGACGTTCACCATGCGAGTCTCTACCGCGGTTCGCGGGGTGCCGTTGGTGCCGTCGGTAATTGGAGTTCTTGCATTTACACCAGGTATATTAAAAAACGTGCTTCCATAAACGTTGTTTGATGCATATGCAATTATGCTTCCCCCTAAAATTTGCGCATGAACTTCATGCCAGTGCCCCTGGAACGCATCCAACTGCGCAGAACCCAGTCCGCGAGTGCTCCCCGCCGGATCTCTCAGGTTACCGGTGTCTACCCCGCGAAGAGAATACCCTCGTAGGTCTGGAAGTTTCAGGTATCGGCCGCCAGTCACGCCGTTAACTGTTAACCCGGTAGTAGCCCGTGTGGTTCCACCGGAGTCGGAGGTCGTATAAAACGCCGGTGCCGATGAGTTTAGCCCTGCACCGACCCACGTGTTATACCACAAATCGGGATATAAAAATCCATCTACAATCTGCCCGGTGAGAATCAACTCGCGAGTCTGACTCTGCGCCGTTGTATTTTTGAAATGCGAAATGATATCGCCTGGCTGCGAGAACTGCCGCTGGAGACTGTTGAGGTGCTGCTGCGCCGGATTACCCACAACCGAGCCGATACCAGCGGATGACCCGGAGCCGACCGCGACATATGCCTCTTGGGTTCCGGATGGTGTGAGTGCGATCCGGTCGAGCAACGCCATGAAAAGTGGCCAGATATCGTTGTACCCATCCTGGGTAAACGGCGTACCGTCGGTCGATACAGATGTCGTCGAGTTCTTGGCCGTCGTAACCGGGAAACTCCCTACAACGTTAGCGCCATATGTGGCAAGATAGTCTTTCATTTCAAACCTCGTGTGCCGTGAGTGTAACGTCGGTAATCGTTGCGGTGCCACCGACAAGTGCAATAAGCGACACGTCAAGCCAATATTGCGTGGCCAGTGTGAGACCGGTAATTATCGCAGTGAGCGTTATACACGTTTTAAGCGCCGCCGTGAGCGACGAAAACGATTTACCAGATCCCGACGCTGTACCGGTCAATGCCGCTCCGTTAGTTGGTGCGGTACCCGTACCGAATCGAAGTTGCGCCGTGGCCCCATCGTTGACCGTCGAGTTCGCCATCATAAACGATACCTCGACCTTGATTCGAGTCGAATATCCCGGTGTGAAAAGCTGAGCAAGCCCCATCATAACAGCGGCGCCGGTGGCAGTTGTACCCGTCGGGTTCGATGGTGTACCGGTTAAAACGCTGCCATTGTAAATTCCAAGCTGGTTCGGGGTTATCTTTACGTCTACTCCGCCCTGCGCGGCGTAAATATAGTTCGCGCCAAGCGCCGGTGGAAGCGTCGCGTCCGGGAATGTACTTAAACTTTCTGTGGCCATTTCAATTTTCCTTTACACATAGTTTGCGAACAGTAAGCCCCACGTAAAAACGGGCTTCCATCGCAAAATAAGCTCGATGAGTTCCGAGTGCCTGCTGGCCGGAACGTCTGGTGACTCGATTGTATTGATATACGGGATGTGCGTCCCGTTTCCCCCGTTGGTAACGACAAGATTCCCGCGACTCGTTATGACGTTGTTTCCCCGGCTTGTCACAACAAAATCGGAGTCCGGGGTGATATATGTCGGGTTACGGCCAATGAAGAAAAACAGTGGCCAATACCCTGGGTCAAGCGGTGTCGGATACACGATCGGCGAGTACACGAGATATTGATAGTACCCACAGTTTGCAATCGTATTCCCGGTGTAAAACGCCATGCCGCAACCCCAGTAGGCCGGAGACGCCGAAAATTGCGCGCCATTGACTATCATCTCGGCGGTACCCCCGATAAACGAAGCATATGCCCCAGAGTTTCCAGCGTAGATTGGCGTACCGAAAGCACCGGCATACATACGCCATGTCCCGGTGACAAAATTATTTGGGTTCGCACGGCCGTTATTGTCGTAGACGGTGAGACCATATCCACCGGCGCCAAATCCAGCTTCGTCGAGTGCTTGCTGCAATGCCCACAACGTCGCCGATGCTTTCTGAAATTTCCGGTTCGCGATATTCGCGCGTCGCTGCGCATCCGTGAGGGCCGGATTGAAAGCAAGTCCATACTCACGCTCAAGGTCGTCGAGGACTATGGTTTTGTAAGGATCGCGAATCGATTGTAGGGCCTCAAGAAACGCTCGTGGATACTCCGAGTTATCGGATAGAGCGTCAAGTAAAAGGTCGAGGTCCGTTCCAGGCTCCGGAGTCGCCGCCGATCCTTCGGGCCAAAGACCATCAATGAGGCTACGGGTAATCGTACTCATACGAATATCACCGGCGCTGAGAGTTTCAATTTTTCACCCTGACCGACTTGATAGCTGGGTAGAAAAATAGTAGACGTGAGCCCAAACGAAATTCCTTGAACGAACGCGCCATATCCGGTTAGAACCGATTGGACAACCGACGCCGCGAGCGTCTGACTGAACGTATCGTTGCGGTTGAATGTCGGATCCACTCCGGATACAAACGGCGAAATCGTGAGCAGGAAATTCGTAAGCGCGGTTTGAATATCCGCTTGTGCCGCGGCTACCGCTCCGGACGGAACCGATAGTCCAGTTATGACCACGAAAATAGGCGTTCGGGTAATCGGCTGGACATACAACTGAGAAATAACAAGCCCCAGATCCTCGCGGGCTAAACCGGTAACCGGGTCGGTAATAATGGCGTCAGCTACCTGACCAACAAGCCCCGTACCAGCCGGAACTGTTCCGTCCCATGTGCCAGGCGCTATTCCATCCGGCTCGATCGAGGTATCGCACTCGACGTATATTGTCCGCATTCCTGGGTAGGACGTAATCCCTGACCCAAGCGGGGCGCCAGAATACGGATAAATCTGCACCACGCCGGGGACAGACAGACCCCACAACCGGTATGAGCTCGCATTCGATCCGTTTGGTAATGTCTGAACAATCGCAAGCCCACGGTTTCGATAGTCGTCATCGTTTTCCGCGTCTGCCGCCGTTGTCTCTGTTGACGCCACGGTTCCTACGCCAGATGCCCCGGCGATCGGAGTCTGTATCGCGAGAATTGAGCCGTTCGAAAGATTCCCCGACGTGCCGGCGGTAAGACAAACGAGAGTGATGGTAACGCCTGTCCCGGACCCGCCGGGAAATGGCGCGGTAACTTCGGCGGTCGTTTGGTACTGCAAACCGTTGGCGCTGGATGTAAAAACCGTGAGAATCGGAATAACTGTTCCGTCGGTCGCCGGCATCGTGGCCGTAATAACAGCGTTCGACGCTTGATTTCGCGGAAGCCCGTACTCTTGCCCGAGATAATCGAGGTCCGAGCCTTGCGCGCTGATCCATAGTCCGGCTTGAAAACGGTCGGCGCCGTACTTGTACAGCGATGTAAATTGCATGGCTTCCATGCCGGCGATTACATTGTTAAAAGCCTGTGGTGCCGCTGGCGTGGTTTGGTTGAGGCGCGACTCGATATTTGCTTTATTTGTCGCCGCCTGTTGCAACGTTGAGGGGATAGTTACGCCAGCCATTTACGATATTCTCCGATATGCCGGGTTACTTGCCTGATTCTGCCAGTTCTGCCCGAAGCGCTGTAGCTCAAGTGGTGCCGTTCCCGGCCCGAGTGTGGCAACAAGTTTTATTTGGTCAGAAACCGGGTTCGTAACCTCAACTACGCGGTCCGGGAAAAGAGGAGACGAAAGCGCAATATCCGCGAGGTTTTGCAGATCATTCAAAAGCGCGAGCGTGATACCGGGGCCGATGGCGTTTTGCTCAAAGGTACTGCCGATCTGGTTTTCGTCGGGTAGTAATAGATTCCCGCACCAACCGGAATCGATAAGGAGCGCCATGATTCCGTGGTTTTCGACGCCTTGGTCCATGACCGGCTGGCCGCCCTGATAATCGATGGTAGCACCGTTTTGAGTTACGATAATTTTCGGGTCACCTGAATATCTGTCTACCATGGTTTTCCTGCCTCAAATATACCAGATTCACGGCGCGTTGTCTAAAAGGCTTTGCATGCCGGTGTCGACGTTTGAAAGATTTGTCCCGACCGCCGAAAGGCTCGCGCCAACCGCAGCGAGAGAAGCGGCGATCGCGGGCATTGCGCCAGCCGCGGTCGCCGCCTGAGCCGTAAGAGTAACTGGATTCAATCCGGTTGTAAAAGTAGTCAGCGCTGTTACGAGATTATTTACCGCAGTCTTTAGATCGTTCGTCGCCGTTTTCAAGTCGTCGGTCGCTGAAATAAAATCCTGCAATTGCGTAAGCAAATCGGTTGACCCGGTCTCACTTTGGATATAGTGCTTGCCGTTAGCTTTGAGTTTGTGCCGCGCTTTTTTCTGTCCGTTTGCGTCGTAGGAATACGTCTCCCGCTCTCCCGCGCTTACGGCCGGGGTAATCAGATCCGAGGACGCCACGGCGTAGAATTTCGCTACCCCGGACTCCATGACGAATACCCTGTCATTTTGCTGCGGACACCAATCCTCGCCGGCAGCCTGGATGAGTTGTATCTCGCGCGTCCCACCGCCCGCGCCTTGTATCTGGATATACCGGACCTGGGCAGAGCCTTGGGCCGAGTTTACCGCCGCTTTGATTTGCTGCTGGCCGGTGGCTTTTGCTATTCGTAACTCACCCATGTGACACCGCCGAAATATTCCCAGAATAGAGCACAAAATATTCCCATTTTTTGACACAAAATATTCCGAACATACCTACCTCCACAAACTCGCGGGTATGTCGTCACCGGTGTACGCCTGATATGGCACAACCTTGATGGTGCACCGCTCACCCTGCGAATCGAAAACATGCTCCGTCTCGCGGACCATGAAAGTAAAACCGTTTCCGAGCTCGAGCGTATCGCTTACAACCGTAACCATCATTCCGGGGCGCCAGACATCGCCTTGTGGATTTTTCCAGCCAGTGAGTGGCAAAGGAATCGACAGGGCTTTCGTGATTTGCTTCGAACGCTTCCATTTCGCCATGTTCGTCGCACCGCCCAAAGGGATATCGTCAGCGGTAAAAACATTCAGGCGCTTCGATGGAATCGGTGTATCGAGTGCGGTGGACTGGATGTCGTCAGCGTCCCCCGACTCACCAACCGCGATATATTTCCCCCATCGCTCGCGGCCGGCCCCGGTGATTTCGAATTCCTGGGATATCTCCGAGCCCTCGCGGATGGTACCGACCGTAGGCATGCGCCCGAGTTGTTTCGCATCGTAGAAAATAAGCTGGCCGTTCCGGTCGTTCGTGGCGAGTAGCGAGGACTCAAAAGCGATTCGGTCTATGAATTTCCCGGCCGTCTCGGTTATGTTGTGGTCGATAATGTCGAATGTGGTTCCACTCGGGCCACTGGATGTGAGGCCGAATCGGCTTGCGATTTGACTCGCGATCGCTGACATGGTGGCGCCGGACCACTGCCGGAGATCCAAGGGAAGCTGACTGTCCACAAGGATGATGGTCGACGAGTAACCGACTATTGTTTTCGTGCGACCGCCACTGGCCCTTACCCCGTTCGTAATGTCGTAGACCTCACCCTTTTGGATGAGTTCCCCGAAAAGTTCGAG
>Ga0068857_100002765_pt1 | contig 14412 bp, 14 predicted proteins | sample KBSCornC72_FD_66591 | JGI IMG/M metagenome (GOLD analysis project Ga0068857, IMG submission 66591) | Corn rhizosphere microbial communities from Kellogg Biological Station, Michigan, USA - KBS Corn C7-2 | ecosystem: Host-associated > Plants > Roots > Rhizosphere > Soil ...
TTCCTGATGATTTGAGGGCAAGAAGAGAGCGTGTTCAGCAAGAACAGGCGCAGAAAAAAGCACAGGGTTTGCCGTCTTTTTGGAATGGTGAGATATACACGCTTGATCGTTTTGTGATTGGCCGGGAGCCAGCGCACGAGAATATGACGCTCGATTTGTGGTTTCGCCCTTCAGATTATTATACGTTTCTCGCCACGAATATGAGCTTAAAAGAGCCAGTATTGCGCGAAAAATATCTTCCTGACACTGATTGGTATGAGCCTGTTCCCCACTTCTCCCATTCTTTCGGTGTTTCGCTGGCTGTAATCACTTCCGATGGATACGCTCTGTTTACTCGGCGCGGGAAAAACGTAGGTAGCCGCCCCGGTGTGTATGATACAGGCATTGTTGAGGGGCTAAGTCGGCCAATTGATCGTGGCACTCATGGAGAAGCGCCAGATGTTTATCGGTGCGCCTGCCGTGGCCTTGCTGAAGAATTGGGACTTCGTGAGGCTCTTGATTTCTCGATCTCTGATATCATCTTTTTAAGTTTTGGAGTCGATACACGCTATGCTTTACGCGGATTGACCGGGATGGTTAAGGTGAAATGTAGTAAGGACAAATTACTCTCACGTTGGGATAACGGTGTCAAGGATAAATTTGAGAATCAAGAGCTTCTGCCCATTTCTTTCACGCCTCAAGAAGTTGTTTCATTTGCTTATACTCATCAGCCTTTTGCCCCTGGACCAACGCTCTATTATGCTCTGGTGCATGCGTTCGGGCGCTCAGCAGTCGAAGACGCATTTGAGGATTGCAAATAGCGTGAGAATGCAGGTCATGTAGCTGGCTTGGACATTCTCCGTGTCACGTTGTAAGCTATGAAAAGACCAATTTTTTGATAGCAAGAAAGGTAGCGTAAGCGTGCCACAGAGATATGATGAACAGAACGACAGGGGAGCGCGAGCTGGGCGCGACCCGATTCTAGGTCAGGGCCACGGCCTCTCAGACGTCGAGGGTCAGATGATCCAGCAGATGATCCGGGAAGAGCAGAATTCCGCCCGCGAGCTTTTTATCCCACAGGAAGATCTGGCCCAGGAAGCCACAACCAGCATGTCAGCGGCAGCGGCGAAAGTGGTGGCAGAGAGCCAGGTGCTGACTATTTTGCAGATGTTTAACCGCGATTTCCTCTATGGTCAGGGGCGTTTCGACGAATATAAGGACGGCCTGCTGCTCAAATGGGGAGATGGCTATTCGCGTCGGCACATCTGGGTCAGCGTGGAGGATAGCAAGCTGCTCTTCGAAACCAGCCATCTCAAACAGTGCAATAAGCCCTACTGCAACGGGACGCATCACGTGCTGACGAAAGACCTCTACACCAACGTAGACTTGATTAACGAGGAACTGGGCGATCTTTTCCGCCATCCCGTCTACGAGCCATCGGACGATTAGGAGAGGCGAGAGACGTGACGACACATATTCTGGCCCTGGAGAAAGATCTTTTCTTCGCGGTCAAGATCCGCGATACTTTGCGCCATCACGAGATGGAGGCGCAGACGGTGCGCACCCTGGAGAAATTTGAGCAGGGTTTGACGACCACTGACGAGGGGAAGCCCGCGTTGGTGATCGTCGATATCGCTATTCAGGGCGTTGATTGGGAAGAGGCGATTCGCCTGGCGCGCGCCAACGGCTATCCAGTGCTGGCCTTTGGCTCGCATATGGATCTGGAGGCGCGCGCCAGAGCACTGCAAGCGGGTGCGCGGCGCGTGGTCGCCAACTCGAAATTCGCCAAAGATATGCCTGGCCTGATCCGGCGTATGCTCAGCGAGCCGGAAGCCGTGCCTGCCGATGAGAGCGATATCGACGAAGACGAGGAATAGTGCGTGGAGAAGTTGCGGATGCGGCGCTAGGCTCGGAGCTGCATCCGCGTCTCATGCGCACGTTTCCAGCCATAAGGGACAAATGCGAGGCTGTACCCTGACGGATGCTTTGGTAGCAGGAGGCGCTGTTGACGATAGGTCCAGCGTGGGTGCAAATAAGCGCGGTGAGAGGGATGGGGTGATTGCGGTTGAACCCGCAGCAGGTGATGACGTGGACGATGTGCGAGATTTCTGCTCATGCAAGCTCCTTATAGTTGCAGAACACACGAAAGAAAAGACCTTTCCTACTAATATATACGTAGGAAAAGGTCTTTCCTTCACACGCTCGGAGGCGCCTATTGCGGATCGGGTATGTGTCGTACTGTTTAGTGACCGCAACCGCAGCCGCGAGCCTCGCCGCCACCATCAGCAGTGCGGAAGGAATGGCCACAGCCGCAGCTCGAAACCGCGTTGGGGTTGTTCACGGTAAAGCCAGCGCCCATCAGGCTATCGACGTAATCGACCTCGCTGCCAGTGATATACCCGACGCTCATCTCATCAACCAGAACATTGATCCCCTGCACCGCAATCACGGTGTCGCCGTCCTGCTGCTCATCCAGGGTCATACCATACTGCAGACCTGAACAGCCGCCACCGGCGACAAAGATCCGCAGACCCAGGCTGGTGTCGTTCTCTTGAGTCAGCAACTCACGAACTTTGTCGGCAGCCGCGGGTGTCATGTTAATGATGCTTGTCTCAACGGCGGTTTGCTCGTTCTGCTCAATCATAAATGTGTCCTCTCTTGACAGGGTTGGTCGTTTATGCAGCCCTGAATTTCTTTCTCACGCAACCGATATGCAGCCGGGGACGCTGCTTGCGCGAACCAGGCTGAGTAATTTAAGTATAAGCTTGCAGAGAAGTTTTATGGCTTTTCGCATGCTTCCTGAGGCTATTATAAACTATCAAAAATAAAGCGTCAAGCTGAAATCCCCATCTCTGCCGTCTGTGATCGCTACAAAAGAATGCAGAGATATAGCCAGGCAGGCGAACATTCGCTATAATAAGGGCCATTAGACTCAACGATAATATTATTGGGAGGAATTATGTCTGAACAGGGAAGTCCTCAAGTAAACCAGGCGGCGATCATGGTTGCGGCGGGTGCGCAGGATGAACGCGCAATTGCGCTGGTGCAGGCCATGCGTCAGGCAGGCTTGCGTGTCACATTTGCCGAGACGGTGAACATTGCGGTGCGGGCCAGCGAGGTTGCGGCCTGTGTCGTCGTGCTCCGACTCGACACCTGGAAAACACAGGCCATCGCGACGGTCATGCGTACAAAGCCGGACTGCTTGATCCCGGTGCTGGCGGAAACCATGGAACTGCCGCGCGGTCCCTGGACTCATCCGGCCATCCAACTTGCCGATGATCCGGTGGAGGGTCAGCAACAGGTCATTCAGGTTTTATACGCTTATCTGGAGACACACAAGCGCCAGGCGCGGACGGCACCGAGCAAAAGCGCCGATCTTGTGACCATCAATCAATTATTGCACACGCGCAAACGCCGTCAGCGCCGACCTATCGGCGTCGGTTCGTTGATTACCACTTTTCTGCTCATCGTGATTGTGGGACTCGGCGGCCTGCTCGGTTATCGCTATTACACCAGCGGCCCCAGTCGTGCAAATGCCACAGCAGGCACGCCCGGCACTATTTCTGGCACTGCGCCGCTCGCCACCTATAATGCTGCTACACCTGGTCAGTATTGTGATGGCGGTGGTGGATCGTGGAGCTTGGATGACCGCTATGTGAAAACGGTGAACAAGCAAAAAGCAGAAATAACCGATAAATACACGACACAGCAGTGTCAATCTCGTGGCGCCTTGCTTACCCGTTCAGACGATTACAATTTCTATAGTGAAATCTTTTTCTATGGAATAAATGCGTATTCGCATCTCGCCCAACATTACACTGCTCAGGTTGATGCTACCATTGCTGCCGGAGATACCCATGCTGACATTGACATGGAAGTTCACGATCAGGATCAAGGATATGGCAGATATCGTTTTGATGTGAATACACTTGGACACTGGGAGGCGAATATCACCAGTACCACTGATGGTTTCCCGCTGAAACGTCTGGCGATCGGTTTTCTTCCCAAAGGCTCTAAAACCTATACGCTGAAAGTCGAAGTGAATGGTTCGGTCATGAAGTTCTGGATCGATGGAAAACAGGCGGCGACCATCGCTGACACAACATATACCGGGAATGATTTCCTTGGCTTTGGGATGAGCGATTGGTCGACCAAAACGCCGATCAGTGCAGTTTTCTCCAATTTCAAGTATGCGGAACTAACGCCGGGCCAGCTTGACAACACAGAACTTGAGGCGACAGCTACAGCGCAAGCCAAAATGGATCTCCAGACACCCTATACCGCCCGCATTCCCGGCTATGGTTGTGATACGGGCGCGGGCCAGTGGCAGCCATTGGCCGACAAAGATGAACCAGGTACGCTCAATTGCCTCGCGAATGGCATGCAGCTCAGCGCGCCAGCCAGCGAGAAGAGCATTACGAGCGAAAATTTCTACTGGCTAAATGGACAGTTCCCGCAAAATTACAAGGTATCAGCGCAGGTTGATGTTGGCAATACTGCCAATGTGTGCGCGAGCCTGGGGTTGCGTGAGGATAAGGATAGTGATCGTTATGCATTTACCGTTTGCGCGGATGGCTCCTGGGAAATTGACTATTTGAGCGATACCTTCCGTACGCTGGCTCAGGGCAATGTCCAGAAGCAAAGCATATATACGATTACCGCTCAAGCCGAAGGTTCCGCGCTCAGCATGTCGATCAATAATCAGCTACTCAAAACCGTCAATGACGCACATCTGACCACGACCGACCATCTTAGCCTTTTCGCGGGCTATTATCGGTCGAGCCAGGATCAGCATGTCACGTTCAGCAACTTTGTCTTTACACCTCTGCCATAATAGAGGAACGATGAGCATGTCTTTTAACTATCTGGAAACGAGGTGAATATGTTGGATGAGCAGGACGCGGCGCGTGCCTGGGAGCACGCGGAAGAGCGCTATCAGGTTGGACAGCGCGTGCAAGGAGTTGTCTCGCGGATCGCGCACTTCGGGGTGTTTGTGCAGCTTGAGCCGGGTATCGAGGGAATCGTCTATACCTTTGAACTGGGCCAGGGAGCGGGTGCGCTGGCTCGTTTTGCGCCCGGCCAGGAGGTTCAACTCTATGTCAAGGATCTCGACGCGCGCAAGCGGCGTCTGGAACTGGCGCTTGAGGACCAGCCCTTGCCGGGTCTGGTGGCAGAACGCGATCTGCCACCAGAGGCGCGGCGCCCACAACCATTTGACGTGCTCTCGCAAGAGATGCAGCTTCCTCCTTTAGACAGATTGTCCTTGCCTCTTCCACCTTTGCCGCCAGAGATTGCGGCCACGCACAGCGAACTGGCCTGTCCAACCTGTCAGCGTGCCGTGCAAATGGGCTGGAAGCATTGCGTTTACTGTGGTAGCACGCTCCAGAAACACTGCCCAATCTGCGGTACGCCACAGCCTGACCTGCCGGATGCGCGCTATTGTTGCGAATGTGGTAGACCATTACGCTGAATGTGCAACGATTCGCACACGCCAGGCGATGATGCAGAGTAAAGACAATGTGTTCGCTTGTTCTTGTTGCGCGCAAGAGCATTTCTACCAGCCATGATTGGAAATTGGCCTGGTCTGGCGCGCTGGCCCCGTTGGATGTCGCGCCGAACCTCGTGTTCGGCGTTCGCTTCCTGGCGGTGAAACCTCTATCGACGATGGTGAGTGAACTATTTCATAGACAGAGCCTGATAGAATAATATGACGAAAATCTATCATTTCTTTGCTGATGTTAAAATAAAACAAAGGTCAATCATCTTACGCACTTGTTAGAAATTGTTCTCCGATGAGAAAGGAAGCGACCAATGGCACAGGCGATGCCACGCTACTGCCCGCGATGTGGAAGCCCAACAAAGGCAAATATGAGCTATTGCGCGACGTGCGAACTCCCGGTTGAGGCTATGTTCAAGCGTCCAACGTTGAATGAATCCGATAAAACGCTGGCCGCGCCATATGAGGCTATGCAAGAACCGGCTGCGGCCCCTACCCCTCGCGCTTTACAGCAAGAAGACCAGTTTCAGCCTAACGCGGCAGGCTCCGTCCAACGCGACTTTGTACCAACCTGGAATCCGCCAGCCGAGGCTCCACAGCCTGCGTCGTTTCCATCCGTTTCATCCGTGCCGCCCGATAATTGGGATGCGCTCGATACGATGTCGATGGGACCCGATGTCGCCGATTGGCCCACGCAGACCGGAGCAGAATTCGCGCCCCGGCCAGAAGGTCTACCCACCTTCAATAATACTTCGCCCAACCCGGGAATACAGGCGGGCTGGACGCCCCAGGCTGATCCCTGGCAAGCACCGGCGTCGCCTCTACCTATGCAGCCAACCTACAACTCTGCTTCTCAGGCTGCTTCCTGGCAATCGTCGGCCCCACCATTGCCAGCCCAGCCAGATCATAGTCTGGTACCGCAGCCGAAGAGCAAGCGGCGTGTGGGCATTCTCCTGGTATTGCTGGTGGTTTTGCTCGTTCTCGGCGGCGGTGGCTATCTCGCCGTCTCGATGCTCGGCGTGCATGTTCCTGGCTTGAATATGGGGCAGGCTACGATCAAGACCAGCCAGGTACACACTACGATCACCTACGCGGGCATGAACGTAACGCTTGTCTCGGTTCAGCAATCGCAGAATTTCAGCGACGATCCACAATCCGCCAGCGATGGCATGGTACGCTTGAACCTGCAAGAGCAGAATACTACCACCGTCCCGATCAGTTGGAACTATACCGCCAGCGCGCGCCTGGTTGGAGCAGGGAAATCCCCGCTCGCGCCGACCTACGTCAAATCAAAGACGAGCATTGCACCAGGAGCTACGCAGACTAGCGTGGTCGATTTCGCGGTTCCTAACGGTGGCAACCTGAGCAAGATGTTCTTCCAACTCGGCACAGACCACGAGGCTCAGATGCAGATTCCTCTGGCCGGGCAGGCGAATCTCAGCCAATATCAGCCGCGAACGACGAAACAGAACGGCACTGCCGTCTACTTTGGCCTCAATTGGACGCTGACCGGCGCAACCACCAGCCTGAGCATTCCTGGCCAGCAGGCAGGCAACGGCATGGAGTACGTGACACTTAACCTCAGCGTTGATAATACACTCTCGCAGATGGCGATCAGCGGCTCACCATTTGATTACCTGAACGTCAAAGTTGGCAACCAGACCGAGAAACTGGTTGCCACAACGCTGCCCGTCTCGTTTGCCACCGGGGCAACGGGCAAAACTGGCACGGCCACCTTCCTGATTCCGCAGAAGAGCAGCGCGTGTACGCTCCAGTTCGTCTCGCAAGATCCGGGAGGCAAAACCGAGGCGTCGATTGATTTTAAGCTCTAAATCAGAGGCGCATCAAGGCGTTCGATACCCAACAAAAGAGAGAAGCATGCAACTGGCACGCTTCTCTCTTTTGTTTATGAGATAGTCTGAAAGAGAGCAGTGGATTACTCCAACAAAAAGCTACCGGATAGCTCGCGGCGCAGACTGGCCTTCTGCTCCTCGTTCAGCGAAGCATTGGCTTTGCGATCGCTAGCGTTATTCATGCGATTGCTCATCGCCGAAGATAATTCGTCGAGCAATAGCTCCTCCAACGCGCCGGGAGATGCCGGGGCAGGCTGTGCAACCCCTTTGATGACCTTCGGCACCTGTCCACGCTTATTCGCCGCTTCGGCAGCTTCTGCTTCAGCCTTTGACGAATCCCAGACAAGCTGGAAGCGCTGGTTCATAACTTCCACAAAAATGCCGCGTCCAGCGCGCAAATCGATCAATTGCTGGCGCAGCTCGCGGTTTTCCGCCTGTAATTTTTCCCATACTTGTTTCTGTTCGAGCACAGCGGACATAATCTGCTCGAAACCATGCTCACTCGCTTGCATGAAAACCTCCTCTACAATAACCGTCCAATTAACAAAGACTCCTCCCCGCCCAAATCATCAACGAGTGTCGAGCGAACCGAGAGAGTACCTGATAGTGAAACTGGTCAAATTGGGGAAATGCACCGTGCAGCCCTTCAACCAGGATCGGTACTCGTCCCAACCGTCTATAGAGACGTACCAGGATGATCAAAGTAACAGGATTTATGCGTTTTATATCATATAAGACGTTTCACTTATGATAATATGCTTATCACCTACTTCGTCAATGAAAGCTAACAAACGCAGGTCTGTCGATGTTTTTCCGCTCGCAGTCTTGCCCCAAAAGGTAGGATTAAAGGGAGGTGTTTCTTCTCATTTTGCAAACTTGCTGAGTTTGATCTTGCTTGCATAGAGAGGCTGTGCTACACTATCGAAAGGCATAGCTGATTCCGCACATAAACCGGGTTAGCCGTGTGAATAGGGAACGCGCGTTTCCTGAAAAACAAAGGACGATTATGGCACAGAAATCTGTTATCAAAAGCTCTGTCATCGCGGATCATGAAGGGGATCACGGGCATGGCACAGCTTCGCAGCTCGGCCCGCTTCTCTGTTGGGCAGTGGTCTTCGCTGATATTGGTACTTCAGTGTACTATACGCCTGGCATTCTCTATGGAACCGTAGGTGCGCTAGCAGGCTTTTTTGTCTTCCTCACGATGGTAGTTTTCGTGCTGCTCACCCTCAAGTACGCTGAAGTGACTCATCGCTTCGCGCAGGGTGGTGGTGTAGTCACAGTAGCCGCTCAGGCCATCAACCGCTGGGTTGGAGCCGTGGGCGGTATGTTTATTCTGGTGGACTATTTCTTGACGGCTGCTATCAGTTGTATCTCTGGCGTCCTCTACCTCTCGGCGATCTGGCCGATTCTAGGACCGCCCGCTCTCTGGATTACTGTTGGCATCATCGCCTTGCTAGGTTTGCTGAACTGGGTGGGTATCAGTGAGAGCGCCAAAGTTAGCCTGGTAGGCGCAGCCATCGCGTTTGTCAGCGACATCGCCATTCTCATCACTGTTTTTAGCCACGTCTCTCTAGGCCAGTTCTTCCATATTTTCGGCCAGATGTTTGCCGGGCACGCGCTGGGGCCGCAGGAGCTCTTGATCGGTTTCGCGGGTTCGTTCCTGGCTTTTTCGGGTTTGGAGAGCATTTCTCAGCTTTCGCCTGTGATGAAAACGCCACGCAAGAAGGTTGCTGGTCTCGCGCTCTTGCTGGTCGTTCTCACTATCGGTATTACCAGCCCGTTGCTGACGATGTTCGGCACGGTCCTGCTTCCTGGCCAGGCGGGGAATGCTGCGACAAGTGGCTATTTGATCTCTTCGCTCGCTGGACATAGTGGAGGTCCATGGTTGCAGGTGGAAGTTTCGATTAGCGCGGGAGCGCTGTTGATCTTCGCAGGTAATACAGCCATTATCGGCAGTTATCACGTTTTCATGGCTCTCTCGCGCATGGAGTTCTTCCCGTCGTTCATCCTTAAACGCAACAAGTTGCGCAACACGCCGCACTACTCAATTATGCTGGCCACGGGTATCCCTATAGCCATTTTGATCGCGGTGCAGGGGAAGGTTGATATCCTGGGCGATATGTACGCCTTCGGCCTGTTGGGCGCGTTCATGCTGACCTGCCTGGGCATGGATATCGTGCGCTGGCGTGAACGGCGCGCGGCCCGGCGCCTGGCGCATCACCTGGCGCTTAGCAATGGCAATGGCAACGCGCGTATGTCAGTACAGGCGATGATGGCGGAGGCGCGCGAAGTTTCGCGTGAGCTTGCTCCACATCCACAGGCTGAGGCTTCGCTGGATAGTAACCCGGCTATCCCTGGGGGATTGGAGGCCGATGAAGTTGCCAAACTGGCCGCGCCCGCGCATACGGCGAAAGAGTGGATCAGCCATTTCTGGCATAGCATCGATTTCTGGCTGGGTATCCTTACGACGTTCCTGGTCACGCTGGCCTGGTCAACCAACCTGGTTGCGAAACCTCTGGCCACGGTCTTTGGCGGCGGTGTGGCCTTGATTGGCATGGGTGTGGCCTTCGTCAACTATCGCCACAGCAAGCAACAGGGACGCCTGCCGGTGGTCGCGGCGACTGGCGTGGAGGGACGTCTACCCGGTTCTGTGCTAGCCGTTCTGACCGCAGCCAATGGCCGCAATGACGCGATTATTCGCACCGCCATCGATATTGCCGATGGCAAGCCGGTCGTTTTCCTCTACCTGGGCGAGCCAAAGCCAACGCGCGCTCCGCGTATGTTCGAGGTCATTGATCCCTACCTGGACGATCCGAAGGCGAAAGAATACTTTGGCAAAGCCGAGGCAGCAGCGCAAAAGGCGAAAATTCAACGCCGCTTTGTTTATCGCAAACAGCAGCCCGATGTGCTGGCCCGCGTCTGGCAAGTGGTTCATCCCCGCGACATTGTAATCGCGGCAGACCAGGCCACTGATCTGAGCGATGTGAACCCCGATCGCGTTCGCTATGAAATTACTTCTAGCGGAAAAGTAGCTCATTTGCTCAAAACGTGGTAGTCCGCTTTTGATCGCTTTTTCGGCATGAATCCTGCCCCTTTCGACAGGCTCTCAAACGTTCCGGGAGAACCGTCGAAAGGGGATTTTCTTGAAAATGGTCGGTCGTGCTGAGAGCTTGCTCAATGACTTGCTCGAACTCAGACGCATTGTGGAAGGAGAAGGAATATTTTTGTATGAAAATAACGCAGTTAGAAGTCTTTCTTGTCCCGCCGCGCTGGCTCTTTCTCAAGATATCCACTGATAGCGGCATCAGTGGTTGGGGAGAGCCGGTAGTCGAGGGGCACGCGGCCACGGTTGCCACAGCCGTTCAGGAGGCCAGCGGGTGTCTGATCGGCCAGGACCCCTTGCGCATCGAAGATATCTGGCAAACACTCTACCGGGCACGCTTTTATCGCGGAGGACCCATCTTGATGAGCGCTATCGCCGGCATTGACCAGGCATTATGGGATATTAAGGGCAAATACTACAATGCTCCAGCCCATGAGTTGCTAGGAGGGCGCGTCCGAGAAAAAATTCCGGTCTACGCCTGGATTGGCGGGGATTCTCCATCCGATACTGCTGCTGCTGCGTGTCAGCGGATGAAGGCTGGTTTCACAGCCATTAAGATGAACGCCACCAGCCAGTTGCAATATATTGACTCGTTTGAGAAGATAGATGAGGTGCTTGAGCGCGTTGGCAGTGTGCGCCAGGAGACAGGCAAAGCTTTTGGCATCGCGATTGATTTCCATGGCCGCGTCCATAAGAGCATGGCGAAGATTCTGGCCAGAGAGTTAGAGCCATTTCATCCTCTCTTTATCGAAGAGCCGGTGTTGCCAGAGCATAATGAGGCCCTGCGCGAGATTGCACAGCACACCACGATTCCCATTGCGACTGGCGAACGGCTCTATTCACGCTGGGACTTCAAACAATTGCTCCACGATGGATATGTTGATGTTATCCAGCCCGATCTCTCGCATGCTGGAGGCCTCTCTGAATGTCGGAAAATCGCCACGATGGCTGAGGCATACGATGTAGCGGTTGCCCCGCACTGCCCGCTTGGACCTATTGCGCTCGCTTCCTGTCTCCAGCTCGATGCTTGTACGCATAACCTGCTGATCCAGGAACAGAGTTTGAATATTCATTATAATGAGCAAGCTGATCTCCTCGATTATCTGGTTGATCCAGCTGTGTTTGCCTATCGGGATGGCTGTGTTGCCGTGCCGCAGGGACCCGGCCTGGGGATTACCGTGAATGAAGAGGTGGTACGGCGCGCTGCCGCCGTGGGACACGCCTGGCGTAATCCTGTCTGGCGGACCGCTGATGGAGCTATCGCGGAATGGTGATGGTTCTGGTAAGAGAGCAGGAGAACTTCAATGGGTGAGCGCTTACAGCGGAAACGAGTGATTATCACGGGTGGCACCAGCGGCATTGGGCGGGCAATTGTCCTGCACGCCGCGCAGGAGGGCGCGGATGTGGCCTTCTGCGGATTAACGGATGAGGGGGCCAGCGAGACGCTGCAGGCCATCCAAAGGTACAAGCGGCGCGCCTTCTTTCGCGCGTTTGATTTGAGCGATCTGGCCCAGGCACGTCAATTCACGCGCGAGGCCATTGATTTTCTGGGCGGGCTGGACGGGGTGGTGAATAATGCTGGCACGAACTTTTTTCGCGGTGTCCTGGAGGCCACCCAGGAGGATATTCAGCGCTGTTTGGCCGTTGATTTCTATCCAGCCTGGGCCATTTGCCAGGAGGCATACCTGGCATTAAAAGCGGCTGGTGGTGGCGTCGTGGTGAATATCGCCTCGATTCACGCCGAGCGCACCAATCCCGGTGCTTTCCCTTATAATGCCGCCAAAGCAGCTCTGGTTGCCCTGACCAAATCAATTGCCTTAGAGTGGGGACGCGAGCGTATTCGCGCGGTTGCTATCGCCCCGGCGCTGATTATGACCCCGCTGGCAGATGCTTATTTCGCCACCTTTGAGGATGGCCAGGCTGAACGCGCGCGCCTGGAGCACCACCATCCCGTTGGGTATGCTGGCCGCCCGGAGGACATTGCCTCGCTGGTGGGCTACCTGCTCAGCGGCGTCAATCACTTCCTCAGTGGTACTACTCTCTTTGTCGATGGCGGCATAAGCTCGCTCTTAGAATCCCCACCTGATCGGTCGTAACGATGAACAGGCGGGTAAGACCGAGCGAAGAGATTACACTCTTTGTAGAAGGAGAAGGAGAATGACGAGAGTTCTTGAGAGCATCCAGGCGACAAAGATTGTCGCTATTGTACGGATGGAGCACTATGCTCAAGCGCGTGAAATAGCACTAGCCTTGCTGGCGGGAGGGATTTCACTGATCGAGTTTACCCTGACTGGCAAGGGCGCGCTCCAGGCGATTGAGGCGGCACGCGAGGCGTGTGGAGATGCAGCCGCGATTGGCGTTGGCACCGTGCTCGATCCGCGTATGGCCACCGAAGCCATTGCCGCTGGCGCGCAGTTTGTGGTGACTCCAGTGACGCGGGTCGAGATCATTGAAGCGTGCCGGATCGCTGATGTCCCGATCTTCTGCGGAGCCTTTACTCCCACAGAAGCGTTGACGGCGCATGAAGCTGGAGCCGAGTTCATCAAGATTTTTCCCGCGCGCCTGGGAGGACCGCAGTATATCCGCGATCTGCTGGCCCCTTTACCGCAATTGCGCCTGGTTCCCACAGGTGGCATCAGTCTTGAGAATGCGCGGGCGTATACAGAAGCTGGTGCTGTGGCCGTGGGGGTCGGCGGGAATCTTGTTCCTGCCCGGGCGGTTACCAGCGGAGATTGGGAGCAGATCACCGCAAAGGCGCGCAGCTATGTGGAGGCGCTCAAGTGAGCTATGTCCATAGACACTCTGACGCGAAGGAATGAGTATGCACGAAGTTGTGACCCTTGGTGAATGTATGGCCGTCCTCTATCCAGAAGAGGCGGTCTCGCTTGACCGGGCCTCCACGCTGGCCATCGATATTGCCGGAGCTGAAGCCAACCTTGCGATTGGGCTGAGCCGGCTTGGCCATAGCGTCCAGTTTATCAGCCGCGTCGGCGCTGATCCCTTTGGTCAGAGGATTCGCGCCACACTGACCGCCGAAGGAGTAGATATAGCCCATCTGCTGACCGATGCGACAGCTCCCACAGGAGTTTTCTTCCGTGAATGGCTGCCTGATGGCTTGCGCCGCGTCTTCTATTATCGTGCCGGGTCCGCCGCCAGTCAGATGACCCCAGAGGATCTGCCACCAGCGGCCTTCACCGGCGTACGCCTGATCCATCTCACGGGGATTACCCCGGCATTGAGTCCAGGTTGCGCTGCCACGGTTGCAAAGGCTATAGAACTGGCCCATGCAGCGGGTGCTCTGGTCTCATTTGATCCAAACTACCGCGCAAAGTTATGGGATACGGCGAAGGCTCAGAAGATACTTCTGCCGCTCATGGCTCAGGCCGATATCCTTTTGATCGGACACGAGGACGCGCAGGCACTCTTTGGGGTCGAAGAGAAATCAAGGATTCTGGCACGCGGCGCGGAACTGGGCGCGCAGATCGTGGTGCTTAAACGAGCTGAGCATGGAGTCTCTGCCTGGACACCAGGAACCTCTCTTGAGATTGAGGCCGAGAGAGTTGAATCTGTGGTTGATCCTGTCGGAGCTGGCGATGGTTTTAATGCCGGATTTCTCTCTGGCTGGCTGTGTGGCTATTCCCTGGAGGATGCCTTGCGCTTGGGCGCACGCATTGGAGCAGCCGCCGTCGCGACGCTTGGGGATTATGCTGGCTACCCTCGCGGGTAAGAAGCGAGCAGGCAGGATATATTCACTTATTCTGCCTGCCCGCGTATCTTGAGACAAATTGGCTGATTGTGCGCTACTTAACGAAAGCAAGCAGACACGGGAGTGATGGAAAGGTTCTAGGAGACAGGCGACAGCGACCACTGCTGTTCCGCGCCATTGTCAGCGGGATATTGCACGACTGCCGCGACATCGGCGGTTGAGGCTCCGGCAACCGCGACGAGCTGACCGCTGCTGCCGCTGGTGATGGTGT
>Ga0068857_100002778_pt1 | contig 14394 bp, 11 predicted proteins | sample KBSCornC72_FD_66591 | JGI IMG/M metagenome (GOLD analysis project Ga0068857, IMG submission 66591) | Corn rhizosphere microbial communities from Kellogg Biological Station, Michigan, USA - KBS Corn C7-2 | ecosystem: Host-associated > Plants > Roots > Rhizosphere > Soil ...
CCTGTGCAGCTGCAATACGACATCTCGATCGTTGGCGAAAAACAGCTCCGCGCTGTGATTCGCGGCATCGAGCAGGAGATCATCGCGTCGGATCGGCGCATGACCTCCGCGATTCGCGGTACCGGTGGCGGGAAGCCGCGCGCGCTTACGGCTGGTGGCGCTTCGGGCGAGACGAAAGCGCTCGCGCGCACGCAGATCAGCGAAGATCAAAAGGTCTGGAAGGCCAGAGAGCAACAGGCGCGGCGCTTCGCTCAGATCGAGATCCGCGCGATCGAAGAAGCCACGGATAAGCGCCTCGCCGCCATCAAAAAGGAGCAGGCCGCGCGCGACAAGCTGATCAATTCGGTGGCCAAGGGCGCAGGGCGCACCGTGGGCGGCTCGGTCATGGGACTCGCTCGAGCTGGACTCGGCGCCGCTACGCTCGCCGGCGGCGTCGCCATCGGTTCGGCGCTGCACGACCAGATGCAGGTCCAGGCGATGGCTAGCCGCGTCGCCAATCAGGGCGAGCGACCCGATCTCAAGGGCCAACTGGCGTCGCAGGCGCAGACGCTCAAGGGCTTCACCGGCGAAGAGGCGCTCAGCGCGCTCGATCAGTTCGTCCAGAAGAGCGGCGACCTGAAAGGTGGGATCGCGGCCTGGCAAATGATGGGCCAGGTCAGCCTCGCGACCAGCTCGGACATCAACGAAGTCGGCGAAGCGGCGGGCAGCGCCTTCAACCTCATCGAGGAGCAGACCAAAGACCCGATCAAGCGGCTCGAGCTGCTGCGCGACGTGATGGAGACCCTGGCCGTGCAAGGCAACAAGGGCTCGATCGAGATGCGCAACTTCGCCTCGGTGCTGCCCATGCTCGCCGCGTCAGCGCGCAAGTTCGACGGGCCGCAGGGTGCCAACTTAAAGACGGTCGGCGCGCTCGCCCAGCTGTCGGTAAAGCGCGGTGGCGCGTCGAACGCAGAAGAAGCGGCAACGTCGATCGGTCGATTCCTGGATGACCTCGTCACAGATTCGAAGGCTGGGAAAAAGCACGGCGCGCTGAACGTTTTCAGCGACAAGTCGCACACGAAGCTACGCGACGTTGGCGGCATCATCAGCGATGTGATGGATCAGACGGGGGGTGACCTCGGCAAGATCCAAACGATGTTCGGGGTTCGCGGCCGACGCGCATTCTCCGGCGTCTCCCCAGCCTACCTCGAAGCCTTCAACGCGGCCGAGTCGCAGCACAAGGGGACCGGGAAAGCCGCGGGGCGCGCGGCAGTCTCGTCGGCCCTGGCCGAGTTTACGGGCGCTGGGCTGGGCGGCGGCGAGCTCGAGAAACGCGCCAGCCTGCGGCTCGAAGACCCGGATCTTCAGATCAAGGAGTCCGTCAAGGCTTTCAACGTGGCGATCGGCACGCAGCTGATGCCAGTGCTGACCAAGCTGATCCCGCAATTCACGGCGCTCGTTCCGACGGTTTCGGACCTCACGAGCTCGCTCGTCACGTTCGTTCAGTTCTTGTCGCAGGATCCCTACGTTGGGATCGGCGCGATCATCGCGGCGAAGGTGAGCGCGGACCTTGGAGAGGCGGCCATCGGCGCGGCAGCGAAGAAGGCGCTTGAGAGCAGCCTGGGTCAGGCCGGCGGCGTGATGATCGGCTCACTCGTGGCCACCGTCGCCGTCATGAGCCTGATCATGGGCTCGAAAGAAGCCGACGCGAACCTCCGCCTCAATGCGATGAACGCGAACGAGGAGAACGTCCGTCAGCAGGCCAAACTCGAAATGGACACGGGCGGGTTGACGCCGGAAACGCGCGCCAGGCTCGAAGCGGTCAAGAAGCAAGAGCACGACCGCGTGACACTGAGCAAGTTCGAGGACCCGCTAAAGGGCGTCGGAACGGGCCGCCAATTCCTGAACACGATCACCGGCGGCCTCACCGGCCCGACCATCTTCAATGACAAGACGGTCACCGGAACGGTCGACGCCGGCCGCGTCAAAGAAAACATCAAGAACGAGCAGCAAACGGACGCGCTGCTCGCGCAGGCCGACGCGGCGAAGCAGTTGAGCAGCGCCGCGAAAGACCTGACCGGTGCAGCTGGCAAGCTCGCAATGCTCGACCCGGCGCGGTCCAAGCCGATCGTAGCGCGCTAGCCGAATACGCCTCGCCAGATCATCCAGACGAGCACCGTGGTCATCCAGGCAAGCGCAAGCCAGCCGATGAATCCAGCAACCTTCCACGCGGTGGCTTTTGCGCGCATGCGCCAAGGGTCGCCGGACAGCCCGAAGCGGTCAAGCGACCGACGCGAATCACTGAAAAATGACCGACGTACTCGTACAAATGCAGCGCACAGCGTGGCGCTTCATCGAGTTCCCGATCATGCGTCGGTCCTATGGGTTCCAGCAGGAGCAGGCCAAGCACCGCTACATCTTTCGCGATCAGCAGCTGATCGAATCGCTCGGCGCGGAGAACCCGACCTACCGCTACACGATCCCGTTCCGCGAAGATATAATCAAGGGTCCGTACGTTCACCTCTTCACGGAGGTTTACCCGGACTTCCTTGATGCCTGCCTCGACCGCACCCGCGGAGTGCTCTCCGACCCGGTGCACGGCGACATCAACTGCAAGTGCGTCTCGCTCTCCGAGGACCTCGACGTAAACCGCCGCGACGGTATCGATGTGGAAGTCGAGTTCATCACTGCGCCGCTTGAGTCAGAGCTCACGCAAGATCTGACGACGCAGATCAAAACGCTGCACGGGGCAGCGGACGACGCGCGCCGGTTCGACCAGGACATTCAGAAAATCGACTGGCGACAAGAGCCGTCCCCGCAGGCGACCGTAAGCCCGCTCGACTTCATCAGCTCGATCGGCAACCAACTCGAAGTCTCTGGCGGAAAGGTGACCGCGGCGCTGGCCGACTACTCGTTTCGGCTGGAGAAGACGGTCAACACCATCGATCGCCTGAAAGACCCGAACCTGGCTCCGACTAGACAGCAGGCGCGGCGGTTGCAGGCGGCAGTGCTCGACCTCGAGGACCGTACCGATGTCACCGGCACCCGCCCGGTCAAGAAGCTCACGACGGTCACCAATCAGAGCCTATCCGCTCTCGCCTCAGCACTGGGCATGACACTGCAGGAGTTCGCGCGGCTCAACCCGTCGTTTGCTCGCTCTCCTTTCGTGAAAGCAGGCTCGACAATCCGCGCCTTCAGTGACGCGCAGCCAAAACCAAAGCGTCGCTGATGCCGGTTGTAGATCCCGACGAACAGCGGCTCAGCGTCACGCTCGAGTCGACCGGGGAAACGATTTCGACCGGGATCCAAGAGTACCGGATCTCGAGCTCGTTCCTGATCCCGACCGATGCGTGGTCGTTCACGATCTACAGCGACACCGATCCCGCGGGGCTTCGCACGAAGTTCCGGCCGCTGCAGCCGATCCGGCTCGCCATCAATGGGCAGACGCAGGTGCTCGGCCGCATCGAGGCAATCGAAGGCGCCGGAGACAGCGGGGCCGCGTTGCAGGTCTCCGGGTACGACTACCTCAAAGACAGCGTGGCCGGCACGGTCGACCCGTCGCTGCAGATAAAAAAGGAGATGGACCTCGGTCAGGCGCTGCTCGCCATCTTCGAGCCCTACGGCATCACGACGGTATTCGGCGACTTCAATCTCACTCGCAACGTCCTGACTGGCGTCTCGCGGGCATTTCACGGCAAGCCATCGCGCGAATTCAAGAAAGCTCACCCGGACGAGCTTCGCCCCAAGGAGAACCAGGGGAGCTTCGAGTTCGCGGAGCAGATCGTGTCCCGTCACGGGTTTTGCCTTCAGCCGGCCGGCACCCGCGACGCCATCGTCTGCTGCGTCCCTCATGACCTGAGAGACCCGACCTACACGATCTCCCGACCCGGCAACGTGCTGCGCGGCTCGGCGCGCCGTGACTGGGGCGACGTGCCGACGGTCACAATCGCGCGCGGCCGCGGCGGCGACCCGAACGCGGTAGTCGCTGGAACGCGGCACGAGTTCGCGACGTTCGATGGCGACACGGTCAACCCGCTCGCCAAGATCCCAGAGATTCAGCGTATCATCACGAGCGACGACAACTTCATCGTCACGAAGCAGACGCGGTTCGACACGAAGAAGAAAGACCCGAACGTCTACGGCTACACCCCCCCCGTGTACCGACCATTGTTCTACCAGGACAAGGACAGCAAGAACCAGGAACAGCTCGAGTACGGCGTGCGCAAGATGGTCGCTGAGCGCCTAAAAAAGACGCTCGAATACTCGTGCACCGTGCGTGGGCACGTCGATCCGGTGTCGGGCGCGATTTGGACGGTCGACACGGTGGCCAACATCAAGGACTCGATCGAGCAAGTCGACGAGCGCATGTGGCTCTACGAGCGCGACCTATCCAATGACGGATCCGGGCCGCGGACGGACATGAAGTTCATGCGGCCGGACAGCTACATCTTGTGAGCAACTGCAGCTTTCAGATCCCTGGGTTGCCGTTTCCGCAGCTCAGCCTCGAGCTTCCGCAGCTACCAAGCATTCCCTTCCCGTCGGTGGAGATCCCCGGAATCTCGCTCAACCTTTCGCTGCCAACGATCGCGCTGCCATCGCTGTCGATCGAGCTGCCATCGCTGCCTGCTATCCCGATTCCAGTCGTCGAGATCCCCGGGTTCCCGCTCAGCCTTTCGCTGCCGACGATCGCGATCCCGTCTCTCGGGCTGTCGCCGCCCGACTTGCCCGCGCTCCCATTATTTTCGCTCACCTGCCCGCTGGACGCACAATGAACGACCTCGTTGACCTCGGAGCCGCTCGCCTCGATCCGGACACGAATGTGCTTCTGGTGCAGGCGAAGACGACCCGCATCGGCGACGATGACGACGACGCGCCCGACGCGGGCGACGCGGCTCTGATGTGCGCACTGGGCGTGACCGCGCTCCCGTGGCCGGCGAATGAGAACGGCCGAGCCCAGGGCGTCAAAACCGACATCCCGGGAACCAACGGCTGGATCACGTCAGCGCGCGACACGCGCACCGCCAAAGTCGTGGCCGAGATGGGGCCAGGGGAATCCTCACTGCATTCGACGGGGCCGGATTTCGACTCTCGGTTCTTCGCCAAGGACCAGCTCGCCGCCATCGTCGTTGGCAACGACATGGCCTTCAACATGGACCGCAAGAACAAGAAGGCGACGCTCTCCGCTTTCGGCGGCCACATCGAGGTGAGCGAAGACGGTGGCTGCTACATGGCGCACGGCGGCGCGATGATTCAGGTCAAGGACGGGATGATCATCCTGACCGGCAAGGTCGTGCTCGGTGGCAGAACACCCATTGCGCCCGTGGCGATGATGGTTGGCGGAGTACCTGTCCCAGCTCCTGGTGTGTTTGTGGGCGGCTGATGGCAGGCCTGGGAGACAGCCCCATCGGGTTCTCGACGCCCTTCGGCGTTGGCACCCCGGACGACGCGACGCCGCCGCCCACGGTCGCCCCGCAAGCGGCGCGCTTTCTCGACCCGGTCACGAAGGACTACGCCATCGGCTCGGACGGCGAGTACCTGCGAATGCCGGTGCTGAAACAGCGTGTCCTGCTCGCTCTCGGAACCATCCTGGGCAGTTCAAGCGTGCAGCAAAAGGTCGGGCTCAAGCTCCCCGACCGCATTGACCAAAACGACGAGCGCCGCGTGACGTTTCAAGTCAAGGCGGCTCTCGCGTTCCTCGTCGCCTCTGGAGAGCTTCGGATTGACGAGGTGCGCGTGAACAAAGATCGACCCGGGCGCGACACGATCTTGGTTGCGTACACCGACCTGCTCACTGGCGCATCCGACACGGCTCAACGATGACACTCCAAGCTGGCCGACTGTTCATTCCGGATTCTCCGCTCGAGCTCCGCGACGATCTGCTGGCGGACTTTCGTCTCGAGGCGATCAAGTACTCAGTCGTGCAGCCAGCGGTAACGCCCGGCACCGACAACTGGTTCTTTTTCACAGCGGTAGCGAACTCTGGCTATCTGCAGTACGCGAACATCGCCACGATCGCGCCGGCCATCACGCCGCTGACGGCGACCGGAGACGACCTGGAGAACTGGCGGGAGTCGCTTGGGTTGCCCGTAGTCCAGCCCTCGCCTTCGGCGGGCAAAATCACCGTGACGGTCGCTGGCGGCGGTGCCGTGACGATGCCGGACGGGCTCGCGTTCCTGCTCCCGAGCGGGCTACGCGGCAAGGTGAACGGCACCCAAATGGGGATCGCTGACGAGGACGATGTCGACGTGATCATGGTCGACACCGGGACCGACACCAACGCGGACAGCGGAACGGCCGTCCGCTGGGTGAACCCTCCTTTCAACGTCGCGACGGCGGCGCGCGTTTCGGTCGACGGCCCGTTGACGGGCGGCCTCGACACGGAGAGCGAGGAGCGGAAGCGCGACCGCGTCTTGAATCGCCTGCAAAACACCCCCGCGGGCGGCAACTGGGGCCACCTTCGCGAGATTGCGTTCAACGCACTCCCGAGCGTGCAGGCGCCCTACGTTTACCCGGCGCTCGGCGGACCCTCCTCGGACAAGCTGACGGTCCTCAAGGCCTTCGACCGAGACCGCAACGACTACCACCGGGCATTCCAGCTCGGGGCGATCCAGATCGTACGCGACGCCGTGCACGCGCAGCTATCGACGGGCGACGAGCATGTGGTCGGCACCGGTACCGAACAGGCATGCGACATCACACTTGCGCTCGATCTTCCGGCATCATCGCTATCAGGCGGCAGTGGCCTAGGATGGATCGACCAGCGGCCCTGGCCACCTGCAGGATCAGGCGATCACTGCACAGTGATCGCGACCTCGGACTCGCTCAACATCACCATCAGCGCGGCAACGGCAACGGCTCCGCTCGCTGGGCAGACGCACATCATGTGGTGGTCGCCAGGCGACATGAAGATGCACACGAGCCTCGTTACCGCGATCAGCGGGTCGAGCGGTAACTGGGCATGCCAACTGGATAAGCCGTTCGTCGATGGGGATGGGAACGCGGTAGCGGCCGGTGACTTCATTTCGCCCGCGGCAGCTGGCGCTGGTGGCTACGCAGCGACATTCATCGATCTAATGGAAACTCTCGGGGCTGGAGAGAACACTGCCGACGCGAATCGTTTGCCACGCTCTGCCCGCCACCCGTTTGTTGGTGACGGACCTGACATCGGAATCACGAACAAGTTCGTGACCGATTTCCTGAAAGAGCACGACGAAATCATCAATGGCGCGCTCTCGTACGTGTCTGCGCCTCTACCGACAGTCCCCGCCACTGTCTCAGATAATCCGAACGTGCTCGTTCCTCGACACTTCGGGATCGTGGTGATGGCATGACGACGCCCACCGGAAGCCCGGCGTGGGTTCGCAGCTCCGCCTTCGACACATACGGCGGTGACGCCAACAAATCCAACTACCAAAGCCAAGGCGTCGTCAATCCGCGCACGGACGTGGGTGCAGAAGGTTTCTCGCGCCTCGTCGCCGACGTTGCGGCACTCGTGCGCACGGCTGAGTTCTGCTCGATGCTCGTGCAGTGCGACGATGTTACGCCCGGACCGCCGACGGTACTGAACTGCCGACTCATGACTGGCGTGGCCGCAACCAGCTACGTCGGCAATGCGCCGCCCTCGGGCTTCCCAAGCGTCGCGAGGAACGGCAACGGCGATGTATCTGTCACGTTCGCTGGTTCCTACTCGGACGAGTATGGCGTAGCCGGCACGTTCATCGTGAAGGATCCGGTAGCGAACCTCGTGGCGAGCTCCGGCGGCGTGTCCGTTCCTGAGCGCGTCAGCTCGGCGGTGATTCGCGTGCGCTCCTTCGACCTTTCAGCCGTTGCCGTGTCCAACGCAAAGTTCACCCTGACGGTCGGCAGCGGGTCCTAAATGTTCGGTGGCTTCGGTGGGATCCTCCCCTTGCGCCTGGGCGGCTCGGCGACGCTTGGGTGGGCCGCCTCTCAGCATGCCCGCCTGGCCGCAGACCTAGCCTCCGCGTCGCGGACGGCCCCGCTGGCAAGCCTGACGGTGCTTCTGGCAGCTACGCCGGCCGTCGAGAGCTACCACGGCAGAAACGGCTCCGGGCTAGCCTTCGCGCCGACCGCTGCTCTGCTCGCCACGGGGCGACTTCGGCTCACCTGGCCCAACGCCTGCGCGGCAGAGCTGTTTCTGGACGGAGTGGCTATCAGGTTCCCGTGGACCACGCGGCACGTGGTGGCATCCGGTCACTACAATGCCGCCCCGGTCATTGCGACCGTCGCCGCTATCAGCCCAACCATCATCGACATCAACGTCTACAAATGGAATGGCGCGGCCTGGGCGCTATCAAATGAGCGCATCAGCCTGCGAACGTTCGGAGACTGGCTGCCCGAGGCACGGATCGGTGATTACGACGGAGCGACCGACAAGGTCGACTGCAACACCGAAACCGAGCCGTACGTCTGGCTCTGGTATCAGGAATTCACGGCCATGCTCGGGTCCGCGTTCAGCAACGCGCAGACCGGCATCGTCCACGCAAAGAAGCTGACGCTTGCTCGCTTCGAGGCTGGCAAGACCAGAGCCGTCGAGCGTGCGCGCTGCAACAGCGTGCCAGCGACGGCCGATGACTGCCTCGAGCAGTGGGTCGAGTGCCTCAAGGTACCGACGCGCGACTCCGACCAGCGATGGCAGATCCGGCAACGCTGTGCCGCTAAGTTCAAGGGCGCGATCGGGGCTACCCAGTCAAACATCGACGCAGCCTGCTCGGCCCTGCTCGGGTCCGGATTCATCACGACCATCCACCAAACGGGTAGCGATCTCGACCACCCGCCGCTGCTCACCTATTGGCCTGGAATCAATCCGGGTCCGACGCAGATGGACCTGGGCGGCGGAACTTGGTCGAGCGAGCGAGCGCACATCACCGTGGTGCTCGTGAAGCCGCCGCCTTCGCAGCTGAGCGACTTCCTCTACCAGTCGAACGTCGCGCTATTCCAGCAACTGGATCGTCTGCTGCCGGCGAAGTGCGGGTTCAATTGGACGACCTCTGTACAGGGCTTCTTGCTCGACGGCGCCGCCCATTCGGACGGCAGCATTTCGCAGCTCGATTTTGACGGCTTAACGCCGAGCTGAAAGCGATCATGTCCGACGCCATCTACCAGAGCACCAAAGCGCTGTCCGTTTACAACGTGCTCTCAATGTCAAAGCGCGACATGCCGCGCAGCGAGATCAACAAGTTTCTGCGCACCGCGTTCGACCAGAACCTGACCGAAGACTATGTCGCGAGCGGTATCGAGTATTTGGTGAGCCACGGGTTCGCCGAAGAGGGCAACGGAGTGGTCAAGATTCGACGGCTCCCCAATGGGCGAGGATTACCCGTCGTGCGTTCGTCCGACGATCTCGAGTTGCTCGGGGCGGCGCACTGATGAGCTTTCTCCCGCTAAAGGCTGGCGGATGGGCGTTCGGTGAGGTGCTCACCAGCGCGCAGATGAACCAGCTCAACACCGACTTCCCCTTCGCGATCGACGGCAGGAGTGGTGGAACGTACACGCCATCGGGAGACATTCGCCTAAATTCCATCATCCTTTCCGCGTCAGGACAGATCAGCGGGACTTCGTTGAACTCAAGCGATTTTGCGTTCGTCAGCGGTGTGGCAACGCTCGGTTTCGCGAACATCCCGGGTGGCGCCGACATCGTCAACGGGCTGACCGTCGACAACATCGTGGCGAGCGGCACCTTCTCTGGTTTGAGCATCTCGCTTGCCGGTTCAATGAACGCGGTGCTCGACGTGACCGCCGGGCGCCGCCTGATCGGTAAGCACGTAAATGCGGACGTTCTCGGCGTCGACGCAGATCACACGTACCTGATGACCGCAACGGACGCCGTCTACATCAATGCTCTTACCGCCAATCGCAACTGGACGATCGATACCACTGGCGCGAGTGACGGAGAGCGAATTTTGCTCAGGTCCAATGACAGTGTGCATACGGTAACCCTTACCGGCCCCTTTGCTGGCGGCGGGACGATCCCTCTGGGCGGCCCTGGAGGCGGGGGCGCGAGAGCTACGTACCTGCTCACGCTAATAGGCGGGCAACTGTACATTTTGGCCAAGGCCGACTGATCGAAACGGCGCCGAATGTCGGTCTCACTCTCCACGTCGATCGCCGTGCCGATCGCGAAGAAACCGGTGCGTCTCGCGTTCACGGCGAGTTCCGGCAACTTCGTGCGCGCGTGGTGCACGGCAGCGCCACTCGGCTCCAAGCTGCGCGCTGCGCTGGACAAGGATGCCTCTGCACGCGTGCATGCCTTCGACGCGGATTCTGGCAGGCAACTCGACTACACGTTCGAAGTCTCTGGCGCGTATCAGTTTGCCGCGCAGGAGCTGGTCAAGGGCGCCGCCCAGTACGGTGGCGGCTACCAAAACGCGCCTAATTCCGCACCTGCCGAACGGCTACTCGGCGAGACAGCAATCGCTGTTCACGTCGCAGCTGGTCTCAAGGCTTCGCTGGGAACGTCGACCGATCAGGCGGATTTGCTGCTCTACGTCACGGATTCGACGATTCAGCCGACGCTGCTCGCGGTCCACGGCGTCGCGAGCCCGGCGATCCAGGGCGCGAAGACGGACAGGGCAAAAACCGCCGCGCAGAACGCAGGGGTCGTTGCGGCTGTAGCCGCGCTCGCCGGCACCTCTGCGGCGACTTCGCTCGGCACTCTCGGCACGGTCGCGACGGACTTCATTGACAAGTTCAATGCGCACATCGTTGGCGGATCGTTTCACGCCACGACCGACGGCGCGGACAATCACATCCCAAGAGACTTTCGCAACCCGACCACTGCAGACGCACTGAAGCGAACGCTCGGAAGGATCCTGAAGTCTCTCAGCAACCACATTCGTAACGACACCTACAGTAATCCGGCCGGCACGGGCGTCGCGCAGTGGCATCAACTCGGTGGCGAAAACGTCGTCGACTGGACGAGCCTTCCTCTGTTCGAGAGCTCGTCGAAAATCTCCGAGCACGTGCGCGCGCTGGCGGACGCTTGGCGTAGCTACGAGGCACACCGTGGGTCGGCTGCTCACACAGCCCCGGACAACACGAACGTGCTCAGCGCGCTTCCGCCGCTGCTCCACGTCCATGAGCTGTTCTTGGCCGAGCTCGCGAAGTTGAGCCCGAGCGCACCGCTCACCGACAACTCGGCAAAAACGCTGCTCGTACATGGCGCGGGTTTCGAAGAAATCTAAATGGCATCACCGAACTTCACGATCAACGGCAGCGCGTGTCCGCCTGAGAAGGCCGTAGCCTACGGCGCGACCATCACGCTCGCGCTCTCGAGCACCTCTGGCGTCAACACGGTCGCTTGGTCCATCTCCGGAACGAGCGCGGCGTCCCTCGCTATTCCGGCAATCACCCCAGGTGGATCGCCGCTCGGCTCGAGTGCTACCTTCGCGGCCGCCGCGGATCCAGGGACCGGCAAGGGCATTTCCTACCTGGTGAAGTGCGTAGTAAACGGTGGTCTCGACACTTCCGGAGTGAGCGATCCATCGCTTACTAAGACCGCCCTCGTAGGAGTGGCGAATCCAGCGGGGATCGTGCCCGTTGCGGTCGGCGAAAAGGGCGAGCGCAGTTCGACGCACGGCTGGACCGAGGCCGTGAACACCGCTCTGGCCAACGTCGGGACTACTGGCCCTGCGGGCGCCGGCGCCCCGCCGCCCAATGATCTGGTGAGCACATCAAACATCGCCTCACTTACGGGCGAGCAGACGATCGACGGTGTACTGACGTCAGCATCTCGTGTGCTGCTAGTCGCGCAGACTACAGCATCACAAAATGGCCCATGGATCACCGGCTCACCCTGGACTCGGCCGAGCGATTTCGATGCAGACGCCGAAGTCATCACGGGTCAGGTGTTCTATGTAAAGTCCGGGACGCTCGGAGCCAGCACCAGCTGGCAGCTCACCAGCGGCAGCACAATTGCCGGCTCCAAGACTTTCGCCCGCGTGCCCAACGGCTCAGGTCGAACCCCGGTGCGCGCCGTGCAAACCGGGGCGCTACCAGCCTACACCTACAACAGTGGCTCGAAGACCATCACGGGGAACGCCAATGGAGCACTCGGCGCAACGGTCTTCGACGGGTTGACCACGGTCGTCGGTGACCGTGTTTTGGTTGTGCTCGAGGGCACGAAGAACGGCGTCTACGACAAGACGCAGAACGGTGATGTCTCGAATCCGTTCATTCTGACGCGCAGTTCTGACTTGGACGCCTCCGCGGATTTCGCTAATGGTGTCCAAGTCGACGTTCTCGACGGCGCAACGGCCGGTTCGAACAACAAGGGCACGCGCTGGTACCTAACCACGCTCGGCGCCGTCACGCTCGACACCACGTCGACGACGTGGGCGCCGATGGCTACGCGCGACGCGAAGGAAGTCGATCTCGCGAAGAGCCCCTACTTCGTCAAAGACTATCCGAACGCCGCAGCTGCTTACACCGCCTGGGGCTTCGGCGGCGCCGGAAAAGATCCCGATTTCGGGACGGTGATCTCGAAGGCGATCTACGAGAACCCGCCAGGCACACGCTTCCGCCTACCGAATGCCAACGGCGGTTTCATCAACTGCGTGCAGCCGGTCACGTGCGCATTCTTCGGCAAAGCGAATAGCAAAACTCTTGCCGGCGCCGGGCCCGGTAGAACCGTCCTCTACTCCGCGAACGGCGGCGGCTACACGGTCAATCTGGTCACCGGCAACCCGGCTCCAGTAGGCCCCACTGTCGACACCGGCGCCAACGGCACATCGCTCCAAATGTGGGGCGCCGTCAGCCCAGCACAATTCAATCTGTCGCACGCCGGCATGCTGATCGGTTCGGCGTGGCCGTACACGGGGGTCGATCTGCGCTCGGGCTGGACGAACTTTGAGGTGCGCATGATTGTGCGCTTCAATTCGGTGGCTGGCAGCCCGGAGCACCTCGTTTCGTGCGCGGGAAGTCGGCTACTCGGCGATCCGCGAGACATCTGCTTCCAGCTCCTGCACGAGGCGGGACGCATCAACGCGATCCTGCGCACGCAAGATCGGGCAGCGGGCGTCTACGGCGCGATCACTCATTCGGGGACTGGCGCGTCGGTTTGCACGGGTGACGCAACGGTCAAGCCCACCGATGACTACAGCTTCAAGCTTCTGGTTGAGACAGGCGGCACCGTGGGCGTCGCCGGAATCTTCATTCGCCACTCGTTCGACGGCGGCACGAGCTATTCGATTCCGAACGCGCTCGGCACTGAGACGCGGTATGTGATCACGACGCGCTCGCAGGGGAACACCTCGGGCTCATTCACGCAGCCGGCGGTCGGGTCGACTGTGACGGTTCCGTTTGGCGCCTCGAACGGAAACATTTCTGCCGCTCGCTTCCTGACCGTCGGAGCATGCATCCGCATGGTGACTGGCGGCGACTATCAGGTCACTGCGGTTGCAATCGTCTCGAGCGTCGTGCAGGTCACGCTCAAGAACCTCGGCGCAGTGAACAACGCGGCACCTGCGACCGTGATCGCCACGGGACGCAGCTTCTCGCGCATCGTCGCTCAGTTCAATTTCACGGCCGCCTCGATGGCGACTGGCGACACCTACTCGTGCGCATCGAGTGGTGTGAACCAGTCGTGTAATCTCACCTCACCGGTCGGGAGCGTCGTTGCGAACGCGAATTACGTAATCACGCTCAACTACGACGGATCGAACGCGCGCCTGTACGTCGCGCAGGTCGGAACAACGAGCGCGACCGGCGTGCAAACGGCAGCGATGACGGGGCGCGTCTGCCAGTACCCGTGGGAGCAAACGCACCTCGGTCATCAGGTGAATTCAGGCTTCCACGAGAACCAGAACTCGCTGAACACGGCGCAATTCTGGCTCGGCTCGATTCGCTTCATGGGCGACGTGTGGCCTAATCCACCGACGCACGTTATTGCGCCGCCGACGACTGCCGAATCCACGCTTGCGACCGCGCGGGCGGCAGGACAGCAGTTCTACTGGCGACCGAACAGCGTGGAGTGCAACACCGCACGCACAACGGGCGGCCAGCTCACCGGTCCGGATGGGCGCATCAACTACTACATGGCCGAGCTGGTCGACAATCCGGCTCTGATCGGCACAGCCTGGATCCCAGTTCGCGGATCGGGAGGCGAGAGCTTCCAGGTCGACTTTGCCATGGAGAACTTCTCCGTGCAGGCTGACGCGAACAGCGCCCGCTCCGGATTGTTCGCTGATTCACCGGTTCAGAGCTCATTCCGCCAGTTGACCGTCTCCGGTCCCCGCGATGGGATCGAAATGGTCGGCGCGATCTTCTTCACCGAATTCCACTCGGTGAACGCGAATACGCGCGCGTGCTCGATGTGTTTCATCAAGGGTGGCCTGGTTCTTTTCGGGCAGACAGTGCTCGATGGTGGCGAAATACCGATCGCACCCGGACCTATCGGTG
>Ga0068857_100002787_pt1 | contig 14373 bp, 10 predicted proteins | sample KBSCornC72_FD_66591 | JGI IMG/M metagenome (GOLD analysis project Ga0068857, IMG submission 66591) | Corn rhizosphere microbial communities from Kellogg Biological Station, Michigan, USA - KBS Corn C7-2 | ecosystem: Host-associated > Plants > Roots > Rhizosphere > Soil ...
GCCGCGGGGGCCGATGCGGTCGCGTCCGCCGGAGCCGATGCTTGCGCCAGAGCGGTGGTCGGGGCGGCGGCGATGGTCGCCAGCGCGAGGAGCGCGGCCGCAAAGGGAGTGCGCATCGTGTTCAGAAAGGACATGTTTCCTCCGGGGGAATGGTGCCGGCCTGCATGTCGGTCATGGCCGGGTATCACAGAAAAAAGGAAAAGGGGAATGGCGAAGAGAGGCCGCCGGGCCCCGAGGGGCCGCGGGTGCGCCGCTTATTCGAGCTTCCAGACGTATTCGACCGGAACGGTGGTGCCAGTGGGGTGGCCTTCCGCATCGACGCCCGGCGTGAACGGGCACGCGGCGATGGTGCTCTTGGCCGCGTTGTCCAGCAGGCGGTGTTCGCGGGTCGGGCCGGACGAGCCGACGATTTCCGCGCTGGTCACCTTGCCGGTGGCGTCGACGACGAAGCGCATCTTGGTGACGCCGGTGGCACCGGCGCGCACGGCGGCGGGCGGGTACTCGGGCTTGCAGGCCGGGTCGTTCGCGTTGAACTTGGCCGGACGCGCCGTGACCGGGGTGGCGACCGGTGCCGGCGGGGCCGGCGGCTGGATGCGCGGCTCGGGCGCCGGCGGCGGCATCACGCTGGTGGTGGTGATCTGCTGCTGGACCGGCGGCGGCGGCACGTCCACCGGCGGCGGCGGGACGTAGACCGGCGGCGGCGGCAGATTCTTCGGCGGCGGCGGCAGATCCTTGGGCGGCGGCGGCGGGGGCGGCGGCGGGGCATCGACGGCCTTCGCCTCGACGACCTTCACCACGTCGACCACCTTCTTGGCCAGGCCCGACACGAGGGCGTAGGCCAGCAGCACGTGCATGATGATGACGATGATCAAGCCGGTCGGATGCTTCCCCGGGTTGCGCTGCGATTCAGCAAAATTCACTCGAAATACCTCCAGACGACCCGATCGGGCGCTGCATCTTTTCCTGCGGCTCCACGGCGCGGCTGCGCAGCGGAGTCGCGAACTATAGCTTGCTCCCGCACTCCGGCCTTTACGGGTTTCCCTTAATTTTCGACGCCTCTAATGCGTTTAGACCGCACCGAATATCGTCAGGGAGCCGATTGGCAGTTGCTTGTGACAGGCAAGCTCTTCGAACGACCGTTCGTTCAACTAGGCGGGAACGGAAGGACGGGATCGCCCGCACCCTGCCGGATCGCGCTCGACCGGAGGGCAAGTCGCGTTCCTTTGTAGCCGAACTACGCTAGCAGATGTCGTTCGACGCCGGGCGCGCAGTATCCGTCGGTCAATCACTCCAGCGGGGGATTGTCGCTCGAACGCGACGGCGATTTTCGCGCCGCCGCGGCGAAAGCCTTGCGCATTTCACGGCCGCCGCAGCAGACGGGCGAGGCGCGGCGTGGACGGCCGCGCATCGCCGCATCGGCCTCCGGACGCGCCTCGAGCGTCGGTGGTCCATCGAGCGTTCTCGAGCGCGGCCCGTCGCGTGCCTGCGCGCGCTCGCGCGCGGACAACCATGTGCATGCCGCGCCGCCGGGCGCGGTGCCGCACAGGCCCGGCAGTGCCCACCCGCCGGGCACGTGCGCGCAGGCCGGTCAGCCGAGCGGCGTGCCGAACATGATCCGCGCAAACGGATCGGCGCGACGCCCAGGTCGCGCGACCACGTCGAGCCCGTGCTGGCGCGCCCGCATCGAGCGCCCCGCGATGCTGTCGCTGCCGGACTTCCCGGTTCCGGCGCCCGCGCGCCGCGCGTGTCGGATCGACTCGCGCAGCATGGGGGCCATGTCGCGGCACGATGCGGATGCAGGCCGTCGGCCGAGTCGTGCGCGGGCCGTTGCCGGCGCCGGGCGCAGCAGGCCCGTAACCAGTTGAATACGGCCGCCGGTATGTGCGGTCCATCACGGGAAATGTGGCCCAGGCGCATCGGAGCACCCTTTGGTGGGATGCCTTCCGTTCCGAATAGGAGCACATTGAGATCGTGGAATTCCGCCGGGAAGGAGGCCGCCCATGAACGAACTGCTGCTGGTGTCGCTGGTGCTCGTGGCACTGGCGCTGCGCACGGTCGTCGTGCGCCACCGCATCTCCGGCTGGGAGTGCCTGTGGCGGTTCCGCTCCGGTCCGTGCACGGTCGAGCTGCGCCGCCACGCCGGCATGGCCCGCCTCGGTGGTGACTCCTGCGAATATCCGCAGCCGCGCGAATTCCGCGTGATGTCGCTGCGCGTCGGCGGCATCCCGCTGTGGTCGCAGCGGGCCATCGTGAGCCTGCCCACCGATGCCGACTCGCGCATCGGCGAGATCCCCGCCAGCGAGTTCGACCACCTGTTCGAGCGCCATTTCCGCATGTCCTGGCCGCGCCAGGCCAAGGCGATGCGCCGGCTGGCGGCACGCGCCCACTGACGCGCGACGGCGCCCGCGGGCGCCGGGCTTGCCGCGACGTGCGCACCATGCGCACGGTGCTCGATCCCCATCTCGTCGACGCCTCGGGACGCGAGCCCGGCCTGTGGATCGCGGTGCGCGACCAGCGCCGGGCGCTGCTGTTCGACCTCGGCGAGCTCGGTGCGCTGTCGCCGCGCACGCTGCTGCGCAGCACGCACGCGTTCGTCACGCACCCGCACATGGACCACTTCGCCGGCTTCGACCACTGGCTGGCCACCGCGCTGGGGCGCATGCCGGGCATGACGGTGTGGGGTGGCCCGGGCTTCGTCGACCGGGTGGAGCACAAGCTGCGCGCCTACACGTGGAACGTGGTGCATCGCTACGCCGTCCCGCTCGTCATCGAGGCGCGCTCGCTCGAGGCCGATGGCACGCGGCGCGGTGCGCGCTTCGACAGCCGCGAGGCCTTCGCGCGGCGCGACCTGCCCGAGGAGCCCGCGCGCGGCGATGTCCTGCTCGAGGAGCCGCTGCTGCGGGTGCGCGCCCGCATCGTCGACCACGAGATGCCCGTGCTGGCCTGCGCCATCGAGGAGACGGCGCAGCTGCGCGTGGCGGCCGACCGAGTCGCCGCGATGGGCCTGGCGACCGGCGCATGGCTGCAAGCGCTCAAGGCCGCGGTGCTGGCCGGCGCGCCGGACGACGACACGCTGGCCGTGCACTGGCGCGACGCCGCCGGCGACCACGAGCGCCACTTCCGCCTGGGCGAGCTGCGTCCGCTGCTGCTGGACACCACGCCCGGGCGGCGCATCGGCTACGTCACCGACCTGCGCTTCACCGAAGCCAACCTCGCCCAGCTCGACGCGTTGCTGGCGGGCGTCGACCTGCTCTACATCGAGTGCGTGTTCGCCGACGAGGACCGCGAGCTGGCGCGCCGGCGCAACCACCTGACCGCGCGGCAGGCCGGCGGCATCGCGCGGCGCCTGGGCGCGCGCCAACTGCAGCCATTCCATTTCTCGCCGCGCTACGAAGGTGCGGAGCAGCGCCTGCGCGAGCAGGCCCTCGGCGCCTGGAAGGGCGTGATCGAACCCGACGGCCCTTACTGACTACACGCAAATGTAGTTACAACACATGGCCAGGGAAAGTCCGAGCTTGGTGATGTAGTTTTACTCCACCAGAATGCCGCGACAACGAGGTCGCCGCCCATCGTGGCGCGGTGCCGCGATGCGTGAGGCAGACCATGAACAAGATCCTGGAGACGACGGTCCGCGGTGTGCGCGGGATCGCGTTCGCGTTGCTCGCCGCGAGCATCGTGACGGCCTGCGGTGGCGGCGCGCAGAGCGCGAGCGTCGCCCGCGACGACACGCTGGAGGCCGCCAACGCGCCCACGGCGCAGACGGTGCTGCACGCGGTGCCGCCGTCGACGGTGGCTGCGACGGCTGCCGACGCGGTCCGCAGGAAGGTGGCCGATGTCGGCGCGACCAGCCTGCGTGTCCACTACCACCGCCTGAATTCCGACTACAGCGGCTGGCAGATCCACACCTGGAACGCGGCCCAGAGCCCGGCCTGGAACGGCGGCTGGGACGCCAGCGGCGGCGACGACTTCGGCGTGTATTACGACGTGCCCCTGGCGGCGTCGTCCGGCACGGTCGGCTACCTGTTCCACGACGGCGACACCAAGGACGACAACGGCGCCGACCAGTCGTACGTGCTGGTGGGCGGCGCCAACGAGATCTGGCGCGTCGAGGGCGACCTCACGACCTACGCCAGCAATCCGCTGACCTCGCCGGCGCCCGACATCACGACGCTGCGCGTCCACTACGTCCGCTTCGCCAGCGACTACGCGAACTGGGGCCTGCACCTCTGGGGTGGCAGTGGCCTGGACACCTCGCGCATGGGCACGATCCCCTATGGCGACTGGAACAACCCGACGCCGTTCAGCGCGATGCCGAACTACGCGCCGGGCAGCGGCGAGATCGTGTTCGACATCCCGGTGCTGAACCCGCGTAGCAACCCGGGCACGACGTCGATCGAGTTCCTGATCCACGGCATGCCGCCCAACGTCAACGACAAGGACGGCCGCCCCGACAACATCCACGTCGACTTCGGCGGACTGGCCATCGCCAACCAGGTCGGCCAGGTCTGGCTCGTCGAGCAGGATGCCACGGTCTACACGGCCCGGCCCGACCTGCGCTCGGTGTCGACGACCGATGCGCGCGCGGTCTGGCTCGATGGCTCGCTGGTGAAGTGGCCACGCGTGGCGGCCGACGGCCCGGTCAAGCTGTACTGGTCGGCCACGGGCGCGATCGTCGCCACGAAGGACGGCCCGATCGCCGGCGCCGACGGCTCGATCACGCTCGATCCGTATGCCGGCGCCGTGCCGACCGCGATCGCGACGCGATTCAAGTACGTCGGCAGCGGCGGCGTCTTCGCGGTGCGCGCCGCGGACGCCCCGCGGCTGAAGAAGCTGCTCACCAACCAGGTGGTGCTGGTGCAGGAGGATGCCAACGGCGCGATCCAGAACGCCACCACCGCGCAGCTGGCCGGCGCGCTCGACGACCTGTACGCGCACGCCGCGTCCGCCGGCCCGCTGGGAGCCACGGTCGAGCACGGCCGCACCACCTTCCGCCTGTGGGCGCCCACGGCGCGCAACGTCTCGCTGTACGCCTACCCGGGCGCGACGGCCGGCGCGAAGCTCGCGCTGCCGATGGCGCTCGACGCCGACACCGGCATCTGGAGCCTGACCGTCCCCGGCGACTGGAACGGGCTGTACTACATGTATGGCGTGCAGGTGTTCGTGCGCGGCACGGGCGTCGTGCGCAACATCGTCACCGACCCGTACTCGCTGAGCCTGTCGGCCAACAGCCTGCGCAGCCAGGTCACCGACCTGTCGTCGGGCCGCCTCAAGCCCGCGGACTGGGACGCGACGCGCCCGCCGCAGACCGTCGCCGGCTCGACCGACATGGCGATCTACGAGCTGCACGTGCGCGATTTCTCCGACAACGATCCGACCGTGCCTGCCGCGCATCGCGGCAAGTTCATGGCCTTCACGGACATGAACTCCAACGGCATGCGCCACCTGCGCGCGCTCGCGCAGGCCGGCCTGACCGACGTGCACCTGATGCCCAGCTTCGACATCTCGAGCGTGCCGGAGACCGGCTGCACCACGCCGAGCCCGGGCGGCGCGCCGGACTCGACGTCGCAGCAGGCCACGGTCGCGGCCACCGCGTCGACCGACTGCTACAACTGGGGCTACGACCCGTTCCACTTCACCGCGCCGGAGGGCAGCTACGCGACGTCCGTGGCCGACGGCTCGACGCGCGTGATCGAGTTCCGCCGCATGGTGCAGTCGCTGAACCAGGCGGGACTGCGCGTGGGCATGGACGTCGTCTTCAACCACACGACGGCCTCGGGCGAGAACGACCATTCCGTGCTGGACCAGGTCGTGCCGGGCTACTACCACCGCCTCGACGCGTCGGGCAACGTGCTGCGCGACTCCTGCTGCGACGACACGGCCACCGAGAACATGATGATGGGCCGCCTGATGACCGACTCGGTCGTCACCTGGGCGCGCGACTACCACGTCAGCTCGTTCCGCTTCGACATCATGGGCCTGCAGCCGCGCGACACCATGGTCTCGCTCCAGGCCAAGGTCGACGCCGCGGTGGGCCGCCACGTCGAGCTGATCGGCGAGGGCTGGAACTTCGGCGCGGTCGCCAGCGGGGCGCGCTTCGTGCAGGCGGACATGCTGGACCTGAACGGCACCGGCATCGGCACCTTCAACCCGGCCCTGCGCGATGCGATCCGCGGCGGCGGCTGCTGCGATTCGGGTGGCGCGTTGCGGTCCAACCAGGGCTTCATCAACGGCCTCTGGTACGACCCGAACCCGCAGGCCGGCAGCCACACGGCAGGCGACCTGATGTGGCTGGGCGACGTGATCAAGGCCGGCCTGGCGGGCTCGATCCGCAGCTACCCGCTGACCACGAGCTGGGACGCGCAGCTGCCGCTGGAGCAGATCAGCTTCGAGGGCCTGCCCGCGGGCTACGTGACGAACCCGTCGGAGGTGGTGAACTACTTCGAGAACCACGACAACCTGACGATCTTCGACAACAACGTCTACAAGCTGCCGACGGCCACGTCGCGCGAGGACCGGGCGCGCGTGCAGATGCTGGGCGCCGCCATCAACGCGTTCAGCCAGGGCGTGGCCTACTTCCATGCCGGTGTGGACACGCTGCGCAGCAAGTCGCTGGACGGCAACAGCTACGACTCGGGCGACTGGTTCAACCGCCTCGACTGGAGCTGCACGGACGACAACTTCGGCGTCGGCCTGCCGCCCGCCGGATCGAACCAGTCGAACTGGGCGATGCAGCAGCCTCTGCTGGCCGACCCGGCGATCAAGCCGACGCCGGTGGAGATCGCCTGGGCGCGCGACGAGTTCCGCGACCTTCTCAGGATCCGCCGCAGCTCGACGCTGCTGCGCATGGCCAGCGCGGACGACATCAAGGCACGCCTGAAGTTCTTCAACACCGGCTCGCAGCAGATCCCGACGCTGCTGGTGGGCGACCTCGACGGCCGCGGCTATCCCGGCGCCAACTTCCAGGAGCTGACGTATTTCGTGAACGTCGACAAGGCGTCGCACGCGATCACGATCCCGGCGCTCGCCGGCAAGGCGTTCCAGCTGCACCCGGTGCACGCCGCGTTCTCGGCCGCCGACAAGCGCGCGGCGCAGGCGACGGTCGACACGACCTCCGGCACGTTCGACATCCCCGCGCGCACGGCGGTGGTGTTCGTGGTCAAGCACTGAACGCGGGTGCTCGTGCGTGCTTGTGCGGTCGTGCGGATGACGGGGTCGGCGCTGCGCGGGACGCGTGCGTGATGTGCGAGGTGTGGGGTGCCCCCTGGGCCTGCGCCGTTCGCCGTGCGCCGTGCGCCGGTTCGCCGGTTCGCCGTGCGCCGTGCGCCGTGCGCCGTGCGCCGTGAGCGGTGAGCGGTGAGCGGTGAGCGGTGAGCGGTGCGGAGTGCGGAGTGCGGAGTGCGCCGCACCAGGGCGCCTCGCGGCTTGCCGCCAAGCCGTCATCCTGCGCGCAGCGAAGTGGAGTCGCAGGATCCACTCCGGGATGACGCCCTGCCGGGCACGGCGATCGTTTGCCCCATCCCGGCCGGCGCGCCGATTCGAGCGTCAGGCACATCGCCTACGAGCCGGACTTCAGCGACGCCGGCTACTTCACGCGCTTCTTCGAGCGCGAGACGGGCCACTCCCCGTCGACGTGGCGTAAAGAGCAGCTGGCTCGACAGTGAAGCGGCGATACTTCCCGTCGTGAAGCTGTCACGCCTCGTTCCTGCGGTCGCCGCGCTCACTGCCGGCCTGGCCGGCGCCGGCTGCGTGATCGTGCCCGTGCAGATGGAGGACTACGACCCCGCCTGCCGGCTCGTCACCCACCACATCGAGCTGCAGCCGGTGGTGCTGGGGCAGCTCAATTCGTGCAGCGGGCAGGGCTGCGAGGCCGTGGTGCTCGCGAGCCTGGGGGTGACGGCCGTCAGCGCGATCGTCTCGGGCTCGATCGCCATCATCGGCAACGTGGCGTACTGGGCCGAGCACCGGGCCGGCTGCGTGGTGCCGCCGCCGTCCGCGCCGGTCGCCCCGGTCGCCCCGCCGATCACCTGAGCTGCATCGGCCTTCGCGCCGATCGGCGCGCGGCTTCCCTGATCGCGAAGCGACCCACGGGTCTTCCCGGGGGCGCCCGGGCCTGCGCGTCACGCGACCGTCACGGTCGGTTTCGACAATCCCGTCCACCTCGCGAGCTCCTTCGAGGCAACGACAACAAGCCGGGATGACCATGACGCACCACACAGCCAGGACGGCCGCACTGCTGGCGATCGCCGCCGCGGCGGCGGCCCCTGCCGTCCACGCCCAGGACACGACGCCCGTCGTCCTCACGTTCTCCACGGTCGGTGATTCCCGCCAGGATCCGGTCAAGTACGACCAGGCGAGCGTCGGCCCCACGCTGTCCGGCCAGGACGCGACCTGGCTGCAGAACACCAAGGCGTTCTCGCGCATCCTGCGCACGATCCAGTCGCAGAAGTCGACGATGCTGTTCTTCAACGGCGACATGATCCACGGCTACGGCTGGGCCAACTACGGCTACACGTCGAACGCCACGCAGAGCGCGATCACCGGCCCCGTGGCGCCCGTGACGACGGCCGACATCGTCGGCTCCGACCTGATGAAGGAATACCGCCAGTACGCGTTCTGGCGCGGCATGGTGGCGCCGCTGCCCGAGACCGGCACCTACGTGTTCCCGGTGCCGGGCAACCACGAGACCGAGTGCAAGGCCTGCGGCAAGAACAGCGACGGCCAGACCCAGGCCAAGGTCGAGAACGAGCAGGCCTGGGCCGCCAACATGGGCGACCTGATCCTCGACACCACGCGCTTCACCAACGTGCTGGGCGTCGCGCCGGCCAACGTCAACTACGGCCCGGCCGCCGGCGTCGGCCCCGACGCGCTGTCGACCGACCAGTCCAAGCTGTCGTACTCGTTCGACTACCTGGGCCTGCACTTCGCCGTCATCAACACCGATCCGGTGGGCGCGGAGACCTCGGCGCCGACCGCCTGGCTCGCCGCGGACCTCGCCGCCGCCCAGGGCCGCGGCGCGAAGCGCTTCTTCGTGTTCGGCCACAAGCCGGCATTCACCTACGCGTACGCCCCGGGCGTCGCCGGTTCGGGCCTGGATGCCACGGCCACCACCACCGCCAAGCGCGATGCGTTCTGGAACGTCATCGAGCAGTACAAGGCGACCTACTTCACCGGCCACATGCACACCTACGACATCTCGCAGCCCCGGGGCGGCGCCTACCAGGTGATCGTCGGCGCGGGCGGTTCGCCGTTCGACGCGACCGCCGCGCAGGCCGCGGCCGGCGTGCTGGTGCATCCGGCCACCGATCGCGACTACGCCTGGGCCACGGTCAAGGTGCACGCCGACGGCGGCGTCGACATCCTCGGCTACGGCTTCAGCGCCGCCTTCGGCCCGACCCAGCTGCTGGGCCAGTACACCATCGCCCCGTGAGCCGCGCCATGAACCCATCGATCCTGTCCTCGCTCGCCGCGGCCGCGGCGCTCACGCTCGCGCCGTCCGCCCAGGCCGCGCTCGTCGTCGACACCGGCACCCCGAACGGTTCGGCCGTCGGCTCGCTCGTGTTCGACGGCAGCGACTGGGTGGCCGCCCGGGTGGATTTCGCGAACGCCGCCACCATCGACGCCATCGCGACGCACGTGCTCGGCGGCACGGCCGGCGAGACCTTCGACGTCTCGCTGTACGACGGCGGCGCCACGCCGGGCGCGCAGCTGTTCACGGCGACCGCGACCTACGGCGCCGACGGCTGGAACGGCGCCTCGGGGCTGGCCTGGACCGTGGCGCCGGGCAGCTACTGGATCGAGTTCGAGGTGAACGGGAACGACACGCTCGGCAGCACCCCGACCGCGACCGGCGCGCTGCTGGACACCGGTGTCGCGCACCCGGTGCAGACCGCCACCACGCCCGACTGGGGCTTCACCTACGACGCGAGCGCTCAGTCCATCGGGCTGCAGGTGTCGGTGGTGCCGGAGCCGGCGGCCGCGCTGCAACTGCTGGCCGGCATGCTGCTGCTGTCGACGCTGAGCTTCGCGCGTCGCCGCCGCTGACGCGATGCCGGGGGCGCGGCGCGCATTGAACGCCCTCGCGATCGCCGTGGTGGCGGTCGCGAGCCTGTTGCCGGTCGCGCGCCTGGCGCAGGCCTGCTCGGGCACCGCGCCGGAGCCGTCCGGCACCGAGACGCACTTCCCGCTGATGTACGGCGACCGGCCGACCGTGGCGCAGCTGAGCGACCTCGGCCGCCGCATCTTCATGGATCCGGCGTACTCCGCCTCGGGCAGGCAGTCGTGCGCGAGCTGCCACGACCCGGCCCGGGCCTTCGGTCCGCCGAACGACCGGGCCGTGCAGCCGGGCGGTCCGCACCTCGACAAGACCGGCTTCCGCAACACGCCCTCGCTGCGCTATGCGCACGCGCCGGTCGCCTTCACGCAGCACTTCCTCGAGTCGCAGGTGACGCTGGGCGTCGACGACGAGGGTCCCACGGGCGGGCGCACGTGGGACGGCCGCGTGGACACCGCGCACGACCAGGCGCTGATGCCGCTGATGGATCCCAACGAGATGGCCAACGCCGACGGCGCGGCCGTCGTGAAGCGGCTGCAGACGACGCCGTACGCCGACGAGTTCCGCCGGGTGCTGAGCGCGCCGGGCGAGAACGTGTTCGACGACCCCGACTCGACGCTGGTGTGGGTGACGGTGGCGCTCGAGACCTACGAACAGTCCGCGCCCGAGTTCCACCCGTTCGACAGCAAGTTCGACGCGTGGCTGGCCGACAAGGCGACGCTGAGCCCGGCCGAGACGCGCGGCATGGCGCTGTTCAACGACATGAAGAAGGGCAACTGCGCGAGCTGCCATCCGAGCACGCGCAAGGCCTCTGCCAGCCGCCCGCCGATCTTCACGGACTTCGGCTTCGTGGCCACCGGCGTGCCGCGCAATCGCGAGCTGCCCGCCAATCGCGACCCGAAGTTCTTCGACCTCGGCCTGTGCGGGCCGCTGCGCACCGACCTGGCGGCGCACCCCGAGTATTGCGGCATGTTCCGCACGCCGTCGCTGCGCAACGTGGCGTTGCGCCAGCGCTTCTTCCACAACGGTGCCATCCGCACCCTGCGCGACGCCGTCGCCTTCTACGCCACGCGCGACACCGACCCCGCGCGCTGGTACCCGGACTCGCACGGCAAGCCCGGCTACGACGACCTGCCGCGGAAATACTGGGCGAACGTCTCGCACGAGGTGCCGTTCCAGCCGCTGCCGGGCGGCCGGCCACGCCTGAACGACCGCGAGATCGACGACATCGTCGCCTTCCTGCGCACGCTCAGCGACGGCTGGAAGCCGCCCGCCGAGGCCGGGGGCAAGACGGTCGCCATGCGCTGAACGCTCGACCGCGCGCGCCCGGCGCGCCGAGGTCGGGAGAGGCAGTTGGCGCGCCCACGGCGCTCGACAGCGCGCGGTCTTACCCAATCGAACATTTGTCACCCGCTCCGGGTCATCGCCTCCGGCCGTAAGCACGTTTAATGGCGTGCGAGGAGCGAAGTCCTCACCCCGGTCGAGTTGGTGAATTGCATTTCCGGACAGGCTCGCACCTCGTTCCTCATCACGGGCGCGGGCGGCCTTGCCGACGCGTCCAGCCGCGCGGAGCGACCGCCACGTCGTCATCCTGCGCGGAGCGAAGCGCAGTCGCAGGATCCACGCATGCGGATCCTGCGACTCCTCGCAGGATGACCGCCAGGTCGAGGTGCCGGCAGCCGCACGCCGCGGCGCCGTCAGGCCCGCAGGAAGGCCTCGAACTCCGCCGGCGGGACGGCCGGCGACCAGTGGAAGCCCTGGCCCTGCTGGCACCCGAGGTCGCCCAGCAGCGCGAGTGTCGCGCCGTCCTCGACTCCCTCGGCCACCGTGTAGAGATTCAGGCTGCTCGCCATCTGCACGATCGCACGCACGATGGCCTGGTCCTGCACGTCGTCGGTCAGCCGCCGCACGAAGGTCTGGTCGATCTTCAGGCGCTCGACCTCGAAGCGCTTGAGGTAGGCGAGATTCGAATACCCCGTCCCGAAGTCGTCGATCGCGAAGCGCACCCCCATGCGCCGCAGGCTGGCCAGGCTCTCCGCCAGCTGCAGCGAGTCCTGGATCAGCAGCGACTCGGTCAGCTCGAGCTCGAGGTTGGCGCTCGGCAGGCCGGAGTCGGCGAGCGCCTGCGCCACCGATGTCTCGACGCTGCCGCGGCGGAACTGCACCGGCGAGACGTTCACCGAGACCGTCAGCTCCGTCCAGCCCGCCGCGCGCCAGCGCTGCGCCTGGGCGCAGGCCTCCTGCAGCACCCAGTCGCCGATCGGCACGATCAGGCCGGAGCGTTCGGCCAGCGGGATGAAGCGCGCGGGCGAGATCGGGCCCTTGTCGGGATGGTGCCAGCGGATCAGGGCCTCGGCGCCGATCAGGCGGCCGGTGCGCAGGTCGAACTGCGGCTGGTACGACAGCGTGAATTCACGCTGCACGAGCGCCGTGCGCAGCGCCGACAGCAGTTCCACGTGCTCGACGACGCTGGCGTTCATCTCGCCGTCCCAGAAGCGGTACGCGTTGCGGCCCGACTCCTTGGCCCGGTACATCGCGATGTCGGCCTTCTTCAGCAGGCTGTCGAAGTCCTCGCCGTCGGCCGGGAACATCGTCACGCCCAGCGAGCAGCCCGAAAAGATCTCCATGCCGATCACGTCGAACGGCGCCATCAGGCCGGCCACGATCTTGTTGGCGATGTCGCCCACCGAGTCGGCGTCGGTCACCTCGGGCACCAGCAGCAGGAACTCGTCGCCGCCCAGGCGCGCCACGGTGTCGGCCGTGCGCAGCAGGGCGGACAGGCGGTCGCTCACCTGGCGCAGCAGCGTGTCGCCGGAGCTGTGGCCCAGCGTGTCGTTGACGTTCTTGAAGTTGTCCAGGTCGAGGTACAGCATCGCCACGCCGTGCCCGGCGCGGCGCGCGATGGCCGCGGCCTGTTCGAAGCGGTCGCGCACCAGGCTGCGATTGGGCAGGCCGGTGAGCGCATCGTGCGTGGCCATCAGCGCCATGCGCGCCTGCGTTGCCGCCATCTGCGCGTTCTGGGCGTTCATGGCGTCGAGCGCGCTGCGCATGTCGCTGGCCATCAGCCACGCGATCACGCAGGTGACGGAGAGCACGGCGGCGATGTCGACGAAGGTATTCGCCGACAGCGGCGGCTGGTCGTTCACATGCCAGCCGTTGATGTTGGCGACCAGCACGAGGGCCACCAGGCCGATCATCGTCGCGAACAGCGTCACGTACAGGCGGCCCGATCCCATCATGGCGGCGAGCACCAGCAGGCACGGGAACGCCAGCAGGGACGTGTCGCGCAGCCCGCCGTTCTGCCACATCAGCAGGCCGACCATGCCCATCAGCGATGTCAGCAGCAGCGCCACGGCGGCGCCGCGGCGCCGGCCGCGCACCAGCCACAGCACGAGGCCCATGGCGCAGAGGCCGACGAACAACGGGGGCAGGTTGCGCCACTGCGCCTGGATGAAGTCGGGGATCGAGGAGGCGACGATCGCGGTGCAGGCGGCCCAGGTGGCCTGCACGAGGCGGCGGTCGCGCAGCAGGCGCGACGCGGTCGGGCCTGGCAGGATCGGCTGCTCGCGGGGTACGTTCACCGGTTCGGACCTCTTCGAATCGTCGCGTCTGTCACTTGCCGGGCGGGGAGGCGCCGGGCGTCGTCGTGCCGCGCGAAGTCCTCGTCCGGTCGAGGTTCCCGTCAGCCAGCGGAGTGTTGCATGGGTGACAAGGCTGTCTACCCCGGTGGGTATCGAGTTTCGCGAAATCCGGGCATTGTTGGCATCACAAGACGAGCGAAAGCGCGCCCGCCAGCACCAGTCCGGTGACGGAGATCACGGTTTCCATGATCGACCACGTCTTGATCGTCTGGCCCACCGTCAGGCCGAAGTATTCCTTGACCAGCCAGAAGCCCGCGTCGTTGACGTGCGAGAAGAACAGCGAGCCCGCGCCCACCGCGAGCACCACGAGTGACAGCTGCGTCGGCGCGAGGCCGGTGGCCAGCGGCGCGACGATGCCGGCCGCGGTGACGGTGGCGACCGTCGCCGAGCCCGTGGCCAGGCGGATCAGCACGGCCACGATCCATCCGAGCAGCAGCGTCGACAGGCCGGCGGCCAGCGCGATCTTGGCGATCGCCGTGCCGGTGCCGCCGTCGACCAGCGCCTGCTTGAAGCCGCCGCCGGCGCCCACGATCAGCATCACGCCGACCACCGGCGCGAGGCTCGCGCCGATCTTGCGGCCCAGCACCGCGGGCGAGAAGCCCACCGTGGTGCCGAAGGTCACCATCGCCAGCAGCACGGCGGCCAGCAGGGCGAAGACCGGGTCGCCGATGAAATCGAGCA
>Ga0068857_100002790_pt1 | contig 14364 bp, 10 predicted proteins | sample KBSCornC72_FD_66591 | JGI IMG/M metagenome (GOLD analysis project Ga0068857, IMG submission 66591) | Corn rhizosphere microbial communities from Kellogg Biological Station, Michigan, USA - KBS Corn C7-2 | ecosystem: Host-associated > Plants > Roots > Rhizosphere > Soil ...
GCCCGCCAATTCCCCGCAAGTTCGACCGTAGGCGCTGCCCTCACCACCTTGCTCGACTATCACAGCTCGGAATTGCCCGGGAGCACGCACACGCTTTTGACGTCCAACGAGTCGGTGTTCCGAGCGCTTGATGCGTCTATCACCACCCTCGAAGGCCTGAATCGGCAGAACGAAGAGCTCGACGCCCTTCCCCATCTTCGAGAGTTCGAGATGGCGGCTGACATGCGCCTCATGCTGTCCACACTGAAACGAAACGAACAGCGCGACATCCATCGCGGCGCTGAAGAACAATCCATATTCCGCCTAATCGCCAAAAAGATCAGGTTCAAGTACGGCGGGGAGAAGCCCGTTGTTGAGCTCAAAGGGCCCGCAGGAACCACCGACACGGCGATCGACATGGTTTCGCAGGAACTCTCGGTAGAGCTTCCTCTGTCGGAGGCTACTGACCCCGTGCTGGGCAACAGTCGACGCAATCGCCTCTGGGCAGGGAAACTCGCATGAGCCTGCAACTGGTCCTGCAGAATTATCTATCCAGCCTCAAAGAACGCGACGAGCTTGATGCGTTACTCCCGGAGCTGCTGATCGCGATGGGGCACTCGGTCCTGAGCCGTCCGCAGGCAGGGGTGGGGCAGGCGGGGGTGGACGTCCTTTCCAGCTACACGGACGCTCAAGGAAACGAAGAGCTCTACCTATTCCTCATCAAATTTGGCGACATCGGTCGTGAAGACTTATTTACGGGCCAGCAAGCCATTCTGCCTTCGGCGCGCGAGGCCTATACCGATTTTGCACGCCATCGGCTTACCGAGGCTCAAAAAGCCCTCCCTAAGCGCCTGGTCGTCGTCTCCAACGGCGTGGTGAAACAGGAAGCCACTTCCGGATTTGCGGGACTGGCCGATGAGGTGAACGCGCAACCTGGGTTCTCCTTCGCTTTCTGGGGCATCGACCAACTGACACCCCTGATCGAGAAGCACGTCTTCGATGAGACGTTGTTACTGGCCAATGGCAAGTCGGACTTACGTGCAGCGTTGGCTGGCCTCGAAGACTCGCAAGCCGCCATTCATCGCTTCATCCGCTTTATCGAAACCACCCTGGCGACGCCTCAGAGCGAGGCTCAAGACAGTGCCGCCACACGTCGGCGCAAATTCCTGCGCCGATGCGCCGCAGTGGCCATGGGGCATGGCGTGCTCGTGGTCTGGGGTCAATCCGAGAACAACCTCAAGCCGGCCGTGGTGGCGGGTGAGTACCTGCTGCTTCGCCTATGGGCAAAGGCGGTAGACCTTCACCTCACCGACGACCAGGCGTTACTAAGTCGCCTCGAGGCAACGCTTGGGCTCCATGTGCAAACGTTGCTCGACTATTTCGAGAAAGGGCTGCCCGTTCTCAAGAATCCGCGCGCGCTGGTTCGTCATCGCCCCAACCCCGTTTTCTACGCCCAGCTCGTGTTCGAAGAACTGGGGCGCCTAGCTACCCTGCTTCTGCTCCTTCAGTCCATGTCAGACAGCCAGCCTTTGCGCAGGGCAGTTCGGGATGATCTGATCGAGGTGATCAATGCAAACCCTATTTCCCTCCGACCGTTACTCGATGGCCACGGAATCGACTTGTCGCTGATCTTCTGTGCATTGCTGGGAGAAGGCGACCGTCATGGGGCGCAAAGCTTGCTTCGCGGCGCTTGCTTCCGTTTGCAGCACGCGTTGGCTCGCAATGAGCGCCTGCCCGTGGACACGGACCTTATGGAGGATGCCCTCGCTGTGCATTTCACGGGGACGGCGGAAGCACGCGACTTCTTCACAACATCCACGTTAATTCCCATGCTGGCCAGCGTAGCGGCCATTCTCAACGACGAGGACGCGCTGAGCATTCTTCGGGGTCTGGCTCCTCAGCTTGAAGGAGTGACGCTCGAGCGCTGGTATCCCACCCGGGGGATCGAGCGTTTCACCGGCACCCAGCATCCCCTCTACACCATCAGCGTCTCGCGCGTGCTCGATGGCCTCCAGCCGAATGCCGCTGCGGAAACGGAAGCCTCGCTTCGTCTCCCTGCCAACGCGGTCAAACCCGAAGACCTCACATGGCATGGCAAGCTCTGGCACGTGCTGATCGCGCTATCCGCGCGACTGCACAGGCACCCCTTGCCCACGTGGTATCTGGCGAGTTCGCCCGCATCCGCCGCGCAAGACGCTGAGGCCGACGCTACGGCGGCTGACACCACCGCCAGCCCCTGATGTACATCCCCTTCATCATCGTGAGGTTGAACAGCCATGCGACAGGCGCGCACGCGCTTACTGGGGTGTGGGAGTGGCCTCGGGTTGGCCATCGCCGCCGCGATTTGCGAGAGGCATGGCGGCCATTTGAGTATCGCTCCACGAAAGAGCGGCGGACTCGTTGTCCAGGTCGAATTGCCCAATAGTTTTCGTGATCGCACCGTTTAGCGAGATCAATAGCGGCAGCATGTCTACCGCCTGCTACAGGCGCGCCGTCGCCCAGGCCATCACGACTCCTCGCGCAACACCCACCCTTGATAACACGGGCTAATCTCCCTGCCCCTAGGCTCCGACCCTAGAGCTGCGCCGCCGAAAGCCTAGGTCGCGTCAGCATCGCTTCCTACGCGCTCGTTTCTTGCTCCGGAAATGTAGATTCTGGCCAGCCGACGGCGCTGTACTTTACAAATTTCCCATGATATCGGACCAAAACAAACAGGAGCCGATAGAACAGTTCGAGGCAAGTGTGGAACTGATTGAGATGCTTCTGTAAAGAGTTTTCATCTTCGCGCAACACGCCGCCATGCGCACCAGTGTTTCGGAGCTTGTTCCAGGCGGCCAAATGAATGTTCGTGATCACTCCTTGCTGAATGAGCCGCCTCAGGACATCCCCGATGCGAGGGTGTGAGGCATTCCCCAGGCTAGAGAGAATTGCTCCGTGGATCCGCTCATGAAATTTTACGCTATCGATGATTGGTCGCGCTTCTTCAACAAGCGCGATAAACGAATCATCAGCGTCGCCAGTTCCGATAAAAGCCCCCCTTAATCAGGCTTTCTATAGCAATTGACAAGACTAGAGCACTATTTTCGATGCGACGACGTGGAGGTCGCCGCTCTGGTGGCGGCAACCATGCGGTGGACTCAGTAGACCGCAGCGGTTCGTCATAGCGACCGCGCATAGGCGTCGCCACGCATTGCTAATGCCGGGGTGCGCACCCGCCGAGCTCCCTGACTATGGACAAAGTGACGCCTGTATACCAGCGATAACTTGACCTAATCGCTACAAGAAAGATTTGTCGCACTCAACGACCGGGCAGTCAGCTAACCGAACCCCAGATGTTTGCGCCGGGGCTCGTGATCAGCCCCGGTCGTCAATGGCCCGGGTGGCTGGTGGCGTAATCGATCACGGTCGAGAACGGCGCAACCCAAATCGTGTCGGAATGGGCTTTGAGATAGGCAAGGAGCTTGGCGTGAGCTTCTGCGGACACTGAGAGGTAATCGCCGCCCACACCGTGGAATCCGAGCACGATCATCCCGCCCTTGCGCTCGGCATCTTGGACTGCGGCGATCAGGTCGGCGCCGGTCGCGTTCGAGGGGAAAAAACGACTCGGCACATCCATTGGATCGAGAGGGCGCTCCGAGGGGTCCGCGGCACGGGTGTGGCGTGTCAGTCCGCTGGCGCGCAGCGCCGGAAGGTAATCGACGCCTCCGGCCCGGTGCTGGCCACAGGGCGTGGCATAGCTGTGCTGCTGCTTGCCGTCGATCGCCGTCAGCATCGTGTTCATCGTGCGGATCTCTGTCAGCATGGTGTCGACATCGTAGGTTTCGCTGGTGTCGATTTTTTTCGCGGGTGGATAGTTGGCCTGTGGACAGGCGTGGCGAATGGTGTGGTTGCCGAGTTCATGGCCTTCGGCGGCGGCAGCCCGCCAGCGCGCGATCTGGTCCGGGGTGATCTTGCTGCCGATCAGGAAGAAGGTTCCTTTGAGGCCAACGGCATCGAGCGCCGGAATCGCGATGTCGAGCTGCGAGACGAGCGTGTCGTCATAGGTCAGCACCACGGCCGCTCTCTTGCCGCTTGGCCAAGGTCCGGCGACGGCCTGGTTGGTCATCATGGCGATCATCAACAAAACCGGTCCGGTTCTCATCGCTATCCCCAACATTTTGCCCTGCCCCCAGCAACTTGCCCGCACGGATCAATCCCCTATCACGGAAACGGCAGAGAGTTTTCCGTCGAGGAAAGATCTGTCAGCTGCAGGGCCGACTGCGGCAGCCTTGTCGCGCGAGTCTTGTGCTTGCCACGCTGGATGACGAACCGTCCGGTCACGACACCAGTGCTTCTCAATGGGAGGGCGCCATGGTGATTTCCACAGGGCACGCACATTTCAAAACAATAGCTAAATGGCCATCATTTTGCATCTTGCAGGAGTGCGGCGGATGATTATCTTTCTGCCCGCTGATCGCTACGGGGTCAGCGGACACCGCGTCCAGCGACGCGGTAACAGTCCTCACTTCCATGTTGCTTCCAAGAGGATATGGCAATGCGCACTGTGCTTGATTTCTCCCCTCTTCACCGTTCCAGCATTGGCTTTGACCGGGTCTTTGACCTGCTCGAATCGGCTGCTCGCACGCCGCAGCCGGACAATTGGCCGCCCTTCGATTCTGTCAAGATCGGTGAGGACCAATACCGCATCGTGATGGCCCTCGCCGGGTTCTCGCGTGACGATCTACGGATCGAGGTGCAGAACAACCTGCTTACCGTCACTGGCGAGCGGAAAACCGACCATGTCGGCGAAATTCTGCATCGCGGCATCGCCAACCGCCCGTTCACCCGACGATTCGAGCTGGCCGAACACATGCTCGTCGCGCGAGCAGAGCTTCATGACGGACTGCTCGTCATCGATCTTAAACGCGAACTACCCGAAGCGCTCAAGCCACGAACCATTCCTATCGGTGGCGCCGAAAAGGCACCCTCCGAAGCACGCCTGTTGCAAAGCCAGGCGGCTTGACGCTGCTTTTTCTCTCGATTTTCCCTGATCACGAGATTGACGGCGGCGAATTTCGCCGCCGTCCTTTTCGACTCGCCCTAGATCATCATGCTGCAGTTTCCGCAGCTACGCGCGGAGCTTGCGGCACATATCGAGTTGACGATGAAGAGAGGGCCCGCTGGCGTCAGAGGGCGGCTGGCCCTGGTGGGCACTGTCCTTCATGACGGCGCTTATCGTCTTCGGCTCGTCACCCGTCCGGGTCACTGCCTGCCCGCAGCCTTTGACGTCTGAAGCAATTGCTGCTCCCAGAAATACGCGATGCCGCTGCCGGCGGAGTGTGGGCCGATCACCATGTTCAGTTTTTCGGCGGACTCGGACCTGGCCCAGTCGCGTTGCCATTCAGCCGCAACGGCCACCCACGTCATCACGTTCGCGCCGGCGGCGATCATGCGCTGCACGCCTACCTGGTGCGCTTCGAGCGACGTACCGCCCGATGCGTCGGTGACTACGGTGACATCCCAGCCTTCGCCGAGCGCCTGGATCGCCGGCATCGCTACGCAGATTTCGGTCCACAGGCCGGCGATGATCAGCTGCTTGCGCCCGGTCGCCTTGACGGCATCGACTACAGCCTTGTCTTCCCAGGTGTTGATGAAAGTGCGGTCGATGACTTTCTGGCCGGGAAACACATCGGTGATCGTGGGGAACAGAAGGCCGCCGCGCTCTGCGACCACGCTGGTCAGAATGGTCGGTACATTGAACACCTTCGCCGCCTTGGCCAGGCCCGTCACGTTGTTGACCACCATTTGCGGATCGTGGCTATTGAGGTTGGCAAGCTGGTAGGGCTGATGGTCGATCAGGACAAGTACCGAGTCTTCAGGACGAAGCAGCGAATCGAGGCCATTGCGGAAGGTCATGTCGTTTCCTTTGCTGTCAATGAACTGTATGAGTAATGGGATGCGCCGGCTGATTTATGCATCGCCCTTGGTCATTATTCGCATTGCCGCATTTGATCCGGTAGCCTCGTTCTGAGGTCAACTGTGTCGCGCATCGGGGAACACCGCATGGACATCGAAGAACTACGGACCTTCGTAGAAGTCGCTGACGCCGGCGGCATCACGCAAGCTGCGCTTCGCCTGGGGGTATCCAAGTCGATCGTCAGCCGGCGTCTCGCGCGACTCGAAGAAGACCTTGGCATCCAGCTGCTGGCGCGCACCACGCGGGGTGCCGGTCTCACCGAGGCCGGCCTCACGTTCCGCGATCACGCGGCGAAGGCGTGCGCGGAGATCGATATCGCCAAGGAGACGATCCTGCCCGCCGGCGAATTGCGCGGACGTCTTCGCATCGCCGCGCCGCTGTCATTCGGCCCTACCCATTTCACCTCCGTCCTCGCGGACTTGGCGAAACGCAATCCCGAGCTTCACGTGCAGATCAGCTACACCGATCGGTTCGTGGACCTGATCGCCGAGGGCTTCGATTGTGCAATCCGGGTGGGACGCCTGCCGGATTCCAGCCTGCTGTCTCGGCGCGTCGGCCCGATGTGCGCAAAATGGGTGGCCAGCCCGGAATACATCGAGAAGTACGGCGCGCCCGAAACGCCCGACGAGCTCATTACCCATCAGGCGGTAATGCAGGGCAACGAGAGCTGGCCGGTCATGGACGGCGACCGGGTGGTCATGATCAAGCCACAGGGAAGATTCAAGGCGGACAACGGCGTCGCCCTCGTCGCCGCGGCTGTAGCCGGCATGGGTATCGCCGGGGTACCCGAGGACCTGATCGCCCACCACCTGGCGTCGGGAGCGCTTGTACCGGTGATGACCCGGTATCCGCCACCCGAGTTAGGCATATACGTCATAAGACCGCCTGGCCATTACCCTGCGCGAAAGGTCCGGGTACTTACTGAGATGTTGATCGAATGTTTTGGCCGTGCGGGTGACTTGACTGATAGTTCGCCGTGACAGGAGCGGCAGGATGGATGACGAAAAAGGCGGCATCGAATCAATCATGCCTATCAAATCTCGGCAGCCCGCCCGCCGGCCCCGGTCGTTGGACCAAATGCCGACTTCTGCATTGCCGAAAACACATCGGCGGATCCGCTTGATTCCGTCTCCGGGCCGTCCGGCCATGACTTTGGCCATGATCTTATGGTGCGCGTTCGCGCCAGCGGCGGAGTCTGCCGCTCACAAAACCTCGCAATCGCGCATCACCCTGTTCCAAGGGGCAACCCTGATTGATGGCACAGGTGCTCCAGCACGGCCCGGCATGGATGTCCTCGTGGAAGGTGAGCGAATCCTTCGCGTTCTGCCGGACTCCGAATTGGAGCCGGCGGTTCGTGCCAAGGCAAAAACGATCGACCTGCGTGGGCGGTTTCTGATGCCTGGAATGATTGACGCGCACGTCCATTTGGCTACTCCGCCGAACAGGCGGCAGGCCGAAGCGATCCTGAGGCGAGATCTGTACGGAGGCGTGACGGCGGTTCGCGATATGGCCGACGATCTTCGACCGGTGGGAGAGCTCACTCGTGCCAGCCTGGTCAACGAGATACCCGCTCCTGATATTTACTATGCCGCGCTGATGGCCGGCCCCAGTTTCTTCACCGACGAGCGAGCCGGCCAGGTTTCCATGGGCGGCACGCCGGGTCACGTGCCCTGGATGCAGGCCATTACCAAAGACTCCGATCTGTCATTGGCAGTCGCGCAAGCGAAAGGGACCTGGGCAACGGCGATCAAGCTCTACGCCGATCTCCCTGCCGATCTTGTCACGCGGATCACGGCCGAAGCGCATCGACAGGGTCTATTGGTTTGGGCTCATGCAACGCTCTATCCCGCCAAGCCCTCGGACATGGTTGGGGCGGGAGTCGACGCGATCTCGCATGCCTGTTTGCTCATCCGCGAGCCCGATGCGCATATCCCTGGCTGGAACGAGCCGCATGAGCGTGTCGACCTGGCGCCCTTTCGCGGTAGTGACCATCCGGCGCTTGCTCGTCTTTTCAAGGAAATGGTCCGGCATGGCACGATCCTCGATGCCACGCTTTGGGCCTACAGCGCAGATACCGCTAGCTCGACGACCATGCCGCCACTACCGCCTGGCAGTTGCGATGACGCGGTGGGAGGCAAGATCACCGGCCAGGCCTATCGCGCTGGTGTACCGATCGCTGCGGGAACCGACTTCATCGGAGATTGGACCGATCAATGGCCGGATGTGTTTCACGAACTCACTGCCCTGGCGACCAAGGCCGGCATGCCGAATGATGCGATTTTGCAATCGGCCACGCTCATCGGCGCGCGCGCGGCAGGTCAGCAACGCGATATGGGCAGTATCGAGCCGGGCAAGCTCGCCAACATGGTCGCCCTCGCCCGCAATCCGCTTGTAGACCTGAAGAATCTTCGATCCGTGCTGATGACCGTTAAGCGTGGTCGCGTCTTTGCGCGGAGTGCATTTGTGCCTTTGACGAAGGGTGATATTACTGATCGGTGACCGATCGGTAAGCGACCGCCGCACACCTCGGTCGGTTTTCGCCGGTGCCGGCGCATCCGTTCACGCCGCCAGGCCTCGCTGTGGCGGGCAAGGGCGTGCGGTGGCTGCAGTTCGATAGTGGAGCAAGGATCGGGCCGTCTGGCAGGCAGGGACATGCAGCATTCGGCTATGCATTGATCGCCATTTTCAAACGGGTGTTTATCGGGGTGCCAGGCCTTCCCCGGCGGCGAATCCTGCCCAGGCCAGGACGCTAAAACATCTGCCTGAGCAGGTGTTTTCATACCAGGCGAATGGTGGGGCCGCCGGTGGTTGTAGGGCGCGACCTGCAGGCTCTTATTACTGGGCTCCTCAATTCGGCGTATCGATTGACAGCCACATCTCGTCGGCGGATATTGATTTGCTGCACCCCGCGCGTATCCAGGATGGGGCGCCTACCGATTTCATATTTTCGTCACGCTGTTAACAGTGTCATTGAAAATGATCGCGGCAAATGGTGCGAGGAGAAGGAACTCATGAGCAACCCATTCGATGACGACAAGGGCACCTTCCTGGTGCTCGTCAACGACGAAGGCCAGCATTCGCTTTGGCCTGATTTTGCGGCAATTCCGGCGGGCTGGACTACAGCTTTCGGGCCAGAGGCGCGAGCGGCTTGCATGGACTATGTGGACCGTAGCTGGACCGATATGCGCCCCAGGAGCCTTGTCGCGGCGATGGAGCATCCGAGCGGTTAGAGAAACGCAACTGGACGCCGATAGCAGCAACGCGTCGGCATACCGACTGAACCAAGCATGCCCCTTTCAAGGGCGACAAGAGGTTCATGGGCCATGGAAGGGTTCTCGCTCGATGGCGCTTACATTGACGTGCCGAAGGCCCCGCAACAGGGTCTTCCCAACGTCAGTTTTGCCGCGCTGTTCGAGCGGCAGGTCGAGCTGACCCCGGATGCCGTTGCGCTGGTCTTTGGCGATGCCAGCTTGAGTTATGGCGAATTGGATGCGCGCGCCAACCGCCTGGCCGCCTGGCTGTCCGAAAAAGGCATTCGCTCGGAGGATATCGTCGCTATAGCACTGCCGCGATCGTTCGAATCGATCGTGGCGATCCTGGCGGCGCACAAGCTCGGCGCTGCTTATCTGCCGCTCGATCTTGATTATCCCGAGCAGCGGCTGATCTACATGCTTGAAGACGCGGCTCCGGCTTGCGTGCTCGGGTTCCGGGAGACGGTCTTGAAGACGCCGCCTGCCCTGCCCGTCTATCTTCTGGACGATGCGGACATTCGAGCCGAGATCGAAGCACTGCCGCCCTCCCGGATCGAGGTCGCGCACAACGCGAAAGCCGCGCAACGCGCCGCCTATGTGATCTATACCTCGGGTTCGACTGGTCAACCCAAAGGCGTGGTAGTGACTCATGCCGGCGTCGCCGCGCTCGTGGTCAGCTATCGCGAGCGATTGCGCATCGAACCGGAAAGCCGCGTATTGCAGTTTGCATCGCTATCCTTCGACGCCTCTTTCGCCGAGATCGCCATGGCGCTTGCGCTCGGCGCGCGTCTGGTCATGGCTCCGTCTGACGATCTGCTCCCTGGCACGAACCTGGCGGCGCTGTGCGAGCGACAGCGCATCACCCATCTGGCGCTGCCGCCGAGTCTGTTGGCGTTGATGACGCCCGGCGATCTTCCGGGTGTGGAGACCCTGGTCGTGGGCGGTGAGGCGTGTCCGGCGGAACTTGCCGCCAAGTGGGCTCGCATGCATCGCCTGGTCAATTGCTATGGACCGACCGAGGCTACCGTCGATGCACTGATTTCAGCGCCGATCGACACCGAGGCGAAGGCCGCCGTACCCATCGGAAGCCCGGTCTCTGGCGCGGCCGCATACATTCTCGACGCCTCCTTGCGGCGTGTGCCGGAAGGCGACGAAGGCGAACTGTATCTGGCCGGCCCGGGCCTGGCGCGCGGCTACCTGCAACGCCCCGGTTTGACGGCGGCCCGCTTTCATCCCGACCCGTTCGGCCCTCCGGGCGCCCGCATGTATCGGACCGGCGATGTCGTGCGGCAGCTGGCGGATGGCTCGCTGTGCTTCGTCGGCCGCGCCGATCAGCAGGTCAAGCTCAATGGCTTGCGCATCGAACTCGAAGAGATCGAAGCCTGGCTGAGGCGCGATGCCGCCGTAGCGCAGGCGGCCGTGCTGATGCGCGAGGATCGTATCGGCCATCGGCAACTGGTCGGCTACGTCGTGCCGAAGCATGGGCGGCAGGAGGCGATGCGCGACGCGAGCTACGAGATGCAACAGGTGGAGCAGTGGCAGGTATTGCACGACGGCCTATACACCCAACACGCGGAGCTGGCGGATGACGAGGATTTCGGGGGCTGGGACAGCAGCTACGACGGCGCTCCGATCCCGTTGGAAGAGATGCGCGAATGGCGCGATGCGATCGTCGGCAAGATCCTGGACCTGCGACCGCAGCGGCTATTGGAGATCGGCGTCGGCACTGGCCTGATCCTGTGGAAAGTGGCGCCGCATTGCGCCTTTTATTGCGGCACGGATTTTTCGCTACCGGTCATCGATTCCCTGAAAGCGCGCGTGGCGGGCCATCCGCAGCTGCGGGAGCGCGTGGATCTGCGTTGCCAGCCTGCGCACGAGATCGGCGATTTGCCGATGGGCGGTTTCGATACCATCGTCATCAATTCGGTCCTGCAATACTTTCCCGGCGCCGGCTACCTGACCGCGGTGCTGCGGCAGTGCGCGACGCTGCTGGCCCCAGGTGGGCGCATGTTGATCGGCGACGTGCCCGATTTCCGCTTGATGCGCTGCTTCGCCACATCCGTCGCCTGGCACAGGGCCGGCGGCGGCGATTCGCGCGCCATTCGCCACCTGGCCGAAGAGGAAATGCGGATGGAAAACGAGATGCTGGTCGATCCGGGCTATTTCTCGGCGCTGCCGCAACACATCGAAGATCTGATCGGCGTCGACATCCAGCTCAAGCGAGGGCGCGCCCGCAACGAAGTGACGCGCTATCGGTATGACGTAGTGCTGCACAAGCGCGGCACACGCCTGCGTTCCGCGGCCGCCCTGCCCGCCCTGGCGTGGGGTCGCGACGTCGATACGGTGGCATCGTTGCGTCAACGCTTGTTGGCCGCTCGCCCTGAAGGTCTGCGGGTGAGCGCCATCGTCAATGCCCGGCTGACGGGCGAGTTCGAGATCTCGCGCCGGGTCTGGGGTGAGCGCGAAGTCGCGTCGGCGCCTTCTGTCGACCCCGATGACCTGAGGGCGCTCGGGGCCGAGCTCGGCTACCAGGTTGCCGCTACCTGGTCGCCGGACCGCACCGGCCAGCATTTCGATGCCGTGTTCCTGCCCATGTCCGATGCGCTTGGCGCCGCGCTCGACAGCCTGTATCTGGCGCCGGAAATCGCAGCCGACTCGCCGCTCTGCCACGACCCCGGCGCCATGCAGGACCATCGCGGTTACGTGGCCGCGCTGCGGGAACGCCTCGGCGAACACCTGCCCTCCTTCATGCTGCCCGGCTCGATCGTCGTGCTGGCCGAGTTGCCGCTTACCGCCAATGGCAAGCTCGATCGCCAGGCCTTGCCTGCGCCGACCGGTGCCGCCGTGCTGCGCCGCGCCTACGAGCCGCCGCAGGGCGATGTCGAACAACTGCTGGCGGAGCTGTGGGAGAGCCTGCTGGGGGTCTGGCAAGTCGGACGCAGCGATCACTTTTTCGAACTCGGCGGCAATTCGCTGCTGGCGATCCAGCTCGCGAGCCGCATGCGCGACGCGCTCCATGTGGATGTTCCGATCCGCACCCTGTTCGAGGCTCCTACCCTGTCTGCGCTGGCCGAACAGCTGGCCCATGCGCGCCATTCCACCCGCCTGCGCTTGCGCCGCATGCAACCACGCGAGTCTGCCCAATGATCCCCATGTCCCTGGCCCAGCAGCGCCTATGGTTCCTTCACAAGCTCGAGGGTCCCAGCACCACGTTTAATGTGCCATTGGCATTGCACCTGGAAGGCGAGCTGGACGCGGACGCCTTGCAGGCCGCCGTGCGCGACGTGGTTGTCCGGCACGAAACGCTGCGCACCATCTTCCGTGAAGCGAACGGCGTGGGCGAGCAGATCGTGCTCGACCCCGCCGCGGTCGAACTGACCTTCGAGCGGATCGATGCCTCCCAGGAAACGTTGGCGCAGTCGGCAAGAGCATTCTCCGAATACCGCTTCGACCTGACCCGGGATATTCCGCTACGCGCCGCGCTGTTCCGGTCGGCGCCTCGCCGCCACACGCTGGTGTTGCTGGTCCAGCATATCGCCAGCGATGGCTGGTCCTGGGCGCCCTTGATTGAGGACTTGGGCGTCGCCTACGCCGCCCGCCGTCAGGGCGAGGCGCCGCATCAAGCTCCGTTGCCGGTGCAGTACGCCGACTACTCGTTGTGGCAGCAGGAGTGGATGGCCCAGGAATCCGATCCCGACAGCGACATCGCGCGGCAGCTCGCGTTCTGGAAAGACAATCTTGTCGGACTTCCCGAGCAGATTGGGTTAGCGACGGATCGCCCGCGCCCGGCCAGGACGGTCCACGCCGGCGACAGCGTCGAGATCGACTTCGGCCCCAAGGTGCTGCGCGACTTGCGCGAGCTGGCCAGCCAGCACCGCTGCAGCCTGTTCATGGTCTTGCACGCGCTGGTCGCCGCGCTGTTGACCAAGCTGGGCGGCGGAACCGATCTGCCCATCGGTACCTCGGTAGCCGGGCGCCACGACGAGGCCTTGAACAACCTGGTGGGTTTCTTCGTCAACCTGCTGGTCTTGCGCACCGATACTTCCGGCGATCCCTCCTTCCATCAACTGCTCGACCGGGTGCGTGAAACCGACCTGGCGATCTATTCGCACCAGGAGGTGCCGTTCGAACGCCTGGTCAACATGGTCAATCCGTTGCGCCAATCGTCGCAGCATCCCTTGTTCCAGGTGGCGATGGTGCTGCAGAACAACCGTGACGCCAGCGTTTCGATGCCGGACCTGGCGGTGCGCACGGAATTCCTGCCTCTGGGCACCGCCAAGTACGACCTGACGTTCGAATTCGTCGAGCAGTCGGATCCCGACGGAAGCGCGCGCGGACTTTCATGCAACATCGAGTACATGGTCGATCTCTACGACCGCGTCACCGTCGACGGCTTCGCCGAAAAACTCGCGCGCCTGATCAAGACGGTGACGAAGCGGCCGGATCTGCCTTTGAGTCGTGTCGACCTGCTCGGCGAAGAAGAACGCGATCGCCTGCTGAACAAGTGGAATGGCACCGCTCGATCCATGCCGTCCGTCACCCTGCCCGATCTGTTCGCGGCGCAGGCGGCGCGCCATCCGGATGCCGTCGTCGCGTCCGACGGCGAGCGCACGCTCAACTACGGCGAACTCGATCGCCGCGCCAATCGGCTCGCGCACTATCTGCAAGGCCTGGGCGTCGGCCCGGACGTGCTGGTAGGGCTGTGCATGGAGCGTTCGCTGGACCTGCTGGTGGCGATGCTCGCCATCCTCAAGGCGGGCGGCGCCTATTTGTCGCTGGACCCAGAGCATCCCACGGAGCGGCTCGCCGCCATCCTCAACGAAAGCATGGCGCCCATCGTGCTCACCGAGACGGCGTTTCGCGACCGGCTTCCGGTGCACTGGGGCGTGTTGCTGGTTCTGGAGGAACACGAGGCGGAGATCGATGCGCAGCCGGAGCTGGCGCCGCCGCACGGGCTGCAGGCCGGACATCTGGCCTACGCCACCTACACCTCGGGATCCACCGGCGCACCGAAGGGCATCGTGGTCACGCATCGCAACGTGGTCGATCTGGTGTTCGATCACCGTTGGCAGGAAAGCGACGAGCGCAGCCTGCTGCTGCATGCGCCCTTGGCGTTCGACGCTTCCACCTTCGAGATCTGGGTGCCGCTGCTGCGCGGCTGGCGGATCGTCGTCGCTC
>Ga0068857_100002791_pt1 | contig 14360 bp, 26 predicted proteins | sample KBSCornC72_FD_66591 | JGI IMG/M metagenome (GOLD analysis project Ga0068857, IMG submission 66591) | Corn rhizosphere microbial communities from Kellogg Biological Station, Michigan, USA - KBS Corn C7-2 | ecosystem: Host-associated > Plants > Roots > Rhizosphere > Soil ...
TTGCTGTTGAGCATGATGCCCTGGCTCGTGGTGCAGCCGCCCATCAGGCACTTGCACTCCACGTAGCGCACCAGCGGGGCGAGGAGGGCGGGGCGGCCCGCGGCGTCGCGGTATTCGCCGATGACCGTCATCGGGCCGCTGATCAGGCGGCGGTAGTCCGGATGCGCCGGCCACTGGCCGCGATCCTGGTACAGCCGGGGCACCGGGCTCCATAGCGGCAGCGCGTTGTACGCCAGGTGGTTGTGCAACTCGATGAAGCCGGGAAACAGCGTGCCGCCGGTCGGCGTCACCGGGGTCGCCTCGAATCCCGGCGGCGGTGGCGACGTTCGCGGCAGCGCCGCGACGATGCGGCCCCGCGCGATGTAGAGGACGGCGTCGGGCAGCACGTGGAAGGCGTCGTCCATCGTCACGATGCGGCCGGCCAGCGCGATCGTCGGTCCCGACAACGGGTCGACGGGCGTCGCACGGCGGCCGACCAGCGGCGCGGGCGCCAGCGGCCCGGGCATGCGGTCGCCCGTCAGCGGAAACCAGTGGCGTTCGGGTGTGCTCACGCGACGATCCCGGACGGCACCGTGATCGTGATGTCGCGCCGCTTGGCCAGCTCGCTGGCGCCGACCCGCACCGCCCAGCCGTCGCGCTCGTGCATCCACGCCGGCAGGCCGGCGGGCAGGTCCGACTCGGGGATGGCGCGGCGATCGCCGTCGGCCCAGGTGCTTCCGTACGCGACGGGAGCGATCGGCACGTCCGGATGCGTGACCGCCGGCCACAGCACGTCGAGCGCGGCATTCCAGTTCTGCAGCAGCTTGGCCGTGGCCGCGGCGAGCTTGGCCTTGTCGCCCTTGGAGGAACTCTCGGGCTGTGTCGGATGGGTGACGGCCGCATAGGCGACCTGAACCTGCCGGCCACTGGGCGTGGCCCGCCAGGTCGCCCATGCCTTGTCGGCCGCCTGACCCAGCGCGATGACCGCCTGCACCTGGCTGCCCACCAGCAAGGCGTCGAGCCAGCGATTGCGATAGTCGTTGAGGGCCGCCGAATGCTGCGTCTCCGACTTGACGTCGCCGTAGACGCTGTACAGCCAGGTGTTGATGCAGACGTAGCTACGCGTGACGCCCAGCTTGGCCAACAGGCCCTGCAAGCGGCGGCCGGCTTCGCCGACGAGGATGCGTCGAACGATGGTCTCGTGCTGCGCCGGATCCTGGCCGATGACCAGCACGCGCGCCGATCCGTCGAGCCGCCCGCGATGGAAGACCGGCCCCCATTCGACGCGGAACTGGTCTTCGGGGTACACGTCGGCTTCGGGATAGTCCGAGCACAAGCCGATGAACGGCTCGGCGATGTAGCCCGGATCGAAGGCATGGGTCATGGGCCTCTCCGTGGAGATGGCGCCGAAGGCAGCGTCGCGCCGATATTGCGCCCGGAGTGCGGTGACCGGGAAGGCGGCTTCTAGGGGTCGGATGGGCCCGAGGGGCCGAGGGTGAGCGAACGGCTGGAGATCGGCGGTGGGGTGAGCTGGAGCGGTGCGGTGCGGTCTGGTGTGGTTCCTCGTGGATTGCTCGGTTCGGCGACTCAATCCATAAGTTGACATAACGCACAGAGGGGCGTCGTCATCGCTCTTGGAGTGGAGGCCGCCGGAGCTACCGGCCTCGTCCTCAAATTCCCCGCCAATGCCATCTGACCCGCCACCTTTCGGGCCGCCGATGTTGAGGCGCCGGATCGACGCGAGCGCGCTGAGTTTGTTCGCCATGTCTTCCCACACGGCGCGCAACTCGGGATCCTTCTCGCGCAGCGCGCGCATCGCGGCGACGACATAGCCGGGGTCGAGCCCGGCCATGTGCGCCAGCTTGACCGCGTGGGCGTCGTCGGGCACGGATTCACCCTTCTTCCAGCGGTACAGGGTGTTGTCGCTTGTGTCGAGCACGCGCGCCAGGCGATAGTTAGACGTGATGCCCTTGGCACCCTTGGCCGCGGCCATGAGGTCGGAAGTGGAAAGCATTGAACCCCCCGGTTCGATGAAGTGTGACGTGTGTCACGTTAATCGTGGAATCGACAGCCAGCAAGCCGTATGCCGTGAGGTGATGAAACGGACGTAGGGTTACACCCGACGACCATTACACAAGCGAAGTAGAGTAAAGTCGCGGCGTGCGGCCGGGTTAAACCATGAACCCCCCTGTTCCCCGGCCGCACCCCGTGAGGGGTGGGGGTTCGGGAACGGGGGTTCCATGAAGTCCATCCGCACCGAAGCCGGCTGCGCCGTCATCACGGCACTGGTCGGCCGCGTCGAGTTCAACGGCGCGAGCATGCTGCCGCACGAGGCCTACGAGGTCGCGCACGCGCTGCAGGCCGAGGCCGACGCCGCCCACATGAACGCCGCGCGCCAGTTCGCGCAGTTCGCCGGCAAGCCCGAGGTCGGCGAGACGCTGCCGGCGCTGCCGTGAGGGCGGCGGAACCCAACCCGAGCCACTTCAGGCCCGGGGAAGACGTGCGCTGTGGCGACTCCGGTTCGTCTGTCGGCGCCGTCTGCGCGTACCTGTACCACGGAGAGAGGCAGCCATGGAAGGTGTTCGTGGACGTGCGCCACGTGATCGACGGCTACATGTTCGGAATGCAGTCCGCGCCGGCGTGCGTCGATGACTTCGGCAACATCGTGCTGACGGGGCCGCTGCAATGAGCGCCGGCAAGACCATCATCGAACTGGTGTTCGTGCACGGCGACGGCGGCTCATCCGTCGTCGTCAAGCACGGCGACACCCTGTACTCCATCGAGGGCCTGCGCCAGGCCGGCACGCTCACCATGGGCCCGATGGATTCCATCGTCCTGAACCAGCTCGCCGACAAGATGCGCGCGCTGGCGATGAAGCTCGACGCCAGAGTGGCCGAGCGCGGGGGCGTGCGGTGAGCGACGACACCGAAGAATCGGGCGCGGTCTACATGACGACCGGCGCCGCCATCGCGGAAGCCATCGGCAACGTCGCCTGGGCCTGCTTTTGGGGCTTCATGGCGTGGCTCTGCTTCGGCCACCCGGGGGTGCAATGAAGGAACGCTACTGCCTCTGCGGCGTGGCTGTCACGGTGCGCGCCAACCGTGGCCGGATCGTCGCGACGATGGACGGCACGCCGGAAGACGTCGCAACGCTCAATCACCGGCTCGCGACCGGAACCGCAACGGCGTTCGCCGAGCAAGTGACGATGGCCGTCATCCGCGCCGGCGAAGCCATCATCAAGGCGAGGGCCGCGAAGTGACCGGCCGCCGCGACTGGAACCACTGCGCGCGCGTCGTCGCGCTGGCGGCGGGCTCGTGGGGCCTGTTCGTCGGCCTGGTGGCGCTCGCGCGCGAGGTCATGCGATGAGCGCGCACCCGCATGCCCTGTTCGAGCGCGCCGCGCCGCACGCCGGCGTGTGCCTGGCGGCCACGCCCCACGCGGAAAAGCTTGCCGAAGTTCGTGCTGCATCGCAGGCGCGCGCGCTCAAGGATGCGTGGAAGTCGATGCCGCAGTCCTGGCGAACCGTGCTCGTGATGCTGGCCTGCTCGCAGCCCGGCAAGCCCGAGCGGATCGCCGAGCAACCGTGGGAGTCGTTCTCCCTGGAAGACCAGATCGAAATGGCCATCTGCGCGCGCAAGGGCGCCGAGGTCTATCGGTTCTTCGGGGCGGTCGCATGACGCGAGCAGCGAAGCCCGGCCCGGTGCGTGTCACCATCGTCCTGACGGAAATGCAGCGTGGTCGCGTCGAGCGCGCGGAGCTGTCGCCGGCGTCGCGCACGCGGTCGCAGCGTCTGCAGGAGCTGATCGAGTTGGGGCTCCAAGTGGCCGAGCGCGCGCCAGCCATGCGCAATCGGCTGGGCGATGAGTACCTGAAATCCATCGGGATCGGGGGTAAGGCGTGAGCGAGGGCAGGGCGCTTGAGCTGGGCCAGCTCATGGTCATCGGGTCACTTTCGACGCCCGAGGAGCGTCGCGCCGGCCTGGTCGCGATGTACGGCGCGACGGAGGTGGAGGCCGCTGCCAAGGTCATGGATTGGGCGCGCGCCTGGGTCGAAAACGAAACCTGCATCCCCGAAGTGCCGGTCGATCGCCTGGCGCAGAGCGAGCGTCACGGCCTAGCGTTCCTGGACATGGCGCGCGCCTGGGGTCTGCTGTGACGCTGCAGAACCTGCCCACGCTGGCTGAGCTGGAGGCGCCCCGCGATTGGGCGCTGCCGGTCGCCATGCGCCAGCGCAAGCGCATGCTGCAGGGGCAAGACCTGGTGAACACCGCGGTGCGCGAAATCGCCCGCGGCGGCGCCACGTCCGACCCGCCGTGCACGCTCCCGGACTCCTACCGCGGCCAGGCCATCGACGCGCGCATGTCCGACGCCACGATTCGCAAGCTCGCCGGCCTGCGCGCCGACCTGCTGGCCGATCGCATCGCCTCGCTACCGGTAGCGGCCGATACCGACTTCGCGCAGGGCTGGCTCGACTGGCTCAACGACCAGGTGTATGCGCTCGGCGCGCGCGCCGGCGCCTTCGCGCTGGACGAGGACGACGAGGCGGCGAGCCTGCTGGCCGCGTTCGCCCGCGCCCGCTGCCCGTTCTGGTGGCGGCGCCAGCTCCGACGCGCCGTCGTGCGCCTGCGCGAGGACGAGGGCAGGGCGCGCGGTGAGGTCTGCAAGCAGCGACAGCTCTACGTCACCGACGACACGCTGCGCCGGCGCATCGCGCAGAACCGCCGGAACGCCGAAATGCTCGCGGCAACGACCATCGAGAGCGAGGACGGCGAGGCGATGCTGCTGTCCGTCGCGGCCGACGCCAGCGTGTCGAATCGGGGCATCCGCCGCGGCGAGCTGATGACGCGCATTCGCGGCTGCGAAGAGTGGGCCGAGGCCCGCGGCCTGGCCGGGCTGTTCACGACGAACACGACGCCGTCGCGGTTCCACGCGATGCGGTTCGGTGGCGGCGCCAACCCCAAGCACGACCCGACGAACGAAGACACCAAGCCGCGCGGCGCGCAGGCCTGGCTGTGTGGCACGTGGGCGAAGGCCCGCGCCCAGCTCCATCGCCTGGGGGTGCCGTTCTTCGGCTTCCGGGTCGCGGAGCCCCATCACGACGGGTGCCCGCATTGGCACATGCTCCTTTGGACGTCGCCCGAGCACATCGACCGCCTGCGCGGCGTGCTGCGTGCGCAGTGGCTGGCCGAGGAAATCGAGGCGGCGCTGATCGAGAAGCGGCGCGCCGCGCTCGCCGGCGGCGTGCTGTTCGAGCGGCTCGACATGAACGCCATCGAGCCCGGATGCGAGGAACATCGATTCAAGGCAGTCACGATGGAAAAGGGCGGGGCGTCGGGCTACATCGCGAAGTACATCGCGAAGAACATCGACGACGCGGATTGCCAGGTCGAGGGCGCGCTGGACGAGTTCGCCGAGGGCTCGCGCGACCTGTTCGGCGGCAACGCGGCAAAGCGCGTCGAGGCCTGGGCCGCGGCCTACAACATCCGCCAATTCCAGGCGATCGGACAACCGCCAGTGACGGTGTGGCGCGAGCTGCGCCGCGTCGACGCCGCGCGGGCCGCGGGCGGCACGCCGGCGGTGCAGCAGGCCCACGAGGCGGCTACTCGGGGACTCTCCCGGCGGGCCGACTGGTGCGCGTACATGCGGGCCCAGGGCGGCGCGATGACGGGGCGGAACTACCTCGTGCGCGTGCTCACCGAGGAAACCGAGGGGGAAGGGCGCTACGGCCCGGTCGTGCAAGACCGACCCCTGGGCGTCATCGACGCCCGCCGACCGGACGACTGGATTCTGTCCAGCCGGCGCGAGTGGAAGCCGCGCGAGAAGTGGCTCACGACGCCGGAAGAGCGCGCGACCTGGTCGCCGGCGCTGGGGGTGTGGATGGGGGCTCCAAGGGTGAGCAGCTCGACGACGCAACGCGGCGGGGACTTCGGGCCCGCAACGCGGGGCCGGGCTGTTCACCCTTGGACTCGTGTCAATAACTGTACGGACGAGCCCGACGTTTCGACGTTGGGCCTGGTCGGAATCAACCTCCGATCGCTCAGGGCAACCGAACCGGGGGGTTCGCAACCAGAGGAAGAACCCCCATGGAAATCATCGACGCCATCGAAACCGCCGCAGGCACTGCCGTCGCGGCCATCGAGCATCCCTTTCACACGATCGGCGAGCGCCTGAAGGCGGCCGGCGAGCACATCGCCGCCTTCCTGGGCCACCCGTACGCCGCGCCGCCGCTGCAGGACGCGCTTACCGCGCTCCACGGCGTGCTGGCCGACCTGCATCAGGAGGTCGCCGAGCTGCGTGTCCCGTGCCCGTGCAAGGCCGCGCCGACGTCCGCCACCATCGCGGCCGGCGATGCCGGCCAGGAGCCGACGTTCAAGGATCGCGCGAAGGCCGAGGCGGCCGACCTGCTGAAGAAGCGCACGGCGCTCGGATTCTTCATCCAGTCGGCGGCGTTCGACGCGGTGCCGGCGGCCGAGCAGCAGCGCCTGAGCGCGCAGGCCCAGGCGATGACCGCCTACCAGGTGGCCCTGCAGGCGCGAATCGACGCCGATTTCGGCGCCTGAAGCCATGGCGTCGCGAATGATCGGCCGCTGCACCTGTCCGTGGTGCGGCTTCGGCTCGGCTCACGTGAAGGAGTCCGAGAAGTGCGCCTACATGTTCTGCCCGGACTGCGGCTCGCAGCACTACGCCAAGAGCGAGCGGCAGCGCGCCGACCTGATGGCGAAGACGCGCCCGGAACCGTCCCGGGCCGTTCCCGCTACCGAGGCGCCGCCGGCGCCGACCCCGGCCGATCCCGCGACGCCCCCCCCTACCGACGCTACCCCTACCGGTAGCGAACCGCCGGCGCCGCCGGCCGCGCCCAAGCGGCGCGGCCTGTTCGGCTGACGGCAGGAGAGAACCATGGATCAGGAACAACTCGAAGGCCTGGGCGGCTCGATCAGCGAGCTGGACGAGCAGCTAACGCCGCGCACGCCCGAAGAACAGGCAGCGAAGGACAAGGCCGAGGCCGAAGCCGACCCGGTGAACCAGGCGCGCGCCTGGGGCGCGCTGGCCTACAGCGTGGGCGGCATGCTGTCGATCATCGCGCCCGAGCTGAAGTCGGTGTACACCGAGGACGCGTGCCTGGCGTGGGGAACGGCCGTCGTGCCCGTGGCAGAAAAGTACGGCTGGAGTGGGCCGAGCAACGTCCCCGAGCTGGGCCTGCTCATGGCGACCGTGCCGCTCGCTCTGCCGTCGTTCTTCATCGTCCGCCAGAAGCTGCGCGACATGCGCAAGGCGAAGGCCGCGGCCGACGAGGCGCGCACCGTCGACAACGGCGTTGCGGTACCGGCAGAAGGATTCGGAGGCTCAGCGTGATCGGCGCCGGCATCCGGGGCGCGCTCGCGGCGGTCGTGCTCGCCATGAGCGCCGCCGGCCCGGCGTTGGCAGAGCCTCGAGGCATCACACTCCAGCCCGGCTCGGGCATCGTCAAGCGCGATCGGCCGCCGAGGCGCCGCGACGCCGCGCGTCAGGCGGATGCGCAGGCCAAGCGCGAGCGAAAGAACGCGAAGCGGTATCGAGACTGGATCGCGTGTTACGTGCGAGCGCGCAGCGTGGGCTTCCCGCCTGGAAACGGGCCGTTCGCAAAGTTCGCGAACGGGGTGAGCCATGGCAAGTGACGCAGAGGCGCGGATTTGGGCCGTCCTGGGCGCCAGCGGCAGCGGAAAAGGCCTGTGGGTGAAGTGCCGGCTCAAGGCCGAGAAGCCGGCGCGGCTCGTCGTGTGGGACTTCATGAATGAATACCAGGACTTCGCATCGCCGGCGACGTCGCTGGAGTCGATCCGCAAGGCCATGATCGCCGCCGGCACGGACGGCCCGCTGCGCGTGCGCTACAAGCCGCGCGGCTCGGGCGAAAAGGCGCTGAAGGCAGAGTTCGAGGCGCTGTGCAACCTCGTCTACGCGTGGGGCAACTGCACCTACGTGGTCGAAGAGCTGGCCAACGTCACCATGCCGAGCTGGGCGCCGGCGGCCTGGCGGAAGATGACGACCAGCGGCCGGCACAAGCTCGTGCACATCATCGGCTGCAGCCAGACGCCGGCCATGATCGACAAGGCGTTCATGGGCAACGCGACGCTGATCCACTGCGGCCCGCTGCGCGAGCACGCGCACCGCGAGGCCGTCGCCAAGTCGATGGACATTGACGGCGGCCGCATCGCGAAGCTGGTGAAGCTGCAGTGGCTGGAAAAAGACTTCGACAGTGGCGTCGTCACAACGGGATTCGTTGCGATCCCGGGAAAGCGCGCGCGGCCGGCAACGGTCGTTGCCGCTACCGACGCTACCCCTACCGGTAGCGGCGCGAGGAGGGCTTCTCGGGCGGCGTGAGCGCAGGCAAGGTGGAGCCCGTAAACACCGGGCGCCATCGCCCATGAACAACCGAGGAAATCGAAATGGGCTCTCTGAAAGACAAGGCGATGTTCGCCGCCGAAGTGCTGATCGTCGTCGGCCTGTGCTACTTCATCCAGCAGAACGTGATGAGCGTGCCGCTCCTGGGCCAGTATCTGCCGGGCTACAAGCCCACGGCCGCGGCCTGATCCGCTTGCACAGACGCCCGCCGTCCTGGGGGATGGCGGGCTCTCCCTAGCCTGGGGTGACAGGGCGCGAACCGGGGGGTTCGAGGCTTCAAGGAATCGAACCATGGGCTACAAGCTCCCCCTCACGAACCTGCAGAACGTCGCCGCGTCGAGCACGGCAACGCTCAAGTGCCCGGCCGGCCCGGGCGCTCCCACGTACGACCAGATCAAGTTCGTTCTCTCGGGCGGCGCGACCGCCGCCATGATCACGCGCATCGTCGGCAAGGCCAACGGCCGAATCTTCCTGGACGAGTCCGGCGGCGCGGCCGTCGTCAACAGCCGCGACGCCTTCAAGAACGTCACCACGAACGCCGGCTTCGTCGTCATCGACTTCACCGAGCGCCAGTCGCGCAACGGCGCGGCCGAACAGCTCGTCGCGTCGATCCCCGGCGCGCTGCTGCAAGACCTGACGTTCGAGCTGACGCTGTCGTCCGGCTTCGTCGGCTCGATCGCGGCCTACGCGAACTACCGGCCGCCGACCACCAACCCGTTCATCCGCAAGCTGCTGTCGACCACGCAGTCCTTCGCGGCTGCGGGCACGGCCGGCTCGCCCAACATCATGTACCTCCCTGTGGGCGGTGCGGGCGGCAAGCTCAAGCGCGTGTGGATTCGCGAATCGATCGCCGGCAACGTGACCGCCGTGCAGCTGCGCATCGCCAACAACGTGGTGTTCGACGCGCCGCGCACGTCGTTCGAGAACGACCAGGTGCGCAACCTCCTGGTGCCGCAGGCCGGCATCGCGGTGCTGGACTTCATCGAAGACGGCAACCTGGCCGGCATGCTCGACACCAGCGCGGCGCCGAACGTCGAGCTGCGACTCGTGGCGACCGCTGCGGCGACCTACAACGTCGACTACGAGCTGATCGACCCCATCGGCCGCCTGTAATCCGGCCCCCAGAAAAGGAGGCCAGATATGTCCGGCAGCAGCAGCACGTTCGGCAACGACCCGCTCGACTACGGGGCCTACGGCTCCGGGTCGGTCGGGACGCTGGTCGACGCATCGACGGGCTTCAACGCGGGATGGTCATTCGACATTCCCAAGACGCCCGACACGGCAACCACCAACGCGGTGCAGAGCATGGCGCCGGTCGACGCGAGCGACTCCGGCGACAACAGCTATTCCAGGTTCTGGCAGGGCCTGGTGGGCAGCGTCGTCAACACCGGCGTGTCCGTCGTCGCGCAGCGCAACGGGCTCGTGCAGCCCGCGAGCACCACGCCGGTGGCGACCACGCCGCCGCCCAACCCGAACCGCGGCTTGCTGCTGGTCGGGCTGGTCGTCGTCGTGGTGCTCGTCGCCGCGCACAAGGGGTAAGCCATGGCGGGCGGAATGGCGGCGGGCGGCAAGTCGGGCGGCGGGGGCTACAGCAACCAGACCGCCGCAACGGCCACCGGCAAGCAAGACGGCATGTTCAACGACTCGGGGTTCGTCGTGAACTTCAAGTCGAGCGGCAACGCCGCGGCCACGACGGGCAATTCGAGCGTCCCGGGGTGGGTCTATCCCGCCCTGGCAATCGGAGCAGTCCTGTGGATGGCGCGCAAGCACTGAGGGTGCGCCCGATCGCGCCGGCCGAGGCCGCGCGGCGCCTCCAGGGCGTCGCCGAACTCGATCCGGCGGGCGTCACGTCGAGCGCGGACGACCTGGTGCGACACGGCCAGGCGTTCGCCATCGAAGGCGATGCCGGATCTGCGGTGTTCGTCGTCGTCGTGCGCAACGGCTGCGCGTTCGTCGTCGCGGCCAAGGGCGCGGGGCAGATCGATATGACGCGCGTGCTCGATGAAGTCGTCACGCGCGGGGCCACCAACGACGGCTGCACGTCCATCGGACTGCAGACGCAGCGGCCGGGCCTGGTGCGCAAGCTGCAGCGCCGCGGCTTCCGCGTGACGGGCTGGGTCATGAAAAAGGAACTCACGCGATGAGCGGCGCATTCAACTCCGACCCCGGGTCGAGCAAGTCGACCAACAGCCAGACGACGACCAGCATCGACGGCCGAGTCGTCGGCGGGGATTCGAGCACGAACCTCAGCCTCAGCGGCAACACCGGCCCCGTGCAGATCACGACGACCGACGCCGGCGCCATCCACGAGTCGTTGGCGCTCGCGCTGGCGGGCGTCGAGAGCGCCAACGCCACAGCCGCGGCGGCGACGTCGGGCGCAATCAGCGCCGTGCAGCAGGGCCAGGCGCAATTCACCAGCGCCATCGAGCAGATCAAGACCGGTGACAAGACCACCAAGGTGGTGGTGATCGGCGCCGTCGTGGCGGCCGTCGCCATCGCCTTCGCCATGCGGAAGGGCTGACGTGCAGTACACCATCAACCTGCCGGCGAACACGCCGATCAGCCAGGGCACCAGCGGACGATTCTTCCTGCTCATGGACACGGGCGTGGCCACGAGCGTGGATATCGCCTTCAAGGTGCATTCGCAGACCGTCGAGCACGTGACGACGGCCAAGCGCGGACTCAAGGCAACGTTGCCGCACGGACAGGCGTTCAACCGCCTGGAATTCCTCGCGACGATCGCGTGCACGGTCACGTTCATCGTCTCGGACGGCGTCGTCGACATTTCGCAGCTCGATGGCGCCAACGTCAATGCGACGATCGCCAACGCATTCCCGCTGCCGGTCAGCAACGATCGCGGATCGCCGGGCTCGCCGGTCTACGTCAATGGCACGATCAGCGGAAACCCGGCCGCGGTGACGCTGGTCAACGACGCGCCCGTGGCCATGACGGCGGCCTATGCGGCAATCGTCGCGGCCAACGCGAACCGTGTGTCGATCCGGTTCACCAACACGGGCACCAACGTGGTGGCCCTGGGCGCCGCCGGCCTGACCTACGCGAACGGCGCGATCCTGCTGCAGCCAGGAGACACCTGGGTGGAAGAGCGCGCGGCCAACCTCGCTTGGGGCGGCATCTGCAACACCGGCCTCACGTCGACCATCGCGGTGCAGGAGGTGACGGCGTGATCGGCTCGAACCTCGTGCAGTCGGTCGTTCGGAGGTTCAACAACCTGCTGGACACCGCCGCGGCGTCCACCGGCGCCGGCATGGTGGGATTTCTGTACGCCACCGCCTACGCGGGGAACACTGTCGGCGCCTGGCTGAAGGGCTTGGCGACTTCGGCGGGGGCGGCGTTCATCGGCGTCGTGCAGTCGGGCGCGGGCGCGGTGCTGAGAACGCTGCAGGACAAGGCGCGCGAGACGATCACCCCGCAGGACTTCGGCGCGAAGGGCGACGGGGTTACCGACGACACGGCCGCGTTCAATGCGGCCATCGCCGAGGCGGTCGCGCGCGGCGGCGCCACGGTTCATGTGCCGCAGACGGCCGCGTTCTACCTCGTGAGTGGATCGATCAACGTTGGCGTGACGATGACGGCGGCGACGCCCACGGCGACAGGTGCGTACGTGGAGCTGGTGGGCCGGGGCTTCCCGACGATCAAGTCCAACAACAACGCGGTGCCGATCATCAACGCGGGCGGTAGCTTCATTCGCCTCGCGCGCCTGAATCTGCAGTACACCGCCAAGCCGGCCAACACGGTGACCACGGCTGTCGCGATCCGAACCTACAACCTCGCCTATTCGGTCATCGAGCAGGTGTACGCGTTCAACGTCTTCGGACTCATGGACATGTACCAGGGCAGCGTGGCGGGCACGGGCTACAACGCCTGCTTCTCGAACACCTACCGTGACCTGACGTGCCAGCAGTACAGCGGCTGGGGCATCAAGATGCTCCCGTACGTGGGCGGCAACAGTGGCAGCGTTTGGGGCAACATCTACCTCAACGCCAACAACAACACCGGCGCGTCGGGCTCCGGCGCAACGCTCGGCGGCATGTGGTTGCAGACGTCGCAGAATGAGACGATCGACCTTCTCAACGTCGAGTGGCAGCGCAACGCAGGCTCGGCGCTGGTGCTGAACCAGTGCCACAACCCGACCATCCGATCGTTGCACTTCGAAGGCCTGTATCCAACGACCGCGTTTTCGCCGCTCATCGACGTCATCGCGGGCGACGGTTCCTGCCCGAACTTCGATGCGATCACGGTCACGGGGTGCGACTGGACGGGGTACGGAGCGATCAACAACGGCGCGTTGTTCCGGCTCGACAACGCCGGCGCGCGCGTGTCGGTCGACGCGCTCACCTCGTACAACAACACCAACCCGACCTTTATGCAGGCGCTCACGTGCGCAGGCGCCACGTGCTACGGATCGACCATCGAGGTGTCGACGGTCAACGACCTGGACGGGTCGCTTTCCTCGGACGGCTACACGCCGCGAGCGAACGTCGGAACCGCGACGGCGCTCGTGGAATACCCGGTGCAGCGCTGGAACATGAACCAGTGCGGCCACTGCGCCATCGTCACGGACAACGCGGGCGGAACGAATTCCACGGTCGCGGCCATGCCGGGGTCTGTGGTCACCGTTCCGTCGAACGACCCGATGGGGCTGTGGGACAACGCCGGCGTGCAATTCAAGGTCAAGAAGACGCGCCCCTACACGGTGGGCGTGAATATCCCGACCGCGTCGAGCGCGCAGATTCAAGTCAAGGTCAACGGCACGCAGGTCGCGGCGCTGACGCCGCCGGCGGCCGGAGGCCATGACTCGGTCACGGTCGCGCTGAACCGCAATGACACCGTGAAGCTCACGCTTGCATCGGGCAGCTACACGAGGACGAACGTGTCGTTCTGGATCACCGAATGAATAGGCCCGCCGTCATCGCGCTGTTGCTGGTCGGCGGCGGGCTGCTGCTCCTGGGCGGCGCGCGCAACGGCGGGCCGGTGGACGACAACGGCGACGGAATCAGCAACTGGAACCTGGACGCACTCATGGACAACATTTCGACCCTCTTCAACCGAGCGCAGGACGCCGCGGCGTCGGCCGTCGACACGACGCCGGTCGACCAGGCCGCGGCCAACTGCGCAGCGTGGATCGCGACGATCGGTCAGGCCGAGGGCGCCGACTACTCGACGTGCTACGGCTACTCGATGACCATCACCGACTTCAGCGACCACCCAGCCAACCTCGGCTGGCCCGGCGTCAAGCTGTCAGACACCATGTGCGCCAACGCGGGTTTCGGCCCGGGATGCGTCAGCACGGCGGCGGGCAAAGGACAGATCACCAAGGGCACCTGGAACCGCCTGGCGTCCAAGCTGGGCCTCCCCGACTTCTCGCCCGCATCGCAGGATGCAGCGATCCTGCAGCTCACGGCCGAGCGCGGCGCGCTCGAAGCGGTCAAGTCCGGAGACGTCGCGACGGCCGCACAGCGGTGCCGCAACGAATGGGCGAGCCTGCCGGGCAACTACGCGGGCCAGGGCCAGCGCAGCACCGCGCAGCTCGAACAGTGGTTCGCGGCGGCCGGCGGCCAGGCGGTGCAAGCATGAGCCTCAACCTCACGCCGAATCACCTACTGACGGTCGGCGCCGTCATCTTCGCGGGCTTCGCGCTCTACGAGTTCACCAAGAAGCCGGGCGGGGCGGTCAGCTCGCAGCCCGGCCAGGCCGAACGCGATGCCGGCCTGACGCAGTGGCACGACCTGACCCTGCAGCAGGCCGCGGACATTGCCGGACTCCAATCCCCAACGACCCCGAACTTCTGAGCCTCACCATGTCGAAACACCAACTGCTTCTGATCGGTGGCGCCGTCGCGCTGCTGTGGTACGTCAAGACGAAGGCCAAGCCGACCGCCGCGGTCACGGCCGCCAACTCGCCGAACGCCAACGCACAATACACCACGACGCAGTCCGAGCAGGCCGCGGCGTGGTGGAACTACGCCGGATCGTGGCAAGTCTG
>Ga0068857_100002792_pt1 | contig 14360 bp, 11 predicted proteins | sample KBSCornC72_FD_66591 | JGI IMG/M metagenome (GOLD analysis project Ga0068857, IMG submission 66591) | Corn rhizosphere microbial communities from Kellogg Biological Station, Michigan, USA - KBS Corn C7-2 | ecosystem: Host-associated > Plants > Roots > Rhizosphere > Soil ...
GTCTGCGGCAGAGACTCCACCGGTTGTCACCATTGCCGCCGGCAGTGACGCCATGGTGGAGGCCGGCAACGCTGCATAGCCAGCCAGATTACCTGCGACTTCGCCACCCGTTGTCCATCCCGGATGCTCAGTGGCGCGCTGCTCCATCAGGGCATTCTCGTCCTGCAGCGCCTGCTCATAGGTCTTCTGTGGCGCTCCTTCCCCGCGCTCCGCATGGCGCATGGAAAAGAAGGGAGACAGGCTCTCAAGGTAGGCAACGGCCTTGCGGTACGGGGCTCCGAGTACAGGCACGGACTCACCGGCCTTGGAGAGGAAGGCCTCAAGTGGATTCGTCTCTGGCTCGAAGTCGTCGGCCATGGGCTATTCCCCAACCTTCTCGTAGAGCTCGTCGTTGAAAAACTGAGGGGAGAGGCGCCCGACGGCTCCAGTTTTCTTGTTCCGCACCCGGATTTTCTCGGGAGCCGATGGGACGATGCTAGCCTCGACGGGCGCAGGCGCCGTGGCCTTCTTTGGCGCCGCCTCGCCCCCCTTGGGCCTTGGAACAGTGGGCTTCGGAAGACTGCCGCCCAGCGGCATGCCCACCTTTTTGAGAAAGTCCAGGATGACGTCCTGCTCGGCCTGGCTCTTGGTGGAGAGCAGGCTTCCAATCTTCTCACCCCAGTGGCCTCCGAGCAGTCCAGCAAAGGCCTTGATGGTGCTCTCGGATGTCTGCGAGCCGAGCAACGCAGGAATCAGCGGCGCCAGGATGGACGCTCCGAGCTGTTGCCCCTGCAGTCCGAGTTGGCCACGCTGGTACTCAATCTGTTGCTGGAGCGCTGCCAGCTGCCGTTCCTGACTCGTCTTCTCCAAGGCCAGCTTCAGGACATTGGCCGAAGTCTCCCGACCACCAGCACGCTCCCGGCCGGCCTGTCCGTACTCCATCTCTCCGGCCTTCTGGAGCTCCGGCGAGGCGCTCAGCATCCCCAGAAGCGCATGGTGCTGCTGCGCTGCCAGCGCGGCTTGCTGGGCGCGCACCAGCACGGCGGCCTTCTCCGGAGGAAGGTCCTGGATGTCCAGCTGCGTCAGGTCGGCAGGTTCGGCCATGGCTAGTAGCTCAGCGGCAGCGAGAGAGGAGAGCCCTGCGCGACGGGACGTGGCTTCCCCATGCCGTAGCCCGTGTCATAGAGGCCTCCGGGGGAGCCCTGGATGTAGTTCTCGGCAAGTACCTGCGTGGCGGGGCCCAGCTCGCCCAGCGCACCGGCTGTGCCTTCTCCGGCCTTCTCGTGGGCCTTCTTGGCCAAGACGCCAGCCACCATGCTCCCGAGGGCAGTGGCCCAGCCCCCTGGGCCCTGTCCGATGGTGACGCCGAGCGGGCCCTCCCCTTGCGCATAGAGCGGCTGGTCCTTCAGGACTTGAGCGCGCAGGAGCATCTGCTGCAGCTTGGTGGCCGCCTCCCGCTGCTTGGCCATAGCCGCCAGCGTCGCGGCGTCATGGAGCGGCTGCAGTGGATTGGCGACGGGAGCGACGGGCGGGACAGCGCCCATGGCGGAGCCGGAGACGTAGGCGCCAGTGGATGGGTCGTAAGGAAGCGCCATTTCACAGCCCCATGATGGAGTTTAACTTTTTGTTGAGATGCGAGAGCGACCCGAGCAACGCTCCAAAGGACTTGCCGTAGTCCACGACCTTCCCGGCTGGCGTATCCACAACCATGGACCGGCCGATGGTGGAGCGCTCGAGGCCCTGCGCCATGGGCGAGACGTAGCGGCCCTCGCCCGCCAGCGGTGACGACTTGTACTCGGGCTTGTAGGAGTATTCCGACGGCTCGGCGGCCTCGAGAAACTCCTCAATGGCTGGAGCCGGGTCTGCGAATTCTTCCTTTGCTTCCACGTCGGAGTGGGCCAGCGCTCCGGCGCCGAGCATTGCACCGCCGCCGATGAGGTTGTTCCAGAACTGGCTCTGCATCTGCTGCTGGGCCAGCTGGTTCTGCATGGCCGGGCCGACGAGACTGACGGGCTGCGCCTGTCCGCTCGGGCCACCGGGCAGCATCCCGAGGAGTTGCTGAATCTGGCCCGTCGTCCAGCCGGACTGAGTCAGGGCCCGCTGGATTTGGGCCTGCATCGCAGCGGCTTGCGTAGCCGTCCGAGTGGCTCCGGCCTGCACTCCCGTCTGGTAGGAGCCGGAGAGGGCCTGTCCATAGGCCTGCTGCTTCTGGTTCTGGAACTGGCCCATGGCCTGGTCATAGCCAGGGTCCCCGGGGTGCAGTCCCTGCGCGGCCATCTGCCCCTTGAGCTGCTGCTCCTGGATGGCCCACTGGGGGTCCATGTTCCCCTTGGAGAAGTTGTAGGCCTGCTGCTGCTGGTTGGCCTCAAAGTTGGGGTCGAAGCTGGGCGCGGTAATCGACTGGTCGAAGGGCTGCATGTCCTGACCGATGCGGCCCGTCAGGTCCGAGGCCTGCCCAAACAACGACTGCATAAAGGGAGAGAGCGTCTGGGTCTGCGTCCATGGGCCGTTGGCCGTGTTGCCGCCATCCGGCAGGGACTTGAAGACAAGCCCGTCCATGTAGCCGAGCTCTCCCGTGGAGGGGTTGGCAACCACCGTGTTGCCGTTGAACTCGTCGCCGGCCTTGTACTGCTGCCCGCTGCCGGGGCCTTGGCTCCACGTCATGCCCCCGTAGATGGGGCTGTAGGAGTTGGTCCGGTTGAGCTGCGCTTCCTGGTTGGCCAAGCCCGAAATGTCGCTCGTGCTCATCCCACCACCGCCAAACATTCCGGGCATCTAACTTGCCTCCCGCGCATTCAGCGCGCGCAGCTTGCGTAATTCTGCCTGCCAGGGACGACACGTCTCCGGCGTCAACTTGAGAATGACGAGGTCTTCCCGGTGGCTGATGCCAGCCCGCACCCGGTCCACTTCCCGGAAGCCCACCGTCTTGATGAGTGACTGAATCCACTGCCCTCGGCGGTTGGAAATGGTGACGTAGCCGGCCCGAGCTTCCTGGGCCCCGAAGAGCCAGCAGGCCCCGGCCTTCACCAGCGGCATGGCGGCATGGGGGTTGGCGAGGGCAATGGAGATGCTTCCCCACGTCTTGCCCATGCGGCCGCCAAAGCCCATGGCCCCGAGCAGATGACCGTCCACGTCGCTGCAGGCCCAGATGAGGTGGGTGTGTGGCGAGAGGGTGAAGTCCACCTTTTTGCTCAGCCACTTGAGCACCACGTCGTCCTGGCCGGAGAGGAGCCTCACCAGTAGCTCCCCTCTTCGTAGAGCACGTCCACCTGGACCAGCGTTGTCGGCTCAATGGCGAAGCCCGTCAGGGCGACGGCCACGACGTGGCCCTCTCCGAAAGAGCCGTTGAGCTGGGCGAAGGGCACGAGGTTGGTGGTGCCCGTACTCCATAGCGCCGAGTCCCAGAGGGCCGAGTCCCACAGGGCCCCGCTCGAGGGAATGACGGGCGTCACGGCCGGAGGCGGGGCCGTCAAGTCGTAGTCGTACCGGGCCGCCACCGAGTAATTCACGGGGTTGCCGGTGGTGGTGAAGTACGGCCGAATCATCTGGACGCGCTTACGGACAGCAGGCGTCCCGTAGCCCTGGAAGCTGCCGAAAATTGTCCACGGAATGGGCTGCGCTCCGGAGCCATCCAGCTGGACGTCATCCAGCGAGCCCGTCACCTCCATCACGTTGGACTGGGTGCCGGCCTGGACGAAGTACAGCTTGTTTAGCCACACCCCCATGGAAGCCGACGGACGTCCCGTCAGCTTGCACCAGTTGCGCGTGGCGTAGGGGGCCGCGTAACAGACCGGGTCTCCAATCTGCTGCGGCACCGTCAGGATGATGGCCTGCTCATCCGGGGTGACGACAATCTGCCAGCCCCGGAGCGTCCCGTTGCGCTGGACCTCGTCGGCAATGATGTTCTGGATATTCTTCGTGGCGTACAGGCTTCGGTCTGCCAGGGAGAGGCCCTGGAGGTAGTGGGCCAGGGACATGACGCCCAGCACTGTCACCACCAGCACGTCCCCACCGTCCCCGGTGGTGATGTTCCGCCCGACGGGCGTCCCGCCGATGAACCAGACACCCGTCAGCTGGAACTGGCCGAAGACTTCGGGGTCCGTGCCCCCGTAGACGCTGACGTTCCCGGCCTCGGAGACGATGACGAGGTTGTTTCCAACCCCAGCCCCCGAGTCCACGGTCCAGTTGGCCATGCACTTCAGCGCGCCGCCGGCCGCCTGACTCGCGCCGAAGTTGAAGGGCTTGGCCTCCCCGAAGACGGAGTCGAACGGCAGAAACCACCCCGTCGAGCTCCCCCGCTCACAGAACCAGAGGCGCCGCATCCACACACACGGGAAGACGAAGTCATGGGGGTCCACGTCCCCGAAGACGCCGTCCACGCCCCCTGCCGTGGCTGCATTCGAGAAGGCCGCCCCGTTGGCCCCGTCCGTGGTGGTGGTGATGCCGTCCCCCGCGGAGCCAGGCTGCACGGCCGTCACCGTCATCAGCGTCCCGTCGGAGGACAGCGTCACCAGGGCACTGGTGAGTGGGTCCGAGCGGATGACGGCCATCAGGTTGACGATGGTGGTTCCGGCGTCCAGGTCGAAGGTGCTGACGTAGGTGGTGCCGTTGATGACGCAGGTCGCAGTCCCCGCCGTGGGTGGGGTGTAGACACTGGTGCTCGGGGAGCCGCTACCAACGCGCTGCCAGGACTGGCTCGACTCGGTGTACAGGTAGTACCCATTCACCTCATCGCAGTAGACGCAGAAGTGGTCTCCGATGCTGGAGTAGTTGGTGGAGCTGCCAATGCCCGCGAGGCCTGCGGGGCTGGCAAAGGCGATGGCCAGCGTCGGAGCGGCCCCTGTGACGCTGCAGTCGAAGATGCCTTCGTTGGTGGCAACGAAGAGCTTGTTTTTGGTGCCGTCCTCTCCCTGGAAGGGGATGACGGTGTAGTTGCCTAGCAGGCTCGAGATGCCGCCCTGGGTGCTGGCGTGGTTGAAGCTGGCCCCGTCGTCCCCATTTGTCGTGGTGGTGATGCCGTTGCCCGAGGCGCCCAGGGCCTTGGCCGTCACCACCATGGTGTGGCTCACCAGCGTCACCGTAACGAGCGCCGCGGTCGGGGCGTCTGCCTCGATGAGCGCAATCAAGTCGTTGATGGTGGTATCGGCGTTGGTGTTGAAGGGCGCAGGGAACGTCGTTCCGTTGATGACGCAGTCGGCGGTGAGATTTGCCGTCGGCGGAGTGAAGACGCTCGTGGCCTGGACGTAGCCCACGTCCTCCGTGTGGACGGTGCTGCCCAGCCGCGAGACTGCGCCTCCGGCTCCAGGCAGTAGGTTCTCCATGGCAACGCACTCGTCGGGCTGCATGGCGCTCAGCGCAGCTACGGAGTTGATGCCCCCGGTGGGGGACAATCCCGTGACTGTCTTGAGCGCCTGCTGCCTGGCGTAGAGCGCGGGACGGGGCATCAGGGCATCCCGAACCCACTGGGCGGCACGTTGTTCAGCGCGTCCAAATATCTCATCCCAAAGCCGTTGTCGGACATGTTCAGCTTCGGCGCTCCAGCATCCGAGCCGACGGCGTTGTCCACGGCAGCGTCAAACTCGGCAGCCGCCGCCGTGGAGTCGAAGCCCTTGGCAGCGAGGAAGGCCGCCTTCAGGCCACACTGGAACATCAGCTCGTCGAAGATGGGGATGTCCCCGGCCGCGGTGAGTACCTGCGCCCGCTGGTCCAGGGTGGTGGTGCCGACGGGCTGCACCCAGGCATTGGACTGGTACTCGAAAGCGATGGTCTGGTCCGCAGGGTTCGGACTCGGGTAGACCGCGAACGTCCCGCCCCACTGCCGGAAGCCCAGGTAGATGGTGAACTGGTTGGAGACGAGGCCCACCAACCACTCCCACCCCTGGGCCGTCAGGGGGCCGGCCATGGGCAACCGAGACGTCCGGTTCCACGCCGTCTGGTTAATCATCCGGTTGAAGTCGTTGGGGAGCGGGTAGAACGTCACGTCCGGCGTCGGCGGCCCGGATGAGTTGGTGGTGAAGGTGTACGTCCGGTTGAGAAGCTGCCACTCCGCACGCCGCATCAGCTGCTTCCCCAGCTTGTTCGCCAGGACAAGCATCTGGACGAAGTTGGGGTCCGTGGAGGACAGCGGGGCCGGCGACGAATTCAGCCCACACTCCACCGCGACGTTGTTAATGAGCGTCCCGATGGAGGGGAACTGCGCCTGTAGCCAGCCGACGCTAGGAGTGGGCTCCTGGGCCATGATTTACTTCGCCTTCTCCGCGGCCGCCTGGGCCATGGAGAGCAGCTGGGCCTGCAGCTGCTTGATGAGCGCGGCCTGCTCGGCGGATGCCGCGGTGAGCGCCTGAAACTTGTTGTCCAGGGCTTCCTTCTCCGCCTGCAGCTTGCTGGCCTCTTTGCCGCGCAGCGAGACGTCGAGGTAGTTCCGGGCTCGCTCCCGGTAACCGAAGAGGCCCCGGTCCTTCTTGACGTGGGCATCCGAGACGGCGGCCAGCTGCTCCAGGGTGTAGATGTTGAGGTAGCGGCACTCCTCCACTTCCCGCCGCTTGAAGCTGGGGACTTCCGACAGCGGAGTCCCTTCCGTCGGCTCATCGGTCTGCGTCTTGAGCCACTCCTCGTAACGCTTCTTGAAGCGCTGCTTGTCGAGCTCCGTCATGGCCCGGTACAGCACGTTGTCTCGGTCCCCCGGCGTCCGGATTTCGACGTGCGGCGTGTCCACGCAGATGGTGCGCCCGGCTTCCTTGGACTTCTCTGGGTCCTCCACCGGCACCATCTCGAAGCGCACCCACAGCCCGTCGTCTCCGGCGAATGGGTTATTCGGGTTGTCCACCATGATTTGCTGATACTGGCTTGCCGTTTCCATGTCGTCTCCTAGGGAAGCATCGGGCCGATGAGGGCTTCCAGTGCGGCGTGCCCCGTGTCATTGAGCGTTTCGTTGTCAGCTGCGAGCATCGTCGGGTCGACCTTCGTATGGTCTCCGGCGTCCCACACTGTACTCTCGCAATCTGCCAAGGCGACGCCGTCACCGCCGTGGGCGCCGGCATAGGCCGACACCAAGGTGTTGAAGTTGCCGCGCTGGGTATTCTTGCCAGCGGAGTAGCCCGGAGCGTCCCCGAAGGGGATGCAGTTGGAGAGGATGATGGACGGCACCTTTCCTCGGGCCCCATCCGCGCCGCCCTGGAGCGTCGTCACCGGCGGCAAGTCGTTGGCAAAGGAGTTGTTGAACTGCGCTCCGTATTTGGACTCCATCCCGATGTCGTTTCCGGCCAGTCCCACCGCGTTCGCGGTGATGACGCACTGGTGCGAGGCCAGAGTACCCGTGACGATGGCGTTAGTCGTCGGATTGGCCGCGATGTCGGCAATGAGGTTGTTGACGGTGGTGTCGGCGTCAGTGTCGAAGACGACATCAAACGTCTGTGCCGACCCGCCGGAGGGCGTGATGACTAGCTGGGCATTGGCCCCGCTGAGAAGACTTGTCCCCGGAAACCAGAAGGACCCATTGGCCCCGTTGGTGGCCGTCGAGAGTCCGTTACCAGCGAAGCCAGGCGTCTTGGCTTCTACAAAGACAATCCAGTTGCCGTGGACTTCCTGCTGACCTGTCGCCGTGACGAGTGTGTTGAGGGAGCCGTTTGCGTTGATGAGCGCAGCAGTGTCAATGGCTGTCTGCTGGGCGCTGGTGTTGAAGGTCGAGACGACGGTGACTCCATTGATGATGCAAGTGGAAGTCGCCGCTGTGGGCGGGACGAATTCGGCCCAGGCGTTGGTGTTCTTGGTTGGAGGGATGAAAGCGATGGACGCCTCTACTCCCTCCAGCATGGAGAGTAGCGGCGCCCAGGTGGCCGCCCCCGTCGCACTGTCGAGGAGCAAGTCCCAGTAGCCACATTGGATGACGATGGCGGAGAAGTCTTGGAACTGGCCCCAATCCACCCAGAACTCACTCAAGAGCGTGGCCGTCCGAAGGCCAGACCGCGCCGCGAACCAGTAATAGGTGGGACCGCCAGTATACTTGGCCTCGGCAATCTGCTGCGCCCAGCCCCCGAGGCCTGCAGCTCCGGCCCTGCTCCCCAGAATGAGGTCCTCCCCGAAGAATGCAGATTCGTCCTGCCCGGCTTGTGGGCCGGCGTCCTGCTCGATGGTGATGGCCTTGGCCGGATTCTCATCGAGCTGGAAGCTGCGGAGCGTTGCCGACGTCAGTAGCTCCGTCCCGCCCGAGTTCTGGCCAATGTAGATGGGAGTTTGCTGCGTGCCATGGGATGGTTGCGGGACTCCGGGCACAAACTGCGTCGGCAGTGCATAGCCCCCATCGACATACGCCACGTAGGCGTAGAGGCCGCCGAGCCCGTCGATGCGCGAGGTGATGGCGATGCAGACGTTGTGGGTCCCAGGGTTCGCCAGTCCGTAGAGATGCCCGTCGGTAACGAAACTGCCCCGCGTCTGGTAGGGCCCGTAAGAGACGAAGTCGTGGCCAATGGGGGCATCCGCCGCCAGTCCCATCGCCGTGTACGAAGGAACGCATCCGGCAGTGAGCTTCAGGGCCCACTGGTTGGTGGAACTGCCGGCCGTGGCCACGATTTCGGCCGTCTTGGTGTAGTCCGCCAGAAGCATGTGCCCAGCGGCAGGCACCAGGGTGGCCGCCACTGCGAAGTCCCCCGTGGGCGTGGCAGCGACGAGCGCATTGGCGACAGAGCTCGGCACCGTCGGCAGATAGTCTCGGTACAGCACTGGCGACGGCACGCGTACAAGCAGCCATGAAAACCGAAGCAGACACGTCCCGCCCGGGTCTACGGGGATGGTTGCGACAAAGGCGGTCGGCGTCGTGGTGTAACCGGCAATCTCGGTGCTCCCGGCCGCTGGCGCGCTTCCCTCATAGCCAACGTATTGCATGCTGACGATGTAGTTGGCATCCGGCTCCGGAATCAGGAAGGTGGCCCCTCCCGACGTGTACCCAGCCATGATGGTGAAGAAGCCCGCCAAGTTGTTCCCCGGGACATCATTCGTCCCGATACTCAACTGGTTGGACATTCTCTGGGCGTCTTTCAGCGAAAGAAACCCATCGATGTCCGTGACGAAGCCGTTGGGGAAGTCGCACTCGTCGCAATCCACCGCGCCGATGGCCGGAGCCTTGCCAACGGTGGAGATGCCCGGAGAGTCGCGGCGAGCGATGAAACCATCTCCAATGTGCTTGTGGCCGCCCTCTCCAGTGCGGCAGAGAAATGCCGGCGTCCCAGCCAGGGCAGAGCTCGTGTCCCAAACGTTGTTTTGGAAGACGCCGCGCTCAGCGCTCAGCAGGTACGACGCACAAATCTGGTAGCTGAAGGTAAAGGCCTCGGCGTCGTTGCCGCTGTCACTGACGTGGATGGAACTGAAGGCATCCGCGCGAGGCCCCCAGACAAAGCTGCAGACGTTGTCCCAGCTCGGCTGGTCCTGGACGTCCTCGAAGCCGCCGAAGACGCCCCAGAAACCCACGTTGCAGCCTTCTGTCTCGACGTGCTCACAGGCGACGCCGAGCCACACCATCCCCACGCCATGCGTTAGGGAATTGATGGTGGAAGCGCGTCCATAAAAGCTATTGTTGCTTGTGACGTAAACGCCGTAGCCGCTAGCGCCGTAGACCGAGACGTTGCGCAGCCAGGCCCTCGAGGCGCCCTCGAGCACGATGCCCGAGTTGTTGAAGCGCGGGACAAGCTGGATGCCTTGCACCCGGATGCCGCCGACATTTGGGACGTAGGACTGCACGTAGCCGCTGATGCGCGCGTAATGCGGACAGGGGAACTGGTGTGACGGCTGCGGCAGTGCATCGGTAACCGGACTGGGCGGAGCGGCAAACGTCTCGGAGATGGGCCCGATGGTGAGAAACGCCGACTCGGCGACGAAGAAGGGCTGACCCGTTGGGGCACTCGGCTGGTCGAAGTTGCAGAGCCAGAGCGTATGGGAGTCAGCGGCGTACTTACTGGTTGGCGGAGTGAAGGAACCAGTCCCCGTGTGGCGCGCAGTGTCGGCCAGCTCGATGGAGTCAATGGCTCCATTGGGCTGAAACTCGAAAGCGCCAAAGACGGCGAAATTGTCTCCCAGCGAGGCCTGCTCGAAGCCGGTGCGGTAGACCTTCCCTGATGCGGACAGATGGCCCTGATTGACGCCGTCCACGTAGAAGTCGAAGAAGAACCCGTTGTAGTCGATTTCGAGGTTGTGGGCCGTGCTGCCCAGCGCAACGGGCGAGCTCAGAATCTGCTGCTGGCCGGTGACGGCTGTCGTCAACGTCGCCCGGTATTGAATGTTCCCCCCGTCCTGCACCACCTCGAGCGCCACCGCTCCGGCCAGCCCAGTGCGGATGTCCCGCGTGCCGATGAGCCAGGACGTGGCCGAGCCGCCCTGGTCCGTCACCTGGACCCAGCAGCGCAGGCAGAGCTCCGAGGCATACCGGTAGAGGAAGCTCCCCCAGGGGTAGCAGTCGTCGAGAAGAACCATCGGCGCGAACGTCAGCGTCGAGTCGTTCTTCGTCTTTAGCGTCATCGACTGGCCGGTGACGCCGACTAGTGGGGCTCCGTAGGCGGGATAGAAAGCTGAGTTTGTTGTCTTTCCGGACAAGTACATCAGCGGGCCACCGAAGGCCGCAACGAGAGTGGGCTCCGAGGAATTGGCAACGCCCGACAGGATGGTGGAGAGCTCCTCGCCGTCTCCGTAGAAGAGACAGCCGGCTGGCAGCATGATGGGACGGCTCACATACCAGTTACCGGCAGGGACATAGACGCCACCGACGGGGCCATCGGTGCCGAAGAAGAAGCCGGTATTCTGCTGTGTCCAGGCGGCAATGGCCGCCTCAATGGCGTCAATGTTGTCGTGAAGCGCCAGAGTCCTGTCGGCCGGGTCCGTCACCGACAGCGCGCCATAGAGGCGAATGTCAAAGACGTTGATGAGTGTGTTGGCCGGGGCCCAGCTGGCGACCGTTCCGTTGGTCGTCAGGAATTCGCCAGCGTGGCCCGTCTGGTCTGGCAGCGCAGAGCCGGAGACCGGCTCCCACTGGGTGATGGTGCCGTCCGTCTCGAGGAAGTCGCCACCGTGGCCAGTAACGTCCGGGATGGTGGGCATCGGAAGTAGCCCGATGCCCTGGAAGTCACTGACCCCCGGCGGACCTGGCGGCGGAGGGTATGGCATGGACTAGGTAATGGACCAGGTGCCGCCGTTTGCGATGGTCGCGGTGTATGTGGTGCCGTCCGGCGACTTCAGCTTGATGGAACCGCCGTTACCCAATCCGGTAAAATCAAAAGTGGTGGGAAGAAGGTTAGCCTTGGTGGAACCGGCAATCTGCAAGTGCAGTTCTCCACCGCCGAGGGTCGTGTTGAGTGCTGCGCACGAATCTATAAAAGCGCCAGAGACGAGAACATTTCCAGTGTTGGCCTCATCTTTCAGGCTCCGAAAGTAACCAGTGACGAAGGAGGCGGCTAGCCAACGTTTGGTGGTTGAGCCCAGACTTTGAGTTGTTCCGTCGTCATTGGGGAGGATATCATCAAGGAATGTCTTATCCCCTCCGATGGTCTGTGTGCTAGACGTAAGGACGCCTGGATGTGTGGCGTCGGCTGGCTCGAGATTAAAATCGCCGGTCCCGGAATCGTAGGTGGCGCCATCGGCGTTGGGTGCGCTCCCGACGGCACCGAGAATGAGCGACGCCCCACCACCAACGGATGCCCATGAGGCTTCCGTCCCGTCGGTGACAAGGGCCCAACCGGAAGTGACTCCCGCCTGGCTCGGCAGGAGTCCTCCCATTCCCGTGCTTGCGCTCTCACCAGCCATTTAGGACGCCCGCCCCACCACCACAAAACCCGTGGCGATGCTGCCGGTGTTGGGGTTGCCCGAGGCGCCCGGGTTGAACTCGTTGAGCCAGCCGGAGATGACTGCGCCTCCGTTGGCCACCGTCCCGGTGGACTTCACCAGCCGGACGCCCTTGCCGCTGGTGGCGCCGCCCGTCAGGTCTGCATGGTTCAGCGAGGCCGAGTGCAGCGCCGCTGACTTGACGGTGACGGCGTTGCCGTAGGGGCCGAGCCCATCCACTGGCGTCCCCGGAGCGCTGTACGCGTCCCTGGTGCGCCGAGTCATCACCAGCGTGGTGGTGCCGGTGCAGTCCAGCAGGTTGTTCATCCAGGGAATGGCTGCAATCAACGCCTTGGTGTCCGTCACCGTCTGAGTGGCGGACGTGTTGAAGGTCACCGTCAGCGGGTAGCCGTTGATGTACAGGACGTCCGTGGAGCTCGTGGGTGGGGTGTAGGTGACGGCGGAGGCCACCAGGACGGCGTCGGTGGCGCCGACGGCTTGCACCGTCCCAGCGACGGTGTCTCCCTGGGTGGCATCCCCGGTGGGAGTAATCCGCAGGGCGGTGAAGGCCACCGGCAGCTGCAGGTCCAGCCCGGCGCCCACCTGGGCGCTGGAGACATCCGTCACCGTGGGCCCTGCGCCTCCGGAAAAGCCAGCGCTGATGGAGGAGCCGTGCTCTGCCCCGGCGCTCAGCTGGATGTTGTTGCCGTCCAGGCCAGCATTGGCCGTCAGGAGCAGGTTGTCACTGCCGTCATTCGAGGCCACGACTTCGCGCGCTACCTTGGGGTTGGCGTGGAGGGCGGCAATGGCGTCCGTCACCGTCTGCGCTGCCGAAGTGTTGAAGGTGATGATGAAGCTCTGCCCGGCGACGCTGAGGGTTGCGGTGGAGCTGGTGGGCGGCACCCAGGTCGCCGTGGCCGCCGTGGTGCCGACGTGGCTCGAGGTGCGCGCCGCCACCGGAGTCATCTGCGTGCCCCGGCCAATGCCGGTCTGGAGCGCCCCGAGGCCTCCGAGGAGCGCCCCGTCCACCGGGCCCGCCCCAACGCCCTGGCCAAACCAGCGGTCTGCCCCGGCGGTGAAGCTACGGTTGAGGCTTCCAGTGGCCCCCGAGACGTTCACCTTGTAGACGGAGATGCCTTCTCCGGCAGTCCCCGGCGCCTTGGCAGTCAGGACGAGGGTGCTGGTGCCGGAAGCCAGGAGCATCTTGGAGAAGGTGCCTACCAGGCCTGCGGCGCCAGTGCTGTTCAGCAGGGCCTTGGCCGCGGTGACGGTGGTGGCCGCGTCGGTGTCGAAGGTGACGGTGAGCGGCACGCCGTTGATGAAGAGCGTGTCCACACCCGTCGCGGACATCGGCGTGTACGTCACGCTGGCGGCAGTGGATGGAGCCGAGGCCCCCGTGACGTCCGCCACGACGCCCTGCTTGATGACGTTGGCGGGACTGGACGGCGGAACGAAGATGCCGTGGTAGTAGCTGGTGGAAGTCGCCATGGGGTGTCCTCGAGTGGGCTACCCCGAGGGCGGTTTCCCGCCCCCGAGGCGGACCCGACTTGATTTTTAGGTGGTGCTCAGGCGCCCCTGGAACTGGTCGCCACCGCAGGTGAGGTTGCCCGCCCAGCCGATGATTTGGACTTCGGCGTCCTGGTTGATTGCGTACCGCTTGTTCGGGCTGAGCGGCACAAAGTTGCGGTCTGCGTGCGGCCGGTACTTCAGGTACTTGGTGTTGAGGAAGTACGCGGTGGACGCAGTGGCGAAGCCGCCGATGCCGCCGTCCAGCACCACGTCACAGGACATGAACTTGATGGTGGGGAAGCCGAGGTCTCCGGTTTCCGCCTGGGTGAAGCGCTGCTGGTTCTGCAGGCTGCCCAGGTAGTAGGTCCACGCCAGGTTGTCCATGATGATGAGGTTCGGCCGGTCGGCGCCGCGGACCAGGTTGCTCCAGAGCGCATTCATGTCCGCCTGGATGGTGGTGGCGGAGAGGGACGCGTCCTTCTGGTAGTACGGCCGCCAGAAGGTCCACACGCTCCGGTCCACACCACCGTAAGTCCCAGTGGCAATGCGGCCAGTCGAGGTGCCGGCCGGGACAGCGGCGTCAAGACCAGTGATGGTCTTGCCACCGGAGCCAGTGCCGTCCGAATAGAGGCCCTGGGAAATCAGGTTGGCCATGGATGACTCAGCCACCTGCAGCCGGCCCTCCATGAGGTCGATAATCTGCTCTTTGCCGCTGTTCTGCAGCATTTCCAGGCCGCTGATGACGACGGGGCATGCGGCCTGCTTGATGTCGTACTGGGCCCACGACAGCACGTCCTGGCCAGCGACCGGCAGCAAGTCATAGCCAGAGTAGAAGCCCGCATTCCCATTGCTGGCGAAGCTGAGCTCCTGGGTGATGATGGTGCCGCCGGAAAACGTCTGGATGTTGCCGCCCTTCTTGAGCGACATCAGCAGCGCGTTGTTCTTGGTGACGTTGTCGGCGAGTTTGCCGGTGCGTGACTCGATGGTGGTTGCGACGATGTCTGAGATTGCGGGATTGCCTGGGAACGACATGAGGAGTCCTCAAACGGGAAGGGGTGAACTGCCGCCTC
>Ga0068857_100002795_pt1 | contig 14350 bp, 13 predicted proteins | sample KBSCornC72_FD_66591 | JGI IMG/M metagenome (GOLD analysis project Ga0068857, IMG submission 66591) | Corn rhizosphere microbial communities from Kellogg Biological Station, Michigan, USA - KBS Corn C7-2 | ecosystem: Host-associated > Plants > Roots > Rhizosphere > Soil ...
CTCTGAGAAGCGCGCGCGCCATTGGACACTCTTCCGCCTCATAGGGTACGCCATTGGTGTGCAAGATCTCGTACTGCGTGTATTCAGCAAATGCTTTGATCTGACGCAGATCCTCACCCATCCATTCGATGGCTCTCTCGTTGGCAAAGGTGATCTTCCCTGAAGGAGCTTCCGCGATAATCAAACCAGAGGGAGCCTGATCAATCACGACGCGGAGAAATGCCTGCTGCTGCTCAAGCTCTTTGAGCAGATTTTCACTGTACTGGCGAGCTACCTCGGCCTCTTTTCTGGCTTTCTGCTCGCGCTTCAATAAGCGATCGCGCTCGCGTTCCAGCGTTTTGCGATCGGTAATATCGGTGATAAAGTTGGTGATGCCTCCATCGTCTGCCGGATAGGTATGAAAGGTGTACCAGCGCCTCAGCTTCTGATAGTACAACTCAAAAACTTCGGGCTTACGGTTCTCCATCACCTGGCGCAGCGCGACCTCTACCGGGGTTCCGAGCATCTCTGGATACACCTCCCAGAGCGAACGCCCCAACACATCTTTAAGAAAAAGCTGCGCGCCCGCTCGCAGATTGTATTCCGCGCGCGAATTCACATAGGTGAAACACCAATTGCGATCAACATGCGCAAATGCCTCGCCCACACCCTCCAGAATCTCACGTATCCGTCGCTCTGAGTGCAGGCGCGTCTCCTCGGCCTCTTTGCGCGCCGTAATGTCAATTACGACGCCGATCAGAGATAACGCCTCTCCCCGTTCATCCAGCCGGAATTGGCTCTGAGCCATGATCCAATGGATGCTGCCATCCGGCCAGATAACACGGAATTCAAGGCTCCGCCGTGGATGTGCATGAAAATCCTCTTCAAGATCTTGCAGAAGCATCGCGCGATCATCAGGATGAATCTGGGCTAGCAGATTCGCATGATTTGCCTCACATTCTGGCGAAACCCCTATAATATTCCGAAACTCTTCACTCCAATAGTGTCTATCATGCACCATATCCCGCTCCCACATGCCCACACTGGCTGCCTGCATCGCGAGATGATAGTGAGCTTCGCTAAAAGGATATATCTCTTCTTGATTTACCATGCCAGTTTCACCTTGCCGATAAGCTCTCAGGTAGGGGGTACGTTGCTTCTTTTATCTTACCACGCGACCCTCGACGAAAGAAATTCAAGAGGCACGGCGAAACACTATCCGCTTAGACAACCCCCTCCGGGTCAATGTGCAAACCCATCAGATGCACGTCGATAAACTCCCCACGGATGTAGAATTCGCGCGTCTGCGTCCCCTCGATTTGAAAGCCATATTTCTTATAAAGATGGATCGCGGGCACATTATCAACGCGCACAAACAGATTGATCTTGCGCACAATGCCACCAGTCCTGGCCCATTGGATCAGCGCGGCCAGCAGATGACCGCCAATACCCAGGCCCCAGGCTGAGCGCGCCACCGTAATGCCAAATTCACCGGTATGCCGGATACGCTGCCGTTTACCCGCGCCGAATGAGATATTGCCAACGATCGCGCCATCAATCTCGGCAAGGAGATAGAGGCTTGTCGGAGAGGCTGCCGAAGCCTGGAGATAGTCCTGCTCCTGCTCGACTGTCAATTCAAATTCGCCCGGTCCCATCGTCAGATTCTCACTCTCGCCCGCCACCTGCTCGATATAGGCCAGTAGTCTCTCCGCGTCCCCTGGCTCCGCCTCGCGCAAAGTCAATATCTGTCCATCTTTCAAAAGATATTGTTGCATGGATTCGTTCCTTTTCTTCAAAAAATCTATGCATCATTATAAAACATACCGCATTAAGACAATTGACAGCGCATAGTCAAGCAGATACAATGGGCGTGCTTGCTAAGGAAGGCTTACCGCCTCGATCACCACGCAGTTCTCGGAAACTACTGCGGCATATCTGACCCTCGTTCCTTTGTGGTAGCACATCCTCGGCAGCTTCTATTGATATATGTTGATATATATTTTTCACGGAGGTGTTGTGTGTTTAAGCCACATCGATTTAATCCCTTATTGAAGGCAGAGCCGAATCAGGATCACGCGAAGAAAGTCGCCAGCGGCCTGATTCATGGCCATACGCACGAGGAATTGGTAAAAGAAGTCAAGAAAACCACCACGGTCGAACATGGAAAGACCCATACGACGACGGAGGTAGTGGAAGCAAAGGTCACAACCACCACAACGCACAAGGGCGGGGCAAAGGCGGATGAGACCACCCCGACGCTCTCCCATGTTCACGCCACAGGTGAAGGCCTGGCCGCCATCGAGATGACACCCCCGCATCCTCCACGCGAAGAGACACCTGAATACTCCCGCGCGCACCATCACCTGACCAGAGTGCTCGACGAGCCCTGCGCAATGTGCGGCGTGCGCAATTCCACGCTCAACGATCCCAAGCAGAACCCGTTCGGAGCCACTGCTCTTGAAACCCACCACTATCCCATCGAGCGTAGCCTGATGGACGCCTGCGATCCGCTCAAGGTCGGCGTCGTCTTCCCCCAGGTTAAGGATCGTGAAACGCTCGAAGCCTTTGTCGATTCGGAGCATAACCTGATGGTTCTCTGCGACGTCCACCACCGCCATCCCTTGCACGGCATTCACCACCTCGCCCCCCAGGACTTTTTTGTACAACCTTTCCTGATCTCCGGCTACCAGGTCGTCGCAACGCAAGAAGACGAGGCCGCGGCCATGGCGGCAGACGAGAAGCTGGTCAAATTCGAGGAAAAACACAGCAAATAATTGCTCACCGCTGGATGCTCGTCATCCTTGCTCATAATCGCGTATTGCTCCCTTTTGTGAATGGAGGGTAGCTCCTTGCGCGCTACCCGTGGGGTCACGGGTAGCGCGCAAGGAGCTACCCTCCATTCACGCTCAATAGACAACCCTCCTAAGAAGAATGGTTCAAAAGATGTCAGGCCGCGCTTTTTTTGATAAAATATCAGTACCATAAAAAATCCACACGACGTAGAGAGCAGGGACTTGCATGGAGACAGGGAACGAGCGCGTAGATCAACCGTATGGCGTGCTCCGGGTTGTACGTATGCTGGCAAGCACTCGGATACCAGCAAGCGCGACCGATGGCGTTGAACGACACGCAAGCGGCCTGTTACCCGAAGAAGGCTTAGTCCACGTCCTGACGCGGCGGGAAACGACCATCGGGCGGGCACTGAATAACGATATTATCCTGCTGGACCTGACCGTCTCGCGCGAACATGCACGCCTGTTGCTCGACCAGAGCGGCTGGCAAATCACCAATCTCACCGAGCAAAATGTCGTCCGTATCAATGGACGACCTGTGCCTTTCGGGCGAAGTCTGTTCATTCATCCCCAGGATATCCTGGTCCTCGGCAGCACAATGCTGCAACTGATCGCGCCTCCCAACTATCAAGAGCTGCTCGCTGACGAAAATACTCAACTGCTCGAAGATCCGCAGTCCGATCTCGCCAAGGAAAAAACGCACAGCCTTTCCGATCGCGTCGCCATTCCGGTAGCCACGCATGACGAACGCCGTATCTCCGCTCCCCTGGTCAACGCGCCGACGTCTCCTGAATTGCCATCTGTGCAGGCCAGGAACCGCCTTACCGAGGCCGAACGTTTCGCGACGCCACTCCCGGCCCTCCCCATTGACATCTGGTCCGAGGAAGAGCCGGAGAACGTCCTTGGCGCGGGCATCACCATGCAATTCGCCCTGCCGCAACGCATAGGAACGCGCACACGCTGGTTTATCGCGGGCATCGGCCTCTGCATCCTGCTGATCAGCGCGCTGGTAACCATCATTCTCAACGGTTTGATCGGCATCTCCGCGCTGCAAGAGAATGGCTTCTCGTCGATCATCTCCGCCCTGATTATTCCGGTGATTCCGGCTGTCGGCATCTTCCTGCTCGTCAACTTTATGGATCGCTACGAACGCGAACCCTGGTTCTTACGCCTGGCCGCCTTTCTCTGGGGCGCGATCATTGCGATTCCGCCCGCGCTTTTTATCGAGCGCCAGGTTGATGCCATACTCAACGGCTGGCCGGTCAGTCACGCCAATAATCTCTTCCTGCACGCGCTGATGCAGGGACTCAACGCGGGCGTCACCGAAGAGACCATCAAAGGGCTTGGCCTGCTCCTGCTCTTTATCATCCTGCGCGACGAGTTCGATAACGTGACCGATGGCATCGTCTACGGCGCGTTGATCGGCGCTGGTTTTGCCATGGTCGAAAACTTCGGCTATTTCGCCAGCAGCGGCAATAACTTCCTGGTCGTGCTGATCGTAGGCAGAATCGTCCTGGGCTGGCTGGGTCATTCCACGTTCATCGCCTGCTTCGGGGCCGCGCTCGGCTATATCCGCCACACGCGCTCGCGCTGGAAGCAGATCCTCGTGCCCCTGCTCGGCTATCTCTTAGCCGTCAGCCTGCACACCCTCTTTGATTTTGTCGATTTCCAGGCCAGCCAGCTCATTCGTACTGCTACCAATGGCACAACCATCAATTACGCGCTGGCCCTGATTATCGGCGATTATATCCCTCCATTTCTGGCGCAAATGGGCCTGCTCTACATCCTCATCAAAAGCCTGGCGCACGAAGCAGCGGTGATCCGCGAATTTCTTGCCGTTGAGGTCAGCAATGGCGTCGTACAGGTCGATGAATACGCGCTTCTGCAAAATTCGTTCCAGCGCACCAGGCGCGAACGTCAGATCTGGCACGCTCAGGGCACGCGCCAATGGTTGCGCGTCAAAGCGCTCTACCAGACCGAGATTGGCCTCGCCTTCCGCAAATGGCACGTCAGCATGGGCGATAGGCCCAAACTCGGCTATCGCCAGCCAGAAGACGCCTACCGCGAGCGGATCAGCCGTTTACGCAAGGAGATTGAGGGAGTCAGCGAGGCGCTGAGCAAAGCAAGGATTCAATGAGGAACGAGAACCAGTGTCGATTTATCCTTTTTGCATAGCCGAATTTGTTCGTCGATACCAGAGCAGCAATGCTGTCAGGCTGAGCAGTACAATCCCAATCCCGACCAGCAACAAACGACTCTGGACAAACGACCAGGGCAAGAAAGTCGGCGGCAAATCCAGGCGAACCAGTGCCACAATCTGCCCTCGTTGTGCAGGAGTCGGATGCGGAAACGGTCCCAAACTCGCAAACAACCGACTAGCGGCAGCCAGACCTGGCAACCTCGTGTTGCTGGTAAAAAAGCTCCCCCCACTGTATCCAGCCAGACCGGCAGACCACCAAGATAGGCAGTTAGCCAGAGGATGGTCGCCAGGATATGGGAAATGATACGCTGGCCGCGCGTGATGTTCGTCACCGCGAAGGCCAGTGCAGTCCCAAAGAGCGTTGGAGCCAGAATATACCAGACTGACCAGATAAGGTACGCTTGCGCGCCAAGTCCAGGGTAAGATGCTCCCAGGATACTATGCAAGAGAGGTAGCGTTGGCATTGCCGGTACTGCCGGGTAAAATTTGTCCACGAGGATAGCTAGCAGAAGATGCAAGAGGATAAACCCCAGAGCGACACACAGGCTGCTGAGGTATTTTCCGCAAAAATAGGTGATGGTACCCACCGGAGTACTCCAGATCAGGCGCTCCACCCCGAATTCGTGATCCACATACGCCTGTTCTCCGCTGACTATGGTCAGGAGCAGGGCTACCAGGAACGTATTAACCAGAACATTGTTCCAGACGCTTAACGGATAGGCACGCACCGCCAGGGCTTCGATGATCCCTAACAAAGCGATGATGCCGCCAATGACCCAGATCGCCCAGCCACGAGCCAGCAGCAAGAATTCCTGGCGCATAACAATCCACAGGGTTTGTATGTTCTTCATGAGCCTAAACTGCCTTCACTCCAGCCTTCTGCAAGGTCGTTATAGCCAGGTAAGCCTCTTCCAGAGAAGCGGTTGTCACTTGCGCCTGAGCATGGGGTCGTTCCTGTGCCACTACCCTTACCGCCATTGCGTCTCCAAAGCGTATTGCCGAGCTTACCTGATGTTCCAGACGAAAACGTTCAAACTCCTCTGGCGACAACTGCATTTCCCAGGTCGTCCCGGCTGCGGCCTCCAACAAAGCCGACACCGAACCTTGCCAGCAGACTTTCCCCTCCTGGAGCAGCACGAGATCGCTGGCCGTCGCCTCGACATCCGTGATAATGTGCGTGGAGAGAATCACCAGCCGCTCACCCTGTAGGGCCGCGATCACCTCGCGGAAGTGGATGCGCTCCGCCGGATCAAGGCCTACCGTTGGTTCGTCCAGGATCAGCAATTGCGGATCGTTAAGCAGAGCCTGCGCGATGCCCACGCGCTGGATCATCCCGCCAGAGAAGCTCTTGAGCCGTCGTTTTGCATCGGCGGTCAAATGTACCATCTCCAGCGCATACTCCACCCGCTCATCCAACAACTTGCCACGTACGCCCTTCAATTCGCCGAAATAGCGTAAAAATTCGCGCGCCGACAATTGCGGATAATAGCCCACACCTTGCGGCACAAAACCCAGCACCGCGCGCAAAACCTTTGGTTGTTTATAGATATTAATACCATTCCACGTGACCGTTCCCCGCGTTGGCCTGTTGAGCGCGGCCAGCATGGTCAATAGCGTTGTTTTACCCGCGCCATTCGGACCAACCAGGCCGATTATCCCCGGCTTTAGAGAAAGGGAGATATCCTGCAAAGCAAAACGCTTGGCTTCGTATTGCTTGCTTACCCCGTTTATGTCGAGCTGAATCATCGTAAAATCTCCTTTTTGCGCAAGAGCGTTCAGTTCTGAGCGTCTTCCAAGTTATTTATCCTCTGATGCCTATCCTCCTGTAGCGGTGCGGCGGCGATCAACCACAACGATAGTGACCAGGAGGAGAAGTAGCGGCAGGAGAAAAAAAACGACCCGGTTGATGACAAAAGGCCAACCGAGGAAATAAGGAGGAATTGCCGCGCGCGCCATGTCCATGATTTGTATGGCCACATGCGGCGAAACGCCACGAATTTTTTGAATCACAGAACCCAGTTCTTCGGTCGGATCATTGTTAAGAATCCTCATAGACGAGATGTCTATCCATGAGGGAAGATATCCTTTTGCTCCAAAGGCCCCAAAAATTAAAATGACGGCATACCCGATCAAACGTCCGCCACGCATCAGGTAGTTGGACGCTATAGCTATAGCCACTCCAAACAACACAGGAATAAGCACAAACCAGAGCCAGAATACCACAAAAACGGTCCAGCCCAATGGTGGATATATTACTCCCTGGGTAAGAAACGTGTCGGAATGAATGGTCCAGAACTGATCTACCAGAATGGCGGTCAGTTCAAACAGGAGTGAAAAAAGCACAGACATGCAGAAAACGCCAAGAAACTTTCCCCAGATATAGGCCCAGGATGGAGTCACTGTCGCCCAGATCATTTTGCCTACCTGCTTATCCCACTTGCGTAGCGCCTGTGCGAGAGCCCAAAAAATCAGGATGAGCCAGAAAGCCAGGTTCCAGGTTAGAGTGGTATGATATATCCCTACTGGTCCAAATGGAAAACTGCGTATGTTTGTTGCCAATTTGATGCCGAGAACAACAAAAACAAGAGCCAGGATGTAGGTGAATTTGCTCCTGGCGATCAGCAAAAGCTCGATTTTCGTGATTTGTAGTAAAGTCTTCACTGCTCCTCTTTCTTTTATCTGGCCAGGTCATCCGCTCTCATCGAGGATGACTTCGCCATCAGCGTTCGTGAAATAGCCAGTAAGACACTCAACCTCTGCTTCACAGTACACATCCTCGTTCTACAAAAGTGGTTCTTCTTATCCACCAGAACATAATTTCTGTAGTATTACGTCTTCTATTCATGATAATACACATGACTTTAAATTGCAAGGAATCCAAATAAGGCCCCAAGCAAATACACAGCACAAATACCATTGACTCTCTAGAGATTATCGTTTATTATTGGCCAATAGGCACCTATCTCATCGGACACGCGAGTGCGGCTCGCGCGGGAGGGGGTTCGATGGCCCTCTTTGCATATATAAGAATAGCACGTTGTACGTGCTGCTCTGCTCCGATGCTTGTCGTTTCTTCTACTCTTCGTACGTCGTTCTACGAAAGGAGAAAAGCTTTGGAGACTCGTGCTACGAAGCGGAAGTTTAAGCCCATCCTTCTGCTGCTCATCATCCCCTTTATCGTGCTCTGCTGGCCCCCGTTCTACAATTTTAACAACCCGGAGCTGGCAGGAATCCCCTTTTTTTACTGGTTTCAGTTGCTCTGGGTCGTAATCACAGCGGTCATCACTGTTGTCGTTTACCTGCTGGATGCATAAACGAAACCTGTACTCCTCCCCGATTTGGCAATAAGAACACGAGCAGATCCTCTCAGACTGGACAAAAGGGAATGCGCTTAAGCATCTCGTCCAGGCCGGATAAGAGACCAGAGCGTTCGCCAAAGCGGAATAAGGAGAGTTCATGTCTCACCAGCCTGGCTTTTCTCCGCCAGGACTGCCTGAGACTAGTTTGACCTCGCGTGAAAATTGCGTATTTTCCAGAAAGGGCAAGGTCGTTTGTATGAATTGGGTAGCATTTATCGTTTTCCTCATCTTCTTTTTGCTGGTCACGGTGGTCGGCTTCTGGGCCGCGCGCTGGCGACGTGGCAACCTGAATGAACTCAACGAATGGGGCCTGGGCGGTCGCCGCTTTGGCACCCTCGTCACCTGGTTCCTCCTCGGCGGTGATCTTTATACCGCCTACACGTTTGTCGCTGTCCCCGCCGCGATGTTCGGCCTGGGCGCGCTGAGCGGCTGGTTCGCCGTTCCTTATACTATCCTCGTTTACCCGATTATTTACATGGTGATGCCGCGTCTGTGGTCGGTCTGTAAAGAACACGGCTACATGACCTCCGCCGACTTCGTGCAGGGTCGCTTCGGCAGCAAGCCGCTGGCTCTGGCGACGGCCTTCACGGGCATTCTGGCCACCATGCCATACATCGCGTTGCAGATGTTTGGTATCCAGATTTCCCTGGCAGCTCTGGGCATCCCGATCTCGATCAACCTGGGCGGTTTCCCGCTGGATATCCCGCTGCTCATCGCCTTCCTGATCCTGGCCGCCTACACCTACACCAGCGGCCTGCGCGCTCCGGCAGCGATCGCGTTGGTGAAGGATCTGATGATCTTTATCGTGCTTTTCGCGACGATCATCTACATTCCGATCCATCTCGGCGGCTTCGGGCATATCTTCCAGGCCGCGCAGGCCAAGGCCGCGCTCCATCCAGGCAAGTTCGGCGCGTTGCTCTCATCCAAGCAATTCCCGGCCTATGTCACTCTGGCCCTCGGCTCCGCGCTTGCTTTATTCTTATATCCACATGCAGTAACCGGAGTACTCAGCAGTAGCAGCAGAAAAGTGGTCAAACGCAACACGGCGCTGCTGCCAATCTATTCGCTGATGCTCGGCTTCCTGGCCCTGCTCGGCTTTATGGCGATCGCGGCCAAGGTCAACCCGCTGAACAGCCCGTTGAAAGCCTTCGGCAACAACGCCGCGATCCCCCTGCTGCTCATCCAGCAATTCCCTGACTGGTTCTGGGGCTTCGCGCTGGCCGCCATCGCGATTGGCGCACTGGTCCCGGCTGCGGTGATGTCGATTGGCGCGGCCAACCTTTTCACTCGCAACATCTACAAGCCGTACTTCCATAAGAACGCCTCGCCCGCGCGTGAAGCCAGTGTGGCCAAGATTACATCTCTGGTCGTGAAATTTGGCGCGCTGATCTTTATTGTCTACCTGCCCACGCAATACGTGCTGAACTTCCAACTGCTCGGCGGCATCTGGATTCTCCAGACGCTGCCAGCGGTCTTCCTCGGCCTCTACACCCGCTGGTTCAACCGTTGGGCGCTGCTCGTCGGCTGGATCGTCGGCATGGTCGGCGGCACGTGGATGTTTGTCGCGGCCAATCTCTCGTCGGTCTACGCGCTGCACATCGGAGGCTTCGCGCTCCCAGCCATGTACGCAGCCTTCTCCGCCGTAATCGCGAACCTGGTGCTCGCGATCATCCTCACCCCGGTCTTCGAGGTGCTGGGTGCCAAACGCGGCGCGGACGAAACCTCGCCCTCCGATTATCAGATGGAAGAGGTGCCAGAAGGCCCCGAAACTGGCGCAGAAGCGCTGGCTTAACATTTATCGTCATAAATTCATGCATGGAGCCGCCTGGCCCCATGCATGAATTTTTTTTATTCCATCTGACGAATCTCTGAAGAATACGAGTAGCTCACATAACTCTATTGCTATGTTTAACCAAATTACCTTTTATTTGACTAGCCCCGGTCACTGTGCTACCATAGCCAGAGGAAGTGTACAATTTACACTAGGTACGTCTGGGTATTTCTAAACAAAGAGAAGAAGGGTCCCAAACATGGGAAATACTCTCCCCATTTTTATCCTGGTGGCGCTGGCTGTGCTCTTTGGCATTCTAGTCATGGTCGTAACATCCTTTCTGGGACCAAAGAAACCAACACCTGAAAAGCTCGCGCCCTACGAATGCGGCATTCAAGAAATTGAAGCGCCACGGCGGCGTTTTCCCGTGAAGTATCTGCTCACGGGTATGCTGTTCATCGTTTTCGATATCGAAATTGTCTCGTTCTATCCGTTGGCGATCCTGCTCCGCTACAACCTCAAAGTTCTGGGGCTGATCGAGCTGCTGATTTTCCTGTTCATTCTGATGATTGGCTACATCTATGTGTGGCGAAAGGGGGCCTTCACATGGGAGTAAAAAACCCCTGGGAGCCTGTACAAACGTTTTCTAACGCGCAAACACCACGCCAGCGCGTCGATCTACATGTGCGCAATGGCGAGATGGGAGTCCTGACGACTCAGGTCAGCAAGCTGATCGAGTGGGGCCGTAGCGGCTCGCTCTGGCCCGCGCTCTTCGGCCTGGCCTGCTGCGCCATCGAAATGATGGCAACCAGCGCCGACCGCTTCGATATTTCGCGCTTCGGCGCTGAGGTCTATCGTGCCTCACCACGTCAGGCCGATCTGATGATCGTGGCCGGACGTCTCTCGGTTAAAATGGCTCCGGTACTGCGTCAGATTTACGATCAAATGCCTGAGCCAAAATGGGTGATCGCGATGGGCGCGTGCGCCTCGTGCGGCGGCGTCTTCAACAATTACGCCATCGTGCAGGGCGTGGATAAGATCGTGCCGGTCGATGTCTTTATTCCCGGTTGCCCGCCAACGCCCGATATGTTGCTCTACGGCTTCAACGAGCTACAGCGCAAGATTCGCGATGGTGTTCCCAACCCGCCCGATCCCCTCAAAGCCAGCGGCATCAAGCTGGTCGGACCGCACGGCGACTTTGAGCAGTAGAAGGGGCGAGAGTGAGTATGGCGATTACCGCAACATCCACGGTGGAGCTGGTCAAGGCGAAATTCCCCCAGGCAGTCATTGAAACAGTGGAGTTTCGCCACGAACAGACCATCTTCCTGCAACCGGAGGCGCTCACCAGCGTGTGTGCCTACCTGAAACAAAGTTTACAATATAATTTTCTGTCAACGGTGACGGCAGTAGACTGGCCTGAACGCGAGCCGCGCTTCGATGTGGTCTACCAACTGCTCTCGCTGCCCAATCAGTGCGAGCTGCGTCTGAAAGTGCGCGTGGGCAAGCCGGGCGAGGAACATCCCTCGGTGCCTAGCGTGTGCGCGATCTGGCCGGGCGCGAACTGGTACGAGCGCGAAGTCTACGATCTCTTCGGTCTCACTTTCAGCGGCCATCCCGACCTGCGGCGCATCATGATGCCGCCCGATTGGACCACTCACCCGCTGCGCAAAGATTATCCACTGACCGGCTTTGAATTGCCGGAGCCGCACTGGGGTGGCCAGGTTCCGTATGACACCGATCCTGGCGTCGGCAGCCAGACCTTGCGCTCCCCTGAGGGACGCGCCATGAATGATAGTCGCATTGACGTGAACCCCGGCCAGGAGCCAGGCACGCCGCGTAAAGAGTAGCCTTCTTTTCCGTTTTGGCAAACAACTCGATCGTTGTTTTTTTGCCAGAACGGACCTAAGGATAAGGATCTTTACAGAAAGTCTGTCCCAAGAGAGGACGTATGCAAAAAGAAGATATCGCAACCCAATACCGGCTTGAGTCGAGCGAGCCTCTGGATGATGGTCAGCACATGGATACCATGACGATCAACATGGGACCACAGCACCCCAGCACGCATGGTGTGTTGCGCCTGGTCCTGACCATCAACGGTGAAACGGTTCTCAAGGTCGTGCCGGACATCGGTTTCCTGCACACCGGCATTGAGAAGACCGCTGAAGCCAAAACCTATCACCAGGCTCTCGTCCTGACCGATCGCATGGATTATCTCGCGCCGCTCAACAACAATCTCGGCTATTCACTGGCTGTGGAGAAGTTGTTGGACATCGAAGATGAGATTTCCGACAAAATCAAATTTGTGCGCGTGGCGTTGGCGGAATTGCAGCGTATCGCCAGCCATCTCGTCTGGCTCGGCACCCACGCTCTCGACCTCGGCGCAATGAGCGTCTTCCTGTACTGTTTCCGCGAGCGCGAGATGATCCTCGATGTGTTCGAGGAGGTCGCTGGCGTACGCATGATGACGAGCTATATTTGTCCCGGCGGTCTCCAGGCTGATGTCACGCCCGGCTTTGAGAAAAAAGTTCGCGAGTTCACGAAGATTTTCCCGGATCGTCTGCGCGAATACCACGATCTGTTGACCAATAACCAGCTCTGGATCGAACGCACACGCGGCGTGGGTATTCTCAAGGCTGAGGACGCCCTCGCGTACGGCGCGAGTGGTCCAACCTTGCGCGGAAGCAATGTCGTCTGGGATATTCGCAAAGCCTTTCCTTATAGTGGCTATGAGAAGTTCGATTTCGATATCCCAGTCGGCACTAACGGTGACGTCTATGACCGCTACCTGGTGCGCATGCTGGAAATGCAGGAGAGTTTGAAAATCGTCAACCAGGCGATGGACGGCATGCCTGCTGGCCCGCATCGTGTGGCGAACCCGAAGATCGCGCCACCGCCCAAGTGGCAGATCACGGGCAGCATGGAGGCGCTGATCCATCACTTTAAGCTCTTCACCGAAGGATATCGCCCGCCTAAAGGCGAGGTCTTTGTGCGCACCGAGGCACCAAAGGGCGAACTGGGCTTTTATATTGTCAGCGATGGCACAGCCAAACCGTATCGCATGCACGTGCGCGCGCCCTCGTTCGCCAATCTCGAAGCCCTACCGCTGATGACCGAAGGCGGTCTGCTCTCGGACGTGGTCGCGGCGATTGGTAGTATTGATATTGTGCTTGGAGAGGTTGACCGATGATTTCAGAACAGGCCAAAGAACGTATGCGCGCCCTGGCGTCGCGCTATCCCGTCGCGCGTTCCGCGATGCTGCCCGCGTTGCATATCGCACAGGGCGAAGAAGGCTATATCACCCAGGCTGGTCTGGAAGCCGTCGCTGAAGTCCTCAACCTGACCACCGACGACGTGAAAAGCGTGGCCACTTTCTACACGATGTACTATCACCGCCCGCACGGTCAGAAAGTCGTCGGCGTCTGCACCGGCATCGCCTGTTATCTGCGCGGCTGCGACGACCTGGTTGAACACCTGGAACAGCGCCTGGGCATCAAACGCGGCGAGACAACCCCCGATGGCAATTTTACGCTGGAATGCGTGGAGTGCATCGCCTCGTGCAGCACCGCCCCGGCTATGCAGGTCAACGGCGAATTTGTCGAGAACGTGACCCTGAAACTGGCGGACGATCTGATAGATGAGCTGAGCAGAGAGATGGCCGCGAAGAAACTGGAACCCAGGACGGAAATCCATCGCTAGACTGATTTATGCAAAGGAAAGGCTATGCCTGAACTGATTGTTACGAAAAATATGGATGTCCCTGGCCTGGATACGTTAGAGGTTTACCAGCAGCATGATGGCTACCAGGGGCTGAAAAAGGCTCTCAATGAGTATCAACCGGATGAACTGGTCGAGATGGTCAAGAAATCCGGTTTGCGCGGACGCGGCGGCGCGGGCTTCCCCACCGGCATGAAGTGGGGCTTTCTGGCGAAAAACGACAAGCCCCGCTATCTCTGCTGTAACAGCGACGAGAGCGAGCCGGGAACGTGCAAGGACCGCATGATGATGGAGAAAAATCCCCATCAGTTGGTCGAAGGTGTGGCCATTTGCTGCTATGCCTGTCGCATCAACACCGCCTTTATCTTTGTGCGCGGCGAACTGCCCTACGCGGCCCGCCAGGTTGAGCGCGCGGTCGAAGAGGCGTATGCTGCCGGATATCTCGGTGAAAACATTCTGGGCAGCGGCTACTCGCTGGATGTGATCGTCCATCGCGGAGCCGGGGCCTATATCTGCGGCGAAGAGAGCGCATTGA
>Ga0068857_100002802_pt1 | contig 14335 bp, 15 predicted proteins | sample KBSCornC72_FD_66591 | JGI IMG/M metagenome (GOLD analysis project Ga0068857, IMG submission 66591) | Corn rhizosphere microbial communities from Kellogg Biological Station, Michigan, USA - KBS Corn C7-2 | ecosystem: Host-associated > Plants > Roots > Rhizosphere > Soil ...
ATCGCGGGCACCTGATGGCCAACGGGACCATCCTGACGGCTACGTCCGTGCTCAACGTCGCGACCCAGATTCTCTCGGCCGCGAGCGTGGCACTATCGGGCTCCTCCAGCGGACCGGTAAGTCGTGTCGTGATGGCGCCGGGCATCGAGGTCGCCTTTGATGAGTGCGACTGTGGCCTGCTCGCGCTCACGACTGGCAACGCCTTCCCTTCGCGCGGACCGCTGATGACCAACGCGGGCGACACCTTCCTCAACTGTGAGCCCGAGGTTTTCGCCGTCACCTTCAACCTCGCCGTTGCGCGTTGCGTGCCAGTCTCGGCGCCGGACGACGACACGGCGGCGCCTATGCCAGCGCAGCTCATCGCAGCTTTCACCGCGCAGGAGGAAGACGCCTTCCTGGTACGCGAGGCGGTCGCAAACGTACTTTGCGCCCTGGCCGGCCCGCCAACGCCGACGATCGCGGCATGGGTCATCAATGACCGGGTGCCACTCGGACCTCTCGGTGGCTGCGCGGGAACCCAGCTCACCTTCAAAGTCGCCTGGTATCGCGACTGCCACTGTGATTGATGACGTGATGCCATGGCGACCAACGTCAGCCACCAGCTCAACGTCGGCGCCGTCGCGGCGCTGCTGAACAGCTCCCAGGGTGGTGTTGCCAAGGATCTACTCAAGCGTGGCTTGCGCGTCGAGTCGAAGGCAAAGCTCAACCTCGGCGGCGGCGCTGGCATCCCGCGGCGCGTGGATACCGGCCGGCTACGGGCCAGCATTCGTACGGTTGTGATCATCCTCGATGGCAAGCCGGCTGTCCGCGTCGGGACCGGTCTGCGATACGCGCGCTGGGTTCATGACGGCACGGGTCTCTACGGGCCGCTCCATCACTACATCCTGCCGAAGAACAAGAGCGTGCTCCGCTGGAAGACGAAGGGACCCAAGCATCTCGGAGGTGGCGTCTATGTCTTCGCGAAGCGCAGCTCAGGCATGAAGCCAAACCCGTTCCTGAAGAACGCCCTGAGTGCGGCCAAGTATTAATCGACCAGATCCACTATCTAGTTTCGTTGGCGTAGCGTGACCTCGACATCCCAAGGAGGAGCACATGGACGCCAACGGCGTAGCGGAGATCAAGGATTTCAGCCGACCAGGCGGACTCACGCCCAAGCAGTTTCGCATCGATGACGATGTCTTCTCGATGGCTTCGAGCATCCCGTTCGGTTCGTTGGGGGAGATCGCGAAGCTGCAAGGCATCATGGTCGGCGCCTTGAACTCAGCCGACGATGCAGACAGGTCGATCGCAGGGATCACTGAGGTCTTCGCGGTCTTTATGCACCCCGAAAGCCTCGCGCGCTTCAAGGAGCGGCTACACAGCCGGACCGAGCCGATCGGCTTCGAGCATATTCGCGACATAATCCCGTGGCTGCTGGAGGTCTACAGCCTGCGCCCTACCGCGCCGTCCTCGGGCTCATCGAATGGCTCACCAGCGGGGGACGGCTCTACGAGTTCGACGGATGGTGCGTCGCCCGTCGAATCGAGTGGTGGGACCTCCCAGCCCACCGAGGAACCAACCTCCTCCATCGTTACGTCATCGAGCAGCTAGCAACCTGGAGAACCGACGACGAGATGCGGGCATGGGGCGAACAGACCCGGCGGCTCACCGGAGCCGCTGGCACGCTGCGCGCTGTCCCGGCCGGCACGCCGGCCGGCATGACCCCGCCAAGCTGGTGGATCAGCGATGAGGAAGCCACGGCCTCGAATATGGCGGCCATGGCCATGATGGGGGGTGTTCCGACGTGACGTCACCGATCGATACCGCGACCGTCCTGATCCGTCCGGACACCTCGCGTTTTGCCTCCGAGGTCGATGCCGAGCTTGGCGCGGCCTTCGACGAGCTGTCTTCTGAGGTTCGTCAGGTCGTCAATACGATCGAGCGCGAGTTTCAGCAGCTTGCCAGGGAGATCGCGGTTGACTTCGACCACATGGCGGCCTCGGTCGAGGAGGCTTTCATTGAGATGCGCGTCGGGGCCGACCACGAGCTGAACCAGATCGAGCAGCACTCGGCCTCGACCACGAGCCGCGTCGGCGGCTTGTTCGCCTCCATGGGCCGCGCGTCGCTGCTGGCTATCGGGGGGATCGCGGCCGGCCTTGGCGCTGCCGCGGCTTTCGGTCTCAAGAGCGCGGCCAACTTCGAGCAGGTCCAGGTCGCGCTCTCGGCGCTGACCGGCTCGGCTGCGGCCGGCCTCGCGCAGTTCAAGGAACTCCAGCAATTTGCCGCTGTGACCCCGTTCGAGTTTTCGGATCTGACCACCAGCGCCGAGCGGTTCGATGCCTTCTCAGCCGCCATCGGTCAGACGAAGGCGCAACTCGTGCCCTTCCTGACCACCATCGGCAACCTGGTCTCCGAAACCGGAGGCGGCGCGCAGGCGCTCGACAGCATCACGCTCGCGCTGGGTCAGACGGCCTCGCAGGGCAAGCTCACCCTTGGCAACCTCGATCAGATCAACAACGCGCTCCCAGGCTTCTCCGCGGTCGCGGCTATCGCCAAGATTCGCGGCGAGTCAACCGCGCAGGTCATGCAGGAAATCAGCTCGGGCTCGATCGACGCCCGTACCGGTATCAACCAGCTCCTTCAAGGGATGCAGCAGTTCCCCGGCGCCGCTGGGGCCATGGCCAAGCAGTCGCAGACGTTGCTCGGTGTCTTCTCGACCTTCAAGGACACCATCAGCCAGGCGCTCTCCGGTGCCTTCCAGCCGGTCATTCCGGCCATTAAGGACAGTCTGACTCAGATCACACCGATCATCGGTGACACGATCAAGACCATCGCGCCGGCACTCGGCCAGCTCATCGCCGGCTTGCTGCCGCTGCTCGCGAAGGCGCTTCAGGCCATCACCGCGCTGATCGCGCCGATCCTCGGCGCGCTGGGTCCGGTGCTCAAGGCCGTCTCGCCAGCGCTCAATGCGCTGGGTAAGTCGCTCGGCTTGATCGCGCAGGCGGTCGCTCCGCTGCTGCCGACGCTGGGCAAGCTCGCGTCCGCGCTGATCCAGGCACTTGCACCGATCATCAAGGCAATCATCCCAATCCTTAATGGATTGGTCCAAATCGTTAATGCAGCGCTAAAGCCCTTTATCCCGCTTATCATCCAAATCGGTAAGATCCTCGGCGATACGCTTGGGCCGATCTTCCAGGATATCGGCGAGACCCTGACCGCGCTCGCACCTGAGATCGGCGAGCTAGTCACCGCGCTGCTCGGCGCGCTGATGCCCGTCATCCAGGCGCTCGCGCCGATCTTGCTCTCACTCTGGGATGCCTTCAAGCCGCTGCTCCCGGCGATCATCTCGCTGATCAAGCCCGTCACGGACATCGTGATCGCACTGACTCCGATGATCGACATCATCGCTCAGCTCACGGTGCTTCTGGTCAAGATCCTCGCCCCGATCATCGGCTTCGTTGCTGAGCTGATCTCGGCCCAGACGATCGGCGTGATCGTGCCCGCGGTCGAGGCAGTTGCAAAGGCACTGGGCTTCGTCGAGGGCATCCTCGATAAGCTGATCAAGACCTTGACACACCTCGACTGGGGGAAGATCGCCTCGATCATCGGTGGCGCCTTCGAGGATGCCGGCAAGGCGGTTGGAAGCTGGATCGCGCACTTCGTCACGAAGGACATCCCGCACTGGTTCGGCCAGGCCAAGGATGCCGTCGTCGGCTTCTTCGCCAACGCGGGAGAGTGGCTTTACAACGCCGGCCGTGACCTGCTCAACGGGCTCATCGGTGGCATCGAGTCAATGATCAGCTCCGCGGTCAACGCGGTTGAGAACGCGCTGGGTAACGTGGTTGACGCGGCGAAGAGCTTCCTCGGGATCTCCAGCCCCTCGAAGATCTTCATGGAGATTGGCGAGCAGTCGGTCACTGGCTATACGAAGGGCGTCAGTGATCCGCCGGATGACCCCGGTGAGGCCATGCGCGCGACACTGGGTCGTGCCGTTCCGCCGACCAATGACGTCACGTCATCGAATGCCTCGACCGCCATCCATGACGGACATCCGTTGTTCGGCCCCGGATCGATCGTCGTCCAGTTCAACGGCGTCGTCCCAACGCCGCAGGAGGCGCTACAGACGGGTCAGGCGGTGGGCTCGGGTATCGCGAGTCGGCTGGCCTCCCGGGACACCGTCAACGGAGTAAGGACGCTGTAGAGATGGGCAACTACAACCCCGATGCGCCGTTCATCCTCGGCAATGAGTTCGCTGGGATCAAGGACTTCGACATCGACTTCAGCTACAACAACAACGCCGCGGAGTATGGCGTCGGCTTCACGCTGCCGGGCTCGACGACCATCCAAGACGCCCGCGTCTACACGCATCCGCTCGACCTCTCGGGTAACGTCCTCTCCCCGGATAGTGGTGTCACAGCTCCGCTTCTGGTCAACATCTACCCGGCCGGCAAGCAGTATGACTCGGGGCCGATTCGTCGCGTAGTCATCCCTGCGACCGGCGGCCAGGTCTCCGGTTTCGGATCGACGAGTACCGCGGGCAGCGTCGTCGCCTTCGGAGCCAACGTGAGCGTCCCGGGCTCGCCGCTACCGACCAGCGCCCAGATCGCCAACGCTGCCTTCGACATCGGCACGGGCTTCCAGATTCTCACGCCACCAACCGATGCAGGCGCTTTCGGCTCCTATGACCTAAATCTCTGGTTCGGCACCGATCAGTACACACAGCTCCTCCAGGGCAAGCGCATCCTCGAACTCAACGTCCTCTACTTCCTCAATTCTGCGACTGGCGTGGATGCCTTCTCCACTCAGTATTTCTGCAACATGGTCATCGGTCTGATCATTGGTAACGGCCGTGGCTCGGGTACCTCCTTGAACAGCACACTGAGCACCGCGGCCTTCCTCTACGGTGACAACACCACGCAGCTTCAGCGGTTCAAGCTCGGGGAAGCGACGACTCTATGGCTGGTTGGCAGCGCGACACAGTTGGAGGCGTTGCCCTGGACTCCCGGCCTGCTCCAGAACTTCAACCTCAACGCAACGCAGGCGACCCGCTTCGGCGTGCGGTTCTATCGGCAGAGTGGCAACGCGGCCGGAGCCTTCGCCGCGAATGCGAACCGTTCCTACTTCCTGTCTGCCATCGCGCTTGAGGTGATCTACTGCGAGGAGCAGCGAGTCGCGTACGGCGGTCGCAACGTCTTCACACACTGGCCATACGGCTCAAATGTGATCACTATGCGCACGCCCGGAACCTTCGCGACCGGCCCGACGCTGCCAGCAGGCGACTACTTCGCCACGGTCAACAATCCATCGTATGTTAGCTTCAACACCAGAAGCCTCACGAGCGCATATCCGCCCCTCCAAGCGCTTCAGACTTTCTACGATCTCGCGGCACATCGACCCATTGTGATCAATCGACCCTTCCCAATCATCAATGGCGTCGGTCAGCAGTTCACCGCGGGCGATCCTCCAGCCGTTCCACAGATCACACTCCATGACGGTACGGGGGCGGTAATCCAGGCGTCGCACGTCTACGGCCGGCGTGCCAATGTCGCGGTGGACACGGCGACCTCACCCAACCAGATCATCGAAACCTCAAATACCGTCGCCGGCCAGCGCTATGACCAGATCCGCTTCTACGCCCGGCGCTGGGGTACCTCCGACCAGCCGCTCACGGTCAACGTGCTGGGCGCCAGCGCCTCGATCACGCCGACCGAGCTGGACGCGCTGGCTGAGATCGTGGACGGCTACCGAGAGGTCACGCTTCCGCTGTCGACCGCGATCACAGTCACAGGCACCGGAACCGACATCCAAGTCACCTGGTCGAGCACCAACGCTGTAGGGCGTCAATGGGAAGTGCTGGGCGTCAGCGCTCCAGCGTTGTCAGGTGTCTTCGGCAACAATCCTGAGTCCTACCTGTACCAGCTTCCGGCCGTCGCTCAGCTCGGAGTGGCGAGCTACCTTCAGGGGACCGGCGCGACCGACGCTCTCTCCTGGCAGATCGTAGACACCAGCGGTCCACCGACCTCGGGCACGACCCTCGACGCATCCACGGACGCCGTCGTCATGCTCGCGCAGTCACCGATCCAGGTCTCAGGCGTCGCACTGACGCAGCAGAGTATGGCAGTCGTCACAAATGCATCGCTGCCTGACATAACGGATACCTTCAGCCGCAGCGTGGCTAGCGGTCTCGGGAGCACGGATACCGGTCAGGCATACACGACCTCCGGTGGCGTGGCTGGTGACTACAACGTGGCCAACGGCATCGCCACCATCAGCATGAGCGCGACGAACAGCTCCAGGTGGGCGACGATCCCCGCGCCATACGCCGACGTGGATCTCGCGATCTCAACGGCGACCTCCGTCGCGTCGGCTGGAGGCGGCCACTTCTACCAGCTCACCGCGCGGTTCGTGGACACCAACAACAACTATCTTGCCCGGCTGGAGTTCGCGACTGATGGCTCGCTGGCGCTGACCATCCGCAAGCGGGTCGCCAGCGTCGAGACCCAGCTCGCCGGAGGCACCATCGCCGGCCTGATCTATGACCCGGGCAACTTCTTCCGCGTCCGCTTCCAGGTCATCGGCTCCGGCGCTGGCGCCGTCGCGCGAGCGAAGGTATGGCCCGACTATGCTCCCGAGCCCGCGGCTTGGCAGGTCTGGACGGACAACACCTTCAACCCGACCACGGACGGGCTCACCGCGGCCGGCTCGGTCGGGACGCGCTCCATCCTGTCTTCGATCAACTCGAACACGCTGCCGGTCGTCGCGAGTTACGACAACTTCACGGTCACCGACCCGAGTCCGGACAAGAACTGTAACGTCACGCCACGGTTCACTCCGACCTCGGTCACTTATAACCTGCTGAGCTGGAACAACCCTGGTATCACCGGATCGGGCTTCAGCTATTACGAGATCCAGCGCAACGACGCCTTCGATCCGATCTGGCAGACGATCGCCAAGCTCTCGACGCAGACCACGACCTTCTTCCGGGACTTCGAGGCGCGCATCGGTGTGATCTCCAGCTACCGGATCCGCGTGGTCAATGTGCTGGGCTTCGTCGGAACCTGGTCAGCATCGGTCGCCGGCACGATCGCGGCACCGGGCGTCACGGGTGCCGACACCTCCTCGATGGCCTCCGGCGTGCTGGTGTTCACCTCGAACACCGCGCAGGCGGGAACCTACACGCTGGCCTATATCGAAGGGCTCGGCGCCAATCCGACGGAGGCTGTGACCTTCCCCGAGGCCAGCCGGCTCAAGCTCCAGTGGATGTACGGCAAGGATGATCAGAACGCCTTCCACCCGACCGAGCGTGGTGGCGAGCAGTTCACCCGGGCCATGGTCGTGCAGCAAGCCGCGGTGACCGGTCCGGTCGTGCAGCGAGGCTTCAACTCGATGCGCGATCTGGCGTGGGCCGCACTGCCCTACGTCTGTGTTCGCAACGAAGCGGGAGATCGCTGGTATGCCAACGTATCCGTCCCGAGTGGGACCTTCTCGCGAAATCGCACGCTTCAGATTGTCCAGATCCAGGTAACCGAGGTCGCAACGACCGCCTACGCTGCGACGGGAACGTGACGTGACGCTACCGGTCCCTCGGGACACGATCAGCCCCTTCGACCTGCTGGCCGGCCAGGGGCAGCTCAGCTATACCTTCGTCTTCAAGCTGGTCAATGCCAGTTCGGGCCAGTTCATCCGCTACCTCACACCGCTGGCTGACCAGGTCCCACAGCTCACTCACGACACCAGCCAGACCATCAAGCGCTCGGTCTCCCTCACGCTGGGTGTCTCGGATACCGCGGTCATCGACACCATCCATCATCGTGTGCTGATCTACCTCCAACTTGCCGACGGAACGTTGTATCCGTTGGGGCGCTTCATGTTCACGGACAGCACACGCATTAAATCGACTGGTGGCGATCAGTGCTCGGTGGCGATGATGGACGAAGAGTTCATCCTCGACCAGCCGTCCGAATCATCTTTCCCCTCGGGGACGATCGCGGCGCAGGTTCCGCAGGTGGCGACGCAAGGTGCAAAGCCGATCAACGTGACCGACCTGATCCGGACTCTGCTGGAAGGAGAGCCCAACGTCACCGCGGCGCTCATCGAAGACTCGGACTTCCTTACCACATCCTCATGGAGCATCGGCACGAGCACACTCCAGATCTTCTCTGATCTGGCGGTTTACGGTGATTTCTTCCCACCGTGGATCAACGCGAGCAACGTCTTCCGGATGATCCGGACCTTCGATCCGGCGACGCGAGCGCCTAACTTCGATTGGGATCGTTATCCGCACGTTTACGCGGATTCTGTCACGGAGTCCGATGACCTGCTCTCGGCACCGAACCGCTTCATCGTGATCGGCAACGCGGCTAACAACGCCAACGCCTCACTCCCGAGCGCCACGGTCTCATCCACCAACCAGAACGGCGTGATCTCGGGAAGCTATGACGTACCGTCGTCGGCGCCGCACTCCATCCAGAACCGCGGCTTCGCCGTCCCACTGGTAGCTCAGATGCAGGTCGAGACCGTCCAGCAGGCAACGGCCGTGGCCACGAGCATCGGACTACAGTCCACGCTCTACCAGCGCACGACACTTCAGACCTTCCCCGATCCGCGCCACGACTCCTATGACGTGATCCGCTGGCAGGGCTCCCTCTGGCTGGAGCTGGCCTGGTCGATGGACCTGATCGCCGGGGGCAACATGACGCATACCCTGCGGAAGGTCTACTCATGAGCGGAATCGCTGACAGCGGGCGGTCGCTAGGAGTCTCAGCCGACCCGACGAACGCCATGCTCGCGCAGTTCCTCCAGCTCCTTCAACGGCGCAAGGTGCTCTGGGAATTCAAGATCGGATTGGTCGCTACGGCGACTATCGGCAACTCGGACCTATCTGTCCTGCTGGATGGTGACGACAACCCGATCATCTGCCGAACGCTGATCGGACCACCGTCGGTGGGGACGAAGGTAGCAGTCATCTTCGTTCCGCCGACCGGGCACTACGTGATCGGAATCGTGGGCGGCCAGCCCATTGGGCCGCTCGGTCTGGTCGCCGGAGTCAACATCACGACCCTCGGCGGCCTGACGGCCGCGGCCTCGGCCGAGACCGACATCCCGCAGCTCCACTTCTCCGCGGCCGTGAGCCCGCTACGATCCTATGAGCTGCGACTTCAGATGTTCTTTGTGGCCACTGTGGCGACCGATGCGTATGACCTCAACGTGCGACGTGATACGGCTGTGACAGGTTCACGGATCGCCACGCTCGCGGGCGGCGGGATCACCAATGGTCCCTCATCCTCGGCCATGTGGCCGCTGCTGCCGACCGTCAGCGAGACGATCAGCTTCTTTGTCTCGTTCGCGCGGCGTAACGGCACAGGCACCTTTGCCCCGCAAGGTGCACCGAACGCGGGCGTTGCACGGACTTGGGTCGGCCTGTTCGACATCGGGCCGGCCAACATCTTCACAACTGCCTGACGTCACGCCGCTAACTCGGACTCCGACTGTTCGGTGCTGTTCGGAGCCAGCTATCGAACAGCTACGCTCGGGCGATGCGCATGGCTTACCTGGTTCCTTCCCGCGGCCGGCCGGCTAACGCCGCTCGGCTCGCCCAGCGTTGGCGCGAGACCGCGCAACCGGAGACACACCTCATCTTCCTGGTCGATGACGACGATCCCGAGCTACCCGGCTACGAGAAGGCGCTCGACGAGTACGGCGACGAGCAGATCTTCTACATGACCGATCGGCGGCGCCGCGTCGGTCCGACGCTGAACTACTGGGCGCCCAAGTTCGCCGCGAACTATGACGCGATCGGCTTCATGGGCGACGACCACCTTCCCCATGGTCACGGCTGGGATGTAGTGCTCGGAACGCTAGTCCACTCACAACGTCACGCCATCGTCTACGGTGACGACCTCTTCCAGCGCGAGAATCTGCCGACCGCGGTTCTCATGGACTCCGCGATCGTCCGCACGCTGGGCTACATGGTGCCTCCGGGCCTCACGCACCTCTACCTCGATAACTTCTGGCGCGATCTCGGGCTGGCGCTGGGGACGCTTCGATACGCATCGGGCGTCATCATCGAGCACATGCATCCGCAGGCGCAGAAAGCCGAATGGGACGATGGTTACCGCGAGGTCAACGGAGGTGCGATGTGGGAGGCTGACGCCGCAGTTCACCAGGCGTTCATGTCCGGTGACGGCTTCGTCAGCGCGGTCCGCGCCCTTCAACCGGTGGCGTCATGAGGAAGCAGCTTCGGCCGTTCCACGATGACGTGACGTTGGCGAAAGTCTACGACCATCCCTACGATCACACGCACTGGTCAGACCATGTCGAGCGGGTGAAGTGGACGATCGCGCACGGCATCCACCTCGCTCACACGGTGAACGCGGTCAACCTGGTCGATCTGTCCTGCGGTGACGGCGCGATCCTGCGGGGTATCGCCGAGGTGCTGCCCGAGAGCACGCTCTACTTCGGTGACCTGGTTCATGCACCGCATGTTGAGCACGTCGGGCCGATCGAGGAGGCGTTGCGACTCGAAGGGCTCTGTGGTGACCTCCTGGTGATGACGGAGACCCTGGAGCACCTAAAGGATCCGGACGCCGTCCTACGGGCCGCACGAAACCGTTTCCGGGCCATCCTGGTGTCCACGCCGATCGACGAAGACAACGACGTGCACGGTGACAACGTCGAGCATTACTGGAGCTGGGGCACGGACGACATCAGCGAAATGCTCGTCGAGGCCGGCTGGACGCCGATCCACTTCTCGCGGCTCGACCTCCCCTTCTACGATTTTCAGCTCTGGGGGTGTCGCTGATGGAGTACCGGCGCTTCTCGCCCGGTGAGTCGACCGTCTCGACCTTCGCCTATCACGAGCACCGCGAGCGCGCTCCGCACCTGGAGCAGGACGGACACCGCGAGCGGCTACTCATGGCTCGTGACCTCGTTGTCCATTTCGCAATGGGCCATCATGCGCCGATCACTCATGTCGTCGACCTCGGCTGCGGGGATGGCGGCTTGCTCCAGCTCCTCCAGCCCTACGAGCACGGGGATCCACGGATCGACGCGACCGGCTATGACTTCGCGCCGGCCAATATCTACGGCTGGGTAGAGCGGCTGGTTGACGGCGTCTCGCTCGATTTCGTCACTGACTGGGACAGAATCGAGCTGGCTGATCTCTATGTGCTCACCGAGGTTCTTGAGCATCTAGAAGATCCGCATGAGATGGTGCGCCGGATCGCGGAGCGTGGAGCCGCGCTGGTCTGCTCGTCACCTTGGATCGAGCATCAAGGCTCAATCGACGCCTCACATGCGTGGGCGTGGGACATGCCCGGTTACGTCGCGATGCTCGAAGGCGCTGGCTTCCAAGTCGTCCAGTCCGAGCGCGTCACCTGGTCACAAGTCCATCTGGCGGTGCCGCGATGAGCCTGCCGATCACCGTGGTCATTCCCTCGATCCCGCCGCGTGCCGACCTTCTACGGACCGCGGTTGCCTCCGTCGAGACGCAATGGACGCTGCCGGCTGAGGTCATCATCGAGATGGACACCGAGCACGCGGGCGCTGCGGTGACTCGGGATCGGGGGCTGAGGCGGGTCAAGACCTCATGGGTTGCTTTCCTCGATGACGATGACTGGTTCCTGCCGCAGCACCTATCGATGCTGTTCGCCTTCGCGACGGAAGAACGGGCTGACTACGCATACTCGTGGTTCGAGACGCATCCGGCCGGGAGTGATCCCTTCCCGAGCACTCACTTCACTGAGCCCTGGAATCCCGCGGAGCCCCGACAGACGACCATTACGACGCTGGTACGCACGGAGCTGGCGCAAGAGGTCGGCTTCGTGACGATGCCAGAAGGGGGCGAGGTCGCCGGCCAGCGCGCGGGCGAGGATTGGGACTTCACGCTGAAATGCAACGAACTTGGCAAGATAGCCCATCTGCCGGAGCGTACTTGGATCTGGCGGCATTGGGGCTTCGGCCAGCCGGGCATCCCGGGCAACACTTCGGGGCTGGGGAGTCGCTGGTGAATCCCTGGTGGCTTGCGCTCATCATCCCGGGCTCGATGCTGCTCGCGTTGGGCATCGGATACTGCTGCCTGGCCTGGTACTTCAGGGATGTGTATCGATGAAGACCTGGAAATACCACGGCGAGCAGGTCCCACGACGTGACGTCATCCGATACCGCGGGCTCGCCTTCGCCGCTGATGTCTGCCTCGCCGGCTACGCGGTCTGGTGCATCGGCTGGGCCATCGCGCCGGCCGTTGTCTGGACCGGGTGTGGTCTCATGGTGCTTTCGTTCCTGGCGCTGGTCGTGACCCAGTGAAGATCTACGTCTACCCGGCCGACATGGACGGCTGCGGATATTACCGGCTCATCTGGCCTGCAACCGCGCTCAAGCTTCAAGGCCATGACGTCACGGTCGTGCTACCCAGCGACCGCAGCAAGGAAGCTGACCCGAAGCTCCAGATTCAGGGGGACGTGCGCAACGGGACCGAGCTGCTAGACATCCGATATCCGGAGGATGCGGATGTCATCGTGCTCCAGCGGGTTACCAACATGGTTCTCTGTCAGGGCGTCGCGAAGCTGCGCGAGAAGGGCGTCGCCGTCGTGGTCGACATGGACGACGACCTCGGCGCGATCGACCCCTGGCACATCGCTCGATACGCGCTCGACCCCCGAGCCGGCCGCATCCACTCATGGGCGAACGCCGAGCGAGCGTGCCGTGACGCCACTGTGGTGACAGTCTCGACCCCGCCGCTCCTGAAGGAGTACGCCCGGCACGGCCGTGGCGTCGTGCTCCCGAACCATGTGCTCCGCGAGATGTGGGACATCCAGCCCAATCGGGAGACCCGACGCTTTGGCTGGACCGGCTCGCTGCACTCGCATCCGCAGGACCCTTCGGTCGTTGGCCCGGCCGTGCAGCGGCTCGTGCGCGACGGCTTCGAGTTTGCCATGATCGGTAACACGAAGGGCGTCACGATCCCCGGCGAGGGTAACCCGACCAGCGTGCGTGAGGCGTTCGGCCTGGACGAAGACCCCTGGACGACCGGACCGGTCAAGGTCACCGATTGGGCCGCGGCGCTGACCAACCTCTATGTCGGCATGGCGCCGCTTCGCGATACGAAGTTCAACCGGGCGAAGAGCTGGCTCAAGCCGCTGGAGCTGGCGGCGCTGGGCATCCCGTGCGTGTCGAGCCCGCTTCCCGAGTACCGACGTGCAAACGAGGCTGGGATCGGCGTGCTCGCCGCACAACCGCGTGACTGGTACCGCGAGCTTCGCAAGCTGCTCACTGACGAGACGTGGCGCGAAGAGGTCGCCGGACGGTCTCAGGAGGCCGCAGCCGGCCTGATCCTCGAAGACAATGCGTGGCGATGGGCGGAAGCCTGGACGGACGCCTACGTGCTCCAGGGACGCGAAAGCCCGGCCACTGTGTGACCGGGCTCGAACTACCAGTCGAAGTCGTGGTCTCCACGGTGAAGGAAGCGCTTCGCGCAGTAGCAGCGGATGCCGTCGGGATCCTTGCCTCTGCGAGGGCAGCCCCACCAGCGGAGCACGTTCCAGATCGTATAAAATATCATCTTTCCTCCTAAATGATCCACGATACGCCGCAGGATAGGCAGATCTCACCGCGGCCGGCCATCACGATCGCGGATGCCTCGCAGCGAGGGCAGCTCTTGCGCGCCCGGTCGGCCTTGAGCTGGCGGCGCTGGTAGGGCGTCGTACCGCCCCAAATTCCAAGCTCGCCATCGTTAGCTTCTTCCGTGAGCGCGTAGGCGAGACACTGCACGGCAACCGGGCAGAGCGCGCAGATCAGCGCGATCTCTGTGTCCGGCCAGCGTTGGCCCGGATCTTCGAGCAGGAAGCGCTCATCCTTGGAGCCGACGCACCGACCGAGCGGCTGCCAAAGGTCAAGCCGCTCGGCCGGTATGGTCGGTGTCGTCACGTTGCCAGCTCACGGCGACCGCCCGCGAGAGTGGTCTGTCCGATGTCCGCCCGGCTGCCGGCCACATGCCCGGCGATGGCGCCACTGGCGTCGTAGCGCCGATTGCGTGCCTTGCCGATCTTCATGGTCGAAGTGACCCAGGCGTCTACCTGCGCGTCCCGATCACGCACGGCGAGATCGGTACCAGGGTCGCCCGAGACTTGCGCTTCAGCGATGGTCTCGCGGCGCAGTTCCCGCAGCCGTCTCGCGACCTCGTGGCCGTAGCCGATGATGAACGAGCGCCGAATCTGGTACTTATCGCTCGCGTTGTAGCCATTCCAGGTCGGGTAGCCGGCCACGAACCGTGCAAGCTCGCTGGTCGCCTGCACCTGGAGCGACTTCCAGAGCATGACAATCCGCTCGATGTCCGAGCGGTGCGCGGCTACGCCGAGCC
>Ga0068857_100002809_pt1 | contig 14323 bp, 10 predicted proteins | sample KBSCornC72_FD_66591 | JGI IMG/M metagenome (GOLD analysis project Ga0068857, IMG submission 66591) | Corn rhizosphere microbial communities from Kellogg Biological Station, Michigan, USA - KBS Corn C7-2 | ecosystem: Host-associated > Plants > Roots > Rhizosphere > Soil ...
TTCCGATCCGAGTTCAGCACCCGCCCGTACGACTGGATCTGCGCGTCCACGCTCGTCATCTCCGCCGCCACATCCGCCGGCGTCCCGTCGTACGAGAAAGATCCGCCAATGGTCTTGTCCGGCACCACCTGCGGGAAGTAGATGATCCCGCTGGCCCCGTGCATGATCGCGTGCCACACCTCGCCGCGGAACTCGTCCTTCGTCGGCCCGCGCGTGCTCCCCGCCAGCTTCTGCCAGCTCGTCTCGATGTACGCGAAATACTTCTTGTTCACCCCGCCCGAATCCCGCCGCAGGTTGTCGATCGACATCCCCACGAAGTTGATATTGTTGTACCGCGCCCAGTTGATCGGGTACCAGTCCACCGCCAGCCAATCCCCCGCCTTGTCCCACTGCGTGTAGTTCGACCCGCCGATCGTGACGTTGGGCCCGGCGAAGTTGATCCACACCGGCTTCGACGGCGCGATCGCCTTCCAGTTCTGGTAGATGTCGATGTTGACCGCCGGGTTCGGATTGTGGTTCGACAGGTCCGGCTCGTCCTTCTGCGCCCAGGCGATCAGGTTCGGCTCCTGGAGGTCGTCCGCCGGGTTGGCGGAGGGTGCGCGAACGTAATACAGCCCCTTCGACGCCGCCGCCGCCGACCACTGCTGCATGGTCACGCTCGGCACGCCCTGCGCGTTGTTCTCCCCCTCGTACTGGAACAGCGTGTTGATCCCCCGGCTCTTCCACTTGTCGAAGCTCCCCTTCGGCTGGGAGTGAACCCCGATCGGAAAGTAGTCCGCGCTGGGGACCTGCGCCACCGCCGCCGTCGTCGAGCCGCCAATGACAAGGATCAGCGCAAGAATGAGATGAAAACGGGACCGTTTCGTGTCGGGGCTGTCCTTCTCAACGTACCGACCGACAAGAGACCGACCCGTCCGGGGACCACAGCAAAACGACATGTCCCGTACCTCCGTCGCACGGATGCCAGCCCCTTTTTCCCTCACACGTTGTGTCTTCAATGCAGACGATGAGAAGATCGGCTGGATGTTAACCAGATTTACTGGATTATCCAGATTCTTATTATCTGACGACAACGCTTGGCCACGCCGGATAATTTGAACTGTAAGCGATGTATCTCAAGGTGGTTATCTTCAGTTCCGGATATGACGAATATACCGCCGGAAAAATGAGAAGCTTATGAGACGCGCAAATTTTATTGCCGCGGGGCAAAATGAATCGTAAAGAGGAACCCCCATGGGCTATCGAGTCAAGGAAATCCAGCCAACCCCCAACCCCAACGCCGCCAAATTCGTCCTCGACCGCGAAATCTCTCCCCACCCCCTCAGTTTCCTCTCCCCCGATCAAGGTTCGGATCATGCCCTGGCGAACCAACTCTTTTCAATAAAAGGAGTTAAAAGCTTGCTCTTTTTGGCGGATTTTGTGACGGTAAATAAGGAAAATAGTGGGAAATGGGCGCAGATTGCTCAGAAAGTACGAGAAATATTGGAGAAAAGCCCCTAGAACGGTCGAATAGTTGAAGGACTTCGGATATTATCCGAACCACTCCCAATTCTGAGCGTAAGTCTCTTGCAAAGTGTTTCTTCCCTCCTTGCCCCGTAGGTCTCACCCACGCCTACGGGGTTTTTTACGCGCTTAGCTCAGTTTTGTTGATCGTTGTCGGTGCCGGCGGGCATCATGGCGCTGATGGCGGGGGGGATTCGGCCCAGAGGGAAAAGGACGGTGATCTGCGTTTGATCGTGGGCGATGCAGATTCGGTCGGCGGGGTCGAGCCAGATTCGCAGGGGCCAGTCGCCACTCGGGACGCCGCGGGTGAAGACGGCTTCGACGCTGAAGGAGTCGCCCAGGGGCCGGATGCGGACGATCCGGCCGGGCTCGTTGAAGAGGAAGAGCAGGTTTTCGCGCGTGCGGAGCAGGACCGGATCGTGGGTGCCGACGGCGTTTTCGGGGAGAGGCCAGTGGATGGTCCGGCCATCGGGGCGGATGACGGTGAGGGACGATTTGCCGTCCAGATAGCGCGTGCCGTCGGCGGTGGTGAGCAGGGCGGGTTGGACGGGGGCGTACGTTGGGGCGGAGGTCGGAGACGTTGACGCCGTTGTCGTGGCGGGCCGACTGGCGGGAGGGGCGACGAAGGCGGGCGGTGGCGGGGGGCCAGTTAGGACCTTTTCCTTTTCTTCGTCGATGACGCGCCAGTCGCCTTCTTCCAGGGCCCAGGGGACGGGCCTGGGCTTGGCGTCCATGTAGATGACGGGCCAGTCGTTTTTGTCCCAGCCGACTTTGCCGATCGAGATCGGCAGATCCCAGACGGGCAGGCGCGGGGTCGGGTCGGGGAGCCAGGGGTCGATAATTAGAAACGAGTCCTGAGCGCTGAGTGCCGAGTCCTGAGTGGACGGCTTTGTAGCGGGAACCGTCGCGGCGCGCGCGACATTGTTTGCGATACGGAACACCCACCGCCCGGTGGCGTCGATGCCGACGAAGTGTTTGTAGTCCTGGTGTTGTTTGCGGAGCAGGGGTTCGAGGTGGTTGCCGATGTACCACTGGGGGCCGCGGACGGGATCTTCGACGACGTAGTTGTCGGCCCAGGCGATGACGCGCTGCTTGTCGGGTTGGAGGTCGGTGACCAGACCCGGGGGCAACAACTCGACGGCGCGGCCGGGGCGGACGGCGAGCCAGGCGGGGGTGATGTAGGTCGGGGTGTCGTCGCCGCTGGGGACCGAGACGCCGCCCTCGGCGTAGAAGATGACGCCGCCGTCGGGGAGGCGGTTGACGACGCGCATGCGTCCGTCCACCAGCGACATGCTGCCGAGCGACGGCGCGACCTTGTTCTTGAGCAGTTGGCGTATGCGGATCTGGGCTTCGGGGGTTTGTTCGTCGAGGGCGCGCTCGAGGATGGGGGCGATGCCGGCGCCGTAGGTGGTGAGCTGCTTAAAGGCGGCGTCGCGCTTCTGCGGGTCGTCGTTGGAGAGCTGGTCGATGAGCTGGTCGATGGCCTTGGGATCGATCTTGACCGGCGCGACGGAGTTGACGGAGAAGGCGACCTTGTCCTTTTCTTGGCCGGGGACGGAGAGGATCTCGAGGACCGAGCCGTCGAGGAGCGGGACGAGGTGGAGCAGGTGATCGGGCCAGTCGGTCAGGGTGGTCCACTTGTACGTGAGTGGCGAGTCCTGAGTGCTGAGTGCCGAGTTCTGAGTGGGGGGAGCGGCGGCGAAGCGGGCGACGCCGTTCTTTGTCTTGATGCCGGTGGCGCCGTTAGCGCTGGTGAGGTAGGCGATGACGCCGGACACGTCCATGACGAGTTGGGTGGCGCGGCCGTCGCCGGGGACGGTGCGGTCCTTGGGTTCGCCGAGGATTTGGTGGCCCTGGAGGATCTTTTCGGGCGCGTCGTCGAAGGCGAAGGCGCAGGCGCCGCGGTCGGTGGGGACGACGATGTGGTCGGGGTCGTCGCGGTGGCGGCCTTGCAGGACCAGCGCGCGCTCCCAGTGGAAGCCGAACGGGTCGCGCAGGGCGCGGCGTCCGGTTTCGTCGACGAGCACGTAGCCGGTCTGCGGCGGGACGGCTTTGACGATCAGGTGGGGCGACCACTTGGAGCCTTTTGACCGGCCCGTGGGCGAGCGGACCGCGGTCGTAGTCCAGAGCACGAAGACGACTTGGTCGCGGACGACATGGGTGGCGGTTTCGCTGGCGCCGGCCTTATCGAAGTCGAACGTGGCCGGCGCGTCGGGGCGGGTGACCCAGAGGTGACTGATGTAGTCGAGGAAGACGGGCGAATCGATCGTGAAGCGGGCGGCGTACTTGATGTCCACCGCGGTCGCCAGCCGCTGGGTGGTGGGATACTTGGGATCGGCGAGGCGGAGGATGTCGAGGAGCTGGGTGGTGGGGCCACGCGCGGCTTGCGGTTGCGAGGCGGCCGTCGTGGGCTGGGTGTCGGGCAGCGTGGCGGCGAGGGTGGTAGGGCGAATAGTGGCGACGGCGAGGGGGTGGGTGTAGCGATAGTAGGCCGCGGCGCCGATGACGGCGGCTGCGATGAGGAGGGAGCAGAGGACGAGGGGGATGCGGTTCATTGGGCGGGCCCCGGATTGTTGTGTGTGGGGCTATGGTAACAGACGGAGGGGTGGGGGGTAAGTTTCGCGTCGAAGATGTGTCGAAGATGAACGCCAAGGCGCGAAGACGCCACGGAAGGCGCCAAGCGTTGGGTGGCGCTGGCAAGCTCTCGGGCTTGCCAGTCGGATTGGCAACGGAATTCGAATCAGGTTCCGATGCGGGCAGGCATCCGCGAACACGTCCGACAATGTAGGATGATTGATGGTGAGTGACGTCGAACGAATCAAACGTCTGCTGCGCATTTCGCTTTACACGGTGACGGGGTGCGCGGTCGCGACGTGGGTGGCGATGTTCGGGCGTTCGATGTCGTTCTATCGATGGGATTCGGACGATGCTTGGCTGGTCGGCTTGGGGTGGATGGGCGCGACTGCGGCAGCTCTTTTGGCGGTGTCGGTGCAAGTGTGGCTATCGGTCCGATGTGGTGCGCGGCCCGTGCGATATTGTTGGCGGTGCGGGTACGACCTGCGGGCGACGCCCGAGCGGTGCCCGGAGTGCGGATGCGCGTCGGACGGTTCCGCTCGCTGAACAGTATTGCGCATTAATTGCCCTCGTTACCTCATGAATCACCGAGGGGTCTGGAGAATTGTCATCTTGAGCTCGCGAAGGATCCGGCTTGAAACTTCAAGGCCAGATGTTTCGCTGCGCTCAACATGACAGCCGCTTAACCTCCCTCGAAGAAGCGCAGGTCGCGCTGGCCGAAACGCTCGACCTCCCGGCCGGGTTGGCGATGGCCGCGGCGCGCGCTCCCGGAGGGTCCTATACAAAAACGAATCGACGAATCGACGAATTGGGAATGCCCCGTTTCCGTGGCGCAATCGCTCAAATGGCCTGAAAAGCAGCTCGAAATCAGGTCTTCACCCACGGGCGAATAGACTTTTTGCCCGCCCGATGTTGGATTCTCACCCGCCTCTCATCGGGGAATTCGATAATACGAACGTCACTCTCGGCGTTGTACCCGTAGTCTAACCTTGGCGGCCATTTGTATTCTGGCGCCCCCGAGCGCCAAGGTCGGACCGCAGCGGTGCGTGGCACCGCGACGAGCCGCGAGACGACATTTGTTCTTCACCCATCGGAGGTTTTTTTCCAATGCACGACAACCAGCACGAACCGATCTTCTTCGATTCGCTCGAATCGCGCACGTTGCTATCGGCCGGCCACCACGGCGGCGGCGGTCACCACGTTCACATTCCCCAGCCCGTGAGCACGACCATCCAGGCCGACCTGGACGCGATCAAGGCCGACACGACGCAGCTTCACACCGACGAAAAGGCGCTGCGGCCGACACTGAAGGCCGACCGGACCGCCCTCCGCGCCGCGATCGCGGCGGTGGACGTGACGGCGCTCAAGGCGACCTACAAGACCGACCGCGCCGCGGCGGGGGACCTGCTCAAGGCGGACCTCGACGCCATCCGCGCCGACCGCAAGGCCCACGACACGGCCAAGCTTGCGACCGACACCGCCAAGTACAAGGCCGACCGCACCGCGAGCCGCGCCACCCTCAAGGCGGACCTCGACGCCATCCAGGCCAAGATCGACGCCGACCCCGCCGTCATCGCCGCCAGGGCGAAGTTGACGACCGATTCCAAGCCGATCACGGACGACCTGGCCAAGCTCAAGGCCGACCGCGCCAAGCTGATCGCCGACATCAAGGCCGAAAAGGGCACGTCGTCGTCGACGACCGCCTAAACGTCTCGCCATTGCTTTATAAAATCGCACGACCCTCGAATCAGATTCGAGGGTCGTTTCTTATTTCACTTTTGCGCTGCGGCGGGCTCGGGGGCGGGGCCGAGGGTAACGACGGTCATGGGGTCGAAGGGGTATTTCTTCATCAGCTCTTTCAGCGAGGCGGGGGTGACGGCCTTTAGGGTGGCCATGTCTTTTTCGAGGGAGCGGTATTCCTTGTTGTAGATCCACTGGCCGCCGAGGCTTCGCATGCGGCCGATGGGGACTTCGCCGGAGAGGATGAGGGAGGTGGCGATCTTGTTCTTGGCGCGTTCGACTTCGTCGTCCTTCAGGTCGGTCTTGACCTTTTCGAGCTCGGCCATGGCGCGCTTCAGGGCTTCGTCCGTTTTTTCGGGGTCGTTGATCAGGGAGACGTAGAAGGAGCCGCAGGCGTCGTGGGGATAGAAGCCGAAGTCCGCGTCCTCGCAGAAGGCGTTGTCCACCAGGGCCCAGTAGAAGCGCGAGCCGTCGGAGTCTCCGATGACGTCGGCGAGCACGCGGGCGGCGAAGCGGTCTTCGTCTTGCGCGCTGGGGCCGGGGGTCATGCCCATGGTGTAGGCGCGGTTGAGCTTGGGGTCGGGAAGGGTCAGGCGCTGGGGCTTGTACATCGGGGCGGGCTGCTGGCGTGGGGCGTTCACGCGCGGCCAGGCGCCCATGTACTTTTCGGCGAGGCGGACGATTTCGGCAAAGTCGAGCCGGCCGGTGGCGACCATGACCATGTTTCCCGGACCGTAGCGGTGCTTGAAGTAGTCGGCCATCTCGTCGCGCTCGAGGCGGGCGACCGATTCGGACGAGCCGAGGACGCTCATGGAGAGCGGGTGGTTGCCGAAGTGCTGCTCCATGAGGCGCTCGTAGAGACGGTGGCCGGGGTCGTCGAGGTACATGGCGATCTCTTCGAGGATGACCTTTTTCTCGGTGGTGAAGTCTTCGGTGCGGATGGAAGGGCGGAGGAGGTGGGCGAGGTGCTCGACGGCGCGTTCGGTGAACTCGGGGAGGACGTTTGCGTAGTAGGCGGTCATCTCCTGGCTGGTGAAGGCGTTGTAGCGGGCGCCGATCTCGTCGAAGATGCGATTGACGTCTTCCCAGGTGTATTTGTCCGAGCCCTTGAACATCATGTGCTCGAGGAAATGGGAGACGCCGTTGAGCTTGGGTTCCTCGTCGCGCGCGCCGGTTTTGACGAAGAGGCCGACGGCGATGGAGTGCGAATCGGGGTTTTCCTCGGCGATGATGTCGAGGCCGTTTTTCAGTTGCTGGTGGTGAAACGTCAGTGGCATAAGTGTGGGATTATAGGGGGATTCGCGGGGATAGCGACGGGCGGGCTTTCGGGCGGGAAATGGGGAGGTCGTTTTTGTTTTTGGATTGAAAGGGGTTGCGCGGGAGAATCGTAGTTATCAAGATGGAGCGAACATGGACGAAACACGATTCTGGTTGATGATCGAAGACGCATGGGCGGGCGTAGAGGGCTCGGCGGCCGGCCGAAAGAAGCTGGCCGACGGCAAACTTGACGCACAGGCTGCGGAGGCACTCGTTCATCAATCGTGGGCGGAAATGGTCCCGGCCCTCCAGGCGTCGCTGGAACAATTGCCCAAGGACGAACTGCTGCAATTCGACCGCATCCTTGAGCGAAAGCTCTACGACATCGATCGGGCCGACGTCCAGGAGCAAACGGACGGTTCCGACGACGGCTTCCTCTACTGCCGGGCGTTTATCGTCGCCGCCGGACAAGCGTACTACGACGCGGTGAACCAGAACCCGTCACGGGCGTTGATGGACTTGGAGTGCGAAGACCTGTGCTATCTGCCGGTGCGCGTCTACTCGGAGAAGTTCGGCGAGATGCCGGACTCGGGCATCTCTCGCGAAACCGGCTGGAACAAGGCCGGGTGGTCCGATGGGGAGGAGTAACAGATCCGGCTGAAGCAGGCGACTATGTGCGGGCGGTCGGTGATGTACGAACCAAACGCTGCAGCGGGTCGGGCGGGCGTTGCGGTTCTTGTTGCCCCGTGCCACTTCACAAATACGGGCGGGGCGCCCGTGGTACGACGGGGGGCTTGGTTTAGAAGTTATCCATCAGCGCGCGGAGGTGACGAAGCGCTTTGCCGCGGTGGGAGATGGCGTGTTTTTCATCGGGGGAGAGCTGGGCGGTGGTCTTCCCCAGGGCGTCGATGAGGAAGAGGGGATCGTAGCCGAAGCCGTTGTGGCCGCGGGGCTCGTGGATGACGCGGCCTTCGACGGTGTCGCGGGCGGTGAGGACGATGCGGCCTTGTGGGTCGGCCAGGGCGAGGACGCAGACGAATCGTGCGGCGCGACGATCGTCCGGGATGTTTTGGAGTTGTTTCAGAAGGAGGGCGTTGTTGTCGGTGTCGCCTTTGCCGGCGGCGTTGATCTCGGCCCAGCGCGCGCTGTGGACGCCGGGGGCGCCGTTCAGCGCGTCCACTTCCAGGCCGGAGTCATCGGCGACGGTCCAGGTTTGGAAGTGCTTGGCGTAGAAGGTGGCCTTGAGGCAGGCGTTGGCGCGGAAGGTTTGGCCGGTCTCTTCGACGGGATCGACGCGGGGGTGGGAGGAGAGGTCGGTGAAGGCGAGGTCGGCGGCGCCGAGCATTTCGCGGAATTCGCGGACTTTGCCCGGGTTGGTGGTGGCGACGAGGAGGTTGGTTAGCATGGATTGACGATCGAAAGCGATCCGACTCCACAGGAGTCGACGGGTAGGGAGTCACGTTCGTCAGCGCTTGCTAGCGGCTGAAGCGGCTAGCTCGCAAATCAATAGCGCACGCCGGGGAGTTGGCCGGTGCCCGGTTGTTGCTGGCGGATGCGATCGAGCGGGGGGACGGGGGCGGGGGCGGTGTTGTTGTTGACGGCGTCCTGGGCGTCGCGCGGGATGGTGACGAGCAGGCTGGGGGCGATGCGGTCCTGCATGGTTCCGTCGACGGTCTTGACCTTCTTTTTCATGGCTTCGTAGTTGACGTAGTGGTAGGGGTATTCCTTGAAGGTGGCGGTGAGGCTGGGGTCGGCGATCTCGACGCGCTGGGCGTACGGGACGAGGCGCTGGCCGTCGGCCGTCTTCATCTTGGCGTTCTTGTAACGGTCGGGGAGGGGGACGGGGCTGACGAGGACGGCGTCGTCCTGGTCGGCGGCGGCGTGACTGCCGTCGATGTCCTGCTGCTTGACCGCGTCCGCCGGCCAGGTGCCGACGCAGACCGAACTGATCGACGGGCCGTGGTAGAAGAAGGCGGGGATGCCCTTGGCGCGCATCTCCTTGACCATTTCGACGGCGGCGACCTTGCGCATGGGGTTATCACGGAAGGCGGCGATCTCGACGGACCAGTAGGCGCGGGCGGGGGCGTTGGACAGACTCCATTCGGCGGGTGCGGGCGGGGTGGGGGGCGTGATGGGGGTGAAGAAGCAGGTGGCGAAGGGCATCTGGCCGTCGGCGTCCTTCCACTCGGAGATGCGCTTGCGGTCGTCGTGGGCGCGGGCGGAGGCGGGGTCGGATTTCTCGACGGAAGGGTAGAACCCGTAGAAGAGGGTGCTGTCGTGCTCGTTGTGGACGACGTACCAGTTCTTGAAGGGCGTCTTGGAGGTGAGGTACTCCTTGTACTGCTTCATGCGGGTGAAGCGGTCGGGGCCGGCCGCGGAGGCGCAGTAGAGAGACCAGCGGGCGTCGGCGGGGATTTGCACGGCGGGTTCGCTGGAGGCGCCCGAGCCGTCGGTGGCGGTTGCGCCGCCGCCACCGGCATTCGACAGATGCAGTTCGGAATGGGCCGGCGGCATGGTCGTCGTCGGTTGCTGGCTGCTGACGTTGGCGGAGTAGGTGGCCTTGCCGTTCTTGAGGGCGTTGAGGAAGGCGTTGTTCGAGGTCTCCGGCTTGGCGGGTTGGTTCTCGTTGCAGGAGGCGAGCGTAAGCGTGAGGAGTGCGGCGGTCGCGACGATGGAGCATCTCATGGTGTGTATCTCCGCAAACGTGGATTTTGCGTATCGAGGCGTTTTGGGCACGGCCCGCTCCCGGGCCGGCTAAACGTTGCGAACGTAAGGGCCTTGAATGTCGGCGAGGTTCTTTCGGACGAGTTTATACCACATATGGGGAATGGATTTCACGTCATATGGTTGCTGACGTCTGATGGAGATCGTGCCAGCGAGATTGGTGACCCAACTTACGGTGTCAGGGCATTGTTTTGATGACTCATCAGGCTTTGGCAGCCTTGCTGGGCGAGGTCAAGCAGGCGGTTCATGGTGGGGCGGTCGAAGCCTTGGCCGTTCTCGGCGGCGCCCTGGATTTCGACGAAGCGACCGGTGGCGGTCAGGGCGATGTTCATGTCGACGTTGGCCCGGGAATCGTCAATGTAATCGAGATCCAGGCGTTCTTCGCCGTCAACGACGCCGACACTGACGGCGGCGAGCTGGTCGACGATGGCGGCGGTGGGATCGTAATACGATGCGTCATATCGGGCGGGGATGGCGGGGGTTTCGGGGCGGTTGCCTTCGTGATCGAACTGCCCGCCGCGCGGACCGCCGGCGGGAAGGGCGCCGGGCATTTGCCTGGGGAGCCTGGCGATGGCGTCCTTGAGGGCGACCCAGGCGGCGGAGATGCAGGCGGTGCGGGTGCCACCGTCGGCTTGCAGGACCTGGCAATCGAGTGCGATGGTGTGGGGGCCGATCTTGGAGAGGTCGAGCACGGCGCGGAGGCAGCGGCCGATGAGGCGCTGGATTTCCGTGCCGCGGGAATCGGTGTGACCGATCTTGGGCCAGCCTTTGCGCTGCGGGGTGGAGCCGGGGAGCATGACATATTCGGCGGTGACCCAGCCGCCGGGTTTGGATTCCTTGAAGAAGGGGGGGAGTTCCTGTGAGACGGAAGCGGTGACGAGGACGATGGTGTTGCCCTGTTCCCAAAGGACGGAGCCGGCGGGGGTTTTGGTGAAGCCGCGGGTGATTTTTACGGGCCGGAGTTGATCGTTAGGGCGTCCGTCATTTCGCATGGGGGCGGGTTATACCAGATGTGCGCACCAAGCACGGACGACAGATTGTCTCATGCGGGCCGGGAGGGAGTTCCGATAACCGTTTATAAGATGATCGACCTCGTTGCCGCTGCCGAAGTCCTCCGCTCTTTACGGGTTGCCGAAGACGATTTTCTCGGGCGGTTCGCGGTGGATTGTCTGATGGAGGACCGGCGCGTGGTCGAAAAAATAGTCGCCGATTTGCGGGGAAGTGAGCATTCTGCTTCCAGCGGCGACGGCGGTTGGACGATGAATTAAGCAGCTATGGGACGCATAACCACCGGGGTCGGTCTCGTCAGCGGGATCAACTCCAAGGACATCATCGATCAGTTGATGGCGCTGGAGGCCAAGCCGAAGGACCTGCTCCAGACGCGCGTCGATTCGGCCAATCAGCAGCGGCTGGCGTATACGGACATCCAGGCGCGGCTCAGTTCTTTGCGCGTGTTCGGGCAGTCGGTGCAGAAGACGCAGACGTTCGCGGCGGCGACGACGTCGAGCAGCGACGAAAACGTGCTGACGGGGACGGCGGCGGCGGGGGCGGCGATCGGGTCGTTCCAGTTCCAGGTCGCGCGGCTGGTGACCACGCAGCAGGCCGTGACGCAGGGGTTTACCGGGACCGACGCCAAGGTGGGGGCCGGGACGATCACGATCGAGCAGGGGGGCGGGGAAGTTTCGTCGCAGACGCTGATTTCGCAATTGAACGGCGGGCAGGGGATCCGCCGCGGCATATTCCGGATTACGGACGGCGGCGGGAACAGCGCCGTCATCGACACGACGGCGGCCGTGACGCTCGACGACGTGGTGAAGAAGATCAACACGTCCCTCGACATCAGCGTGCGGGCGAGCATCGACGGCGATCACCTGAAGCTGACCGACAATTCCGGCCAGACCACGTCGGCGTTTAACGTGGTGGATCTGGCCGACGGGCACGCGGCCGAGGACCTGGGAATCGGCGGTGTTGCGGCGGCGTCGGGCGTGATTACGGGGAACGACATCAACTACCTGTCGAACGCGACGACGCTCAACGGCATCAACGACGGCCGCGGCATCCGCAAGGCGTCGTCCGGGAACGACATCGCGATTACGGCGGGCGGGACGACGTACAACATCTCGCTGGCGTCGGCCAAGACGCTGAGCGACGTGTTCGACCTGATCAAGACCGGCACGAGCGGCGCGGTGACGGGATCGATCGCTTCGGGCGGAAACGGGATCACGCTCACCGGTAGCGGTGCGATCACGGTCGCGGACGTCGGTGATTCGAAGGCCGCGACGGATCTGGGGATCGCGGGATCGGGCGCGGGGTCGGTGACGGGCGGGCCGGTGCTGGCGGGACTGGACTCGGTGCTGGTCTCGTCGCTGAACGGCGGGTCGGGGTTGACGCTCGGTTCGATCCAGATCACGAACGCGGCCGGCGCGAGCGCGACCGTGGATTTGTCGGGGGCGAAGAGCGTGCAGGACGTATTGACCGCCATCACGAACGCCGGCATCAACGTGAAGGGCGCGCTGAACCAGTCGGGCAACGGGATTCAGGTGATCGATGGCAGCACCGGCAGCGGCAGCCTGACGATCGCCGAATCGGGCGGCGGGACGACGGCGGCGGACCTCGGGCTGGCGGGAACGGCGGCGGCGGGCACCAACGCGATCGGCGGGAAGAACCTGCAACGGCAATGGGTGTCGGAGAACACGCTGCTGTCGGACTACAACGGCGGCAAGGGTGTGACGCCGGGCAGCTTCCGCATCACCAACTCCAAGGGGAACACGGCGACGGTCAACCTCGCCACGGGCACGAAGTTCACCATCGGCGACGTCCTCCGGGACATCAACAGCAAGAACATCGGTGTGACCGCGTCGATCAACGCGCACGGCGACGGCATCCTGCTCACCGACACCGCGGGCGGGGGGCTGAAACTCAAGGTCGAGAACGTCGACGGCACCAGCGCCTCGGACCTGAACATCGAGGGGGCGGCGACCGGGACGGACACCACGATCGACGGGACCTTCGAGAAGACGCTGACGCTCGACGCGAACGACACGCTGGCGTCGGTGCAGACCAAGCTGTCGACGCTGAACTTCGGCGTGCTGGCGCAGGTGATCAGCGACGGGTCGAGCACCGCGCCGTTCCGGCTGTCCCTGACGGCGAAGAACGCCGGGCGGAACGGGCGGGTGGTCTTCGACGGCGGGACGACGAACCTGGGGGCGAAGAACCTCGTCGAGGCGCAAAACGCGGCGGTGTTCCTCGGGTCGGCCGACAACCCCGACCCGCTGCTCATCACGTCGAGCCGAAACCAGTTGTCCGGTGTGATCAAGGGGGTGACGATCGACCTGCACGGCACGAGCGACAAGCCGGTGACGCTGGGCGTGACGCGGTCGGTGGACGGCGTCGTGGACCAGTTCACGAAGTTCACCAGCGATTTCAACGACCTGATCGACAAGATCAACGACCTGACGAAGTTCGACCCGGACACGCAGGAGGCGGGGCTGCTGCTGGGCGACAGCACGGTGCGAACGGTGGAAGATGACCTCTACAGTGCACTTAACACGGTGGTCGTCGGGGCGGGGCGGTACAAGGTGCTGGCGGACGTCGGTGTGACGCTGGGGGACGGGGCGAAGTTGCAGTTCGACGAGGACAAGCTCCGGGCCGCCTACGCGGAAGACCCGGACGCCGTGCAGAACCTGTTTACGGCGGCCGGCAACGCGCTGGGGACCGATACGCCCACGGCCAAGCTGAACTCGGGCCGCGGCGTCCGGACGTTGGGCGACGGGCAGAACGATTTCCAGATCGGCCTGCGCGACGGCACCAGCGTCACCGTCTCGCTGGGGAGCAGTGTGAACACGCTCAACGACGTGATCAACGCCATCAACGTCGCCGCAGGCTCGAAGCTCAAGGCGTCCGTTCGGGACGACGGGAACGGCCTGCGGCTGACGGACCTGACCGGCTCGACGTCGGCGCCGCTCAAGGTGACGGCGCTGAACGGGTCGCAGGCGGTGTACGACCTCGGCCTGTCGACCGGGGCGATCGGCGACACGCTGGACGGGTCGAAGATCATCACGAGCACGTCGGTGAGCAACAATTCGGCCGGCCTGGGGTTCGCGATCACCAACGCGATCACGAAGCTGATCGACCCGGTGAACGGCGTGGTGACGCGGAACAACCAGACGATCGACGAGCGTACGGCGCAGTTCCAATCGCGGATCGACGACCTGAACAAGCTGCTGGATCAGAAGCGCACCCGTCTCGAAACGCAGTTCGCCAACATGGAATCGGTGCTCGCGGGGTTACAAAGCCAGCAGGCCGCACTGGGGTCACTGAGCTCGGTCAAGGCGGCGTAAGCGGGGCATTGGGTCGGTCAGTTCGCCGTTTCGCCCGCTCGCCGCTTCGGGCCGTTCACTGATCAATCACGGCGCATCTTTTGCGCCTCGCCACGCAATCCTCGCCCGCCTCTCAATGTCCACCCCGTCGCCAGCCGATATCAATTCCAGCAACCCATGAACCCACAGGCCGCACAAAACTACCT
>Ga0068857_100002821_pt1 | contig 14288 bp, 10 predicted proteins | sample KBSCornC72_FD_66591 | JGI IMG/M metagenome (GOLD analysis project Ga0068857, IMG submission 66591) | Corn rhizosphere microbial communities from Kellogg Biological Station, Michigan, USA - KBS Corn C7-2 | ecosystem: Host-associated > Plants > Roots > Rhizosphere > Soil ...
CCGCGCCGAAACCCCGTCCAGTTTGGATTGCTTCCACCCGATCGGAAACGTAATCGGCGTGCTGAATAAAGCGTCGAAGTCGAAAGCGTTGCGCGTGTATTTCCGGAAGTAGCTCACATCCACCAGCACCCAGCGTCCCAGACCCTGCTGAATCCCGGCGTCGTACTGATTGCGGCTGCCGAGCGCAATAGGGCGCTGTTCCGCCGTGCCGCTGAACAGATTACTCGCCAGCCCACCCGCCCCCGTGGAGCTCGAAACCACCAGATTCTCATTCGTCGGCGTTTCCATAGTGTGGCTGTACCCGCCGCGAATTGCCGTCCTGGTCGGCTTGAACAAATAAGAGAACGAAGCCCGTGGCTGGACGCTGTCCCCCTCAGTGAGGCCGTTGTAATGGTCGAACCGCAATCCCAGGTTGAGAGTGACATCGCCCACCGTCATCGAATCCGCGGCAAAGACAGCGACCTGATTGATGTTGGCCTTTCCGCTGAACTGATACAGGTGCCCTCCGCGAGTCAAGTCATATGGCAACAAGCTACTCAGGAATGCCGGATTCGGCTGCAGGCTTCCGCTCAGGTAAGGAGAATTGTACGCCGGGTCCGTAATGCCCAGGCTAAAGGCCTCGTTCAGCCGCGTCTGCGTGGCATTCACCCCAGCTTTCCAGTGGTGCCGCCCCCGCAAATGCAACAGATCCGTACGCACCCCGTAATTCGTGAGGGACCGGTCCTGCGCCAAAGTAGCCGGTGAATCGTCCAGCGGATCGCGACTGGGATAGTAACGGACCCAGTCCCTGCGCGCGTACCCATTCATGTTGACCAGAGTCTTGGCATCGAAAGTATGTTGGTACCCAGGCGCGATATTGAACGACACCACCTTTTCCCGTTGATCCTGTCCCGCCTGATCGTAAGTGTTGGGAATCTGCATCCAGTTGCGCGCCGCCAGCAGATCCAGATGCAAAACATCCTTTCCGCCAGGCTTGAAATCGATGCGATCGAAAAACGTTCCGCTGTTGCCGATATCGTGCATCGGCCACAGCTCCGGCGTATCCAGAAAACGGCCGCTCCGTTCCGTATTCACCGCTGCAAAGTTGCCCCAGCGCGCGCCACCCAAGCCGAGAGTAGCCTCCTCCCCCAACGCCCCGAAGGAACCATACTTCGCGAGGAAACTTCCCGCAGCCTTCTGCCCCAGTCCGGAGCGCGTAGTAGCGACGATCACCAGACTGGTCTTGTCTCCATACTCGGCCTGCGGCGAACCCGAAATCACCTCCATCGATTGAATGGCATTGGCCGGAATCGATGTCGAAAAAATCTTGTTGCGCTGATCCGACACCGGCTGCCCGTCGATCACGTAGCTCACTTGCGCATGATCGCCCAAGGGATGAAAGAACCCATTCGAATCGGCGGCCACCCCCGGCGTAGTGAGGGTAATCGCATCGTTGAGCCCGGACCCGGGAGACGCCAGCGGCAGAATCGCCAATAGCTGCCGGTCTACGATGTTTTCCACCAGGTTTTCCGCAGTCGCCTGTACCATCACGCTGCTGCGCTGGCTAGCCAGTTCCAGCCGGATATCGATGTCCAGCGGAATCCCCGGTGGGATGCTAACGGGCACAGCGTATGCCTGAAAACCCGCGACGGTTACCTCCAGCCGGTAACTGTTCTGCGGAATACCGTTGATCGCAAAAACACCATCCGCCCCGCTCCGTGTTCCCCGCGAAAATCTCGTACCGGCATTGGATAAAACAACCGTGGCGCCAGGAACCACGGCATCGCTCGAATCGCGCACCGTCCCCCGCAGCGCGCCCAAGGATTGCGCGCTCGCCAGCGCCGCGGAAAGCCACGCGACCAAGGCGACGTTGTTAATCATAGCTAATACATTAACATCAACTCAGGCTAAATACCGTTCGTGGCCACACCACTTGCCAAAGATCCAGATGGGGAGAAACCAGAGTGGATGTACTTATTGCCCGGTGGTAAGCACCACGCGGAAGCGCGCCTTGCCGCTCAACATGCGCTCGTAGGCTTGACTGACCTGTTCCAGCGGAAAAACCTCGTTCATCGAGCGCACGCCCGACTGCGCGCAGAACGCCAGCGTGTCCTGCGAATCAATGGACGTGCCCGAGTACCACCCCTTCACCGCCTGCCGTTTCAGCAGCAGTTGCAGCGCAGGCACCTCCAGCGATGGCACCGCACCGACAATCATGAAGGTTCCATCCAGCCCCATCCCGCCCATCACCGCCTTCATAGCGTTCGCATCGGTGACCGTAGCCAAAATCACTTTAGCCCCACCCAGCTTCATCAGTTCCGCCGAAGGGTCCGCAGTCTGGCTGTCGATATACTGCACCGCCCCCAACTGCCGAGCCAGCGCTTCCTTGTCTTTTCCGCGCGCGATCGCCACAGTCTTAAATCCCATCTTCGCCGCGAACTGCACGCCCAAATGCCCCAGCCCGCCCAGCCCCAGCACCGCCACCACCTCGCCCGCCGATGCATCGCTGTTCCGCAAACAATTAAAAGTGGTCACCCCAGCGCACATCAACGGAGCCGCTTCCTCCGCCGACAACCCCTCCGGCACCGCCGCCAGCGCCTCCGCCCGAGCAATCATGAAATCCGCATACCCGCCGTCATGAGTAACACCCGTGACCCGAGTCTCCGTCAGACACCCAAAGCTCTTCCCCCGCCGGCAAGCATCGCAATACCCGCAGTTCCCACCATGCCAGCCCACACCGACCCGCTGCCCCACGCTCCATCCCTTAACGCCCGCCCCCAGCGCATCGATAACGCCCACCACCTCATGCCCCGGCACCCGCGGAAATTGCACGCCCAGTTGCCCGCTCACCGTGACCGTGTCGCTATGACAAATCCCACAAGCCTGCACCTTGATCCGTACCGACCCGGCCCCCGGCTCCGGAATCGGACGTTCCACAATTTCAAACGGTCCATTAGGTTTAGAAACTTGCACACTCCGCATAAACGAATATCCTTAGCTAATTGTGTTTTTTGATCTCGTAATTCGTAAAACTGAGTGGGATTCGAACTTTCCCCTGAGCAATGGCGGTCACGGTTTTCGGTAGTGCGAACCCCTCGACTTCCTGATTCTCGATTTCAACCACCACCTCCGCATTGCCGGCCGCGGTGCTAAACTTTCCGTCAAAGCCAGTGGCGATGTAACCCTTGGGTGACTTGGAAAACTTGGGGACGAGAGTAACTTCCGTTCCGGACATCGAGACCTTTACTTCCGTGATCATCAAATCGCGGTCCATTGATATTAGCGCCTCGTTCTCCCCTTGCTTCTGGCTGATTCGATATTGCCCATTCAAATCCTCCACTTTGGCGGACTCGTCGCCGTCAGAGAAGAGCGGGCCAACAAACATCGTCGCCATCTGGAAATAGCCCGTGAGAACCTGCTCAATCGCCGCGGAGGCCGCACGAAGCCGCGCTGCAATCTGCTCGTTGGGAGGAGCCACCTCGGATTGCCGGGAAACGCTGGATGCTCCGTCTGGTCCGACAGATACTTCAAAATGCGTTTGTCTGAGGTAGCCGAGAAGCTCCACTCCCGTGGGATCCGGTTTCAGGTTATTCAACAGCGCATCCCAATCGGGAACTACCTGGCAGCGGAATCCCGCCAACCCCTCGCTCTTCACGTGATAGTAGGCGCGATTCATCCGCCCGCGAATTTCGCCGTGGCGAATGACCACGGATCGCTTGCGATAATCTTCCGCCATGGCCGGATCATTTCGCATATCAGCGGTCTTCGCCAGATTATCGAGAATATTGGCAACCAAAAGACTGCGCGGAGCCAACTTCTCTGTGATCGTTAAGGCGCGCCGGTAGTAGCCCTCCGCCTTCGTACTCGGCATTCTGAAAGAAACTCCAACCCAATAGCCGCCTACTTCCCCTGCCGCTCCGGCCCCTGCGAAAGCATCTTCAACTTATACACAGCCTCCCGCGCCGTAATGTAAAGCGTCTTCTTATCCGGCCCCGAAAACGCCACGTTCGACGGCTGCTTCGGCACTTTAATATTCCCCAAAAACTTACCCTTCCGATCGAATACCTGAATTCCCGCACCCGTGGTCACATAGACGCGCCCCTCGCGGTCAATCGCCATGCCGTCGGCCAGACTCTCACCGTCGGTCAACTGAGGAATTTTCGCGAACTCCGTCTTCTTGATACCACCCTTGCTCCCCACCTTCGGCTGCACATCGAACGCCCAAATTGTATCGCCGAGCGTATCGTCCACCAGCAGAAACTTACCATCCAGCGTCAGCGTCAGCCCGTTGGGGCGCGTGATCTTTTCGTCGATCGCATACGGCGGAATCCCAACCGAAGTGGCCACATAGTACACTTTTCCAAACTGCCCCGCCACCTTGGGAAACATCGGCGTCGCTCCCGGATCGGTGAAATAGAACCCGCCCTTGGCATCGAAGATCAGATCGTTAGGCGCCCCTAGCATCGGGGCATTGGTAATGTCGATCACCGCCGTGTTGCGCCCGTTGTGATTCCCGCGGCTGATCAGCTTCGCGGTGCCCTCGGCCGCATACAGTTCTCCCAAATTCAGCGCCAGCCCGTTGGCGCCTCCGGTGTTCATGCGAACCGTAGTGATCTTGCCCTCGGGATCGATCTTGTAAATCTTGTTGGCGCGGATGTCGGTGAAGTAGAGCCCGCCATCGGGCGTGCCCACCGGACCCTCGGTGAACATGAACCCGTCTTTAACCAGCTCAGGCTCGACGCCGGCCGCGACCACGCCCGGAATCCCCGGCGATTGCGCCAACAACGTCAGCGCCAAAGCCGCCAGCAACAAGGTGAATCTCATGACTCTACTCTAACGTGCCGATCCCCAACCCCACCACGGCGTTCTTCGCAACACGCCATTCCCAAACGCGGATCACTCCGTACCACAGCAGCCACACCGCAACGCTAGCCACGCTTCCCTTCACCACACCTGGAGCGTCAATCAGCACCCCCAGCAACCCGTTGCCGACCACAGCCTGCGGCAAATTCACTCCGAAAAAAGCAATCAGCAAAGGATCGCGCACATACCCGAGCCACTTGCTCGCCGCCGGAAACGCCGTAGCCCACAGCATGAACCAACTCCACAGCAGCATCGCCGTCGGCCACCAGTAGCGCAGCCCCCGCCGCCGCGCAGCGACCATTCGCGCGAGCCACCGCCAGCATCCATAACAACCCAGCGCCCCTACGAAAGCCCCAACGATGTCACGAACACCCACTCTTTATTTTCCCAGTCGTTTAGGCCCCTCGGACAACATGTTCAAGCGGTACAGTCCCTCACGCGCAGTGACATAAAGCGTTTTCTTCCCCGGACCGCCAAACGCCAAATTCGCCGGCTGCCGCGGAATCTTGATGGTTCCCAAATACTGCCCCTTGCGATCGAACACCTGCAGCCCCGTCGATGACGTCACATAAATACGATCCTGACGATCGATCGCCATCCCGTCCGCCCCACTTTCCTTCCCCGCCGCGACATCGTGCATGTGCGCGAATGCTCGCTTGTTTTTGACCGAGCCATCCCCCTGCACATCGAATGCAAACACCGTCTCGCCGACAGTGTCGTCGACAATCAGAGTCTTGCCATTCGCAGTTAGAGTAAGCCCGTTAGGCCGCGTGATCCCATCGTCGATGATGCGTGGCTCCTTCGCCCCCGCAGGCAAGTAATAAACGTAGGCCTTGCGACCCGACACCACCGGCCGCGGCCCCGGGTCTGTGAAATAAATTCCACCTTTCGCATCGACGATCAAATCGTTAGGCGCCATCAGCGCCATGCCCGCGATCCCCTCCGTGAGCGTAGTCACCGCCCCACCCGCGCCGATCTTGCTGATGCGTTTCCCGTCGCCTTCCGCCCCCAGTAAATCTCCGCTATGAGTGAACGCCAGCCCATTGGTCCCGCGGCTATGCTCGCGATACACCGCAATCTTCCCGTTAGAGTCCATGCGATAAGTCTTATCGCCCGTCTGCAGATCCGAGAAAAACAGCCCTCCGTCAGCCGTGCCCAGCGGCCCCTCCGTGAACACAAACCCCTCCTGCACCAACTCGACCTTGGCGTCTGCAGCCACCACTCTCGGAATCCCCTGCCCCAGCGCCGCCATCCCCGCGCATAAAACCAACAAAATTCGCATGACGCGATTATACGCCCGACGCCCTTTGCTATTCTGGAATTTCAGCCCATGCCCATCCAGAAGCAACGCCTCCTGACGCCAGGGCCCACTCCGCTCTACCCCAAAGCGTTGCAAGCCATGATGGGCGCCGAAATCCACCACCGCACCCAGGATTTCCGCGACCTCTACCTCTCCGTCCTCGCCGATCTCAAAACCGTTCTAGGAACCGCGAACGACGTCCTCATCCTAGCCTCCTCCGGCACCGGCGCCATGGAAGCGTCCATCACCAACTGCTTCTCCGCCGGTGACCGCGTCATCGTCTGCAGCGCCGGCAAATTCGGCGAGCGTTGGGTCGAGCTAGCCCAAGCCTACAATCTGAACGCGCTGGTCCTAAGTGCGCCCTACGGATCAGTAGTCGACCCCGCAACCCTTGAGAAAGCCCTAGCCGCAAATCCCGACACGAAAGCCGTGTTCGTGCAAGCCTCAGAAAGCTCGACCGGCGCCGCCCACGACGTACACGCCATGGGCGAAATCGTGAAGGTGACGCCTGCCCTCTTCATCGTCGACGCCATCACCGGCATCGGCACCATGCCGCTTGACATAGATAGCTGGGGGCTCGATTTCGTAATCGGCGGCTCGCAAAAGGCCTTCATGCTCCCCCCCGGCCTGGCCTTCATCTCCGTAAGCCCCAAAGCCTGGGCAACCATGGAATCCGCCAAGCTCCCGCGTTACTACTTCGACCTGCGCCGCGAAAAGAAAAATGCCGCCAAAGGCGAATCCTCCTGGACCCCCGCGACGTCCCTAATCCTTGGACTCGCCGAAGTACTCAAATATATTCAGACTCTGGGCATGAATGAACTCATAAACAACGCCCAGCAATTAGCCGCCGCCACCCGCGCGGCATGCAGCGCTTTGGGCCTGGAACTCTTCGCGCCCGCCTCCCCCAGCGGTGCCGTCACCGCCATCAAGGCCCCCGCGGGTTTAAGCTCCACCGTAATCGTCAAAGAGTTCCGCCAAAAGTTCGGCTCCATCATCGCCGACGGCCAAAGCGAAATGCAGGGCCGCCTTTTCCGCATCGCCCACCTGGGCTACTTCGACGTTGCCGATCTCTTCGCCCTGGTAGCAGAACTAGAGTTGATACTCGACGCCAACGGTGTTCCAGTGAAATTAGGCGCGGGCGTCGCCGCCGTCCAACAACATTACGCCGCCAAGAAACAACCAGTAACCGTTTAGGGAGCCATGAAAATCGTAATCGCGGAACCGCTGCGCGCAGCCGGCATCGACCTACTGAAAGCCCAACCCGGCTGGGAAATCATCACCTCCAGCCCCACCGAATATCCCAAGCACTTGGCCGACGCCGAAGTCCTGCTAGCCTCGCGCACCGCCAAAGTCACCGCCGCGCAAATCGAGTCAGCGAAGAAACTGCGCGTCATCGCCTTCCCCGGCGTCGGAACCGATTTCGTCGATCTCGACGCCGCCACCTCCGCCGGCATCTTAGTAATGAACATGCCCGGCGAAAGCGCCGTAGCAGTGGCGGAGCACACACTCGGCCTGATGCTAGCCATGGCCCGCCAGATCCCTCAGGCAATCGATTCGACCCGCCACGGCAAGTGGGAAGGCAAGAAGTTTCTCGGTACCGAACTCCGCCGCAAGACGCTAGGCGTCATGGGACTCGGCAGCATCGGACGCGAAGTTGTCCGCCGCGCCCGCGGCTTCGAAATGAAAATCGTAGCCAACGATCCCTACGTCAACTCAGAAGCCGCCGCCGACCTCGGCGTCACCCTAGTGAGCCGCGAAGAGCTCTACGCGCAAGCCGACTACATCACCCTGCACGTCGCCCTCACCACGGAAACCACGGGCATGCTAAACAACGACGCCTTCGCCAAAATGAAGCGCGGTGTCAGAATCGTCAACTGCGCCCGCGGCGAGTTAGTCGACGTCGAAGCCCTCCGCCATGCCATCGAATCCGGAAAGGTCGCCGGAGCCGCCTTGGATGTCCTGCAAACCGAACCTCCCGAAGCCGGCGAGCCATTACTAGCGATGGACCAAGTCCTAGCCACGCCGCACATCGGCGGCTCCACCGAAGAAGCCATCGAGTTGATCGCCGTCCGCCTGGCCGAACACTTGATCGAATATTTCAATGAAGGTGTGGCCGTCAACGCCGTCAACGTGCCCGCCATGTCCGAAGAAGCCTATCGCGCCGTCGCCCCGTTTGCAGTCTTGGCTGAGCGCTTAGGAACCTTCGCCGCCTACGTAGCCACCGCGAATCCAAAGTTAGTGCGCCTGGTCTACCACGGCAATTTCCCGCCACAGAATACCCGCCTCATTCGCAACGCCGGTCTAGCCGGAGTCCTCAGCCGCTCCCTAGCCGTAAAAGCCAACGTAGTAAACGCCCTCAAACTAGCCGCCGACCGCGGCCTCAGCTACGCGGAACGCTTCGAGCGCTCCACCGGACACATGGACTCCCTGCGCATCGAACTCGAAACCGACAAAGGCCTCACCACCGTCGAAGGCTCGATTGTGATGGACAAACCGCGTCTGCTATCCGTCGACGGCATCCGCTGCGAAGCCACTTTAGCCGGACACTTAGTGTATTTGACCCACGAAGACGTCCCCGGAGTGCTAGGCTACGTCGGCACAGTCACCGGCAAGAACCACCTCAACATCGCGGCGCTCTCCCTAGGCCGCCAAGAAAAGCCCGACCGCCCCGGCGCACCCCTCACCGCCGTCACCCTGATCGAAACCGATCAACCCGTACCCGAGCCCGTCATCGCCCAGCTACTCGAAAACCAAGCCGTGCGCGTAGTGCGCAGTGTGGAGTTCCGCCCATGAAACCAGCTCTCCTCGGCCTGCTAGCCTCTCTAGCGTGGGCCCAAGACACCCCTCTCACCGCTCTTCCCTACAGCCCCAGCCTCGATCTGTCCTCGATGAACCGCACCATCGACCCCTGCACCGACTTCTACCGCTACTCCTGCGGATCGTGGATCAAAAACAATCCCATCCCGCCCGACCAAGCCCGCTGGAACGTCTATTCGAAACTAGCGACAGAGAATCAGCGCTTCCTATGGGGCATCCTAGAGCAAGCCGCGAAGCCGACGCCCACCCGCAACGCCGTAGAAACCCAAATCGGCGATTATTTTTACGCCTGCATGGACGAAGGAGCGCGCGACAAATCCGGAGCCGCACCGCTCCGCGCCGAATTAGACAAAGTAGCCGCGCTGAAATCCGTGAACGACCTAGTCGCGTTCCTAGCGCAGACCCATCTCACCAGCGCCGGAAGCCAATTCCTCTTCGGCTTCTCCTCCGGACAAGACTTCGCCGATTCAAATCGCGTAATCGCCTTCCTAGGCGCCGGCGGCTTGGGACTGCCTGACCGCGACTACTACACCAAGACCGACCCCAAGTCAGTAGAAATCCGCGAGCGCTACCTCTCACACGTGCAAAAAATGCTGGAGCTAGCCGGCGAGCCAACCGCACAAGCCAAGACCGATGCGCAGACCGTGATGAGCATCGAAACCGCGCTAGCCAAAGCATCGCTTACGCGCGTAGAACAGCGCGATCCCCACAAGCTCTTCCATCCCTTCACGCTAGCGAAATTGCAGGCGCTCACCCCCGCATTCCCCTGGAAAACCTATTTTGCTGCCGTGCAGCTCGACCGCGTCCCCCCGCTCAACGTCACCGAGCCGGCGTTTTACACGGAACTCCAAACACAACTCAAAGCCCGCAGCCTCGACGATTGGAAAACCTACCTGCGCTGGCATCTGGCTCACGCCAAGGCCCCGTTACTCTCCTCCGCCTTCGTAACCGCGAACTTCGATTTCTATAACCACTACCTGCGCGGCGTTGAAACCATGCAGCCCCTGTGGAAGCGCTGCGTCCAGCGCGTCGATAACGACCTGGGCGAAGCCCTAGGCCAAGTGTTCGTCGCCAAAACCTTCGGCCCCGACACCAAAACCCGCACCGTGAAGATGACCAAGGAAATCGAGTCCGCCATGCAGTCGGAAATCGAGACGTTACCCTGGATGGGCCCCGCCACCAAGAAACGCGCGCTCGAAAAACTCCACGCCATCGCCAATAAAATCGGCTACCCCGACCACTGGCGCGACTACAGCTCCATCAAAATCGCGCGCGACGATTACTACGGCAACGTCGAACGCGCCACCACATTTGAAAACCGCCGCCAGCTAGCGAAAATCGGCAAGCCGCTTGACCGCACCGAGTGGCAGATGACCCCGCCCACCGTCAACGCCTACTACGACGCGCAGATGAACGATATCAACTTCCCTGCCGGCGTCCTGCAGCCTCCTCTCTATGACCCCAAGCTCGACGATGCCCCCAACTACGGCAACACCGGCGCCACCATCGGCCACGAACTCACCCACGGCTTCGACGACGAAGGCCGCCAGTTCGACGCCAAAGGGAATTTGAAAGATTGGTGGACCATGCAGGACGCCCAGGAATTCGCCAAGCGCGCCGCCTGCATCTCCGACGAATACTCCACCTTCACCGTGATCGACGATATCAAGATCAACGGCAAACTAACGCTAGGCGAGGACGCCGCCGACTTGGGCGGAACGTTACTCGCTTACATCGCCTGGAAAGAAGCCACCAAGAATCAGACGTTACAGCCCGTCGACGGCCTCACTCCCGACCAGCGCTTCTTCGTAGGCATGGCGCAATGGGCTTGCGGCGACGAACGTACCGAAAGCAAACGAGCCAACGCCATCACCAATCCGCATTCGCCCGAGGAGTACCGCATCAACGGCGTGGTCTCCAACATGCCCGAGTTCGGCAAAGCCTTCGCCTGCCGCGCCGGACAACCCATGGTCCGCGCTCAGCAGTGCAAGATCTGGTAATAGCTATTTCCCGACCTCGTGCGGAGCGTCCTTCTCGTTCTCCATGCAGAAGAAGTCGATCAGCTCCGTGTTCAGCGCAATGAACTGTTTAATCTTCACAGTCCAGGGCTTGGTGTAAGCTTTCGAATCGTCCACGGTAAACTCAATCTCCATCGTGCCGAAATTGAGCCGCCGAAACCGCTCCGTAAGCTTCGCCGCATCCGTCAATGGATCGCCACTTCGATCCAGCCATTGTCCGTCCGAAATCCCAATCGTATTCACCACCAAAGTGTCGCCATCCCATTTCCCCACCGAATAACCATTCGGCGTTGGCGTCGGATCCACCGGCAGCCCCCGCCCATCCGTGAAGATCTGCCGGTAAGCCGAATCCCGTTCATTCAAAATCACCACGAGCCCCGGCAACTGCAAAAACTTTCGATAGAACGGATTGATCGTCAACTTAAAAAGCCCCGTCGGCCGGCAATTCGCCCCCGGATCGCCCTTCGAATTCTCCGCCATCCGCGCCTTGCGCAACTCCAGCGCCCACGGCTGATAAGGCAGTCCGCCCGGCAGACTCCAACCAATGTTCATGAACTCTTTAGTGATCTCCATGTCCGGACACCCTTCCTTCGGACAAGGCTGGTTCTTCTCCAGCAACCACACCCCCGAAAAATCCGGCTTGCCATCCGCCCCCCGCGGTGTAGGAGCCGTCAAGTTCGGCGACCCATCCGCATTCTTCGGCACCCCCGGCGTCGGATAATTGATCCACTGCGCGGACGCCACTCCCGCGAGCAATAAAACCAGCCCCACAATTTTCATCTTCTTTAATGTATCGATTCCCAACCCCGCGCGCGAAGATGTACACCGTACACTCTGCCTTTGCGCCATCCGAAACACCCTGCGCACTGCCTCCCCCCGCGGCGAAAGAAACGCGCTATTCTAAGTCCGGATCGAGCTCTCTGAAACCCTATGCCCCTGCGCTTAAATCACCTGCAAGAAAAAGCTGGCGTCAACGTTCAGAACGTAACCGACACCCTGCATTTCCTGGTGCAGGAAGGCTGTATCCCGCAAGACCAACTCGTCAGCTTCCAGATCGAGCTCGATTGGATCCAGTACAAAAATAATTTTCGCGAGCCCGTGCTGCTAGCCGAAACTCACAACGGCCACGCCGGCGGCGCACCGGTTTCCGAGCTCCGCATCGACACGCGTCAAGTCGAGCCCGGCGCTCTCTACCGCCAAATCCTGCGCGCCTTCTCGCGCTCCAACTCGCAAGACACCGATCGCCTGCCGCTAGAAGATTTCAAATCCTTCCGCCGCAGCATCGCCTGGGATTTCAACCAGCTCTACTGGAACCATTTCCAGGAGTGGGAACAGTGGACCGGCCGTGGTTACGAACGCGCCCTCCCCGGCGGCACCTCCGACGCGCACCACGCCACCTCCATCGCCGACGGCGTAGCCGATTTCTGGACCCTGCTCCGTGAGCTCGACAAAACCGGCGAGCTTCCTCAGGAAATTTACTATCTCGAAATCGGCGTAGGAACCGGCACCCGCTGCGGCCTGTGGCTCGACGCGTTTCAAGCCCTCGATAAGCAGCGCGGCACCAATTACTATCCGCGCCTGCGCGTTCTGCTCGGAGACTACGCGCTCATCACGCTCGACCAGTCCCGCCCCGCCGTCCAGAAACATGTCGACCTGTGCAGTTTCCTAGTCCTCGATGCCCTGCAGCCCTTAAAAACCCTCGGCTTCCTGCGCGACAAAATTCTCCACGTCCACACCACCAACGTCTACGACAACCTCCCCGACGAAGAATACTTCCGCGCCAACGGCAAACTTTATTTAGTCGAGTCCCGCGCGTATCTTCCTCTAGCCGACATGCAGCGCATTGGCGAACGCTGCCAAATCCCTGTAGAGAAATTCCGCTCCAGCGTCGAACGCCTCCTCGGCAGCGGCCCCGATTATTTCGGAGACCACGCCCTCGGCATGACCTTCTGGCAGGAAGTCTGGCAAGCCGTGCGCTTGGAAGACCGCCTGGTCAGCGTCGAGACCATGAAGGACTCGCCCTTCCCCGCCGGCGTCGATCTGCCCATGGTCGAAAGCATCCTCGCCTCCGCCCCCAAGGATTTCCGTTTCCACCTAAGCTCCGGGGCGTTGCAAAGCTTCTTACAGACGCTGCCCCTGCTGCACCCCCGCGGCTACCTGCAAGTGCAGGATATTTTCGTCCGCGAGTTCCAGGAATACCAAAAAGCCTTCCGCGGTCCCGGCAAGATGGATGGCTCCATCGTAAACTGGGTCAACGGAGCGCTTCTCAAAGGCGTCGGCGAGCACACCGGCTACGACGTCTACTTCGCCCCGTTCCATTACCGCAAAGCCTCTCACACGTCCATAATGTATGCCAGTAGAAGAAACTAGTCTCGCGCCCTCCAATTCGTCCGTCGCTACCTTGGCGCAGCCCAACCCGGTGCGCGAAGCGCTCACCAGTGGCCAGTTCTGCTACTTCGTCGAGTTGGTCGCCAGCGCCACCATGCGCGAAGCCCGCCTCTTAGAAATCGCGTCGCACCTCGCGCGTGTCCCCGCCGTAGTCGCCGGAGGCATCACCAGTTTCGCCGGCGGAGCCCTGGGCCAGAACCCCGTTCGCATCAGCGCCGCCGCCCGCGCCCGCGGCCTATCTCCCAACCTTCATCTCACTTGCGTCAGTCGCGATCGCCTGGACCTGCGCACCACCCTCGAGGACATGAACGCCCTCGGCATCGAGAACGTCTTCGCCATCACTGGCGACTATCCCAAAGCCACCGCCGCCACCTCTACCCCGTACTTCCACCTCGACTCCGTCCAGCTAGTCGAAATGATCAGCGAGTTGCGCCAAGGCGGCATGCCGTTCTATATTTCCGTCGCCGTCTCGCCCTTCAAATACACCGAAGCCGACTGCGCCTATCAATATCTAAAACTGGAAAAGAAAATCGCCGCCGGAGCCGACTACGCCATCACCCAACTCGGTTTCGACGCCAAAAAATTCCGCGAGCTCAAGCGCTACATGGACGAGCGCGGTCTGCGCACGCCCATCCTCGGCAACGTCTACGTCCTAAACCAGCGCGCTGCCGAAAAAATGTCGAAAGGCGAGCCCCCCGGTTGCTGGGTTTCCCCCGAACTACTGGAACGCGTCCGCGAAGAAGCCAAAGCCGAAGACAAAGGCGTGGCGGCACGATTGGAACGCGCCGCGCAAATGGTAGCGATCGTCCGCGGCCTGGGCTACGCCGGAGCTTACCTCGGCGGCGAGCACATGGCCAAGCGCATCCACTGGATCATCGAGCGCTCCGAAGAACTAGCCCCGCGCTGGGAAGAACTAGCCGAAG